>NPIE01018032.1_pt4 | contig 30200 bp, 22 predicted proteins | sample 8637661 | NCBI WGS metagenome assembly NPIE01 (sample SAMN07420842, study PRJNA396082) | bioreactor metagenome | isolation source: sample BA12 brine-fed electro-methanogenic bioreactor BA | place: Japan: Kochi | collected 2016-12-09 | reverse complement strand
CAGGATGAACCCCACCTGGGGGCCGTTGCCGTGGGTGACCACGATCCTGAAGCCGTGGTCCATGAGCCGGGCCACGTGCCGCATGGTCTGGCGGATGGCCTCGTGCTGGTCCTCCACCTCCTGGCGATCCTTGCTTTTGATCAGCGAGTTGCCGCCGATGGCCACCACGGCCAGAGCGCCGTCCATAAGAAGGCCCTCCCGGTTGTTGTCCGGCCCCTATCCTCCGCGGCCCAGATAGACCAGGGGCAGGGCCGCGTAGAAGGCGGCGCAACGAACCAGGTCCGCCTTCCAGGTCCTCTCGTTGGGGGCGTGGGCCTGGTTCTCCCGGCCCGGCCCGAAGCCCAGACAGGGGATCCCGAACATGCCCATGATGGAGACCCCGTTGGTGGAGAAGGTCCACTTGTCTACGACAGGTTCCTTGTTCCAGAGTGATTTGTAGGCCGTAACCGCATCCTGCACAATCTTGTGGTCCTCGGGGATCTTCCAGGTGGGGAAGTAGAGTTCCTGGTGGTAGTCGAGCTTGGTCCAGCCGAGCTCTTCGTACATGGGCATTTCCACCGAGACCTTGTCTTCGCTCTCGCCGATAGCCTCGGAAATATACTTCTTAACCTGGCTGATGGCAAGTTCCTTGTCCTCTCCCCAGGTAAGACGGCGGTCGAGGTAGAGCATGGCCTGGTCGGGAACGGCGCACTGGCTGGGTCCCTTCACGTCGATCTGGCTGACAACGATGGTTCCCTTTCCGAGGAAGTTGTCGTCATCGGGTTTGAGGTCGGCATTGAGCTGCTCCATGGCAAGGGCCGCTTTGGCTGCCTTGTAGGCGGCGCTCACTCCCCGTTCGGGAGCCGATCCGTGGCTGGAGACGCCCTTCAGACGCACAACCATCTCCATCCGTCCGCGGTGTCCGCGGTAGATGCGGCAGCTGGTGGGCTCGGTGGAAACAAAAAAGTCGGGTTTGAACTTTTCCTCTTCGATAAGGTACTTCCAGCACATGCCGTCGCAGTCTTCTTCCATGACCGTAAAGGTGAAGTATACCGAGTACTCTCCCCCGTAGCCGAGCTCCTTGAGGATGCGTCCGGCGGCGATCATGCTTGCGGCTCCGCCCTTCTGGTCGCTGGTTCCGCGACCGTGGACAAGACCGTCCTTGATAAGGCCGGAAAAGGGATCAAGCTCCCACTGTTCGGGATCTCCAACCTCGACGGTGTCGATGTGGGCATCGAAGGCGATCTTCTTCGGGCCGTTTCCGACCCGGCCGATGACGCTTCCGAGTCCGTCGATGCGGACTTCGTCAAAGCCGGCCTCTTCGCACATCTCCACGATCTTCCGGCAGACGGCCTCTTCACCGCCGCTGTAGCTTTTAATTTTCACCATTTCGCTCAGGAGGGTAGCGGTATAGTCCCGGTACTCCTTCGCTTTTTTCAGGATATCTTCCTGGATTCCCATATTCGTTGTTCTCCTTAAGGTAATATTTCTTCGCCGTTTTTCAGTCGGCAAGTCTGTCTATGTTTTTCCACACCCTTTTGGCCGCCTCACGCGCTTCTGCGTAGAGTTTTTCGGCATCGAAGGGGAACTGACGATCCTCAAGGACCACCTTTCCGTCAACCAGCACCGTTTCAACATTGCTGCTGTTCATGCCGAAGGTAATGTGTCCCGCAATATTCTCCGCCGCCAGGGGCGTGGGACTGGCGTAGTCGCCGATTACAATGTCCGCCTTGTTTCCCGCCTCGAGTTTTCCGAACTTGTGTCCGAAATAGCGTTCGAGGATGTCGTTTCCGTTGGCCAGGAACTTGAGGTAGCTGTCGGGCCACATGGGTCCGCCGGCATCCCTGTGCTTGAAGAAGGCGAACTTGAACTCTTCGAACATATCCGCGCCGATACCGTCGGTACCGATTGCGAGGTTTTTGTACTTGGGCAGATTCACATTGTAGCCCACGTTGTTGTTCATGTTGCTCCGGGCGTTGTGGATAAGGTATGCGTCGGCATCGTTTATCAGTTTGATGTCCTCGTCGGAAAGATAGATTCCGTGAACGAGGAGGGTTTTCCGGTCGAGCAGACCGTGATCGGCGAGTCTTCTTCCGAGGTCCTTGTTGAAGTGAAGATGTGAGTAGCTTACATCAAAGGCGCCTTCGGCAACGTGAAGATGTATTCCCCGTCCGGTCTCTTCCACCGCACGGCGCATGCCTTTAAGCCCCTCTTCGGGGATGGTAAAGGGAGCGTGTCCGCCTATGGCGGCCTCCACCAGATGGGGCTTGCTTCCGTCCTTAAGCTCGGCATCGATAAGCTTCGCAAAGGCTATGTTTTCCTCAATGCCCTCTTCCATACCCTTCATTCCGTTGCGGTCGGTTACCTCGTAGCAGGTCATGCCGCGGAGGCCCACCTTCTCGAAGGATTTCTTGAGGGTGGAAAGGCTTCCCCGTATGTAGTTGGGGCTTGCGTGATGGTCGATTACCGAGGTCGTTCCCGATCTGATGGCGTCCATGGAGCAGATAAGCCCCGAATACCAGGTCGATTCCTCGTCCAGAGCGCGGTCGAGGAGCCACCAGAGGTTGCGGAGGGTTGAGACAAAGTCCGGAGTGGGTCCCACCTTCGCCATGACTCCGCGGGAGAGCCCGCTGTAGTAGTGGTGATGGCTGCAGACCATTCCCGGATAGACCAGCTTGCCTTCCGCGTTTATTATCTTGTCGGCGCTGCCGCGGTATTTAGCCGCGGCGCCCTTGCCGATCTCCTTTATGGTGTCGCCTTCAATGACGATGTCAGCGTTCTCCCACACCTTCGGCGGGTCGAACTGCATTGCCTGTGCATTTTCAATAATAATCATCTTACTCTCCTACGGCCGTAAGCAGATAGTCATACTCACGGCATACCTTTCCGATAACCGCCGCTACCTTGCCGTCCACGAGTCCGCCGCTGATAAGGCCCTTCGCGTCGATGCCGTAGCGGGCAGTCACCCCGTTCTGCCGGAGGTGCAGGGTTCCGTTCTCAATGAAGAAACCGGGGTTTTTCGAATTGCTGAAGTCTTCCATCCGGTTGTAAATGGTAAGCTTGTCCCTGTAGGGATCCCCGTTCCAGGGACAGAAGGTCCCGCAGTTTCCGCACTCGTTGCAGTAGGCATCGATGTGAAGAATCTGCATGGAATCGGTAAAGCCCCGCTTATCGGGAGTCTCTATTACAATATTGGCCCGGTTCGGACAGACTTCCACGCACTTGTTGCAGACATAGTTGCATTCGAGACAGCGGGCCGCTTCCCTTTCGGCAAAGGCCTTGTCGTCCTTCGCCTTGTGGCCCAGGGCTTCCACAATCTTTCCCTTCCGCTCCAGGAGCACCTGCGAACGGTCTCCGCTCTCGGGCATTCTGAGTTCATGGCTCCAGTTGGCATCCACCGAGAGGCAGATGGCATCGGCGGCCTTCCGGCCCGCGGCTACGCACTTGATGATGGTGGACGGTCCGGTATGGGCGTCTCCGCCGAGATAGACCCGGGGAACTTTTGTTTCAAGTGTAGCGGGATCGACCTCGGGCCAGCCGTCGGCTCCCATGGGAAGTCCCATGTCGCGGAGTGCCTCGGCATCCACGGATTCGCCGATGGCGGTAATAATATTATCGGCCTTTACGGTCTCGGTTTCTCCAGTGGCCACGGGTCTGCGGCGGCCGCTGGAATCCATATTGCCCAGTTCCATGACCCGGCAGCTTACGGTTCCGTCGGCGGCGAAAGCCTCGGGGTTGCGGAGGAAGCGGAACTCGACACCGTCTTCGAGGGCAAGTTCGTACTCTTCCAGGTCCGCAGGCATCTGTTCCTGGGTTCTCCGGTAGAGAACCGTAACCTTTTCCACACCAGGCACCTGAAGGGCCGCACGGGCGGAGTCCATGGCGGTGTTTCCGCCGCCCACAACCACGACGCTCTTTCCGAGCTTGACGTTTTCGGGGGCGTTGCGGAACTCCCAGAGGAAATCGAGCGATTCAAGGACCCGCTTGTCGCTGCCGTCCAGGGGCATGATGTTCCCCTTCTCGGCTCCGACTCCAAGGAATATGTACTCAAAGCCCTTTGCGATAAGTCCGTCGATGGTAATCGACTTCGGATTTACATTGAACTCGAACTCCACTCCGTGGGAGCGGATAAAATCGACATCCCGCTCGATGGCCTCGAGGGGAAGACGGAAGTGCGGAATAACGTGGCGGACAACACCACCGGCGGAATCGTGCTTCTCGAAGACCTTTACATCGAAGCCTTCGCGCGCCAGGAAGTAGGCGGCCGACAGTCCAGCCGGGCCCGCTCCAACTACCGCCACCTTGCGGCCGTTCTTTCTGACCGTATTGTTGTGACGCTCCAGGTACTCTTTCCAGCCGTTCTCCGCGGCAATCCGCTTTATCTCGCGGATCTCCACCGAGCCTTCGTAGTCGAGCCTGGTGCAGTTGTACTGACACTGGTGGTCGCAGATCTGGCCGGTAATATTGGGCAGGGCATTCCGTTCGTAGATAAGGTCGAGGGCTTCCTGGTACCTTCCCTCTCCGGTCAGGCGCACGTACTCGGGAACATCCTGGCCGATGGGACAGCCGATTTTACAGGGAGCGACGTAGCAGTCGAACATCGGAAGCGGCTCGCCGGTCTCGATCTTGTCTTTTCCCCGGAAATCTTTCCTGACATCGGACTTTACAAGGGCCTCTTCGGCCATTTTTCTGACCGCGGCCACGTTAACGCCCTCTTTGTCCCAGCCCGCGGACTTGTCGCTTATTTCGGCAAGTTCGGCGAGGCGGAAGTAGCCGCCCGGCTTCAGAAGGTCCGTGGCAAGGGTGATCGGGCGGATTCCCGCCTCGAAGATCTCTTTTACATTATATGCCGAGGCTCCGCCGGCGTAGCTTATAGGCATTTTTCCGTCGAACTCACCGGATACCAGGGCCGCAAGGTTGATGGTAAGGGGATAGAGGGCCCGTCCGGACATGTACATTTCTTCTCCCGGGAGGGCTCCCTGATCGTTGATGGAGCCGAGGGTATTGGAGAGCTTGACTCCGAAGGTAAGGCCCTGTTTCGCCGCAAGATCGGTCAGACGGTGCAGCATTCCCTGGGCTGCGTCCCACTGGAGGTCGTGGCCGAAGGCTTCGCGGCTCAGGTGAAGATAGGTATATCCGAGTCCGTCGAGGATCTCCCGCACCTTATCGTAGCCGAGCAGGGTGGGATTGAGCTTTACATAGGTAGGAATCTTCTTTTCCTTCAGCATGTAGCTGCAGATGGCCTCGATTTCGTCGGGAGGACAGCCGTGCATGGTCGAAAGGGTAACCGAGGGGCTGATTTTTGAGCCGATGCGCCGGGAGATTCCCTTCAGGGAGGAAAGACGCGCCTCAAGACCCGTGCCGTCAAGGAAGGAACCGTCGGCCACCATCTCCTCGACAGCCTTGAGGTACGACTCGAAGACCTCGTGCCCGGCGGAATCGATCATCTTCGTGATAAAATCATCCATACGGTCGGTCTTTATACCCGCAAGGTCATAGCCCACGCTCATGTTGAATATAAAAGAGGGTCCCTTTCCGTCTCCGAGCTGCAGAAGCTCCTCCAGAAGATGGAGCAGCACCCAGGCCTTAACGTATTCGTCATACGCCTTGGTGAGGGTATATTCGGTGGACCACTCGGTGTTGTAGCATTCGTCCCGTGCGTCGATACAGGGCTTTTCCACCTCGAGGGTATCCATGATCTGCACCGTCTTGAGCTCCATGAAACGGCCGCCCGCAAGGTAGGAAGAGATAATATTCTGGGCAAGCTGGGTATGAGGGCCCGCCGCAGGTCCCATGGGAGATGAACAGCTTCCATGGAAAACCGATATCCTTTTGCCCGAAGCCGGTTTGTAAAAACGTGAAGCGGGAATCCCGAACACGGACTTCGATCTTCTGTATTCCCCGAAAATTCTCTGAACCAATTCCTTCAATGGAACCGGCCGCATTATATCGCCCATATGCACCCCTCTATAATAATGTGATGAAGTTGTCTGTACCTTTTGAGATTGAACCTTGTATTATTGTACCTTGTTTCAATTTGTTGTCAACAATAAATGCAACAATCCGCAACATTTTTTACATCCGGATCTTGACGGGAGCCTCGCGGTGTAGTATATCTTTATCAGGAGGAAAGAACAAAATATGGTAGTCAGAAATTGCGGTTTCCGTCAGTTTCGGCTGTCTATTTCTATTTTTTCGTTTTTAATCAATTTGTTATTGCGTAAATCTACAGCTTATTGTATCTTTTAGGAACATAAACTGCAGCAATAGTTTACCAGTTCAGTAAACAACCACCACCACACCAGTATGGTGCGGAGAAAACTATCAATACGAGAGGGATATCAGATGATCGATCTTACCATGCATGAAGATGTAAGACAGAAGAACATTCAGCGCTGCCGGGAACGGGGTATTGTACTGCCCACCTTTGCGCAGATGAAGGACCCGTCAAAAATTCCGGCGGAGATCAAAGAAAAACTTAAAGACGTCGGGCTGTGGGACATCAATCCCCTCAACCTTTTCCGCATAACCTGGAAGAACGAACCGACCAAACACGGTGGAACCTACGGTGATGTAAACTACGTCGAGATTCCCAGGGAACTCTCCGGTGTGAATGCACGGATTCTTGCAATAGTGGGCAAGTGGGTCCCCACGGGATCACACAAGGTCGGAGCCACCTACGGATGTCTGGCTCCCGCCCTTATTACCGGAAACTTCGACTCCACAAAACAGAAGGCCGTCTGGCCCTCCACGGGCAACTACTGCCGCGGCGGCGCCTACAACTCGGACCTTCTTGCCTGTGACTCCATCGCCATTCTCCCCGAAGAGATGAGCGCCGAGCGCTTCAACTGGCTCAAGCAGGTTGCCGGTGAAGTTATTGCCACTCCCGGATGCGAAAGCAACGTCAAGGAAATCTTCGACAAGTGTCACGAACTGAACGCCGAACGGGGCGATTCTATCGTCATCTTCAACCAGTTCGATCAGTTCGGAAACTATCTCTGGCACTACGAAGTAACCGGAGAGGCCATCGAGGACATGCTCAATAAAGAGATGGGACCCAAGGGCAAGCTGAAAGGATACTTTTCCACCACCGGATCTGCCGGAACCATCGGGGCCGGAGACCACCTGAAAAAGATTCACCACGAACTGAAGATTGCCGCGGGCGAAGCACTTCAGTGCCCCACCCTCTTCAACAACGGCTTCGGCGGACACCGGATCGAAGGTATCGGCGACAAGCACGTTCCCTGGGTTCACAACGTACGCAACACCGACATGGTTATTGCCATCGACGACAACGACTCCATGGATATCCTCCGGCTTTTCAACGAGCCCGCAGGTCAGGAATACCTTAAGAAAATAGGGATTCCCGCGGATTTTGTCGACAAAACCGACCTTTTCGGAATAAGCGGCATTGCCAACGTTCTTGGAGCCATCAAGATGGCCAAGTACTACGAAATGGACGAGAACGACGTAATTGTTACGGTACTGACCGACTCCTTCGAGATGTACCCCAGCCGGGTCGAAGAGATGAAGAAAAGAGACGGAGAGCTTACCGCCGAGAAAGCTGCCCAGATTTTCCACGGAAGCATTACCAAGCAGGGCATCGACAATACCCTCGAACTCGGCTACCGGGAAGCCCTTCGCGTTCACAACCTCAAGTACTACACCTGGGTTGAACAGCAGGGCAAAACCTACGAAGAGATCAACGCCCAGTGGTACGACAAGGATTACTGGACCAACATTCAGAAGCTTGCTCCCAAAATTGACAAGCTGATCGAAGAATTCAACGCCGAAGTCGGCATTATCTAAGAAGCCCGTGGCAGACGCGGTATAATTACAGAAGGGTCGGCCGCGTGCCGGCCCTTTTTTTGATCCCCCATAGCGGGGGAACTGAGGAGCAGATATGAAATTCCATTACCTTTGCAACGACTGCGGTGCAGAATACCCTTCCGACGCCATAACCTACCGCTGCCCCGCCTGCAGCGGAAAGGCCGGAGAGGGTGAAATGCAGCGGGGGAACCTCCGGACCGTCCTGGACCTGGAACTGCTTAGAGAGCTGGGCCGGCGCGAGTCCGTCACTTTTTTTGACTTCTTCCCCTACCCGGTTCCCACTCCCGAAGCATACCCCGTGGGAAACACTCCCCTCTCGGGTCCCGTCCGCCTGAGAGAAAAGTACAAGGCCCCGAAGCTGCTGCTTAAAAACGACGGGATGAACCCTTCCGGTTCCTTCAAGGACCGGGCAAGCCAGCTGGTTGTCGGACAGGCTAAGCACTTCGGAGAGAATACCATCGCCCTCGCCTCCACCGGAAACGCCGGAAGCGCCATGGCCTGCGCCGGTGCAGCCTACGGACTGGACATTGTCCTTTTCGTACCCGAAACCGCTCCGAGAAACAAGCTGATGCAGTCGGTTCTCTACGGAGCCAGGGTTGTTCCGGTAAAGGGCACCTACGATGCGGCTTTCGGACTATCGATAGAGTTCACCGAAAAGCACGGCGGCATAAACCGCAACACCGCCTACAACCCCATGACCATCGAAGGGAAAAAGAGCATCTCCATCGAACTCTTCAACCAGCTCGGACGGAGAGCCCCCGAATACGTGTATGTTCCCGTGGGAGACGGAGTTATCTACAGCGGCGTGGTCAAGGGCTTCAAGGACCTTCTCGATGCCGGGCTGATAAAGACCCTTCCGAAGGTAGTCTGCGTTCAGTCCGAAAAGAGCAACGCCATTTCCCGGGCCTGGGAAAGCGGAGAGATGAAAGCTCTGAAGGCCGCCACCACAAAGGCGGACTCAATAAGCGTTGCAAGCCCCGCCAACGGCCGCATGGCCGTCGATCTTATCCACGAGTGCGACGCCTGGGCCACCCAGGTAAGCGATGAGGATATTATTGCGGCGGAGCTGGAACTCTGCGCCGAAGCGGGCCTCTTCGCCGAACCGGCCGCATCCGCCGCCTGGGCGGGATACAAGTCCGATCTCGCCTCGGGCAGAATAAGCCCGGAAGCCGAAGCGGTCATCCTTCTTACGGGAACCGGCTTCAAGGATATGAAAGCAGTGGAAGATGAAGTTGCCATGCCGAAAAGCGTGGAGCCGAAGCTTGCGGCGGTGGAAGCTTTTCTGTTCGGCTGAAGCAGAGTTCTTATCAGCGGAGAGGGTCATCCTCTCCGCGCCTTGTAATCCGGAAGAAAATAAATGCAGGGAAGCACGCCGAGGGCTACAACAGCCGCGACCCTGTAGGTGACGGCAAACCCGACAAGGCCGGTAAAATGACCCACCAGAAAGACAATAAGCGAACGGATAAAAAAAGTGATTGTCATGTAGACACCATTAATAAACGAAGGCGCACGCGAATCTGCATCCTGAACAAGGGCCAGCAGAACCGGTCCGTGGGCAAAGAGAAAAAAACCAAGTAAAACAAGAAGGGGCAGAGTGAATGCCCCGCTGCCTGAAATAAACAGCCACATGATAAGAGGACTGGCAAGACCGGAAATATAGAGGGTCCTCTTTCTGCCGATCCTGTCGGAGATTACACCGGCACCGATCGTTCCAGCGGCTCCTGCGAACTGAAGCGCGGAAAGATGAATACTGGCGGAGGCCAGACTCATCCCCCGGTCGACCAGATATGCCGGAAGGTAGAGCGTGACGGCAACCTTCATCCCAAGAAGAAAAAAGAGGTACAGGCCTATCGATGAGAAAAGAGGCAAGAGATCCCGCAGGTCCTTTCCCCCCTCGTCAACCCTCCGGCCGTGACCGGAATCTCTTTCCGGCGAATAGTCCCTGAGAATATAAGCCAGGCTGAGTGAAGCCCCGAGACCGAAGGGGATAAGCCGCCAGCTGCCCTCAAAACCCCAGAGGCTTATGGCTGCGGTAATTGCCAGAGGACCGAGGGTCCTTGAAAGCTCCCCGCCGAACATATAGAAACTCATACCGGTACCGGTATTCTCGGAGGAAAGATTCTTTACCAGAACCGGAGTCGGGATGTGGAATAAAGCAGAGCTGATGCCGGCAATGAAAATCATGATAACAACCACCGCATAGCTGGGAGCAATCCCGACCAGACTCATGATAATGGCCGAAACGGCGGGGGTGATGATAACAAAGTACTTCACCCGTATCCGGTCCACAAATAGACCTAAAACAGGATTGAACAGGGTCGGGGTATTCCTGACAGCATCCAGCATCCCCGCCATGGACAGGCTTATTCCGAATTTCGCGACCAGAAGAGGAAGCAGCGGAGCCAGGAATGCGGCATAGATATCGTGCACCATATGAGCACTTGATACCGCCAGTACTTTTCCAAACTGAAAACTTTTTTTCAAACCACCCTCATTCTGCCCAACATGTCAGTACCTGGTGAGTATACAGATAAACATATGTATTGTCTTTAAGGAATTTAAAAAAAACGCTTTACGCGGTATTGAAGGGAAGATCCATAAAGGTCGCCATGCGACGCGCTCTTTTTTCGATCTCTTCCCTGTTTTTTTTTCCGCTTATCTCGACATCCTTCCTGCTTCCGTCGGCCAGAAGGAAGGAAAGCCGCACTATTTTCTTATGGGTATTAAAGATATCCAGTTCCAGGGCTTCTATTGCATCAAAGCGATAACTGCGGATCCTGGTAAAGGGAATAAAACCGTTCCGGTGCACCAGAAGCCGTTTCTCCCTGTCCATAATCCACCGCTCATCGTAAAGACCTGCCAGGATAAAAAAGAGCAGAAAAAGCGGCGGGAGAAAGGCAAGACCCGGGGGGTCCGGACCTGCTACTGCCATACTGCCTGCCACAAGAGCGGCAAAGAGAAACATGAAGAGCCGGAAGCTGGTACGGAACCGGAGAACAAGTTCGTTCTCCGATCCCTGCTTCAGCACATAATCGAGACTAAACATCCCGCTCAGTCCAGCCTTGCCAGCTGCTCCTGGGTATAGTAGAGATAGCATGCCACCTGGTGGTCGGTTTCCGCATCTATCAGTTCGGGAATATGGTTTTTGCAGACATCCATCTTGTTTGGACAGCGGTCATAGAAATAGCAGCCGAAGCGCTCCTGGTCGGGGGAAGGAACATCGCCCTCCAGCACTATCCGCTGACGGTTCCGCTCAATGGCGGGATCCGGAATGGGAGCCGCCGAAAGCAGCGCCTTCGTATAGGGGTGAAGCGGGTTCTTATAGAGCGCCTGGCTCGCGGATATCTCCGCAATCTTTCCGAGGTACATGACCGCAACCCTGTCGCTCACATATTCGATAACCGCAAGGTCGTGGGCGATAAACATGTAGGTAAGGCCGAACTCCTGCTGCAGCTCCATAAAGAGGTTCAGAATCTGTGACTGAATGGAGACATCCAGGGCGCTTACCGGTTCGTCGGCGAGAATAACCTTCGGGTTCAGTGCCAGGGCACGGGCTATGCCGATCCGCTGACGCTGTCCGCCCGAAAACTCATGGGGATAGCGGTTCTTGAAGTGCTTCGAAAGCCCCACCCGCTCCATAAGTCCTTCCACACGCTCTTCTATCTCGGGCGTGCTCATGTCCAGAAGCTTTCTTTTCTGGTAGATCTCCAGAGGCTCCCGGATTATGCTGTTTATGATCATTCTCGGATTGAGGGAGGCATAGGGGTCCTGAAACACCATCTGTATTTCCCGGCGGATCTTAAGCAGTTCAAAGGGCTTGAGCTTTGTCAGATCGACGCCCTCAAAGAGTACCTCGCCGGAGGTAGGCTGATAGAGCTGGGCGATGGCCCTGGCGGTGGTTGATTTCCCGCAGCCCGACTCCCCCACTATGCCCAGAGTCTCCCCGCGGCGCAGGGTAATATCGATCCCGTCGACCGCTCTGATGGCTCCCACCTGTCTTTTGAAGATAATTCCGTCCTCAATGGGAAAATGCATCTTCAGGTTTTTAGTTTCCAGCAGTATATTATTGTCCATTTCTCTTTTCCTCACTTGTAGAGCCAGCAGTTGACGGTACGGTTTGAATCGGTACCCTTCATTTCCACCGTCAGAGGATACTTTGTTTTACAGATATCCATCACCTTGTCGCACCTGGGGTAAAAGGGACAGCAGTCCGGCAGATCGATAACGTTGGGAGGCTGACCAGGAATGCTGTAGAGCTTCCGTCCCCTCTGCTTATCGAGGCGGGGAACGGAATCTATCAGTCCCCTGGTATAGGGATGCTTCGGATCTTTGAACAGATCTCCGGTTTCCGCATCTTCAACAATTCTGCCGGCATACATGACGGCAATCCGGTCGCACATCCCCGAGACAACCCCGAGGTCGTGGGTAATCATGATCAGGCTTGTGCCCAGACGGTCGGAGAGTTCCTGCATAATTTCCAGGATCTGCGCCTGAATGGTCACATCCAGGGCCGTGGTCGGCTCGTCGGCAATCAGTATTTCAGGGTTGCAGCTCAGAGCCATGGCAATCATAACCCGCTGGCGCATACCGCCGGAAAACTGGTGAGGATAGGCAATTACTCTCTTTTCCGGGGCGGGGATTCCAACCATCTTGAGCATCTCGATGGACTTGTCCAGAGCATCCTGCTTGTTCAAATCCTGGTGCAGCATGATGGTTTCCACCATCTGGGTGGATATCCGGAGAAAGGGATTGAGACTTGTCATGGGATCCTGAAAAATCATGGAGATTTTGTTTCCCCTGATTTTCCGCAGCTGCGATTTCGGAAGCTTGAGGATATCCGTGCCGTTGAGCTTCACGCTCCCGCCTACAATTTTACCCGGAGGCGACGGAATAAGCCTGAGGATGGAGAGGTTGGTAACCGATTTACCCGAACCCGACTCCCCGACTATTCCGATGGACTCATTCTTGCCAAGGGAGAAGGAGACGCCGTCCACTGCCTTTACTGTGCCTTCGTCGGTTTTGAAATATGTTTTCAGGTCTTCCACCTGAAGAATTTTTTCACTGCTCATTATCGGCCTCTCCTACAGTTTATTTTTGCTCTGGGGATCGAAGGCGTCCCGCAATCCGTCACCAAGAAAGTTCATGGCGAACAAAAAGATCGTCATGGTGATGGCCGGAAAGAAAAGCCTCCAGGGATAGACGTTCATCCCCTCAACGGCGGTACCGATGAGCGAACCCCATGATGCATAGGGAGCCGAAATACCGAGGCCGAGAAAGGAAAGAAAGGCCTCCATCTGGATAAACACCGGGATCCTCAAGGTAGTGTAGACAATAATAATTCCAAAGGTGTTGGGAACCAGGTGCTTGAAAATGATTCTTCCGGAACTGGCCCCCATGGAGCGTGCAGCTTCCACATATTCGGAGTTCTTGAGGCTGATAATCTGCCCCCGCACAACCCTCGCAACGGTAAGCCAGCTTACCAGGGAGAGGGCAATAAACAGGAGAATGATGCTCCGGCCGAACAGCGACATAAGGATGATAACCAGCATCATGTAAGGCATACTGTAGAGAATATCCACAACCCGCATGATAAAGTTATCCACCTTCCCGCCGGCGTAACCGGCTATGGCCCCGAAGAAAAGACCGATAAGCACCGATGTTATTCCGCCGATAAGACCGATGGCGATGGACATCTGTCCGCCCCAGATGGTACGGGCCAGCATATCCCTGCCCAGATAATCGGTACCGAAAAAATAGCGCTTCTGATGGTTTTCCTCTTCGAGGACAGCCTCCCGCATCTGCTCGAGTTCCGCCTTCTCCTCATCGTTAAGAAGAACACGGCCGTCCTTGACCGCCAGATCCCGGCGCTCGCGAATTATCGCCGTTTCGGCATCAGAGATCATATCCTTTTCACGACGGGTAATATTGGCTCCCTCATCAGAGGAAGGGTCGGTATACCTTGCCGTCTCCTCTTCCAGGGTTTGGTCGATAAGGCGCCGGTCCTCTTCGGTCCACTCCACACGGCCTTCCCGTGCAGCGAGAATGTTCAGCTGCTCCACTCTGCGTTCAAGCATGAGCTCTCCCGCAGTTTTTGTAATACTCGGGGGCAGATGAATATGGTCCATGTTCTGGGACTTGTATGAGTGGATGGGCAGAAAAGGAGCCAGAAGCGATACGAGGGAGTAAAAGCTTACTATGATAAGGCCTGCAACGGCCGCCTTGTTTTTCTTCAGCCTTTTCCATGCATCCTTGTAGAGGCTCGATCCTTTCACCGCCTGGTTGAATTCGTTTGTATTGGTTTCGCTCACGTCGCAGCTCCTATTTGTAGGTGATCCGGGGATCGAGGAACGAATATATTATGTCCACAATAAAATTCATGAGAATAAGAATTACCGAGTAGACAATGATGGTTCCCATAATAAGGGTGTAATCCCGGTTAATGGCGGACTGAACGAAAAATCGCCCCAGTCCCGGCACCCGGAATATCTGCTCCACAACAACCGAACCGGTAACAATACCCGCAAAGGCCGGTCCCAGGTAGCTGACTATCGGCAGAAGACTTCCCTTGAGTACGTGCTTGCGTACAATTACGCTGTCCCGAAGCCCCTTGGCCTGAGCGGTCCGTATAAAATCGCTCCGGAGCACCTCCAGCATGCTTGCCCGCGAGAGCCTGGCAATGGTGGCGAAGGGCCGTAACGTCAGGGTAAAGACCGGCATAATAAGAGTCAGCAGCCCCGCCGGCTCGGTAATCCAGCCCGATGTGGGCAGAAGCCCCCATTTAAGGGCAAGAAAGTACATTAAAACAGGGCCTATGACAAAAAGCGGTACCGTTATACCGACAATGGAAAAGGCCATGGTTGTGTAATCTATCCAGGTATTTTGATTAAGCGAGGATATGATCCCCGCCAGAACCCCGAAAATGAGAGCCAGTCCGAGGGCGATGAACCCGAGAAGCAGTGAATTCGGCAGACTGTTGGCAATGTAGAAATTGACATCATGGTCCTGATATCTGAAGGAGGGACCGAGGTCTCCCCTCAAGACATCACCCATATAGCGAAGGTACTGTACCGCAAGCGGATCATCGAGATGGAATTTTGCTTCAATGTTTTTGAGTACCTGTTCGGGAGGCCGCCGTTCCGCATCGAAGGGACCGCCGGGGGCAAGCCTGATGAGAAAAAAGCTGATCGTTACGACGATCAAAAAAGTCGGCACCAGTCCGATCAGTCTTCTGATTATGTATTTCGTCATGTTGTTCTCCACACAATGCACACATCACGCTGTTTTGATCTGAGAGGATGCGGCAGAAAGCGACAAAAAGCCTGCCGGCACCACTGGTGCCGGCAGGTAATAGAGCTTCTGATTATTTCTTGTAAACGTACTTCCAGGGATGGTTATCCAGGGTGTTTGTGTACCATCCGCCCCACTCGGTGAGGTCAATCATGTTGTTGGTGGTGTAGAAATAGATGGGGATTACAGCCTGTTCCTGGGTGATGAAGATCTTTTCAGCTTCCTGAAGAGTCTTGAAACGTGCAGGACCCGCTTCCATCTGTGCGGCTTTACTAATCAGTTCATCATACTTTGCGTTGGAGAAACGGCCGCCGTTCATGGCTCCGCCGGTTACGAACATATCGAGGAAGGTGTTGGGATCCTGATAGTCTCCGATCCATCCCGCGCGGGCAATCTGGAAGTTTCCGGCCCGGCGGTTTGCCAGGTAGGTTGACCATTCCTGATTGATAAGATCGCATTCAATACCAAGATTCTTCGCCCACTGCTCCTGAATGTATTCGGCAATTTTCTGGTGAGCATCGCTGGTGTTGTAGAGAATCTCAAAAGCGGGAAAGCCTTCACCATTGGGATAGCCGGCTTCGGCAAGCAGTTTCTTTGCCGCGGCAACATCATACACATTACCCTTGATCGCGGGGTATCCGGCCATGTCGGGGACCATTGAATATGCGGGAATCTGTCCGCCCTTTACCACCCTGTCGATAAGGGTTTCACGCTCGATGGACATGGTAAGCGCTTTGCGGACCTTGGGGTCGTTAAAGGGGGCTTTCGTATTCTGGATAACATAGTAATAGGTACCAAGATAGGGAGCGTTCTGATAATCGTCCCGGAGTTTCGCCTGATCCATCTGGTCCAGGGGAACGGTGGTCATCCAGTCGGCTTCGCCGTTCAGATACATGTTGTATCCGGTGTTGTTGTCATCGATGGGAAGGAAGGTGATCCTGTCAAGGCTCACAACATCTTTTTCCCAGTAGGTGTCGTTGGGGACAACTTCGATTCTGGCCTGGGGCTGCCAGGTTTCCAGGGTAAAGGCGCCGTTTCCGACAAAGTTTTCGGGGGAGGTCCATGACTTTCCGTGCTCTTCAATGGCGTGAAGGGGAACTACCGCAAAAGAGTAGTGAGGCAGAGCACCAAGCACGTAGGGAAGAGGTCCGACCAGTTCCATGCGGAAGGTGTAATCATCGACGGCTTCAATCTTTACGGCCTCGGGTCCGGCTTCACCGGAGTTGAAGGCATCTGCACCGGCGATAAACATATTGGGAAACCAGGCATAGGGAGCCGCGGTTTCGGGATCGAGCATCCTGAGCCAGGAGTCCCGTACCGTCTGAGCGCTTATGGGAACGCCGTCGCTCCAGGTGGTTTTTCTCAGTTTGAAGGTGTAGACGGTACCGTCTTCACTTACTTCCCAGCTTTCGGCGAGACCGGGAACCGGTTCGGCCGTTTCGGGATCATATGACATAAGCCCTTCGAAGATCGCCATGTAAATCCTGTGCTCGGGAACACCGGAAATAAGGTGGGGATCCAGGGTTTCGGGCTCGGTTCCGTTAACCACGACAAATTCGACGGGTTCTGCGGCAGCCATTGCCGGTGCCTCGTCAGTTGCGGCATCCTGCTGACCACCGGCCCATACGGTACCGAAGCCAAGAACAGCGAACACCAGAAGGAACAGTAAAATTCTCTTCATTTCTCTCACTCCTTTGAAATTAGTATAAAACGAGTTTATACGATACTTGATATAAAGGGTTTTTTCAAGGAAAAAGCGCTCGAATATCTTCTATTTACTATTCTGATAGTTATTGGAGGTGAAAATCCCGGCAGAATCCTCTCTGACGGGATATAATTCTATATACAGTAACAACGTGGGAGGATTTATGAAGCACGTTTATCCTGCTTTCCGCTCTGTTCTGCGGCGGCTCTTTCGCACGCAGCCCCGAATTGATTCCCCGGGCGAACACCTTGCGGCGGATATCCCGAAGAAACAAGGGCGATTATCCGGAAAAGCCTCGATCTTATGGTGCGGAAGTCGGGAGCGGAGCTTTAGGTCCGGACTCTTTCAAAAAACACCCGTATCTCCGAAAAACGATCGACAATAACGTGCCCGGTATCCTTGAGCAGGTGAGTCTCAGCCTGCGGTACAAGACTCCTCAGGCGTGCCGCTGTTTTTTGGGAATCAAGAAGCGCATCATGGTCGCCGCCGAAATACTGAACGGGCATGTCAAGAGCGGACAGCTCCCGGTCCGAAAGGAGCGGAATGGTTTCCGTCAAGGGCCTGAAATGCTGTGATACCAGATCCTGAAACTCGAGTACTTCCGGAGGAACGGCGGTTTTGTGATAGACGAGCCTGTTCAGCCGTTCTTTTCCGGATTTTCCCGAAAGCATGCAGATGATTGCCTTGAGCATAAAGCTTTTCCGCTGCGGAGCTATCCCGGAGGCGGTAATCATGGAAAGAGCGGAGGTTCTCCCGGGGTATTTCACGGCAAAAGCCAGGGCATACCGGCTTCCCAGACTCATACCAATCAGCCCCGCCCTCCCTATGCCGAGCCCGTCCAGGACGGAAGAGAGCCATTCTGACGGAGCGTCCGAGGATAGAGACATTCTCTGCGGTTCGCTCAGCCCCGGCTCCCCCGGAATATCGATGCAGTGGAGATAAAAATCATCAGCAAAATCCCGCAGATTTCCCAGCCAGGCGGCACTGTTGGACATTGATCCGTGAAGAAAAACGAGAGCCGGACCGGCGGGATTTCCGCTTCGGATTACGTGCGTTCCGCCCGCTTCGGTGGGGATAAAGAGCTGCTCGAGGGGAACCGGACCGCCGGAGCCGACATCGCGGCGACCGGAACCGAATGAAGCGAGAAGTTTCCCGTAATACGCTTCCACAGCTTTCTGCCCGGCCGGGGTTTTATACACCGAAACAGCCATGCCCTAATCCTGAGAGCAGAGAACATCAAAGCTTTTCAGGACCTCCGAAATAAAGGAGGGTGAACCGTAAAGCACATGTCTGGCCTTCATCGTCTCCGGATGGTAGATGAAATCGTAGCGGGGAGAACCGACAGTGTCATGGCCGCTGTTGAGAAGTGCCAGAATGGAATTGGAAACCCGTGAAGCATCTTCGGCATTCTGCCCGGATATTTCGACTACCGCCGATACGCTGATCCGGGAAGAGAGAGAGGTCGCTTCGGACTCGGGCTGGCTCTCATTCCCTCCCGCCAGTTCCGCATGCACATATTCCTTGAGATCATCCTGATGCACCATCCAGGAACGGCCGATTTTTCGCGCCTTGATTTTTCCCTCTTTAATAAAACGGTGAATCGTTTTGGGGTGCAGTTTGAGAATCGGCGCCAAGTCTTTGATAGAAAAGAATACTGAATCCATATAAATACATAATAAAGCAATAAAGACACACTTGCAAGTATTTTTATGTATTTTTAAGTAACATTATGTCTGCGAAGCAGTCTTCTCAAGGTAATAATTAAAATCACCCTCGAAAATCCTCATGCGGCCGTGGTCTATCTCGAAGACCCGATCGGTCAGAGCCTTAAGAAAATAACGGTCGTGACTTACCAGCATGACGGTCCCCCGGAAATCTTTGAGGGCCTGCAGAAGCACCTCGCGGCTGGCAATATCCAGGTGATTGGTCGGTTCGTCAAGCACCAGGAAATTGACCGGCCGGGCAAGAATTACTGCAAGCATCACCCTGCTCTTCTCTCCCCCCGAAAGGACAGAAATCCTCTTCTCCGCATCGTCTCCGGAAAACTGGAAAGCCCCGAGCAGGTTTTTTATATAACCCGGCGAGGCATTGGGCAGACGTTCGGAAACCTCCTCAAAAATGCTGCGGCGGGGATCCAGAACATCGGAAGAGTACTGGCTGAAGTAGCCGATATCCACGCTTGCCCCGATGGTACAGCTGCCCCGGGAGGGGGCGGTCTGACCGCTTACCACCTTGAGCAGGGTGGACTTGCCCGCGCCGTTTATCCCCGTTACCGCTATCTTCCGGCCTCTCTCCACCGTACCGCTGATACCGCTGAAGACCGGATGCAGGGAACCGTCGGGATTCTCCCACGATTTTGCAAGATCCGTCATTTCCACAACCAGATCTCCGCTCCTGCGTACCTCGTCGAAGCTGAACTTCATCACCTTCGGCTCGGGAGGAATCTCAATACGCTCTATTTTTTCGATGGTCTTGACCCTCGACTGCACCTGGGCCGCGTGAGAGGCACGGGCGGCGAAACGGGCGATAAACTCCTCCTCCTTGGCAAGCATTGCCTGCTGCCGCTTGTAAGAAGCGATAAGCTGCTCCCGCCGGAGCACCCGCTCCCGCAGATAGAAATCGTAATCTCCCGTGTAGGAAGTAACGGCCCCGCACGCCACTTCGATTGTCCTGCCGCAGAGCCTGGTCATAAACTCGCGGTCGTGGCTCGTCATCACCATGGAACCTTTAAAAGCCCTGAGCCAGCCTTCAAGCCAGACGATGGACTCCAGATCCAGGTGATTGGTCGGCTCGTCCATAAGCAGCACATCGGGATTAAGCAGGAGGATCTTCGCCAGGCCGATCCGCATTTTCCAGCCGCCGCTGAAACTCTCCACCGGCAGATTCCGCCGCTCCTCCCCTATTCCCAGACCATCGAGAATCGACTCTGCCCTGTTCTCCAGCTCGTAGCCGCCCAGGTGCTGGAACTCCATTTGCAGTTCCCCGTAGCGGTCCATCTCACCGTCGCTCAGTCCATCCCCATCCGGATCTGCCATGCGGTGCTCCAGCTCCCCAAGCTCCCTGCCGATCTCATAGACTCTCCCGGCCCCGGCAAGCACCTCCTCCAGGGCGGAGCGTCCCGCCATCTCCCCGGACTCCTGGGAAAAATAGCCGATGACCGTTCCGCCGTCGACCGTAACGGTGCCCTCATCCGGAGTCTCCGCCCCGGAGATGAGCCGGAAAAGCGTCGTCTTGCCCGAGCCGTTCGGACCTACGAGCCCGATCTTCTCCCCGTTATTTATCTGAAAAGCGCCGTCCCGGAACAGGGCCCGGCCGCCGCAGGCCATGCTGATATTTGAAAGGTTAATCATGTAAACTCCTCCGTGTGTATACATTACCGGCGGAAAAAAATCCAGCAGGATCTATTTATTTTCTCCAAAGACTTGATTATGCTTCATTAGATGAAACCTCTGAAGCTGCAGCTCTCCAGTTTAGTATTGATGTCTATCCTTCTGGCTCTGGTTCCGGCTGCCGGGCTTCCTGCACTGGACGGAAGTCCGGAAATCCTTATCATTTTTTCCTACGACCCGGGAGACCGGTGGTCCCAGTCCATTCTTGAAGGAGTGATGGAGAGACTCTCCGCAGAGCTGGACGTGAAGCCCCATTTTGAATATCTGGACACGCGCAACATCCAGCACCCCCATTACCTTTCCCGTTTCCGCGACCTTCTGGAGGAAAAGTACCTCCTCAATCAGCCCGATCTGATTATCGCCTGCGATGATGCAGCATTTCTTTTCGCCGTCGATCTGCGGAAAGTGTTTGCCGGCAATGCTCCGCTGGTCTTCTGTGGAGTCAACGATGCCGATCCCGCCTTCTGGGCGGGGGAAGAAAACATTACAGGAGTAAACGAAGTCGTCGATATAGCCGGAACGGTAAACACTGCCCTTCGTCTGTTTCCTTCAACCGGAAAAATAGCCGTCGTCTCCACCTCTACGGGGCTCGGAGCGATCAACCTTGCCCTCTACCACAAGCAGAGAACTCTCTTTTCACGGGAAATTGATACCATCGAGTTGATAGATTATGATGCCGGCCGCCTCTCTTCGCTCCTGCCGCATCTCGGCAGTGATACCATCGTTCTGCGCCTTGACAACATAAGGAATGCCGGAGGGCAGATACTGAGTCTGGGCGATACCATGAACTTTCTGTCGGATTATTCACCGCGTCCGGTATTCACCTGCTGGGATTTTGATATGGGAGAGGGAGCCTTCGGCGGTCTGGTCGTCAGCGGCAGACAGCAGGGCATAGAAGCCGGAAAGCTGGCAGTCCGGATTCTCTCCGGCGCCGATCCTGATGATATTCCCGTATTGATGCGCAGTCCGAACGCCTTTATGTTCGACTATGAGCAGATGAAACGGTTCCGGATTAATGAGAACAAGCTGCCGTCCGGCTCCATCATCGTGAACAAAACCCGGAGCCAGATCTATCAGTACCGCTATTACATCATTTCCACGGCAGCAGTACTGACCCTGCTTATCGTACTCTCAACAGGACTGAGCCTGAACCTCTTTGCACGCAGGCGGATCGAAATGGCTCTTAAACAGAGCGAAGAGCGCCTTCGCCTGGCCATGGAGGCAAGCAGCACCGGCTTGTGGGACTGGGATATGGAAAGCGGTGAAGTCTACTGGGGTCCCAAGTCCTATACCATGCTCGGATATGAACCGAACCAGTTTCAGCTTAATTTCGAATCCTGGAAGGAGATGCTCCACCCCGATGACCGCGAAAAAGTGATATTGACCATAGGTAAACAGCTTGCCGGCGGAGAAGGAAAATTTTCGCTTGAGTTCCGCTGCCGGAACAGCGAGGGCACGTACCAATGGATCTCCGGCAAGGGTGAAACTATCGAAAGAGACAGTGATGGTAAAGCAACAAGGATTACCGGAACCCACATGGAAATATCCGACCGCAAACAGGCGGAGGAACAGCTCAGAAACTCCCTGAATGAAAAGGAAGTCCTTCTCAGGGAACTCTATCATCGTACCAAAAACAACATGCAGGTAATTACCTCCCTGCTTTCGCTTAAGAGGGGTGTCATGCCTGATACCGAAACCGCCGAAGTGCTCAAAGACCTCGAGGCAAAGATTTACACCATGAGTCTGGTCCATCAGATGCTTTACCAGTCCGGAAATCTGAACAGAATCGACCTCGGAGAATATTGCCGAAGGCTCTGCGCGCTCACCCTGGAAACCTTTTCCGAATCCGCCGGCAATATCATTGTTCTCTACGACATTGCTCCCGTTGAGGCAGGCCTTGATTCCGCCGTTCCTCTTGGACTGGTGGTGAACGAACTTCTGACAAACGCTCTTAAATACGCTTTCCGGGGTAAAAGTCAAGGAGTGATACAGATAGGTCTCCGCGCACCCGGAACGCTGACCATATCCGATGACGGTACAGGCATCTCCGCGGAAGTATTCCATGGGGAAAGCTCATCGCTTGGTCTTGCGACGGTCCGCGAATTGGTCGAAAGCCAGCTCGGAGGAACCATCACCCTTGCCGTTACCCCCGGAGGCGGAACCAGCTGGACCATTACCTTCGCTGACAGGGTGTGATGATGCAAATGATGCACAGGAAGCGGTCCCGGCCAGGCACCGGGACCGCTTGTTTTAAGGAAACATTAACGTGCGGTCAGCCGGCCGACTCAAGAAATTCTTCGACCCTGGTCCAGTTGATAAGCTGGAAAAAGCTTTCCACATATTCGGGACGACGATTCTGGTAGGTCAGATAATATGCATGTTCCCATACATCCAGCCCCAGAATGGGCCTCATTCCCAGACTGAGAGGAGAGTCCTGATTAGCCGTACTCATAACCACAAGCCCGCCGTCGGGATTAAGCGCCAGCCATGCCCAGCCGCTTCCGAAACGGCCCGTCGCAGCTTTTGTAAAATCGTCCTTAAAACTGTCAAAGCTGCCGAAACTCTTCTCTATCCTTTCTCCAAGGACTCCTTTCGGCTTGCCTCCTCCACCGGGAGACATGATCTCCCAGAACAGGGAATGATTGTAATGCCCGCCTCCATGATTTCGGACCGCGGTCGCAATATCACCAGGAAGGGAATCCAGACCGGTCAGAAGCTCTTCAATCGGGATATCCCCAAGAGTACTTCCCTCCAGGGCCTTGTTCAGTTTTTGCGTATAGGATGCATGATGCTTGTCATGATGTATCTGCATTGTCCGCGCATCTATCTGCGGCTCAAGGGCATCATACGCATATGGTAAATCCGGTGTGGTGAATGACATAAAAAACCTCCTGTAAAGATACGATCTATACTATATTAGTTTAATATGATTTAAGGCAAAAGGAAAGGCTCTCCGATGGAACGAAGAGCCCTTCCGCTCAGTACCTGTTTTAAAAATACAGAAGCACTGTTCCGGTTTATTCCTGCCGCTGTTTTATCCCAACAGCGGCACAAACCGGTTCCAACAGCGCCCCTGCGCGATTTAAACAGTGTCTATACCTGAGTTCAANNCCTGAGTTCAACAGTGTCTATACCCGGGCTCAACAGTGGCAGTGTTTTCGGAAAACAGTGCCTGTGTTCATAAAAACAGCCTGGTCACGCCCTGCTGCACAGTGGAGAACCCTGCAAGCACTACATGAGTTCGATTGTCCAGCCGTACCCGCCGCCGCTTTCACCGGAATTGAAACGCAGCATGGCATCGGGATATTTGAGAGTGTACGCAGGCCATTTTTCGGTATGGTAGATGCTCAGATAATTGCATAAACGGTACAGAAAAAGAATGTTGAAGTTCTCCGTCAGGGCATCGGCCCTAATTTCCCTGTCCGAGAGATCCGCATGTAAAAACCGTAGAGTCAGATGAGTAATTGCTCCCGTCTCCGGGTTCCGGCTGTATGAAAAATCCCACTCCGAAGCGACACCACCGGGATCGGCAAGTTTCACCGAGAAACTCAGGGTCTGTTTTTCGGGATTATAATCATTCTCGAGCTGCCAGGTCAGTACATCATCTTCCATCATCGGTGCCCTGAAGAGATAATCAAGATCCATGACCAGCCGTGCTGCGTCATCCAGCGAACCCGATTTCAGCGTATCGAGCACAGGCAGATCAAATCCGCTTACCGGATACGAATCCCTGTATGGAAAGAGTGCATCGTGCTCCCGCAGCCACCCCTCTTCCATGACATTCACGCCGGAACCGGGCTTGTATTTCCGCAGCTCAATATTGCAGTTTTCCGGCCACACATAAGCACTGGCCTCATCCTCGCCGAGAAAATCGACAAACCAGCTTTTTGTGCCGGCTTCCCCGTCAAGTCGATTGAAGAGCAATGATCCGCCTTCTCCATCATACCAATGGACCCCGGCAAGCACATGGTATACTTCTCCGGGAACGGTCCGGTAACTCTTCCGGTCAAGCCGCTCATCAGCCGCGGCCTGTGAAACAAAAACCGCGTTCAGCATGATTATACCGGCAAGACAGAAACCCGCTCTTGAGAAACTTCCGGTTCGAATCATTCATTGCTCCCTTCACGACTTTCCAGCGGTATGTGATTACCGTTCCGCATGTCTACCAGAAAGTGAGAGGATCTTTCCACCTCTTTTGCGATATAGACGTACTCCCCGACAGGACGCCAGTCAAGAAAGGGACCATCGGCAATCTTCATGTTCAGCTGATCATCCTCAATGAAGGCCCGAAGATTGCCGTCTGCCTCCAGATAATAGAGATATCCGTAACTGTCAAACTTCGGAGCGGATGCCGCCCCTTCAAGAACCTCTTCTGCTTCAGACCCATCCTCACCGGCGGTAAGACGGATTTTCATAAGCCGGGATGATTCTGAATCACAGTAATAGATGTATCCGTCATGAAGCGTAAAATCTCTGATACTTCCCCGGACGAGGACGCGGCTCTCCCGGCTCCCCGTATTATAAAAGCTGATCGTACTCTCCCCTTCCGGAAGCTCTTCCAGGATATACAGATGCTTGTTATCGGATTCAATACGCTTTAGATTTCTCCCCTTGTAGAGGTTCTGTTGGAGCATAGTCTGGAATCTGACCATGCAAAGCTCGCCGCCGTAGACTATCCAGATGCCATCTTCCGTCAGGGTGTAATCCTCCGCCTCGAATGCGCAAACCCTCTTGAGGGTTTCCAGCCGCGGATCGTAACGATACATCATTCCCTGGTGCGATGTATTCGGATTCCTGCTGCCGTCCAGGAAATAGAGCATTCCATCTTGCCACTGCAGCTTGCGCGGGGAATCGTAGAGCGTGGCAAACCCGCCCTTGAATTCGGTCTTAACCTGCAGGAGGCTTACCGGATCGAGGAAGAAAATCCTGTAACCGAATTCCTGAGGCTCTTCCAGGTAGGCTGTATAGTAGAAGGTTTCATCTTCCGTCAGTGTAGAATCCAGACCGAAGCACAAAACCGCGGGGAAAAATTGCAGAAAGAACAGAATTGCCAAAGTCGGCAGCGTTCGCTTTCTCATGTAAAAAACTCCTTACCCTTGTTTATTCAGGACGAGGAGTTTTCCGCAGATAATTGGTTAAGTCAACAATAATTCCGGTATATCACGAAGTTTTTTCTACAGAAAAATAAATTACGTAATTTTACGTAGGTTCCGGACTGAGCCTCTGCCCCTCAACCAGTCCGTTCAGTTCCCGGACCTTCCCGAAGGAGTCCTGAAAAAGACGCTGGATCTCTTCGATGGTTTTTTCAAGGGTGCCTGTCTCCAGGACCTGCCCCTCAAGCATTCCGTAGACGTGCTCCAGGGTGTTGCGGTATTCCTCGAGAAAGCCCTGTGCTTCCCGGTTCGCATTCCGGTTCTCGTCGGACATTTCCTTGATGGTCAGGGTATCGTCGAGGAGATTCCGGATCGATTCAAGGACCTCACGGGCCTCATCCTGCTGAAGCATGACGCTCTCTCTCGTACTGTCCATGCGTGATGCGCTCTCCAGGGACTCCCGTACTATCGACTGCAGCTCCGTACCGATGGAAGCCGAAAGATCGTTGTTGTGCGCAATGGCAAGTCGCATGGAATCGATCTCCGTCCGGCTCTCGCCCGCCTCCCGCTTGGAGCGCGTCGAGAGCTTCCGAACCTCCCCCGCCACCACGGAGAAGCCCTTTCCCGCCTCCCCCGCATGGGCCGCCTCGATTGCAGCGTTTATTGCAAGCAACTCCGTCCGTTCGGCAATATCGAGAATTCCATCAAGCACATTCTGGATTAGCTCCGAATATCCGCTCATCTCCGTAAGCGCCTTCTCCGATTCCTTCACCAGCTTTGCGCTTCCCTCCGCGAGCCGGCCGAGAGCCCCGGCCCTTGCCGAGGTATCGGCAACCGAATCCCGGATCCCCTCCATTTTCGACACAAGCATGGAGAGCGTTGTCCGGACCTGCTGTGCAAAAGCCGTCTGATTGCTCAGGGCGCTGCCGATTCTTTCGCTGCTCTGATCGAGCCGCTTCCTGATCTCCGGAAGTCCGCGGTCGATGGCGCCGATCTGCTCCCTGATGGTAAGGTTCATCCCCGCTCCCGCCTCGGCATTGCTGCGGATGATGCGGCCCGATTGCTCAATCTTCTCCCTCAGCATCTCTCCCGACTCTGCAAGATGGCCGGAAAGAGCGGTGATACCGCGGATCATATCGGCCTGAAGCCGGTTCTTGTCCGCCAGGAGCAGCGCCTGCCGCCGGTTCTCCCTGGAAATCCGCAGCTGTTCGAAGGTGAGGATGATGAATAGAGCTATGATGATGGATAAAAAACCGTACGGGGTAAGATAGCTGTAGGGGATTGATCCGAAAAGGATGACAGCGATATCCGTTATTGAGCAGCTTATGCTTATGATAAAAGCAATCATAAGCACCAGGGCCGCAGCCTCCTTCGATTTTACAAAAGCGTAGATAACCACGCCCAGATCCGCAAGAATCATCACCGGAAAGTAGAAGGAGAGCATGTAGTCGAGAATGGCGTCGACTCCCTGATGATCCGGAGCAAGGGCAAGCAGCACCGCGAAGAAGAGCGCCGGCAAAACCGCCGCCAGCCGGATAAGGGTACGGTATTTCTTCAGACCGGCAAACTCCACCACAAAGAAGGTCAGAAAAACGATCATGAGGGAAAAACCGACCTTACTCAGCTTCTTGAACGCAAGCTCGGCCATGGAATCCGCCGCAAAGCTTATCTCCAGATAGGCAAGGAAAAAGGCCATACAAAGGAAGGCAAAATAGAGCAGCCGGCGGTCCGCCGCGGAGCCCGCAACATAGAGCATGAGAAAATAGAGGGCAAGAATAAGACCAAAAAAACTGGTCGCCCGGATAAGGTAAACTCCGAAGAAATTGCGGGTAAATGCCGCGGTGGACGCCTTATCGAAAGTGGTAAGCACAAGATCGGAAAAGGGCTCGTCATAGCCCGAAGGATAAATCCGCACCTCCAGGATATTCTCGTCAAGTCCGGCCTTGAGCAGCTCTCCGGGCAGCAGAAAGTGGGAAGATCTGAATCCGCTCAGCACGATCCGGTCACGGTGCTGCCCCGACTTGAACACCTGCACCCCGTTTAGAAAAATATCACAGGGATACGGTGTCGGTCCTATATAAATGGCAGGATCCTCGTCCCGCAGCTCCCCGTCCAGGCTGAAGCTTGTCCTGAGCAGAATGGTCCGTCCGGGAGCGGCAATATCGGAACTGAAGGCATTCCCGTCCCACTCCTTCCACTCTTCTTCCGGAGAATCGGAGACCTTCATCATAAACCGGTCAAGGGTAAGCGCCCCGGCAAAAGCAGGAAAAAGAAGAAGCATGATCAGCACGGCAGCAGGTATTCTTTTCATAGAAACGCAGTATGCCAAAAGTGGAGTGATGGCGCAAGAGCGGGGAACCTGGAGATAGTACATATGCTTATTGTCCCTAAAGACCCCTAGGGAAGGAGCTGTCCGGCGAGTTCGGTTATATTACTGTCCGCGTCGATGCTGACCGCTTCCCGGAGAGCTGCAGAGCCCTCCTCTTTTTCCCCCTGCTGAAGCCGGGAATACCCAAGCAGGTAATACGCGAGCTGCTTTCCGACGGGCTCCGGGGCAACTTCGAGATAGGACTCAAAAGCCTCCGATGCCGCCTCGTAGTTCCGGCTCTCTATTGAGAGCCTTCCGTCCAGAAAAAGGTACTCCGGATAAACGGTGCTGTAGCTGAGCGGTTCATGGTTTCTGATTATTTTGATGGCAGCCCCTGGTTTACCCAGGAAGTCGCAGGATGCGGCCAGGTAATACCAGTAGGCGCTTTCATCCTCGAGCACAACGGGATCAACATCATTCTCAAGAATCTCCAGACTTCGCTGATAGTTTTCCGCTCTGAATGCCTCGAGGGCTTCTTCAAAATTGAGACTGTCCTCGTCCACCCAGGTGAATTCCGTTGCCGTAACCGCTTCTGATCCGCGTACTCCCATAACCTGGCTCCTGCCCGGGTCCGTTTCGCGGCCCGCTTTTGCAATGCGGTTGAAGATGGAGGAGACGGCCGAATTGCCGGAAACGGACGGAGGACCGGAGGATGAGCTTAGACGGTATGTTCCCTGACTGGAAAAAAGCAGGGTATCCCGGGGACCTGCGAACTCTGCGATGGCTCCGTTTCCCAGACGTATCATGCTGTCCTCAGGCAGTTCATCGCCAATGAAAAGGGATTCCCATCCGCCGTCCTTCCGGACATCGGCATCGCCGTCAAGGAAGAGAAGCTGGAAACTATCCGCAAAGAGACCGGCGGCGGCAAAAATCATTATAATTATAAAAAACTGACGGTATGTTTTGATGACGTTACCCTCTTATCTCTATGTTTAACTTCTTTCAGTCGCTGATTATAGTATAGCACATCATAAAAAGAGGCGCCCGGGGCAAGCAAAAAAAAGCATCTTTTTGGAGGGTAGAAATCGAGCGATTGGTACAATTTGGAATAAGTTTCCGAGGCACTATTCCTTTTCGCTGAGTCGCTTCGCAGCCCACTCCATTTTGAGAACAAGGTGGTCAACAGCCTCGAGAGAGGCAATTTTAGATTTTTCACGGATACGGTCGAGGGTCGGAAGGAGGGTGTTGGTATAGCGTTCCACCGCCTCCCGGCCCCGGTCTCCTGCGGTAAGCCCTTCGGACTCATGTATGTAGTTTATTATCAGGTGCTTGCTGCTGTTCCGCAGTTCCTGACGGTTTACATTCTCAATTATGGCGAATACCGATTCGTAATACAGGCGTTCAAGTTGTGTGATGGAGTCCTCCTTTGTCGTCTATCAAGCCTACATCCGACGCTATCATAATTCAAGCCTTTGAAATCTCCTGCAACTGCTTCTATAATTTACTGCAGGAGGCATCATGACAGCCATACCTTCCATTCTTGACCCGTTTCCACGGGAACGCGAGTATCTGCTGCTTGCGCTATCGGCGCTTCAGGAGGCATCCGGTACAAACAGCCTCGGTCCTGAGTCTCTTACACTTGCGGCCGAACACTTCCGGCTCAGCAGGGCCGAAGTATTCGGAGTTGCGGGCTACTATTCCATGCTGAGCACCGAAACAAGGGGAAAACACATTCTCAGGGTGTGCCGGTCTCCGGTCTGCAGAATGATGGGAAGCTGCGATCTTCTCGAACTTGCAGGCTCCATTCTCGGCATTTCTCCGGGAGAGACAAGTTCCGACGGCATGTTCACCCTGGAAGTGTGCGAGTGCCTCGGCAACTGTCAGGAGGCGCCTTCGATCATGATAGACAATAAGGTAATCGGCGTAAGCAATGAGGCGGCTCTCCGCCGTCTCATTCAAGAAGCCCGGACCGGGGGGAAAAGCGATGGCTGAGCGTATCCTGATAGCAACCGCGAATGCGGGAAAAATCGATCCCGGGAGCCTGTCTGACTACCTGGAAGCTGGCGGTTTTTCCGCTCTCAAAAAGGCGCAGGAAATGGAGCCGGCCGAGGTATTCCGCCTGGTAAGCGCTTCCGGTCTGCAGGGCCGCGGTGGTGCAGGTTTTCCCGCCGGTGCAAAGGAAAAGGACGCGGGAGAGGCGATCTGCGATGCCTGCGGTCCGAAGTATGTTGTCTGTAACGCCGACGAAGGAGAGCCCGGGACCTTCAAGGACAGGGTCATTATGGAGGCGGACCCGCATCTTCTTCTGGAAGGAATGCTGATTTCCGCTCACGCCATCGGTGCCGAGCGGGGATATATCTATATACGGGGCGAATACCGGCTCTCAATCGAACGGCTTGAACGCGCGGTGGAGAACCTCCGTAAGGCGGGTTGGCTTGGCGGAGGGGGCTTTGACATCGAGATCAGGATCGGCGCAGGCTCTTATCTGGTCGGTGAGGAACTGACGCTCCTTGAATCGCTCGAAGGAAAGCGGGGCTATCCTAGGATAAAACCGCCCTTTCCCTCCCGGGTCGGTCTTTTCGGGGCTCCGACCCTTATCAACAATGTGT
>NPIE01009267.1_pt3 | contig 30269 bp, 25 predicted proteins | sample 8637661 | NCBI WGS metagenome assembly NPIE01 (sample SAMN07420842, study PRJNA396082) | bioreactor metagenome | isolation source: sample BA12 brine-fed electro-methanogenic bioreactor BA | place: Japan: Kochi | collected 2016-12-09 | reverse complement strand
GGACTTTTTACGAGTCCATCAACCAATGAGTATATATGACCTTTTCTGCAGACCCGTTAACTCTCTGAAGTGAGCCGGGCTGCCCGACTCACCGGGATGCTCCGGGTAATGGCTGAGCATACTCTTTAGACACAGTGCCTTTTGTGATTTACGATTCCGTTTATTCCTTTTGGAAGGGTCGTCGCTCAACAACCATAAGGCACTTTGCGGATAACACGCTTATCTCTCCCGAGAATCCATAGCAACAGAGGGCACCTCGATGTCGGTCAGCACATCACTTCCTGGGAGTGTAGCACAAGTCCCAACGAGTTGACTTTCTGCCACGTAACGCCCAGACGCGAGTTGGGCTATGATCGTCACGAGATGATTTGGGTCTTATCTGTTGCTGGCGCGGGGTATTTGCGGAGATCTTCCCCTCGTACGAAAGGGCCACGGGGTGGGCGAACCGATGGTGTTCCGGTTGTTCCGCCAGGGGGCATTGCTGGCTGGCTGAGTTCTGCAGGGCTGACCGCTGAAAGCATCTCAGCGGGAAACCTCGCTCCCGGAGGCAACACCCTCGGGCTGTAAAAAATGGATGCCCCTCTTCTTCTACCTTATTTTCTCTTATTTACGGCAGCTGGGGCATTCGGTCCAGACGAAACGGGAGTCTGCCTTCTGGTCGAGATAGTCGTCTCGCTCATGCCAGACTCCGTCTTCGCCTTCGATCATCTGGCAAACATTGCAAAAGGCAATCGATCCCTGCAACGTATCAACCAGATCGAGTGCCTGGCGCAACTCCAGCAGTGTCTGTGATAATGTCGACTGGATTCTGACGATTCTCTCGCCGACCCTGATCCGCGCCCGAAGTTCATCGTCGTTAAACGGTTTGGTGATATAATCGTCGGCACCGGCGTCAAAGCCTTGCAAGATATCGCTGTGACTGTCACGGGCGGTGACCATGATCACGTGGATCGGATTATCTCTGGGCAGCTCCTTGATTTTCCGGCACAACTCGACACCGTCGATCTCCGGCATTTCCCAGTCGAGCAAGGCGATTTCCGGCGCATCGGGTTTTTCGAGTAACTGCCAGGCGGCCTTGCCGTCGGCGACGCTCTCCACCTGATAGCCCCATTTCTCCAAACAAACCTGAATCATCAACCGTGTTGTGTATTCGTCTTCCGCAATCAAGATTTTCAAAACATTTCCCCTCTTGTGTGAAGCTAGAAAAAATCGAAATTTCGCTCAAGATCGAGGCGCGCACGAAAATGTTACCGCAGACATATAGATGATATTCCGATGATAACGTTTAATTGCGCAAGAATGAGATTGGACGAAATGGCAATTTTTCAAGGTTCCCTCTCGTCTGGTCACCAAGCGTTACCAGTATTATTTCCGATTTTCCGGCGGATTGTCTACTTGAATTGCATTAAACTTAAATTTTGCCGACGATGGCGACCACCTGCTCTTCAGCCTCAGACCACTCCATGAATCTAAAACAGGCACTGCAAGAGATTCTACCCGCTGACGAATTGTCCCTTGTCGTCCGATCCTACGACATGATCGGAGACATCGCCGTCATCATCATTCCACCGCCACTGCTTCACCATGAACGGTTGATCGGCGATACAATCCTGTCGATGAACAAACGCATTCGGGTGGTCGCCCGCCGGGCCGGACAGCACGGAGGCGAATACCGCACCCTGCCCCTCACCGTAATTGCCGGAGAGCAGCGACTGACAACGATGCACCGGGAATTTGGTGTCAGTCTCGAGCTCGACCTGAGCGAGATCTACTTCTCACCGCGAAGCGGCAACGAACGGAAACGGATCGTCGATCAGGTCATAAGGCCGGAACAGATTCTGGTCATGTTCTCCGGCGCCGCCCCCTACCCGTTACAACTTGCCCGACACAGTCCGGCCGCCACCGTTGTCGGTGTGGAAAAAAATATCGCAGCCCATCGATATGGGCTCATCAACGTGAGAAAGAATAAAGCTCAGGCCGTCGTCTCCCTGATATGCGGAGACGTCATCCAGGTCATACCCGAACTTGATCGCAGATTCGACCGGGTTATCATGCCGCTGCCCGGCACAGCACGACAGTTTCTTGATCTGGCCATCGAGCACCTGCGGCCGTCCGGCCGACTCCATCTCTATGAATTCCAACCTCGTGGACAGTTTGCCGAGAGCAAAGCCGTCCTCCAGAATGCCGCCAGGGCTAAGGGACGTCGCGTCTTGGAAAGCTCAGTCACCGTCTGCGGCCACAACAGTCCGTCCTCCTATCGCATCTGCGTCGATGCGACTATTGCCTGAAGAGTTCACCTCATCGCCGTTGAATGCACTTGTCAACATCATGGCTAAACCGTCAGTCCACCGCGCCGATTTTCATCATTTGCTGTGACGTTCGCTCGTGGCTGTCACACCGTGTATCCGCACGCACTCATTTCATCTGCACAGATATCCAAAAACGTCTGCTTCATCTCTGCACTCCACTGCGGCCACGGTGGGAGCAGATGGGCATCGGTAGGATTTGCCGGCCGCTCAACCGCCTGCAGCCAGCGCTCTTTGCCAACATTAAGGTTCAGATAGTTTTCAACCTCACTGTTGAAATAGCTGTAATCAATGATTAATTTTTCAAAGTGCAACAGCCTGCCGACATCGCGACGCAGCCGCCGATTGGCGTCGACCCAGAGCCAGCACAGCCGGGCAAAGCGTGACATTTCCTGCCAACTGCCGGCCAGCGGATCGTCGCTGCCCGGTGACAGTAGATGATGATCCTTGCCCTTTGCTGTATAATGCTTCCGAGAATAGAGCGAACGCACCACATCCCGCGGGTCGCGTACCAGGTGCAGCACCTTGGCGTGCGGAAAACATCGGCGCAGCGCATCTCCATGATAGCGCAACGCGGAATTCACCTCGCCATAGATGGCGATCTTCCGGTGCCGGACCAGCAAGTACATCATTTTCTTGCGAAACCTAGACAGATACTGCCGGGCCGCCATCGCTGACTTGTGGGCCTGGACGAACGCCTTGAAATCGTCGGAAATCGGTTCATGAAAAACGGCGGCTGCAGGATCTGCACCAAGTAACCGGGCCAGCAGCGTCGTGCCGGAACGGCCGACCCCGAGGATAAAAAACAGATCGACCGTATCGAAAAAACAATCGACCTGCTTGTCTGAAATCCAGAAGGAACAGGTCGTCTTTAAGACATTCTTGCTGAGGTGCATCTCTTTCCTCTCTCGCGGACCACTGGACAACACTGTCACGGCAAAGACAGCGGACTGCGGCACGGCGTTCTCGGCGAAAACGAGTTTTTTGCAGTACGTTTGTCCATTCGTTTACCTGTTTTCCCGGACATTAACAATGGTTGATTGACCTGCCGGCGGCAGGCGAAGACAAGGGGTGCCGCATGAGCGATATGTCACCGGACAGAGATCGAGATGGCAATCCGGTTCATCTTCGGTATAATGCGGCTCGCCGGTCATCATGGCAGTGATCGGTCAGTGCAAACATCACGATCCCCCAGAAACCAATGGCACGCTATGAATGACGTAATCAAGCTGCTCACCGGTCACCGTTCCATCAGGAAATTCACCGACCGTGCGGTCGATCAGTCCATTGTCGAGGAATTGATTCGCGCCGGCCAATGTGCCGCAACGTCCTCGTTTATTCAAGCGTGTACCGTTATTCAGGTCAACGATCGACAATCACGCCAGGCCCTCTGCGAGTTCACGGCCGGCCAGAAATATGTATTGGAAGCCCCTGTCTTTCTTATCTTTTGCGCCGATATGCAGCGTCACCGGCTGGCCTGCTCAATGCATGGGTCAGCGATGTTGTCAGGCTATACCGAACAATTCCTGACAGCCTCACTGGACTGCGCGCTGTTTGCTCAAAACGTGATGGTCGGCGCAGAATCTCTCGGACTTGGCGGCTGTTATATCGGCGCTATCAGAAATCGCATCGGTGACGCGGATCGCCTTCTCGAACTGCCGGAATTGGTCTATCCGGTTTTCGGCATGTGCCTCGGTTACCCGGCCCAGGATCCTGAAACCAAGCCGCGCCTGCCGCTCGATGTCGTCCTTAAACAGGAACGATACGTGGATGCCGGCGACGCCGCCGCTATCGAGACCTACGATGAGCGAGTCCGGGTCTATTATCGAACGAGGACCGGTGGCACCAAAGACAATTCATGGAGCGAGCAGATCGCCGACATGCTGGTCAAGGAAGCACGTCCGCATATGTTTGCCTTCTTGCAATCGAAAGGCTTTCTGCTCAAATAGATCCGCAGATGGAGCTGCCGGACCTGTCAACCACCATCACTGATGGGAACCTGATACCGGGGAACATCATGGCCCGTTGTTTTATTGACGGCAACGAAGCGATCAGCCATGCCGCTGTCGATGCCGGCTGCCGCTTCTTTGCCGGTTATCCGATCACCCCGGCCACAACGATCTTTCACCAGATGGTCAAAATGCTGCCACCCGTCGGCGGCATCTGCCTGCAAGGCGAGGACGAGATTGCCTCGATCGGTTTCTGTATCGGCGCGTCCATGGCCGGTATGAAAGCCATGACCGCCACTTCGGGGCCGGGGATCAGCCTGTATAGCGAGCAAATCTCCTTTGCCATCGGCGGCGAGATCCCCCTGGTGATCGTCGATGTCCAGCGACTCGGACCGTCCACCGGATCGGCCACCAAGGGGGCCGACGGGGATATCCAGTTCCTGCGCTGGGGCAACAGTGGCGGCCTGCCGGTCATCGTGCTGGCACCGGTCGATGCCGTCGATTGCTACCACCTTACCGGTCACGCCTTCAACCTTGCCGAGCGCTTTCGCTGTCCCGTCTTTATCGCTTCCAACAAGGAAATCGGCATGACCAGAGAGAGTGTTGAACTGGCGGAACTCCAACTACCACCGATCATCGATAGGACAACATGCCCCGCCGACCAGCCGTTTCTCCCCTTCCAGGCGCCGGCAGGCAGTGACGTACCCTATTTTCTACCGATAGGCGGTCAACGGCTGGTTCGGCAGACCTCTTCGACACACGGAGCGGACGGCTATATCACCGGCGATACCCAACAAATCGGGGCGACCATCCGCCGATTGGCGCAAAAGATCGACAAATATGTCGACGAGTTCAGTTTTTACGAGATGCTCGGTGAACCGCGCTGTGCAACGCTCGTCATTACTTACGGGGTTAGCGCACGGGCAGCCAGGCAAGCCGTTGCCGTGCTGCGCCTCAACGGCCACGATATCTCACTGTTGATCGTAAAAACCCTGTTTCCGGTACCGGTCAAACTTCTCCGGGAGACCATTGGTGCCGCCGATCGCATCGTGCTGATCGAGATGAATCTTGGCCTGTATAAGACAGAAATAGATCGCCTCTGTTCGGGCAAACAAGTGATCCATCATACCCGGATGGATGGGGAGTTGATCAATCCTGAAGAAATCACTGCGGTACTGCGGCCATGACCAGTCTGCTCAACGCCCAACGACCACCGGTTTTCTGCCCGGGCTGCTCCCATGAACGGACGGTCCACGCCCTTGACCAGGCACTTGGCCGGCTGGATCGTGCCGGCAACCAGGTGGCAGTGGTCAGCGATATCGGCTGCTCCGGACTGTTCGATACCTTTTTCGACACCCACGCGCTGCACGGACTGCACGGCCGGGCATTGACCTACGCCACCGGGTTGAAGATGGCCTGCCCGGATCTCACCGTCATCGTCGTCATGGGCGACGGTGGTCTCGGCATCGGCGGCGCGCATGTCCTCAGCGCCTGTCGACGTAACCTGGATATCACCCTGCTGGTGCTGAATAATTTCAATTACGGCATGACCGGTGGGCAATGTTCGGCAACCACTCCGGCCGGCGCGACAACCTCATCGGGATTTCTGAACCGACTCGAAGCGCCCCTCGATATCTGCACGGTGGCTGGCGCCGCCGGCGCACCCTGGGTGGATCGACTGATTGCCACGGACCGGCAACTGAGCGAGCGCCTGGCCGGGGCCATCGCGTTTAACGGCTTTGCCCTGCTCGATATTCGTGGCGTCTGTCCGGGACGGTTCAGCGCGAATAATCGCACATCCCTGCGTCAGATCGAAGCCGACATGCATGAGTTGCCGCCGGCCGACACCATTGTCGCCGCCAACCAACGGCCTGAATACGGTGCCCATTATCGGCAGCTTGCCGCCGCAGCACCAGCCTGTCTCCCTCCGACCCGGATCGAGATGCGCCGGCAGCACTCGTTGCCCGGTCGTTGCCGAATCCTTCTACTCGGCGCAGCCGGTCAGCGGATCAATACCGCCGGCGAAGTGCTCTGCCTGGCGGCCATGAGCAGCGGTCTGTATGCCAGCCAGAAGAATGATTACCCGATCACCGTAATGCGGGGCCATTCGGTAAGCGAGGTCATTGTCGATCGCGAACCCATCGGCTACACCGGTATCGACAAGCCCGATGTTGTCATCGCCCTTGCCGCCGAAGGAGTGGCTCGCCGCCGGCAAATCTTTGGGACGCTGACTGCCGATGATCTGGTGATACGCTCTGAAGGATTGGAACTCCCGCCGTCGCAGGCTCGCATTATCGATGTGTCGGCAGCAACCCTCGGCATCGGGCCCCGGGACCAGGCGCTTGCCGCACTGGCCATTCTCTGCTCGCAAGGCCCCGTTATCACCCGTGAAGCACTGATGGACGGCTGCAGTCTCCGTTTCGGGGGCAGCATCCTGGACAAAGCACTGAACGTGATCGATCGCTGCCGATCGTGATGGACCGGCAGCGATTCTTCTACCAATTGGATTATTTGATATCGATCAGTTGAGCGTTTCCTGGAGAAACCTGACGAATCGATTCCAGGACTGGCGGTCAGCCTCTTCCCGATATCGTTCCGTTCCAAAGACCGTAAACGCATGCGGTGCACCGCTGTACGTGATCATCTCGTGAACCACGCCGACCTGCTCCAACTGGACCGCCAGATCGGCGAAATCCTGCATGCTCACTGCCGAATCGGCCGTACCGTGAAAAACCATGACCGTGCCTTTGGTCTGGCTGTAATCCTGACCTTCCGGCGTTGTCAAGCCACCGTGAAAGCTGACAAATCCCTTGGCATCGGCGCCCGACCGAGCCATCTCCAACACGGCGGCGCCACCGAAACAATAGCCGAAGGCCACCGCCCGCGAACCGTCACCGCCCTGTGCTTCTCCCTGCTGGATGCCGGCGGCCAATAATGCACGCATCTTCTGGCGGTCACCATAGAGCGCCCCGGTCAGCTTTTGCTTGTCCGCCGTTTCCGTCGGTCGGACCCCGGCACCGAAGAGATCGACGGCAAAGACTGCATAACCGAGTTCAGCGAGCATTTCGGCTCGTTTGATTTCATAGTCGGTCAGCCCGTCCCAGTCGTGAACGAGCAGCAACAGAGGCCGATCGGGTGCGCCGCTGAAATAGCCTTCATAATCGACACCATCAACCGAATAAGACACCGCCTTTCCAGCGCCGAAAGCCGGCGTGGCGGTAAGAGCAACCAACGCCGCCCAGACAACGAGTAACCGATTCATAACAACCTCCTGCACAGTCGTTTTCAATAAAAACGACCCATGATATCTCCGAGAAGAAGCTGCGTCCGCTCCCATAGCGTCGCGCAGCGCTTGGATGTACAGGGAAAACGATAGTACTACTTTGTGGAAAGGCAAGCGACCCAGCCGTTTCCCCCATCCGGCGTCGTCCATTTCAGCCATGGCAACACCCGGATCAATGCCCATACAAACTGCAAATAATCGTAAACATTCACTCCTTCAGGGAAAAAACTGGACAGGGAATCCTTTGTTGGATTACGTTTTGCACGGCATCATCTTTCATTCCTATCGATATGGAGAACGTTGTGAATCGTTATCACACCGTATTAACCATCGCCGGTTCCGATTCCGGCGGTGGCGCCGGTATCCAGGCAGATCTCAAGACTATCGGGGCCTGCGGCTGCTACGGCGCGAGTGCCATAACCGCTCTGACTGCCCAGAACACCCTCGGGGTCACTGCCATCCATCCGGTGCCGGTTCCCTTTCTTGAGCAGCAGATCCGTGCAGTCCTCGATGACATCGGCGCTGATGCCGTCAAGATCGGCATGCTGCACGCACCCGAGGTCATCGACTGCGTCGCCGGTCTGCTCGCCGAATACCGAATCTCCTCTGTCGTTCTCGATCCGGTCATGGTCGCCACCAGCGGCGATCGCCTGATTCGGGATGATGCCGTCACGGCCATGCAAGAGCTGCTGTTCCCGCTGGCCACGCTGATCACCCCGAATATTCCCGAACTGCAGATCATCCTCGGGCGGACGATCGGTTCCGACAATGAACTTCACCAGGCCGCCCGGGAACTCGGCAACAGTTATCAACTGTCGGTTCTCGCCAAAGCGGGCCATCTCTTCGGGGAAGAACTGACCGACGTCCTTTTCGATCACACGACCGCAACGATCACGCCCTACTCTCATCAGCGCATTCACACGAATAATACCCACGGCACCGGCTGCACCTTGTCCTCGGCCATTGCCGCGCATCTCGCCACAGGACTGCCGCTGACGGCGGCAATCGAGCAGGCCATCACCTATCTCGCCCGGGCACTCGAAGCCGGCAGTTCGTACCGGCTCGGCTCCGGGCATGGCCCGGTCCATCATTTCCATGCCTGGTGGCAGTGAGCAACTCCAATGAGCGTCAAGAAACGACTGATCGTTGTCTCGCTTCTTGCTGTCGCAGCTACTGCGCTACTCATCTACCACCTTGCCGGTGAGGATGAAAGCGATCAGACAGCACTGCGGGTCTCCGGTACCATTGAAGTCACAGAGGCCCGCCTCAGCTTCAAAATCCCCGGCCACCTGGTCGAACGCGCCTTTGACGAGGGGGAGTCGATTGCTGCCGGCCAGAAGGTGGCCAGACTCGACAATCGCGATCAACTGCTCGCTGTCGAAGCAGCCGAGACCGAGCTGGCGCTTGCCCGTGCGGTTCTCGCCGAACTGGAAGCGGGCAGCAGGCCCGAGGAAATTACCATGGCCCAGGCAGAACTGGAACTGGCCCGTGCCGCCGCAAAATCCGCCGAAATTCGCCTTCGGCAGAGTGAAACGGATTTTCGACGCCACGCCGCCCTCGTAAGTGAAGGCGGGGTGAGCAGGCAGGCCTTCGAAGAGTATCGGGCTCTCTATCAAACCGCCCGCCAGAATCGTGAGGAGGCCGAGGCCAGGGTAACGGTTGCTGCCGCCCGTTTGGACTTGCGGCGTGCAGGAGCGCGAAGCGAACAGATCGACCAGGCCCGGGCCCGACTCGCCGGAGCCGAAAAAGCACTCGAAATCGCCCGCCTGCAACTTGCCCATACAACCATAGCTGCTCCGTTCGACGGTGTCGTGTTGACCACCTCGGCCGAGATCGGCGAATTTCTCAACCCATCGACCCCGGTATTGATCATCGGCGCTCTGAACCGCCCCTGGCTGCGCGCCTATATCAACGAGACCGACCTTGGCCGGGTCAAGCTCAATCAGTCGGTTCGGGTCAGCACCGATTCATACCCCGGCACGACCTATCACGGCAGGATCAGTTTCATCAGCGATCAGGCGGAATTCACTCCCAAGTCGGTCCAGACGTTCGAGGAACGAGTCAAACTGATGTATCGCGTCAAAATCGACCTGACCAATCCCGACGGCGAGCTGAAACCGGGTATGCCGGCCGATGCCTGGATCGAACTGGCGCCGCCGTCCGGGCCATAGTTTCCCCGTGACCGGCAGACACTGTTGACTCTGTCGCATCCTGATGGATTTGGACAGAAATGGATAGTCATTCAGAAATTGACCGCAGCATGGCGGCAATCCAAGCCGACCAGCTCGGCAAACGCTTCGGCTCGCTGGTCGCCGTTAATTCGCTCAGTTTCGAGGTCTTCCCGGGAGAGATATTCGGCCTGGTTGGGCCGGACGGGGCCGGCAAAACGACCGCCCTGCGCCTGTTGGCAACGATCATGGCGCCGAGTAGCGGCACCGGTCGAATCGGTGGTTTTGCCATCGATACCGAAGCCGCCCGGGTAAAGGAAAAACTTGCCTACATGAGTCAGCGCTTCGCCCTTTACCCCGATCTTACCGTCGCTGAAAATATCGACTTTTATGCCGACTTGTACGGTGTTGCCCGTGCCGGTCGGCGGTATCGCATCAAAGAACTGCTCGATTTCAGTGGTATGCGTCCGTTCCTGAAGCGTCAGGCGGGTAAGCTTTCCGGAGGCATGAAACAGAAGCTGCAACTCGTCTGTGCCCTGATCCATACCCCGGCCGTGTTGTTGCTCGACGAGCCGACCAACGGCGTTGACCCGGTCAGCCGCCGCGATTTCTGGAGAATCCTGCACCGGTTGCTGCGCGACGGGGTCACCATCCTGGTTGCCACCGCCTATCTCGACGAGGCCGAGCGCTGCGAGAGCGTGCTGTTGCTGAATCAGGGACAACTCCTGTTCGATGGTCCGCCGCAAAAATTGACCGCACAGCTCGAAGGCCGCAGCTTTCGTCTGGAAGATGTCGGTGCCGAGCGCCGCGCCGTACTCACCCGGGCACTCGATTTGCCCAGTGTGAGCGATGGCGTGATCCAGGGCGCTGGCGTGCGCGTGGTGCTGCGCGAGGGCGCCGGCGCGGAGCAAATCCAGGCACTGGCCGATCAGGCACAGGTGCAGCTGGCGCAGGTGCCTGCGCGCTTCGAAGACGCCTTCATCGATCTGCTCGGCGGCGGCCCCGGTGGCACATCGTCCCTGGCTGAGCGCCTGTCGCCGGTCGAACTGGATTCCGACATTGCCGTGTCGTGCCGAAACCTCACCAAGCGCTTCGGCGAGTTCACCGCCACCGACAACGTCAGCTTCGAGGTGCAAAAGGGCGAAATCTTCGGCCTGCTCGGCCCCAACGGCGCCGGCAAGTCCACCACCTTCAAGATGCTCTGTGGTCTGCTGAAACCCACCTCCGGTGAAGCCCAGGTGGTGGGCCACGATCTGCGCCACGCCACCGGCACAGCCAAGAGCCGGCTCGGCTACATGGCGCAAAAATTCTCGCTCTACGGCCTGCTCTCGGTGCAGCAGAACCTGGAGTTCTCGGCCGGGGTGTACCAGTTGGATGGGAGCACACGGCGCAAGCGTATCGCCGAGATGATCGATACCTTCGATCTCGGCGACTGGTTGACCGCCACGCCCGATTCCCTGCCGCTGGGGCACAAGCAGCGCCTCGCGCTGGCCTGCGCGCTCATGCATCGCCCCCCGGTGCTGTTTCTGGATGAGCCCACGTCCGGGGTGGACCCCATCACCCGACGTGAATTCTGGACCCACATCAACGGCCTGGCACGTAAGGGCGTGACCATCATGGTCACCACCCACTTCATGGACGAGGCCGAATATTGCGACCGCGTGGCTCTGCTCTCGCAGGCACAGTTGATTGCACTCGATACGCCCGATGCGTTGAAACGTGTGGCGCGCAGTTCTGAACGGCCCGACCCGACCATGGAGGATGCCTTCATTCACCTGGTGGAGTCGGCAAATCGCGAGATGGAGGCTGCCACATGACATCGCAGACCGACCTGCGCCGTTTTGATCTGCGCCGCCTGATGGCCCTGGTCACCAAGGAAAGCTACCAAGCGCTGCGCGACCCGTCGACGCTGCTGATCGCGTTCGTGCTACCGGTGGTGTTGCTGTTGTTGTTCGCCTATGCGGTGTCGCTGGATGCGAAGGATGTCCGTGTCGGCGTGGTGCTGGAGTCGCCCGGCGCTGCGGCGCAAGAGCTGGCTGCCGCCTTTTCCGGCACCCGCTTTCTGGATGCGCACTTTGCTCATGACCGGCGCGAAGTGGCCGACCAGCTCATCTCCGGTGCGCTGCGCGGCTACGTCGTGATCCCGCAGGATTTCGAGCAGCGCCTGGCCCAGCGGGGTACTGAACCGCTGGTGCAGATCGTCACCGACGGCTCCTACCCCAACACCGCCAACTACGTCGAAAACTACGCCCGCGGTGTGGTGCAGTCCTGGCGTGCCGGGCTGGACGTCGCAGCACCGGCGCAGTCCATCGTGCTGGAACCGCGCTACTGGTTCAACCCCGAGCTGGAAAGCCGCCGCGCACTGATTCCCGGCGCCATCGCCATCGTCATGACCATCATCGGCACCATGCTGACCGCGTTGGTGGTGGCGCGCGAATGGGAGCGCGGCACGATGGAGGCGGTGCTATCGACACCGGCCTCGGTGGGCGAAATCCTGATCGGCAAGCTGCTGCCGTACTTCGTGCTTGGCATGCTGTCCACACTGGGCGCGGCGGCGCTGGCGGTGTTCGTGTTCGGCGTTCCCATGCGTGGCTCGCTGTTGGCCCTGTTGCTCCTGTCGGCGGTATTCATGGTACCGGCGCTGGGCCAGGGCCTGCTGATTTCTTCACTGGCGCGCAACCAGTTCCTGGCGGCGCAGATCGCGCTGTTCACGGGCTTCCTGCCGGCCTTCATGTTGTCGGGCTTTCTGTACGAGATCGACGCCATGCCGGCACCGATTCGCGCCATTACCTGGGTGGTTCCGGCGCGCTACTTCGTCGATTCGTTGAAGACGGTGTTCCTGGCCGGCGACATCTGGGCCGTGTTCCTGCCCAACCTGGCGGCCATGGCGGCGATCGGGGCGCTTTTCTTCATGATCGCCAAGCGCGCCACACGCAAGAACCTGGAGTGAAGTGATGTTGACTTCCGCATTCTCGTTCACCCGCCTGCGTGCCCAGTTCATCAAGGAAGTGCTCAGCGTCCTGCGCGATCCGCGCAGCCGCATGGTGGTGTTCGTGCCACCCATCCTGCAGTTGCTGGTGTTCGCCTTTGCCGCCACGCTGGAAGTACGCAACGTCGATATTGCCGTCTACAACCAGGACGCGGGCCGTTGGTCGCACGAACTGATACAGCGCCTGAACAGCGCTGACTTCATTACCCGCCTGCAACGAGTCGACAGCCGGCAGGAACTGCACGAGCTGATCGACCGAGGCGAGGTGATCGCAGCACTGGCCATCCCGGTGGACTTTTCACGCCAGATTGCCGCCGGTGACAGCGGTATCGCACAGGTGCTGGTCGATGGCCGGCGCAGCAACTCGGGCCAGATCACCGTGGCCTACCTATCCACCATCGCCGCCGATGTCGGCGCCGAGATCGTGCCCGATGCGCAAGCACCAACGCCCGTGGTCGTGCGCCACTGGTTCAACCCGAATCTGGTCTACCGCTGGTTCATCGTGCCGGGCCTGACCGGCACCCTGGCGCTGTTCAGCGCGCTCTTGATCACCTCGCTGTCGATTGCACGCGAACGTGAACTCGGCACCTTCGACCAGTTGCTGGTGTCGCCCACCTCGACGCCCGAAATCATCATTTCCAAGTCGCTGCCGGCACTGGCAATTGGCACCGCCCTGGGCCTGTTCATGATCAGCGCCGGCGTATTCCTGTTCGGCATCCCGTTTACCGGCTCGTTTGCGCTCCTGCTCGCCAGCCTCGTGCTGTTCATCCTGTCGGTGGTCGGCATCGGTCTGATGATTTCCGCGGTTAGCATGACCCAGCAGCAGGCCATCCTGGGAGCGTTCGCCTTCGCCGTGCCGGCGGTGCTGATGTCAGGCTTTGCGACGCCTGTGGAAAACATGCCCGTCGTCCTGCAATGGCTGGCCCAGCTCATTCCGCTGACCCATTTCCTGATCATCGTCGAAGGCAGCTTTCTCAAGGCCATGCCGCCTGGCGACATTGTCGCCAACCTGTGGCCGCTGGCGGTCATCGCCCTCGCCACGCTGACGATGGCCACCGTATTCGTCCGAGGACGCCTGCAATGAAATCCAAGCCCCGCACTCCCTTTCTTCGCGCAACCGTCACCGGCCTGACCCCTGGACGCGTGCGTCCGCTCGCGCTGGCCCTGTCCTGCGTGCTGCTGACTGCCTGCGCGGCCGTCGGCCCCGACTACCGCGAGCCGCCGCCGGTCGACGTCGGCAGCGGCTGGACCTTGCCGTTGGCAAGCGAATCCCAGTCCGCAGACTTGAGCCAATGGTGGTCTGCGCTGGACGATCCGGTGCTCGATCGCCTGTTGGCCACTGCCCTGGCACAGAACCTCAACCTGCGCCAGGCTGCGGCACGCATCGATGAGGCACGCGCCCTGCGCGATCGTGTGGCCGGCGAGGCATTGCCCACCGCCGCCGCTGGCGCCAGCATCAACCAGCGCCGCCAAAGTGAGAACGGCCCCTTGCCGATCGGCAACATTGTCGGCCTGGGCACCACACAGACGATCTACGATGCGGGTTTCGACGCCGCCTGGGAGGCTGATTTGTTCGGGGCCAAGCGGCGCGCCCTGGAGGGCGCGACCGCCCGCCTGCAGGCGACTGAAGCCGAGGTACAGGGCGTACGCATGAGAGTCATCGCCGAAGTCGCACGCACCTGGTTCATGGCGGTCGGCGCCGCAGAAGAATTACGCGTTCAGCAATCCACGCTGGCCACGCTACAACAGACCCTCGAACTGATCCGCCTGCGGCATGAACGAGGGGACGTCTCGACTGCCGACGTGGACAGCGCCTATGCCCAATGGGCCACCGCAAACGCGCTGTTACCCGATATCGAGACGCGTAAACGTGCAGCGGTGCTGAGTCTGGGCGTGCTGCTGGGCGCACCACCCGAGCATGAACTGGCCTTGCTCAACGATCAGACCGGGCTGCCCGCGCTGCGGGCATTGCCCGTGGGCGAGCGCGCCGACGTATTGCGCCGCCGCCCCGATGTGTTGGCGGCGGAACGCTACCTGGCCGCCAGTTCAGCCGACATTGGCGTAGCCACAGCCGAGCTGTTCCCCAAACTCTCGATCGGTGTCGGCGGCGGGTTCCAAGCGCTCAGTACGGGCGATTGGTTCGATGCATCCAGCTCGCGCTTTTCCATCCTGCCGCTGATTTCCTGGCGCCTGTTCGACGGTGGCCGTGTGCGAGCCGAAATCCGGGCACGCGAGGCGGCCGAGCGGCAGGCCGCGCTGGCCTATGAGCAGGCGGTGCTGGCCGCGCTGGGCGATGCCGAGCGCGCGCTGAGCGACTATCACGGTGGGCTGGACACACTGGAACGCCGTGGTATGGCACTGGATGCCGCGCGCACAAGCTACGGCCACGCCAGCGCGCGCTACGCGGCGGGCGACATTGCGCTGATCGAGTTGCTGGCAGCCCAGCGCAACCTGCACGAGGCCGAAACCGCCGCCGCGCGAGCGCATAGCAACGCCGCTGTGCAATTGGTGGCGCTGTACAAGGCCCTGGGTGGTGGCTGGGATGTAACCACGACGGTATCGTCCGCAACCCATCCGCTGCGGAGCGCTGTCGTCCCCGCCGCATTTTCAAACCACTGATTCAACACAAGGAGATCGACATGCAAATCAATGTTGGCAGTATCGACCGTACTGCGCGCATCGTCATAGGGCTAATTCTGCTCAGCCTTCTGTTGTGGCTGGACTCATCCTGGCGCTGGCTGGGGCTCATTGGGATCATGCCGCTTATCACCGGCCTGGCTGGCCGCTGCCCAGGCTATCACCTGTTCGGCCTGAGCACCTGCCCGATGCAAAAGCAGAAGTTGGAGTGAACATCTCATGAAACTGAGTTTTCTGGGTGCAGCACGCGAAGTCACCGGATCGTGTTTCCTGGTGGAAACGCTCGACATACGCTTCCTGGTGGATTGCGGCATGATTCAGGGTAGGCGTACAGCGGCGGCACGCAACCACGAGCCGTTCCCGTTCGATCCGGCGTCAATCGATTTTGTGCTGCTCACCCATGCCCACATCGACCACAGCGGGCTATTGCCGAAACTCACGCGCGCAGGATTCAAGGGGCTTGTCTATGCCACGCCAGCCACGGTTGATCTGCTCGGGGTGATGCTGCCCGATAGCGCTCACATCCAGGAAAGCGATGCCAAGCGGCTTACCAAACGCTTCAAAGCGAAGACCGCGCTGCCACCCCTGTATACCCTGCAGGATGCACACGAATGCCTGCAGCAGGTACGAGGCATCGAATACGACCGGGAGTTCGCACCCCGCGCCGGGGTGCGCGCCCGCTTTCGTGATGCCGGACACATCCTCGGTTCGGCCATCGTGGAGGTCTGGGTTACCGAATACGCTCGCTCCACGAAGATCGTGTTCAGCGGCGATCTGGGCCAGCCGGGACGCCCTATCCTGCACGACCCGACACCTGTTGAAGACGCCGACATCCTTGTCATTGAGTCCACCTACGGCAACCGCCGACACAAGGATCTTTCGGCAACCGAAACGGACATGACAAACATCGTCGAGAAAACTCTGTTCGAGCGCGGCGGCAATGTCATCGTGCCGGCCTTTGCGGTCGGCCGCACCCAGGAAATTCTCTATCACCTGCATCGCCTCACCTGCGAGGGGCATCTGCGGAAACCGATGATATTCGTGGACTCGCCAATGGCCACTGAAGCCACGCGCATCACTCGTGAGCATCTTGCGTTGTTCGACGAACAGGCAAAGCGGCTGGCCGGATGGCACGCGCGTGGCGAGAATCTCCCGTATCTGCGTTTCACGGAAAGTGTCGAAGAGTCCATGGCGCTGAACCATATCCGTTCCGGGGCCATCATCATTTCCGCAAGCGGCATGTGCGATGCGGGACGCATCCGGCACCACCTGCGCCACAATCTGCCACGCCGCGAATGCAGCATTTTGTTTTCCGGCTTTCAAGCGCAGGGAACGCTTGGCCGGCGCCTGATCGAGGGCGCCAAACATGTGCGCATCTTCGGTGAAGACATCCCGGTGCGTGCAGCGATTCACAGCGTGGACAGCCTCTCGGCGCATGCCGACCAAAAGGCGTTGCTGGATTGGACTCGTGGTTTCATTCAAGCCCCGGCGCAAACCTTCGTAGTGCATGGCGAACTGTCAGCCGCGCAGGCCTTCGCCGAACTCTTGCAGCAGCAACTCGGCTGGCAGGTCTCGGTGCCCGAGCATGGCCATACGCTACGCTGGCCGGACTTTCTGGCGCACGAGCGATGAAGCCCGTAAACGATCGCGATGAACGCCTGCGCGCCATCCTCGAATCGCCAACGTACCGTCTTGCGTACGAAGATATTGAGTGGCTTGCGCAGGACGAACTACGACCGCTGCGACTGCAACTCGAACTGCTCAAGCCTGAGCACATTCTGCATGAGCAAGGCATTCGCTCGACGGTAGTGGTCTTCGGCAGCGCACGCGTGAGCGATGCCGAGACCGCAGGCGCCCGCCTTGGCGCGCTGGAGCGGCAGGCGCTCTCCACTCCGGAGAATGTCGGGCTGAGGCAAGAGCTTGCCCGAGCCCGCCGCCGGGTCGAACAGGCACGTCACTACGAGCAGGCGAGGCGTTTCTCGGGCCTGATTTCGGCGCGTTTTCAGCAGCAGAACCGCCGTGATTTCGTCGTCGTTACCGGGGGTGGCCCCGGCATCATGGAGGCCGCCAACCGCGGTGCGTTCGAGGTTGGTGCACGCTCGATTGGTCTCAACGTCACGCTGCCGCACGAGCAGGCACCCAACTCTTATATATGCCCCGAACTGGCGTTCCGATTCCACTATTTCGCGCTGCGCAAAATGCACTTCTTGTTGCGTGCCAAAGGTTTGGTGACCTTTCCCGGTGGCTATGGAACGCTTGATGAGCTGTTCGAGGTGCTGACCTTGATCCAGACCGGAAAGATGCAGCGCATTCCGGTAGTGCTGGTCGGCCGTGCATTCTGGCGTCGCGTAGTTGATTTCGATCTTCTACTCGACGAAGGCTATGTCTCTCCATCCGATCTCGACTTGTTCACCTGCGTAGACGAAGCGGAGGAAATCGTCAGTGCCCTCGAACGCTTTTACGTCAACAGGGCGGCAGGCGATGGGGCAACATGATTGGCATCGACGGGTATCGCTGGAGCCTGCGCGGCACCAAGGTGCGGCAGCCGATGCAGTGCGTCACCTTGTTGATTGCGGGTGCATTGTTCAGCCCGATCTCTGCTTTCGGTTCCGAAGCCTCACTCTCTGCAAATCCTTCCCCCTGCTCGCCAGAGCAATCCCTGCGCTGGCGGGGTAGCACCCTGCGTCTGGAGAACGATTTGTTCACCGGCTCCGATCGCAACTACACCAACGGTGTCGCGCTAACAGCAGTCTCACGCGATCTGCAAGGCGGGCTCCGTCCGGAGTGCCTGCCCCAGCCGATTGGTTTGTACGCCCGTTTCATCGGCTGGGCTGATCCAGGCTTCTGGCACGACGCCGACGCCCGCTCGTCGTCGCAAAACCTCGTTGTGCGCTTTGGCCAAGCCATGTACACGCCCGAGAACAAGACGCGCACCGATGTCATACCAGATGACCGACCGTACGCTGGTTTGCTCTACCTGGGTTTGGCGTGGAATCGCCGCATCCACCCACAAGCCGCCAGCTACGAAAGGCTTGACGTGCGTGAGCTGACCCTGGGCGTGATCGGCCCCTGGTCGCTGGCCGAGCAATCTCAGGATCTGGTGCATCGGGCACGCGGCATTGAGCGCTTTCGCGGTTGGAACAACCAGTTGCGCAACGAACCGGCGTTTCAGATGGCCATGGAGCGCAAGTTCAAGGCGTACACGGAGGGTGCTGTCCGTCCTGGATGGGGCAGCGACGTGATCGGCGGCTATGCATTGCGGGTTGGAAACATCGAAACCGCCGCCAGTACCGGCGTGGAGTTTCGTGCGGGCTGGAACATACCGAACGACTTCGGCAGCTATCCGATCCGCCCTGGCGCCGAGAACCGCCCGCCCTCTGGTGTTGCCGATCTGCGCACGACAACGCCGCAATCGGTCCTGGCGCCCAAACCTGGGGCACATGTCTTCCTGAACTTGGAGGGTAAAGCCGTCGCCTGGGACTTCTCACTCGACGGAAACATGTTCCGGCATAGCCATCATGTCAGCCGGCGGCCTTGGGTCGCGCAAGCAGCTCTCGGCATCAGTAGCCAATGGATCGTTGCTGGACGTGGCGTACGGCTCGCCGTGATGCGCGTTTGGAGAACCCGCGAGTTCGACCAGCAGGCGGGCCATCACGCATTCGGATCGATCGCGCTGAGTCTGGAATTTTGAAGACACCTGCAACCATCCGTTAGACCCAAAGCATTCGTCACAACATCAATGGAGAAATTCGTGAACCAGCCCTTGAAACCCAGATCGTTCTTCACCGTCTCGCTGTCCGTGCTCTTGGCAACCTTCGCCACGGCACTCGGTGCGCAGTCCGTAGAGGTGGCAAAGCCAATGGCGCTTCGTACCATAATGGAAAGACTCGATCGCGACATGCAAGCCGTCACGGGCGCGATCTCCAAAGAAGACTGGCCGTTGGTCGCCGAGCTAGCACCACGAATCGCCAAGCATGCCGAGCCGCCCATGTCGGAAAAGATGCGCATCCTTGCCTGGCTGGGAGCAGACGCTGGAAAGTTTCGGGGTCTTGATGGACAGGTCCATGACGCCGCGACCGCCATGGGCGAGGCTGCACAGCGGAATGACGGCCAAGCAGTCATCGCGGCTTTCTCCAAGACCCAGCAAAGCTGCCTTGCCTGTCACCAGAGTTACCGTCGCTCGTTCGTGGAAAAGTTCTATGGAAGTCGCTAGCAGCCTGTCGGATTTGAAGCCGACTGATCCGGCCGCGACAAGCCAGCCCGATTTCAAGAATCATCCAGTTCTCCCCAAAAAAAGCCCCCGGCGACACGCCGGGGGCAACTGCCGTCGGGAGCAAACGACAGGAGGGAGCCTGAATCCTGAATCGCATGACTGGATCAGAAGCGCGCGCCAAGACGAACCTGAATAATGTCATCTCTTCCGCGATCGATACTTTCCTCACGCAGCCATTCAACCTCTCCACTCCAGTTCGGCAGGAAAAAATAGCGCGAACCGAATCCATACTGATCATCGGATCCAATACCTCTATAGCGGGCGCCGAAGCTCAAGCTGGGAGTCGGGTAATAATCCGCCAGCACGTCGTAGACAAAGTCGGTACCGCCATTGTCGGCGGCGCCAAGACTGGTCTCGAAGTTGATGGCACGCCCATCACCGAGAGTGAATACACGCTTGGCGCCCAGCGTGAAAATATCCATCTCCCGAAACTCGTCGATATCAACCTGTTCCCAACCAATCGTCACGCGAGTTGCGGGCGTGACCATGCGTCCGATCCGAACCCCGATGCTGTCAAGATCGAACCCGTTGGAAAAACGAGACGCATTCAACGCCGCGTAGTAATTGTTCGAGTACACCTCCAGCATGCCGCTGGTCAAGTCATAGTCACCATTGTTATCGCGCGTGTAATCGATCCGCAGGTTGCCGGCCTGGTTCAGAAAAGGCGCTTCGGCCCGCGGATAGGTCCCGATGATCACCGGGTTGAAGAATGCCGTCACATCGCCGCCCCAGGCATCGTCTCCTTCAAAATTCCACCAGGAAATGCCTCCTTCCACAGTGAATTCCTCGGCCAGACTCACGGCGCTGGCGCCAACTGCCGCCGTCAAGAGCAAACCACGGATGATTGATTTCATTTCTGACTCCTTTGTGTAACGGTTGAGGAGCCTGTATTTGAACTTCCCCGTGTAAGCCCGCGATTTCCCGACGGTAACAAATGACTACCGTCTGTTACCGGTGCGCTCGGCAGTGGCACGCAAGGTGCCAATCTCCCTCAGCCCGCCTTGTTTACCATCCATCCGTAGCGAGACGCTGTCAGAGCCTGCCCCGGACTTGATCCGGGGTCCCGCAGATGGGGAGTTTTGCGACCGAGCGCGCCGGAGGCGTACTCGGCTGCCCGCTGAGCCCGCTTTATTCGCCATCCGTCCGTAGCGAGACGCTGTCAGGTCCCGCAGATGGGGTGTTTCACGACCGAGCGCACCGGAGGCGTACTCGCCTGTCCGTTGAGGATGCGCGACCGAGCGAAACGCCGCAGATGCGCGGTCTGGCGGCGTCGCAGCAGGAGGGATGGTGAATAAGGCGGGCTGAGGACGCGCGACCGAGAAAAACGCTGTAGACATGGAGCTTGGGGCCGTCGTAGTAGAGTGGGTCATGAATAGTCCGACTCATATGTCATCTGACGGATTCCAATTGTGCAAGCCTGCAGCGAGGATAATGCCTCCTCTACTCCCGAGAACCCTGATGAAAGCCACCCCACAACGAAATCCTGTTCGAGCCATGTTCGATGGCCATAAATCTCTACGACCATGAAGACGACTCACCGGCTCGAAACCGGACCTGGCGCGCACCGGGGCACTTTCTCTGCAATCAGGCTTTCATGTCTGACAATTGCCGTGCTTGGTCTGGCGGCAGCGTTCGGATGGAAGCCATGGCTCCAGGCTTCCCAGCAACCAGTCGATCATCGCCCCATCGCCAGCTACCTTCAGCAGCCCTCGCACAGTGCAATGACGGTGCGCTGGAAATCCGCTACAAACGAGCCCGGCGTGGTCCGGTTCGGCACCGAGCCGAACCGGCTCGAGGACAGCGTCGTCGAACCGGAGGCGAGGACTTACCATGAAGTGCGCCTCACCGGCCTGCAACCATCGACGCGATACTATTATTCGACAGGCACCAGGGATCAAACTCAGTCGGGCGGCCCGGACTACTGGTTTCATACATCGCCCCCGCCGGGAGATAGCGGCCCGGTACGGATCTGGGTGCAGGGTGATCCAGGATACTGGAGCGACGACTCCCGTGCGGTGCTGGACGCCATGCTGCAGTGGACCGCCCGCAACTCGCGAACCGCACGTTCACTGATCGATTTGTGGCTGACAACCGGGGATAATGCCTACAAATCGGGAACCGAAGCGGAATTCCAGGAATCCTTGTTCCAACCCTATTCCAGCTTGCTGCGCAATATTCCCTATGTGCCGACCTACGGCAACCATGATGCCCGGGGATCCGCATTCCCGCGCCTGTTCAGTACGAGTAATGGCAGCGCCGCCCAACCGGGCCTGAAGCAGCAGCAACACTATTACTCGTTTGATACCGGGGCCATCCATTTCATCATGCTGGACTCGACCTCCGGGAAATCGATGGACCAGGCACAGTTGGACTGGCTGAGAAATGACCTGAAGAACAATCAAGGGCTCTGGACCATCGCGATCCTGCACCACCCCCCATACACGCGCGGCTCGCATGATTCCGACTCCTGGCTGGGCAGCGGCGGTCGCATGGCGGATGTGCGATCGCGGGTCGTTCCGATTCTTGAGAACGGTGGCGTCGACCTGGTGCTCAGTGGTCACAGCCATGCCTACGAGCGCAGTTATCTGCTGGCTTGCCATTATGGTCCATCACGCTCGCTTCGTCCCGAAATGATTCTCGATTCGAGTCCGGGCCGGCCGGAAGCACCATATCGCAAGGCGCTCGCGCGAGTTCCCCACGGCGGCACTGTCTATGCAGTAATCGGCGCATCGGCCAAGGTCGACGATGCACCACTGAATCATCCAGCCCATGCAGTGAGTCTCGGACAATTGGGATCCGCGGTAATCGACATTGCGGGGCCACGGATGGATGTGTACTTCATTGACTCGGCGGGCGAACAAGGCGATCACTTTCGAATCGAGAAGACAAGCGATCCTGGCACGGTACCGCCGGACTGTGGACGGCCGTCGCCGTGACCGCCAGGCTGGCACCATCATGCCTTGCTGAACACCGCCAGTACTTCACAATAATCTAATGTACGGGTTGCGAAAACTGCACAGCCGCTTGTTCCGGATCGTACGCGCAGCACCCTGTTCATGCGCACCCTCGCCGGGCAGATCCACGACCGGATCCGACTGCGAGGCCGGGGAGCGTCCGGCGCCCTCCTCTGGTCAACACTCCTTTGCCCAGCCTGTCGAGCCGCCTCGTCGATTGGGATAGAATATGTGGTTGGGTCGCCCCCCGTTCCGGGTCGGGCGCTCCGTCTATCCTGCCGGTTCTCGGGGGCCGGTTGGCACTTTTCTCATTCGCACCGCTAGAAGTGCGAAGCCTGGAGGATTGAATGAATCTTTTCGAAACCATCCACACGACCGAGCACGAGCAGGTCATCTTCTGCCACAACAAGGACGCCGGCCTCAAGGGCATCATTGCGATCCACAACACCACCCTGGGCCCTGCCCTGGGCGGCCTGCGCATGTGGCCGTACGCGACCGAGCAGGAAGCGCTCGACGATGTGCTGCGCCTGTCGCGTGGCATGACCTACAAGGCCGCTGTTGCCGGCCTGAATCTCGGCGGTGGAAAATCGGTGCTGATCGGCGATCCGCGCACCGACAAGTCCGAGGCCCTGTTCCGTTCCTTCGGTCGCTTCATCGATTCGCTCAACGGCCGCTACATCACGGCCGAAGACGTCGGTATCGACGTCAACGACATGGAATACGTGTTCCAGGAAACCGACAACTGCGTCGGCGTGCATCAGGTCCACGGCGGCTCGGGTGACCCGTCGCCGTTCACCGCCTTCGGCACGCTGCAGGGCATCCGTGCCAGCCTGCAGCACAAGTTCGGCAACGAGGAAGTGGGCGATTACAGCTACGCGGTTCAGGGTGTCGGCCACGTCGGCTTCGAGCTCGTCAAGCTGCTGCGCGCCGAAGGTGCCAAGGTATTCGTTACCGACATCAATGACAAGGCGGTCGAGGCCTGTGTTGAGCTCGGCTGCGAAGCCGTGGGCCTCGATGACATCTACGATGTCGATGCCGACGTGTTCTGCCCGACCGCGCTGGGTGCGATCATCAACGAACGCACCATTCCACGCTTCAAGTTCAAGATCGTCTGCGGCGCGGCCAACAATCAGCTTGCCACCGACGAGTCCGGCAACGAGCTCGAACAGCGCGGCATCCTGTATGCGCCGGATTACGCCGTCAACGCCGGCGGCCTGATGAACGTATCGATCGAGTTCGAGGGCTATAACCGTGAGCGAGCCAAGCGCATGATGCGCACGATCTACTACAACGTCTCGAAGATCTTCCAGATCGCCGAGCGCGACGGGATTCCGAGCTGGAAGGCCGCCGACCGCATGGCCGAGGAGCGCATCGCGACCATCGGCAAGCTCAAACTGCCGTTCATGGGCCGGGCGCATCGCTTCCCGGGCCGCGAGCGCGGCAACCATTGATCCGGCAGCGGGCGTCGCGGCCGCCGCGTCGCCCGATCCGCCGCGTTGATCCGGTGCCGCTGCGTACCGGTCATGTCGTTCCCCGACCGTCGTCACACCGGGCCACCGCACCTTAACAGAGACCAGCACCATGAAGCTGTCTGAAGACATCGAGATGCTGCGCGAGTCGACCCGGCGCTTCGCCGAGGAGGCAATCGCGCCGCGTGCCGCGCAGATCGATCAGGCCAATGAGTTTCCGCAGGAGCTTTGGCAGCAGTTGGGCGAGATGGGCCTGCTCGGCATCACCATTCCGGAGGAATTCGGCGGTGCCGGCATGGGCTACCTGGCCCATCTGGTGGCGATGGAGGAAATCTCGCGCGCCTCGGCCTCGATCGGCCTGTCCTACGGTGCCCATTCAAACCTCTGCCTTGACAACCTCTACCGTAACGGGAGCGATGAGCAGCGCGCGAAGTTCGTGCCCAGACTGGTCTCCGGCGAGTTCAAGGGTGCATTGGCGATGTCGGAGCCCGGGGCCGGCTCCGATGTCGTCGGTTCGATGAGCTGCAAGGCCGAGCTCCATGGTGATGTGTGGGTCGCCAACGGTTCGAAGATGTGGATCACCAACGGCCCGGAATGCGACCTTGCCGTGGTCTACATGCGCACCGCAGGCAAGGAGGCCGGATCGCGCTGCATGACCGCGTTTCTGGTCGAAAGCACTTTTGCCGGCTTCCGCAAGGCGCAGAAGCTCGACAAGCTCGGCATGCGTGGCTCCAATACCTGTGAGCTGGTGTTCGATAACTGCGAGATTCCGGCCGAGAATGTCCTGGGCGAGGTCCATCAGGGCGTGAAGATCCTGATGTCGGGCCTCAACTCCGAGCGTCTCGTGCTTTCCGGCGGTCCGATCGGCATCATGCAGGCCTGCCTCGAGCAGGTGCTGCCGTATGTGCGCGAACGCAAGCAATTCGATCGCCGGCTCGGTGATTTTGGCCTGATGCAGGCCAAGATCGGCGACATTTACGCCGCCCTGCAATCATCACGTGGCTTCGCCTACCAGGTCGCAGCCGGATTCGATGCCGGACACAAGAGCCGCATCGACACCGCCGCCTGCCTGCTGCACGCATCGACCAACGCGGTCCAGGTCGCACTGGAGGCGATTCAGGCGCTGGGTGGCAATGGCTACATCAACGAATATCCCACCGGCCGTCTGTTGCGCGATGCCAAGCTCTACGACATCGGCGCCGGGACCAACGAAATCCGGCGCATGCTGATCGGCCGCGAACTGGTCAACCAGCGCTCGGGGCACTGATCAGCCAGCGCGATCGCTGCAAGCGATCACGAAGCAGCATATCGCGGGTGCCCGCCTCTTTGTGGGCGCGCTTTTCGTCTGCCCGCGGATTGACGGCTGTGCCCGGATCGAAATCCGGAATCGACCCCGACAGGCCTGAAACGCGCTAAGCTGCCAGCCGCCTGAATCGAAGCGGGGTCCCCATGACGGTAGAGATTGCGCTGGTGTTCATCATCATCGGTGTCGCGCTGTACCTGTTCGCGACTGAAAAGCTGCCGATCGACGTGACCGCGCTGGCAATCCTCGTCACCGTGATGGCCATTCCGATCCTGTTTCACTCGCAGTGGCTGCTGGAACGCGGCATCAATCTCAAGGCGGCTTTTCCAACCCCTTCGGAGAGTCTATCGGGCTTGTCCAGCACCGCGACGGTTACCGTGCTGTGCATGTTCATCCTGTCCGGCGGCATCCAGCGCTCGGGCCTGGTCCATCTGGTCGGCAAGCGTCTGTTCCCGTTCATCGGAAACTCCGAGATGCGCCAGATCATCGGCGTCGGTCTGCTGGTCGGGCTGGTTTCGGGGTTCATCAACAACACCGCGGCCGTCGCGATCGCGATTCCGCTGGTGCTGGACATGGTCCGTCGCAGCAACTTCCGCGCCTCGAGAGTGCTGATCCCGGTCAGCTTCTTCGCCATGATGGGCGGAACGCTGACCTTGATCGGTACATCGACCAACATCCTCGCCTCGTCGATTCTGGCCGATGATGCCCGCTTCGGTCGCGAGCTGGGCATGTTCGAATTCACCCATCTCGGACTGATCGTACTGGCCGTCGGCCTGCTTTATTTCCTGACCCTCGGTCGCCTGCTGTTGCCGCGCAGCGATGCCCGCCCGCTGGCCGAAGCCGACGACGAGGCCTTCGTCGTGGAACTGGCGGTCGGACGCGACAGTCCGCTGCTCGGAAAATCGCTGGACGAAGCACGATTCGAGCCACACAGCGGCGCCGAGGTGATGAAACTGACCCGCGGCGAGCAGACCTGGATCAAGCGGGCCAGAACGACCTCGATCGAGTCGGGCGACGTGATCATGGCCCGCGCCACTGTGCGCCAGATCATGGATCTGATCAAGGAAAGTCAGGTCGATGTGCTGTCGGATTTCGGCGATACCCGCAAGGCGCGCCCGGACGGCCAGCTGGTGCCGATCCTGTTGCGCAACCGCGGTCTGTTCAACGGTCGCACGGCGCGCGCGGTGGATTTCTGGAAACGCTATCAGGGCCGCCTGATCGGGTTGGACGTTCGTGCCATCCGCTCGCGAAGGCTGGCGCAGGAGAAGCTGCATGTGGGCGAAATCGCGCTGCTGGAAATCAGCAAGTCGGCGCTCGGCAGGCTCCACCGAAACTCCGATGTCGTCGTGCTCAATGAATACGAAGACGACTTCGACCGCAAACGCATGTGGATCGCCGGCGGCATCGTCGCCGGCGTGATTGTGCTGGCAACCCTGACGCCGATGCCGATCGTGCTGACCGCGATCGCAGGCGTGATCGCGATGGTGGCCAGCGGCTGCATCAGCAAGCAGGACATGTACGCCGACGTGTCCTGGGACGTGATCTTCCTGCTGGCAGGCGTGATTCCACTCGGGATCGCGATGACCAAGTCAGGTGCTGCCGACTGGCTGGGTGCGCTGATCGCGATCCACGCCATCGAATGGCACCCGGTGTTCATCCTGATGGCGCTTTACGCGATCACCACCTTGCTGACCGAGCTGGTCAGCAACAACGCCTCGGCCGTGATTCTGGTGCCGGTAGCAATGTCGGTCGCCAATATGCTCGGACTGCAACCCCTGCCACTGGTGCTGGCGGTGATGTTCGCGGCCTCGACCAGTTTCCTGTCGCCGGTCGGCTACCAGACCAACACCATGATCTTTGGCACCGGGGTGCTGCGTTTCACCGATTTCATCAAGGTTGGCGGGCCGCTGAACGTGATCCTGATGGTTGTCACCAGCATGGCGCTGTACTGGCTCTGGCCAATTCAGGCCTGAACCGCCCGGCAGATCCTTGCCGTGTTGCCCGCATCGGCGACCTCCCATCTGGGATAATGCCGGATTGCTCCCAATCACGAGGAAAACACCATGCCGGACAGCATTGTCATCTGCGCCGCACGCCGAACTGCAATCGGCTCGTTCCAGGGTCAGTTCGCACCCGTCTCGGCCCCGGAGCTGGGTGCCGCGGCAATCCGCGCCGCCCTGACTGACAGCGGCATCGAGGGCGACCAGGTCTCGGAAGTGATCATGGGTTGCGTACTGCCGGCCGGCACCGGCCAGGCGCCGGCACGCCAGGCCGCACTCGGTGCCGGCCTGCCGACCTCGGTCGGCTGCAGCACGCTGAACAAGGTCTGCGGCTCGGGCATGAAGGCCGTCATGCTCGGGCATGATCTGATTCGTGCCGGTTCGGCCGAGGTCGTGCTTGTCGGCGGCATGGAATCGATGAGCAATGCCCCGTACCTGGTGAAACGCGGCTTGCGCATGGGCCATGAGCAACTGCTCGATCACATGTTCTACGACGGCCTGCAAAACCCCTACGACGGCCAGATGATGGGTGGCTTCGGCGAGCAGTGCGCGGCCAAGTACGGCTTCAGCCGCGAACAGCAGGATGATTTCTCGCGCGCATCGGTCGAGCGCGCCAACCGGGCGACCGAGCAAGGCTTGTTTGCTGCCGAAATCGCGCCGGTCACGGTCAAGAGCCGCAAGGGCGAGATCGAAATAAGTATCGACGAGGAACCGGGCCGGGTCAGCGTCGACAAGATCCCCACACTGCGACCGGCGTTTGCCAGGGATGGAACAATCACCGCAGCCAGTTCATCGAAAATTTCCGATGGCGCCGCAGCACTGGTGCTGATGAGCGCAGCCACAGCCGCGCACCACGGCGCACCGGTGTTGGCGCGCATCATCGCCCACGCAACCCATGCCCAGGAACCGGAGTGGTTCACGACCGCACCGGTCGGTGCCATCGCCAAGGTGCTGGAAAAGGCCGGCTGGAGCGCCGACCAGGTCGATCTGTACGAGATCAATGAGGCCTTCGCCACCGTCACCATGGCGGCGATGAAGGAACACGATCTGCCGCACGACAAGGTCAACATCCACGGCGGTGCATGCGCGCTCGGTCACCCGATCGGCTGCAGCGGTGCACGTCTTCTGGTCACCTTGATTCATGCCTTGCGCGCGACCGGCGGCACGCGCGGTGTAGCCTCACTGTGCATCGGCGGTGGCGAGGCGACGGCAATGGCGATCGAACTCGACTGAACGTGCAACAGAAAACCTTGCGTGGCGACTTGTTTGGCGGACTCACTGCAGCGGTGATCGCGCTGCCGCTGGCACTGGCCTTTGGCGTTGCCTCGGGGCTGGGGCCCATGGCCGGCCTGTACGGCGCGATCGCAGTCGGCTTTTTCGCATCCTTGTTCGGCGGCACACCAGCCCAGGTCTCAGGCCCCACCGGTCCGATGACCGTCGTGATGGCCGCCGTCGTGGCGCAATATGCCGACAGCCTGGCAACCGCTTTTACAATTGTGTTTCTCGGCGGCGCGATCCAGCTTGGCTTCGGCCTGGTCCGGGTCGGGCGCTACATCGCCTACACGCCCTACTCGGTGATTTCGGGCTTCATGTCCGGAATCGGCATCATCATCATCGTGCTGCAGTTGCTGCCACTGCTCGGTGCGGCAGGTCCAAGCGACCCGGTGGCGGCACTGCAGGCCCTGCCCGGTGCGATCCTGACTTTCAATGCCCAGGCACTGGTGGTCGGCGGGCTCGCGCTGGCGATCATGGTGTTCTGGCCTGCACGGCTCGGCCGAATGCTGCCCGCGCCGCTGGCCGCACTCATGACCGGCACGCTGATCGCCTTGCTGTGGCTACCCGATGTGGCGGTGATCGGTGAGGTCCCCACCGGTCTGCCCGATCTGATCCTGCCGCAGTTCGCGCTGTCGGAGCTGGCGCGCGTGCTGCAGCCGGCGTTCGTGCTGGCCCTGCTCGGCTCGATCGACAGTCTGCTGACCTCGCTGGTGTCCGACTCGATTACTCGCACCCGGCATGATCCCAATCGGGAACTGGTTGGCCAGGGTCTCGGCAACATCGCCGCCGGCCTGCTCGGCGCCCTGCCCGGGGCCGGTGCCACGATGCGCACCGTGGTCAATGTCCGGGCCGGTGGTCACAGTCGACGTTCCGGCATGCTGCACGCCCTGATCCTGCTTTCGCTGGTGCTGGGCCTGGCACCACTGGCCGAGCGCATCCCGCTGGCGGTATTGGCGGGCATCCTGCTCAAGGTCGGCTGGGACATCATCGACTGGGGCTTTCTGAAGCGCATCCGCCGGATGCCGAATGACAAGCTGGTGGTCATGTTCATCACGCTGGGTTTGACTGTGTTCGTCGACCTGATCACTGCGGTCGCGGTCGGCCTGATCATCGCCGCCTTCGTCACTGCCGACTGGATGAGCAAGGAGGAACTCAAGGGTGTGCATGCCGATCACGGCAGGCTCGGTCCCGAACTGACCGCCCGGCTTGGTGCGATCGAACCACGGGTGTTCGTGGTCCACCTCGAAGGCCGCTACTCCTATGCCTCGGCACGCGGCCTGACCCGCCAGATCGGGATGATGTCACCGGGCAGCGAGGTATTGATCCTTGATCTCGAAGATGCCGCCCGACTCGATGTCACCGCGGCAATGGCGATCGACGAGGTAATCGGAGGCTCGCAGCCCCGGAAACTGCAGGTGCTGCTCGCCGGTGCGCGCGGCGAAACCCGCAAGCTGCTCGATGCCGTGGGCGTGACCGAGCATCTGCCCGAAGCGCAGATTTTCGAAACACTGGAACATGCAGTGGCGATGGCCGAGCGACTGGTGACTGAAACTCAACCGCAGCAAGCAGGAAAACCCGTCTGAAACTTGCTGAATCTGAAAAAAAGCCCCGCTCGAAGCGGGGCCTTTCTTGATTGGCGGAGAGAGAGGGATTCGAACCCTCG
>NPIE01001381.1_pt1 | contig 30330 bp, 27 predicted proteins | sample 8637661 | NCBI WGS metagenome assembly NPIE01 (sample SAMN07420842, study PRJNA396082) | bioreactor metagenome | isolation source: sample BA12 brine-fed electro-methanogenic bioreactor BA | place: Japan: Kochi | collected 2016-12-09 | reverse complement strand
AACACGCAAAAGGGGCGCCGACGCTCGTGAGGACACGGCCTTTGCCCGGGAACTTCTGGCCGATGAAAAGGAGAGGGCGGAGCACCTCATGCTGGTCGACCTGGCGCGAAACGACGTAGGAAAGGTCAGCGAAACGGGCACTGTGAAGGTGACGGAACTTATGGAGGTGGAACGGTATTCCCAGGTAATGCATATCGTATCCAACGTGACGGGAAAGCGCGCGGAAGGCGCCGGCTGCCTTGACATACTTCGGGCGGCATTTCCCGCCGGGACCGTCTCTGGTGCCCCGAAAATCCGGGCCATGGAAATTATAGAGGACCTCGAGCCCGAGCCGAGAGGCCCCTACGCGGGAGCCGTCGGTTACATCGGCTTCGGAGGCGGAATGGACACCTGCATCACTATACGCACCTTCATTCACGAGGGAGACAGGGTGCACGTACAGGCGGGGGCGGGAATAGTCTACGATTCGGTGCCGGAAAACGAGTACGAGGAAACCAAAAGCAAGGCCAGGGCCCTTTTTCACGCCCTGGAAGACGCCTGCGGGAAAAGGGGGAAACGGGCATGCTCCTTATGATCGATAATTACGATTCCTTTACCTACAACCTGGTCCAGTGCCTGTCGGAGCTGGACGACGTCGAGGTGAGGAGGAACGACGGCGTATCCATTCGGACCATAGCGAGAATGGCCCCTCGGGGAATTGTCATATCCCCCGGACCGGGAACACCGCGGGATGCCGGAGTGACCATGGATGTCATAAGGGCCTTCGCGGGCAGGATCCCGATACTTGGCGTCTGCCTGGGCCACCAGGCTATAGCGGAGGTCTTCGGTGGAAGGGTCGTGCGGGGGAGAGAGCCCTTTCATGGCAAGGTTTCTGTCATCGACCACGACGGGAGCGGCATTTTCGAGGGACTGGAAAGCCCTTTGAGCGCCACCAGGTATCATTCGCTGACCGTCGATCCCGGCTCCGTTCCGCCGGAACTTGCGGTAACGGCCTGGACCGACGACGGTACGATCATGGGCCTTTCTCACAGGGAAAAACCCCTTTACGGGGTTCAGTTTCACCCCGAGTCGATACTCACCGAACGGGGAATGGATATACTGAAAAATTTCAGTAGACGAGCCGAGCCGATTCACGAAGGGAGTCGAGAGCAATGAAAAGCACGCTTGAAAGAATTTTTTCGGGACGGGACCTGGAACCCGAAGAGATGAGAGACGCCATGGACGCCATCATGGAGGGTGCCGTCTGCGAAGCCAGGATGGCCGCGTTCCTCGCCGGGCTAAGGACAAAAGGCGAAACCGTCGCGGAAATCACGGCGGCCGCCGACGTCATGAGGGAAAAGGCCGTTCCCGTAAAGGTGCGGGAACGGGTGGTGGTAGATATCGTCGGGACCGGCGGAGACGGCAAGGGGACCTTCAATATTTCGACGGCCGCGGCCCTGGTGGTAGCCGGGGCTGGAATAGCCGTGGCCAAACACGGGAACAGATCCGTGTCCAGCAGGTGCGGTAGTGCCGATATCCTGGAGTCTTTGGGCATTCCTTTTCTGGACGACCCGGAAACAGTAGGAGCCTGCATAGAAAAGACCAGGTTCGGCTTCATCTTCGCGCCAGCCTTTCACAGGGCCATGCGTCACGTGGCGCCGACCCGCAAGGCGCTTGGTGTTCGGACAATCTTCAACATCCTGGGTCCCGTAACCAACCCGGCCCGGGCGAACTACCAGGTCCTGGGTGTCTTTTCGCCGGAGCTTCTGCGGCCCATGGCGGAGGTCATGGTGGGCCTCGGGGTAGAAGGCGGGATGACCGTTTACGGGTACGGCGGTATCGACGAATTGTCGCTGGAAGGCCCCAGCAGGGTGTGCGTCATCGAAAAGGGTTCCATCATGGAAAAAGAGCTGACCCCCGAAATGGCGGGGCTCGAAAGGGCGTCCAACGACGGCCTCACAGGCGGCGACGCAGAGAAAAACCGCGACATCCTTCGGGCCGTCTTCGAAGGCGCAAGGGGGCCGATGAGGGACGTGGTGATCTTCAACGCCGCGGCCGCCTTCGTTTCGACGGGCAGTGCGAGAAGCTACAGGGAGGGCGCGGCCATGGCCGCCGAGGTTATAGATACGGGGCGTGCCGGAGCCTGCCTTAAAAACGTGCTGGACTTCACGGCATCGCTTGAAAGGGACGGAGTGGCATGATCCTTCAAAAGATAATCCGCGAGAAAGAAAGGGAACTGGAGCTTATGAAGCGCGACCGCCGCTCGCTTTGCGCTGCTCTTTCGGTTCCCGGCGTGTCGATAATCGCCGAGATAAAACGCGCCTCGCCCAGCAGGGGGATCATAGAAACTTCCCTCGAACCGGCGGAAAGGCTCCAGGCCTACGAAAAAGGCGGAGCCAGCGCCATCTCGGTAGTTACGGACAAAAAGTTCTTCCATGGCGACGCCGGGATGCTCAGGCTTCTTCGGCCCAGGACAAGCCTTCCGATTCTGAGAAAGGATTTTATGATCGACCCGTTGCAGCTTTACGAAAGTTTTTTTCTTGGAGCTGACGCTGTGCTTCTTATCGCATCGGTGCTCGAACAGGACCGCCTGGAGGCGATGCTTGAAAAGGCCCGTTCCATCGGCCTCGAGGCGCTGGTGGAGGTGCACGACGAGGAGGAACTTTTTCGGGCCCTCGACACGACCGCTGAAGTTTTGGGAATAAACAACAGGAACCTGGAGGATTTTTCCGTGGACCTGGGCGTGACGGAGAGGCTCATGGAGGTTTTGCGGTCCCGGACGGGCCGGAAACGCCCGTTGGTGGTAGCCGAAAGCGGCGTTTCCTCTGTGGAAGACGCCCGCTTTCTGGCAGAATGCGGAGTCGACGGCATTCTCGTCGGGTCCTTTTTGGTGGAAAGCCCTAGGCCGCAGGAGCGCCTTAAGGAAATCCTGGAAGGGGTGACAGCCGGTGGTGCGGGTCAAGATATGCGGTCTCACCAGCAGGCGTGACGTTATGGAGGCCGCGGAAGCCGGGGCGGACGCTTTGGGATTCGTCCTCGCGCCGAGTCGGCGCAGGGTTTCCATCGACGACGTGGGCAAAATGACCAGGGGCTTGCCGCCTTTTGTCTTAACCGTGGCCGTCGTGGCTGACCCTTCCGGGGAATTTGTCGCCGAAATCACGGAAAGCGGTCTTTTTGACGCCATCCAGTTTCACGGGGCCGAACCGCCGGAGCTTCTTTCGGGAGTTTCCATGAGGACAATAAAGGCCTTTGCCCTTTCCGGCGGCACCTTTCCAGACGTCGACAAGTATCTTTGCGCCGACTGGTTTCTCTTCGATTCCGGTTCGGCGGGAAAGGGCGGAACGGGCGAATGCTTCGACTGGTCCCTTTTAGACAGAAGAGATTTCGGCAGGCCCTTTATACTCGCGGGCGGGCTAGGGCCTGAAAACGTCATCGAGGCCATAAGCACGGTAAAACCGGGCGCGGTAGACCTCAACAGCAGGATCGAGAAAGAGCCGGGAGTGAAGGATCACCGCATGATGCGGCAGGCCCTTTGCAGGATCAGGCGGTACGAGACGAGACGATTGGAGAGTGAAGTGAAATGAGCAGAAAAGGATATTTCGGAAATTACGGCGGGCGGTACGTACCCGAGACGCTTCTTCCAGCACTGGAAGAGCTGGAAGAAGCCTACCTTGCGCTTCGGGAGGATTCGTCCTTCCGGGAAGAGTTGTCTGGCCTGCTTTCCAGTTATAGCGGGCGGCCGACCCCTCTTTACCTGGCGGAAAGGTTCGCTGGACATGCGGGAGGGGCCAGGGTTTACCTTAAGCGGGAAGACCTGAACCACACCGGAGCGCACAAGATAAACAACGCCCTGGGCCAGGCTCTGTTGGCGAAAAGGCTCGGGAAAAAGCGCGTGATAGCCGAAACCGGGGCAGGGCAGCACGGTGTCGCGGCGGCCACGGCGGCGGCGAGATTCGGCCTTGAGTGCCACGTGTACATGGGGACGGAAGACATGGAACGGCAGGCCCTTAACGTGGACAGGATGAGGCTTTTGGGCGCCGAGGTCATCCCTGCCACCTCCGGCAGCCGTACCCTCAAGGACGCCACGAACGAGGCCATAAGAGACTGGGTCACGAACGTGGAAAGCACCTACTACATAATCGGTTCGGCGGTGGGACCTCACCCTTACCCGACGATAGTAAGGGATTTCCAGAGGGTTATCGGTGACGAGAGCCGTCGTCAGATACTGGAGCTGGAAGGCCGCCTGCCCGATCTTTTGGTGGCCTGCGTCGGCGGGGGAAGCAACGCCATAGGGCTCTTTCATCCTTTCATCGAAGACGAAAACGTCCGCATGATGGGCGTGGAAGCTGCCGGGAGCGGAGTCGAGACGGGCAAACACGCGGCCACGCTAACAGCTGGACGGGTAGGCGTGCTGCACGGCAGCAGGTCCTTTCTATTGCAGGACGAAAACGGCCAGGTCCAGATAGCCCATTCCCTGTCGGCGGGGCTGGATTACCCCGGAGTGGGCCCGGAACACAGTTTCCTCATGGAATCGAAAAGGGTGGAATACACCTCGGTAACCGACGGAGAAGCCCTGGAGGCGTTCGCGCTGCTGTCGCGGACGGAAGGCATCATTCCGGCCCTTGAAAGCGCCCACGCCCTTGCTGGGCTGGTCCGCGCCGGTTCGAAGCTGTTACCCGAAGACATAGTGGTAGTCTGCCTTTCCGGCCGGGGCGACAAGGACATGGATTCCGTAAGGCCCTATCTCATCGAAGGAGTGAACGTGCAATGAAAAGTCCTCTTCAGGAAGTCTTCAAAAAGGGTAAAGCCCTTATCCCCTATATCACCGCGGGCGATCCATCCCTCGAGGTGACGGCGTCGATAGTCAAGGTCCTGGAGGAATCCGGGGCCGACATCATAGAGATTGGCGTGCCCTTTTCGGACCCCCAGGCCGACGGACCGGTAATACAGGCCTCTTCGGCCAGGGCCTTGGAAAGGGGAACCACCCTTCCCAAGGTGCTAGAAAGGGTCCACGCCCTGCGCGAGAGCGTCAAGGTGCCGCTGGTTCTCATGGGATATTTCAACCCGATACTCAGTTACGGAGCGAAACGCTTCGCTGAGGACGCGGCGAGAGCGGGCATCTCGGGCGTAATCATCCCCGATCTTCCCTTCGACGAGGATCCGCCCTTCTACCAGACGCTGGCGGACGAGGGCATAGAGGGCATCTTCATGGTCGCGCCCAACACTTCTGAAAAAAGGCTGGAAGCCCTCGGGAAACACGCGGCAGGCTTTGTCTATTGCGTTTCCCTTTACGGCATAACGGGAGACAACCGGGGACCGGTGCAAAACCTGGCGGAATATATCAGTACCGTCCGAAAGCACGTCCATGTTCCCCTGGCCGTCGGTTTCGGAATAGATAGTCCGCAAAAGGCGGCCGCCGCCGCGGCCGCGGCCGACGGGGTCATCGTTGGCAGCGCCCTGGTAAGCATGGTAGAGCGCCTGGGGCAAGACGAAGCGGGACGCGACAGTGCAATCAGGGCCTTCATGGAAGGCCTGAGGGGGGCCATCGACAGCGCCTGAAATCCGTGTCGGGAAGGCTTCAGGAGCACTTGCGCGAAGGGTACGCTCCCAAAAGACGGAAGCTGAAACAGCGAGAGGCCATGACATCCAGAGCCTCGAAGACGTCGTGGCCCTTTCCCCCTGCCTCCATGTCGACGAAGAAAAAGTATTCGAAAGGGTTTGACGCAAGCGGCCGCGACTGGATGAAAGTAAGGTTTACGCCCCTGTCCCTGAGAGGCTCCAGGGCGTGAAACAGGGAGCCGGGCTTGTGGGCCACGGTAAACAGCACGGAAATTTTACCCTCGCTGGAGGCGGATATTTCGCGCCGGTTCCCTATCACCCAAAAACGGGTGGTGTTGTCGGGGTGATCCTGGATATTACGCGCAAGAACATGCAAACGGTGTTTCTGGGCCGCCCTCTCGCTGCATATGGCGGCCAGGTTTTCATCCTCAGATGCCTCTGCCGCGGCTGCGCTGGTGCTGGTGGAAGGCTTTTTGGGGACATGCGGAAGGTGCGAGGAAAGCCAGAGGCGGCATTGGGCGAGAGCCTGGGGGTGCGAGCGGACTTCCGTTATCGCCTCCAGGTTTTCGGCCCTGCCCGCCAGCACATGCCGGATGGGAACGAGAACCTCCATGGCTATCACAAGTTCGGTACCGGCGGAAGCGAAGGCGTCGAGAGAAGAGTATACGACTCCTTCGATGGTGTTTTCCACGGGGATCACACCCAGGTCCGCTTCCTTCCGCTCGATCGCCCGGACAACCTGCTCTGGCGAATCGAAAAAGCTTACGTCGATGCTTTTTCCCAAACCGGCGAAAGCGGCTTGCTCCGAGTAAGATCCTTCGGGGCCCAGGGCGGCCACCGTGGGGCGCTTCTGTACGGCCCTGCAGAAAGATATGATCTCGGTCATGATGTTTTCCAGGGCGCGGGAATCGACGTCTGAATGCCCTTTCGCCAGTTTTGCGATCAGGTCCTTTTCTCTCGCCGGATCAAAGACAGCCCCGTTTTCTTTTGTCTTTCCTATCTCCCTGGCGATGGCAAGGCGCTGCTCCAAAAGGGCTGCGATAGACTCGTCGACGGCGTCGATCCGCTCCCTGAGCTTATCCAGTTTTTCATTTCCCGTGGGCTTCATGGCAAGTTCCCCTCCGGCATCAATCCAAATGTACGAAAAAGAGTAGCCCAAAGACACGGGAATGGCAATCCGGCCCTGAATTTAATGCCTGAACCGGCATAAAAACGCCCATCGGAAGAAGACACAGAAAAATTTGACAAAACGGGAAAACTGGCTACAATGTTTCATCAATACAAACAGGCAAGATATCGAAATATTTGCGAGGAAAGGAGGAGCCCCCATGGCGGAAAGCCGCAAAGCAGCGAGAACCGGTCTTTTTGACTGCGGATTCTACTTTTATTTTAGCGGCGGCCAGTGGCGTTATTACTACGCCAGTGGTCTTTCACTGCATGGGAATCCGTTATCGGCTCCTTTGACTCTTCGCTGCTCGGGTGGAACTTAGGCACAGGTAAAAGAGTCAGAGAAGAAATAAAGAAAAACAGCAGTATACCAGCCGGAACCGGATTCCAAATCCAGTTCCGGCTTTTTTTATTTCAGTTCCCAAGGAGGGTGAAAGAGATGCTGGTAGTCCAGATGAAGGAGCGGTGCGGAAGTCTTGATGTAGCTAGAGTTTGCGACCTGCTGGAACAGAGCGGCCGCGGAGCCAGGGTAGTTGGGGGAAGAAAGCAGTTACAGGTGGTCTCGGGGGGAAACGAAAAAGAAGGCGAAATGCTGGCGGGTTTGCCGGGTGTGGCCGGCCTGGCGGTGACGAAACACTCCTTCCCGCTTGCGAGCCGGGATGTCTTCCCCGATGACAGCGTAGTGGAGGTAGCTCCGAAAGTGACGATCGGCGGAGGCAACAGGGTGGTCATGGCGGGACCCTGTTCCGTGGAGAGCCGTTCCCAGATTCTCGAGACGGCCAGGGGGGTAAAAGCCGCCGGGGCATCCATCCTCAGGGGAGGAGCCTTCAAACCCAGAACGAATCCCTACTCCTTTCAGGGACTTGGAAACGAGGGGATAGCTTTAATGGTCGAAGCCCGCGAGGCCACGGGACTTCCGATAGTGACGGAAATCATGTCCACCGAGGACATGGAGTGGCTGGAACCGCACGTCGACATTTTCCAGATTGGTTCACGCAACATGATGAACTTCAGCCTGCTGAAGGCGGTGGGGCGGACGAGAAAACCCGTCCTCCTCAAGCGAGGGCTTATGGCTACCGTAGACGAGTGGCTCCAGGCGGCTGAGTACGTGCTTTCGGGTGGCAATTCGAAGGTCATACTTTGCGAGCGCGGGATCCGGAGCTTCGACAAAAGCACCAGGAACACGCTGGATTTGAGCGTAGTGCCGCTGGTCAAGTCCTTAAGCCACCTTCCCGTCATTGTCGATCCCAGCCACGGGACGGGACGCAGGGAACTTATCAGGCCCATGAGCCTGGCGGCCCTCGCCGCGGGGGCTGACGGCCTGATCATCGAGGTACACCCTGAGCCCGACAAGGCCCTTTCAGACGGAGCCCAAACACTGGACCTGGAGGCTTTCGACGATCTGATGCATTCTGTCGCAAGCCTTGTAGAAATGCTCGAATTGGACGAGGAGCGAAGAAAATGCGGATTAAGCATTGCGATGTAGGTATTGCGGGCCTTGGCCTGATAGGTTCGTCGATGGCGGCCAAACTTTCAGGCGGTGGACATTGCCGTTCCGTCATCGGATGGGATGTCGACCCGGGCGTATCGCAAAAGGCCCTGGAAAAGGGATTTGTTATCGAATCGAAGGAAAGCCTGTATGACCTGGCCTCGTCTTCCGACGTGCTGGTGTTGGCCGTTCCGCCTTCTGCGATCGTTGATACGGGCAGGGAAGCCCTGCGGGCTGCAAAAGGCAGGGTGAGGGTAATTATGGATACCGCGAGCACCAAGCGAAAGGTGGCAACGGGCCTGACGATGGAATGGAAAGAACGGTACGTGGGGCTGCACCCCATGGCCGGAAAGGAACTGGGCGGAATAGAAAACGCTGATCCGGCGCTTTTTGAGGGTAGCGTAACCGCAGTAGTCGCAACGTCGGAAACATCCACCGAGGCCAGGGAAACCGCCCGGGAAATGGCGGAGGCCCTCGGGTCCCGGGTGGTGGAAACGGATCCCGAGACGCACGACAGAATGGTTGCCTGCGTGAGCCATCTTCCGATTTTCATGGCCATGGCCCTGGCGCTGACGGCAGGAGAATGCGGCAGGGAATGCCCGAAACTCAAAGACCTTGCGGCCGGGGGATTCAGGGATACCTCCAGGGTCGCTTCCGGCCCGTCCTGGCTGGTATCGGAAATATGGGAACAAAACAGCGACTTTATAGCTCCACTTATACACAAGGCAGCGACGTTTCTGGAGATGATGGCAGATTCATCCGGAAAGCAGCTTGCCGAAATCTCGAAGCGGGCGTCTTCTGCCAGGAATTCGATACTCGAAGGCCGTTTTGCTTCCCTCGGAGGTGACCATTCATGAAGAGCGTACAGGTGGGGGCCTCAGGCCCAATACATGGGAGGATAACACCTCCAGGCGACAAGTCCATATCTCACCGTGCGGCCTTTTTCGGCGCTCTTTCATCTGCCGGCATAGAGGTTTCGAACTTTTCTCCCGGCGCCGACTGCGCTTCGACCCTGGAATGCCTGCGTCAGCTTGGATGTGAGGTTTCCAGGAAAAACGACAGGGTTTCAGTAAGGAAAGGTTCCCTGGGAAGCGAATCCGCGGGCATCCTCGACGCGGGTAATTCCGGAACCACAGCGAGGCTTTTGTGCGGCCTGCTGGCGGGGATACCCGGAGTTTTCTCCGTAATAACGGGCGACGACAGCCTCAGGAAAAGGCCCATGAAGCGTATCGTGGCACCCCTTCGGACGCTGGGGGCGAGAATCGACGGGCGCGAAGGCGGGGCATTTCTTCCTCTTTCGGTAAGGGGCACCCGGCTTTGCGGCGGCTCCTTCACCCTCGAGGTGGCAAGTGCCCAGGTGAAAACGGCCCTGATTTTGGCCGGACTCAACGCGCAGGAAAGCGTAACCGTAGTCGAACCCCTGAGAACCAGGGACCACACAGAAATAATGCTTAACCACCTGGGAGTTCCATTGAGAAACGAAGGGGGCGCCATCACGGTCTACCCCTGCTCCGATCTCCCCGGTGGGTCCTGGAGGATTCCGGGAGATTTTTCATCGGCGGCCTTCTGGATCGTGGCTGCTTCGATCGTCGAGGGTTCAAGGCTTTTGCTGGAAGGAATCGGAGCCAATCCGACGAGGACGGGACTTCTGCAGCACCTCAAGCGGATGGGTGCGAAGTTGAAATGGGGGCCCATGTCCCTTTCGGGAGGCGAAAGCCAGGCTGACCTGGAAATTGCGGCTTCTTCCCTTGAACCGGTAACGATCGGGGAAAAGGATGTTCCAGCCATGGTGGATGAATTGCCCGTATTGGCTGTTGCGGCTACGCAGGCGAGGGGCGTTTCGCGGATCAGGGGTGCCAGGGAGCTCCGCTTCAAGGAGAGCGACAGGATTCGGGCCATGACGGAAGGCCTTGAGCGGCTGGGAGCCAAGATAGAGGAGCTGGAGGACGGATGGATCATCGAGGGGCCCGCAAGGCTGCACGGAGGAACCGTGGACGGGTGCGGAGACCACCGGATTGCCATGGCCCTGAGCATAGCCGCGCTGGTGGCCGATGGCCCCGTCACCGTCAACGACAGTGGCTGCGTGGATATTTCCTATCCCTCGTTTTTCGAAGACCTGGAGGCTGTGCTCTCATGTCGTGTGGGGTCGTAAGCGCTTTAAAACGAAAAGGGAGACCTTCTTGCGGAAAGGTGGGTGAATCGGCGTGACCCTCAGGTTTTTGACCAGCGGAGAATCCCATGGCCGTGGCCTTCTTGCCGTGGTAGAAGGTCTGCCCGCCGGTCTTAAAGTGACTGAAAACGACCTTGAGCAGGCCCTGTCACGCCGGAGACGGGGGTACGGCAGAGGCGAAAGGATGCGCATAGAAAAGGACCGGCTCGAGATCTGGGGAGGCCTCAGGGGTGGCCTGACCACGGGGGCACCCCTGGGATTATCCATCGAGAACACGGAACGAAAAGAGTGGCGTCCCGTTTTGGACCCCTTCGATTGCGACCCTGACGCCTCGGAGGCTAAAAGCATTTCCTGCCCCAGGCCTGGCCACGCCGACCTTCCGGGAGCGGTGAAATACGGACACCGCGATATGAGAAACGTCCTCGAAAGGGCCAGTGCCAGGGCCACGGTCGCCTGGACGGCGGCGGGTACGGTGGCCCGCTTGCTGCTGGGGGAGCTTGGGGTCGAGATCAGGGGATCCGTAGTATCCATAGGCGGGGTAAAGGCCGCACCCCCTGAGTCGGAAACGGAATGGGCGGCGGCGATGGACTCAGACCTTGGGTGTCCGAGAGAAAGCGACGAAGAACGTTTTACGGCAGAGATAAGAAAGGCCATAAAGGAGCGGGAGACCCTGGGGGGCGTCTTCCTGCTGTCCGTCACCGGCCTGCCGCCCGGCGTAGGATCCTTCGTCGAGTGGGATCGAAGGCTCGATGGCCGTCTTGCAGGGGCACTGATGGCCATACCCGGGATAAAGGGTGTGGAAACCGGGGAGGGGTTCCGCCTGGCCGAGCTTCCCGGAAGCGCCGCCCACGACGGCATCTTCCCCGACGGAAAAGGCGGAATCAAAAGGGTTTCCAATCACGCCGGCGGTCTCGAGGGAGGCATGACCAACGGCGAAGAACTGATCATAAGGGCTGCCATGAAGCCCATTCCGACACTCCGGAAACCCTTGCCTTCGGTTAACCTTTCTGACGGGAAGGCCCTTTCGGCTCACAAGGAGCGAGGAGACGCCTGCGCGGTACCGGCAGCCTGCGTAGTGGGCGAGGCCATGGTGTCCTGGGTTATTGCGGCGGCCGTAAAGGAACAATTCGGCGGAGACAGGATAGACGAGCTAAAAGAGAGGTTTGAAACTTACAGAGCTAGAGGGAGGAGCGTTTGTCATGGAACGGACTAATATATTCCTGGGTGGCTTTATGGCGGCGGGCAAGACTTCCACCGGACGCGAACTCGGTCTCAGGATGGGGCGCCCCTTCATAGACGTGGACGAGCTGATAGAAGAAAGAGAGGGCATGTCCGTCGCGGAGATCTTCAGACAGCGGGGCGAGCCTTACTTCCGCCGGGTAGAGGCGGAGACCATACTGGAACTTTGCGAGCTGGAGCACATGGTAATAGCCATGGGCGGCGGAGCCCTGGTCAACTCCAGGGTAAAAGACAGGGTACTGGAAAGGGGCAGACTGGTCATACTCGACGTTATGCCCGAAACAGTTATCAAGCGGGCGCGGAAAGAAAAGGGCAAGCGGCCGCTGATGGATCCCCGGAACATCAAAGAGCTGATGGAAAAACGTCGTGGAGCTTATGAAGGCGGCGATTTGAAAATAGGCACTGACGACAAAAGCGTCGCCAGAGTTGCCGGGGAAATCATCAGACGTTTCGGTCTTTCGCCAAAAGGAGAAGACGCGAGGAAAGAACCCATCGTTGGAGGTCGCGTTTTTGTCGGCAGGGGTAACCTGGGCGAGAAGCTTGAAGAGATAGGGCGGAAGTTTCCACGCCCGCCTTTCGTGGTAAGCGATAACCTGGTAGGCCCCTTGTACCGTGACAGGCTTGGTGAAACCCGAGGGTTTTTCCTTCTCCCCAGGGGTGAAGAGGCTAAAAGCCTTTTTTGGGTGGAAAAGCTCTATTCAGCCTTCGCTGAGGCCGAAGTCGACAGGGGCGACGTGATCGTGGCCCTTGGAGGAGGATGTGTCGGAGATGCCGCGGGGTTTGCCTCCTCCACGTGGATGAGGGGTGTCCCGGTTATCCAGTGCCCCACGACGCTGCTGTCGCAAGTGGACAGTGCCATAGGCGGGAAAGTTGGAGTGAACCTGCGAGAGGGGAAAAATCTTGCGGGAGCCTTCCACCAGCCTTTGGCGGTAATATCCGATGTCCAGTGCCTGCTCACCCTCTCCCGGGAGCATTATCGCCAGGGCCTGGCCGAGGCGGTCAAATACGGTCTCGGCGAAGACCTCGACCTGTTCGCCTGGCTGGAACGAAACGCGAAAGCCCTTCTCGTGCGGGATGAAAGGGTCCTCGCGGAAATGGTCTCCCGCTGCGCCGCCATAAAGACCGGCATCGTGGAAAGAGACGAGAAAGAAACCGGCAACGTCCGGGAGCGACTCAATCTCGGGCACACCGTAGGGCACGGCCTTGAAGCGGCCTCGGGTTTCGCCGGCTGGAATCATGGAGATGCCGTAGCCGTAGGGATGGTTGTGGCTTCCCACCTTTCCTGCTCCGCCGGGCTTTGTGGAGAAGACACGGTAAAAGGGCTCATGGAATTATTGGTCTCGCTTGGTTTTTCACTCGTGCCCGACAGGACCTGGCAGGAAATCCTTCCCTACCTTTCGAGAGACAAGAAATTCAGGGGTGGAAGGTTCCGCCTGGTCCTGCCGGAAGCTACAGGGCGCGCTACCGTCCGTGAAGACGTTCCCATGGAGGGTCTCAGGCGGGCCTACGAGGAGGTTCTGTCGTGGAGCGGTGCTTCGACGCTTCCCTGTTAAATGGATGCTGAAGTGCCGTTACCTTTGGTAGGATGCAGGAAGCTGTCGATGCGCCCTCCCGCCGGGACCATGGGATAGACCAGCTCCTCCGTGGCGATGGGGCATTCCACGAAAGAAGGGCCGTCGACCGAAAAGGCAGCGTCAAGGGTTTTCTCGAGCCGCGATTTGTCCTCCACGGCCCAGGCGGCGAAGCCAAAAGCTCTTGCCACCTCAGAGAGCGAGCAGGCGGGCTCTTCGCAGGTCTGGATGTACCGTTTTCCCCAGAAAAGCTCCTGCCATTGACGCACCATGCCGAGACTGCGGTTGTTCAACAGGACAATCCGTACAGGCAGCCTGTAGCGCACGCAGGTTTCCAGCTCCTGCACGTTCATGAAAAAGCTTCCGTCCCCGGAAAGACAGGTAACTGGACGCCCTGGCCTGGCGAAGGCGGCTCCGATCGCCGCGGGGAGCCCGTATCCCATGGTGCCCAGCCCGCCGGAGGTTATGAAGGTGCGCGGCCTGAGAGCCTTCCAGTAGAGGGCCGCCCACATCTGGTGCTGCCCGACTTCGGTGGTCAGAATGTCCTCGGCTCTCACGCGGGAACGTAGCTGCCTGATGATTTCCGCCGGGTTGAGCCCCTTTCCCGTAAAGGTTTCGCCAAAATACTCTTCCCGGACCTTGTTGATTTCATCCAGCCACTCTGCGCGCTGTTTCCCGTTTCCTTCGAGCCTTTCGGCAAGTTTCGATAGCACCATCGAAGCGTCACCCAAAAGGGGCATGTGGGCTCTGACGTTTTTACCGAACTCGGCCTTGTCGATGTCCACGTGGATGATTTTTGCCCCTGTGGCGAAATGAGCGCGGTCTCCCGTGGTGCGGTCGCTGAAACGTACACCCAAGGCCAGGACGAGGTCGGCTTCACTGACCGCGGTGTTGGCCCACGGGGTCCCGTGCATACCGAGCATGCCAAGGGAAAGGTGATGGTCCTCGGGAAAGGACCCTTTCCCCAACAGGGTCGTAGCCACCGGGATTTGCGCTTCCGTCGCGAGCCTGTAAAGTTCTTTCGAGGCGCCGGATAATATCGTGCCTCCCCCCGCGATGATGACGGGACGCCGCGCCTGCTTCAAAGTCCTGACTGCCTGATCGAGGTAGGATAAATCCTCCTTTACCTTGGGGTTGTAGCCGGGAAATTCCACATTTTCCGGATAGTTAAACTCGCCCGTCGCCTTTTGAACGTCCGAGGGGACATCTACCAGCACCGGCCCCGGCCTGCCCGTGGACGCGATGATAAAGGCTCCCTTGATGACTCGCGGCAACTCTTCTGCCGACCGGACCATGAAGCTGTGTTTGACAAGGGGGAGTGAACATCCGAAAATATCCGCCTCCTGAAAGGCATCGGTGCCGATCAGGCCTGACGCGGCCTGGCCGGTTATGACCACCAATGGTACCGAGTCCAGGTGCGCGTTGGCAAGACCAGTGACAATGTTGGTGGCTCCCGGCCCGGACGTGGCGATACAGACGCCCGTTTTGCCCGTAACCCTGGCGTATCCGTCGGCCGCCAGGCAGGCCGCCTGCTCATGGCGTGTAAGAATGGTCCTGAAAGAGGCGTCCCCGAGAGCGTCGTAAAGAGGGATTACGGTCCCGCCCGGGATCCCGAAGGCATATTCCACACCTTCGGCTTCCAGGGCGCGTACGATCATCCGGGCTCCTGTCATTTCCATTGCACTTCAGCTCCTTCCGCTTTTTACCCGTTCTGCAATCGCCTTACCTACTTTGGGAGTGGCGGCCTTCCCGCCGAATTCCCACGGTAGGTCGGCCTGGTCGCTTTCGGCCAGGTAACTTTCCACGGCACCTTCAATGGCCTCGGCGGCCCGGGCTTCCCCGATATGTCTCAACATGAGGGCCGCAGAGAGGATGGCGGCAACGGGGTTTGCCTTGCCTGTTTTCGCTATATCGGGCGCGGAGCCGTGTACGGGCTCGAACATGGAAAGCCCGTCGCCGATGTTGGCTCCGGCCGCTGTTCCCAGGCCGCCCGCGATCCCCGCCAAAAGGTCGCTTACGATGTCGCCGAACATGTTCGGCGTGAGAATCACTCCAAACCGTCCCGGATCCCTCACGAGGTGGTAGCAGAGGGCATCCACGTTGGCCACGGTACATTCGACTCCCTGCCTGCCTGCTTCGTCCTTGGCGATCTCTTCCCAGAAGCCGTAAATCCACGAAAGGGCATTGGATTTAGACGCGAGAACGATGCACTTTTCCCGCCGTGCCGCCGCGGTTTTGCAGGCGTAGGCCGTGATGCGCCGCACCGCCGCCTCTGTTGCGATACCTACTTGTGCGGCCGCATGGCTGGGCAGCGTAAAGTCGAGTAAAAGACGGCCCTTGAGGTCGTAAGCGTTTCTGGAAGCTTCAAAACACATTTCCAGGCTCTTTCCTTCCCCTGTACCGCCGAGGTTCATGTAAAAATCCTCGGTGTTTTCCCTGACCACCACGATATCCACGGACTCTGCTTTCACCGGCATGGGCACCCTGGGAAGGCTTTTGGCGGGCCGCAGATTGACGTACTGGTCGAAGTGAAAGCGCAGCCTGAGAAGTATCCCCTGTTCGAGCAGGCCCGGTTTTACCGAAGGGTCCCCTATGGCTCCGAGCAAAAGGGCATCATGTCGGGTAAATTCTTCCAGGGCCTTTTCGGGAAGGATTTCGCCCGTTTCATTGTAGTGACGCGCCCCAAAGGGATAATCCGTCCAGGTTATGTCAAACCCCATGGCAACACCTGCGGCCTCCGTGACCCTGGACGCCTCGGCGATCACCTCGGGCCCGATGCCGTCGCCGCCTATACGGGCGATGCTGTAAGTTCTTTTTTCGGTCACGAGGAGGCCCTCCTTTTTTCGAGTTCTGTCCTGACCCAAGGTACAAGGCCGCCTGAATCTATGAGTTCCCGTAGAAAATCCGGAAAAGGCGGGAATTCCCACGACGCGCCGGAAGTAAGGTCGAATATGCGGCCTTCGGAGGGCTTTACCTCTACCTGGTCCCCCCTTGAGATGCCGTTTGCTGCTTCCGGGCACTCGAAGATGGGAAGCCCCACGTTCAGTGCGTTTCTGAAAAATATCCTTGCGAAGGATGACGCTATGACGCAGCCGCACCCGGCTCCAAGAAGTGCGAGTGGAGCGTGCTCCCTGGAGGAGCCGCAACCGAAGTTCTCGCCCGCTACAATGATGTCTCCCCGGGGAAATTTTTTGGTGAAACCGGGGTCGATGCCCTCCATGCAGTGGGCTCCGAGCTCCACTGGGTCGTCGGTGACGAGGTATCTGGCCGGGATGATGACGTCGGTATCCACGTCGTCGCCGAAGGTCCATGCCCTTCCCTTTATAGTTTCATGCATCGTGTCGCACCTCCAGTGGAGAGAAATCGGCTTCGGAGAGCACCTCTCTCGGGTCTGTGACGCGCCCGGTAAGAGCCGAAGCGGCCGCTACGAGCGGCCCCGCCAGGATGACCTCGCTTTTGGGGTGTCCCATCCTGCCGACGAAGTTTCTGTTGCTCGTCGAGACGCAGCGTTCCCCCTCGGCCAGTATGCCCATGTGGCCGCCCAGGCACGGACCGCAGGTCGGAGTGCAAACCGAGGCGCCGGCATCGATGAAATCACCGATGTAGCCTCTGGCCAGGGCCGCCTTGTAAACCTCGAAGGAGGCGGGGATAATGACGCACCGAACACCTGGGTGAACCTGCCTGCCTTTTAAAAGAAGCGAGGCCTGCTCGAGGTCTCTGAGCCTTCCGTTTGTGCAGGAGCCTATGAAGACCTGGTGGATAGGCGAGTTGTCGCATTCCGCCGCTGGCCGCACGTTCGACGGTGAATGGGGCAGTGCAACCAGGGGAGACAATTCGCCCACATCGATCTCGACAGTTCGGGAATAAGCTGCGCCGTCGTCGGGGTAAACGGGCGTAAAATCCCGTGCCGCCCTCTGCCGCGCGTAGGAAAGGGTTTTTTCGTCGGGAACGAATAGCCCTGTTTTTGCCCCGGTTTCAACGGCCATGTTGGCCATGGTGAAACGGTCGTCAAGGGGAAGGTCCCTTACGGTGGTTCCCTCGAACTGGAGGGCCTTGTAACGGGCTCCCTGGACGCCTATTTGACGCAGGACCTCGAGGATAAGGTCCTTGCCCCCCACCCAGGCGGGGCGGGGGCCGTCAAAGACCACTCGGACCGTTTCCGGAACCCGGAGCCAGGTTTCACCCAGCGCCCAGGCTGCGGCAAGGTCAGTGCTTCCCATGCCCGTGGCGAAGGCACCCATGGTGCCACCCGTGCAGGTGTGGCTGTCGGCGCCCACTACAACCTCTCCGGGAAGGATCAGCCCCTGCTCGGGTAAAAAGGTGTGCTCTATCCCCACGCGTCCCTGTTCCCAGTAGAGCATTCCCTGTTCAATGGCGAATTCCCGCGCCTCTTTCGTCTGCTGGGCTGCCGCAATGTCCTTGTTGGGCGTAAAGTGATCGGGCAAAAGAGCGCAACGTTTTCTGTCAAAAACGCTTTCTGCGCCCATTTTCCTGAAGGCTCTCGCCGCGGGAGGCCCCGTTATGTCGTTGGCGAAGGCGAAGTCCACCTTTACGCGGCAGATTTCACCCTCAGCGGCTTTCTGGTCGGTATGAGTCGCGATGATGGCGCTAGCCAGCGTTCGTGACATTCAACGGCACCTCCTTGGCGGCCGAAAGCTGGTACAGGCGGTTTACGGCGTTGATGTAGGCCTTGATGCTGGCTTCTATGACGTCGGTGCTGGCGCCCCTGCCCTGGGCGGTTAGCCCGTTCAGACGGAGAGTGATGCGGGCTTCCCCGATGGCGTCGGATTTCTCGCTGACGGCGGTGACGCGGTACGTGGTCAGTTCGGGATCGATACCCATGATGCGTTTCAGCGCCGCGTATGAAGCGTGTACGGGGCCGTTGCCGGTAGCCGCGTCGGTGACTTCCCTTTCCCCGGCGCGAAGGGTGATGGTGGCTGTCCCGTGTCTTTCCGCCGCCTGGACGGAAAAGCTCTTGAGTTCGTACCTTCTCATTGGGTTGACGGCCAGTATCTCGTCCACCACCAGGGCCTCAATGTCGCTGTCGCTGACCATTTCCTTGCGGTCGCACAGGTCCTTGAACAGGGTGAAAGCTTCCTTGACCTGTTCTTTAGTCAGGTTGAAGCCGAGGTCTTCCACGCGCTTTGAGAAGGCGTGACGGCCCGAGTGCTTGCCCAGCACCAGCTGGCTTCCGGGAGCTCCAACGTCTTCGGGCCGCATGATTTCGTAGGTTGCCCGGTTGCACAGGACTCCGTGCTGGTGGATCCCGGCCTCGTGGGCAAAGGCGTTGGCCCCGACGATGGCCTTGTTGGGCGGGACCGGAAAGCCGGTTAGGTTGGAAACCAGTCGGCTTACGCTATAAAGCCGCGTCGTATCGAGGTGGGTCTCGATTCCGTAGTGTTCCTTCTTCGTCCGCAAGGCCATGGCTATTTCCTCCATGGAGGCGTTGCCTGCCCGTTCACCGAGTCCGTTGACGGTGCATTCCACCTGGCGGACGCCGCGGCTTACGGCCTCGAGCGAGTTGGCCACGGCGAGACCGAGGTCGTTGTGGCAATGGCAGGACCATACGACCCCGCCGGGAGCATCGGTGCGGCGCATGATCTCCTCGACGAAGGGGCCGAACTCGCCCGGCAGGGAATAACCGACGGTGTCGGGAATGTTCAGGGTAGTGGCGCCGCAGGCCGCGGCCGTGCGGAAAGCTTCGACAAGGAAGTCCATGTCAGAGCGGCTTGCATCTTCGGCGGAAAACTCCACATCGTCAAGGAGGGAGCGGGCCTGGGTCACAGCCCGACGGATTTCCTCGAGCACCTCTTCGCGGCTCATTTTCAGCTTGTATTCCAGGTGGATGTCGCTGGTGGCGATAAAGGTGTGTATCCGGGGCTTTTTAGCGTCTTTTACCGCTTGCCAGGCGGCTTCGATGTCCTCGGCTCGCGTCCTGGCCAGGCCCGCTATTACGGGCCCTTCCACCTCGCGGGCTATGCGCTGCACGGCTTCGAAATCACCGGGCGAGGATGCCGGGAACCCCGCCTCGATAACGTCGACGCCGAGTCTGCTCAACTGGTGGGCTATCTGGATCTTTTCGGCGGTGTTCAGGTTAACCCCGGCCGCCTGCTCTCCGTCTCTCAATGTGGTATCGAAAATCCTTACGTGGTCCTCACTCATGGTCGTTCCTCCTGTCCTGGCGGTGGAGCGGCTATCAAGCCGCTCCACCGCGCGTAAAATATCAGTCCTTGGGTACTTCCTTCGCCTCCATCCAGGGCATCATACTCCGAAGCTCTTTCCCCACCTTTTCGATCAGGTGCTTTTCCTCCCTTTCAGCCCACTTTTTCATGGAAGGCCTTCCGCACTGGTTTTCGAGAATCCAGTCCTTGGCGAATTCGCCGTTTTGAACGTTTTCCAGGAGGCACTTCATGGTTTGGCGGACATGGGAGTCGATGACGAGCTTCCCTGCCACCTTGTCGCCGTATTTGGCGGTATCGCTCACGGAATAGCGCATCCATGAGAGCCCTCCCTCGAACATCATGTCTACGATGAGCTTGAGTTCGTTGAGGCATTCGAAATAGGCGATTTCAGGCTGATAGCCGGCCTCCACCAATGTGTCGAATCCGGCCTTTACGAGCTCCGTGACTCCGCCGCAGAGCACAGCCTGCTCGCCGAAAAGGTCTGTCTCTGTTTCCTCCTCGAAGGTGGTTTCGATGACGCCGGCCCTTCCGCAACCGATGGCCGAGGCGTAAGCCAGGCCGACTTCGCGGGTGGTTCCGGAATTATCCTGGTAGACCGCCAGGAGACCGGGCACCCCTTTGCCCTCGGTGAACATCCTGCGGACGAGATGCCCCGGGCACTTGGGAGCCACCATGAACACGTCGGAATCTTTCGGAGGCTCCACCTGGTGATAGTGGATCGTAAAGCCGTGGGAGAAGACAAGGGTGGCCCCTTTCTTGAGGTTGGGTCCGATTTCTTTGGCGTAGACTTCGGCCTGGACGTGGTCAGGCATGAGGAAGACCACCAGGTCGCCTTTGGAGGCGGCATCGGCGACGGAGAGGACGGTAAACCCGTCTGCCTCTGCGCGCTTTTTCGACCTGCTTCCTTTGTGGAGGCCTACGATGACCTCGACGCCACTGTCCCTCAAATTCTGCGCGTGAGCGTGTCCCTGGCTGCCGTACCCGATGACGGCGACCACCTTTCCTGAAAGTTTGCCGAGGTCGGCGTCACTGTCGTAGTAGATGCGCGGCATACACTGTCACTTCCTTCCGTGAGTTGTTATATATTCAGGCACTTTGTGCCCGTGATCCGGGTGACTTTCGGCGAAGCCGCCCCGTCCCATTGCGACGGCTCCGCTCGAGGCCACCTCGAGAACACCAAAGGGTCTTACCGCTTCCAGAAAGGCCTGGACCTTGCCCCTGTCTCCCGTAGATTCGAAAACGAGGGCCTCTTCGCCAACGTCTACGACACGGCTTCTGAATACCTCCGCCGTCTGTAGGACCAGGGGCCGGATCTCAAGAGGCGCCTTGACCTTGACGAGGGTCATCCAGCGTTCCACGAAGGGGCTGTTGCTCAGTTTCTTGACTTCCACCGTTTCCACCAGTTTTTCGAGCTGCTTGACGATCTGGCCGACCGCCTCGTCATCTCCCTCGACAACAAGGGTGAAACGCGAAAAACCTTTACAGTCCGTCTTTCCGACACTCAGGCTGCTAACGTTGTACCCCCTTCTCGCTACCAGTCCGGCCAATCGCGAGAGGACGCCGGGATGGTCTTCCGTCAGTACGCTGATCGTGTGTTGCATCTTTTTCTCCTCCCTCCTGGGTTCCTCCGACCACGGGATTGGGGTCGGAGGATAAAAAAAGGCCGGGACCCTGTAACAGGGTCCCGGCCCGGTTTGCGGCGTACAAGTACTAGCTCGCCAGCACTCCGGGAGGAACCCCGCAGCGGATAATAAGAGCGAGTACGAGTACGAGTATTATGGCGTTCAGGTTCATGGCGAATTCGCGCACGGGTTTTCCTCCTTTCGATACCGACGCTTGGTCGAGATAAATTGCTGAGCATTTTACACAGCGGAACAATGTCTGTCAAGCACACGAGTTGCCTCTGTGTGACCGGACAGCGATAATGTCACCCTTTAAGGGGACAGGGAAAATGTCACCCCCATGCGCCACAATACTGGACATGAAGGAAGAATGCGGGTGAGCTGCCTTATATCCTCTGCAAACGGGAATTGTCGAGACCCGGGAGGCACCTGCCGGAGGAGAAGCCCACCAGGTGCGTGTCTACGACGAGCCGGCGCCGAGGGGTTTCCCCAAGCTCCGGATTGGTGGCGGTTACGCATACACATGCGCTGTATTTATGCCCCTTCACACCGTTAGGTGTTTCTGCTAGAATTTTTTTGCCGCCGGGGCATACCTTCCTGCGTATACAAGCCCTCGCAGGCGAATCCCGAGCTCGGACCGTGCTATCCTGCATCCTTCCTTGTTGAATGAAACCTGTTTTTTCATTCGAAACCTGTTTTGCCTTAAAAATAAAAAAGTGGACGAGAAGCGACTGACGTCGTGCTGGAAAAGTTGACTTCTTTTGGCTCCTGGATACTGAAGCGCTTGTCAAAGCATGCATCGAGACATTGGCAAGGAGGTGTGACTTCTATGAAGCAGAGGATCAACGTAGGAATCGTACAGATGGATTCACTTTTGGGAGATGTAGAATCCAACACTGCAAAGGCCGTGGCTTTCATTGAAAAGGCGGCGAAGGAAGGAGCGCATTTCGTCTGTCTTCCGGAGCTTTTTGCCACAGGCTACAACATGAACATTCTTGGCAGGGGCATAATCGATCTGAGTGAACGGTATTACGGGTACATCCACAAAAAGATGTCTGAAGCAGCGAGACGTAACAGGGTTCACGTTATAGCTCCCTTCGCCTCCAAACGCTCCGGGCGGGGGCCTATGTACAATTCCGTTCAGGTTTTCGACGACGAGGGTAGGGAAATCGGCAGCTACGCCAAAACGCACCTCTGGGACCTGGAGAACCTCTATTTCGCCGAAGGTACGGAATACCCAGTGTTCGACACCAAATTCGGCAGGATAGGCATTCTAGTGTGTTATGACATGGAATTCCCCGAAGCCTGCAGGGAATTGAGCCTCAAGGGTGCCGAGATCGTCTTCGCGCCCGCAGCCTGGAATATCAAGTACGAGCGTGACTGGGATATCCAATATCGGCAAAGAGCTGTAGAAAACCGTCTTTTCGTGGTAGGAGTCAACAGGGTGGGAACCGAAGGAGACCTTACATTCCTCGGCAAGGGGAAAATTCATGACCCCGAAGGAAACAAGATAATCGAATTGCCGGTGGGCAAGGAGAGTGTTGCTGTAGGAGCCGTGGAGATCCCGGTCGTAATTCCTGTTGCCGGCTTGCTCCTGGAGACGGCTCTTCCCGTCGCTTCGGGGGGAGAGGATTTTCTCCACAGCGTTGAGGAAACAGTGGAAACAAATGTGCCGGTAAAAGAGACCGACCTGGTGTAGCGGTGCCGCACTCTGGAATAAAACTCAGCGCCATCCCTCTTCCGGGGGATGGCGCTTTTAATGTGCAAGTGCATTTCCCTTGAAAGTGAGTCGAAATTCTTCGGGGTATGATTCAAAAGGAAACATCAGAACCCTCGCCCGGGAAATCAACTGCGAGCTCCTTTTGGGAAAAATCGCCGTCGTGGCAGTAATGCTCCACGTCCTCGATGATATTGTTTATATGTACCAACATTGCCCTTTCCGCCGCCTCGGGGTTTCTTCGGGCAATGGCCTCATAGATGGGCATATGGTCTCCGCCCAGAATGCGCCCCTCCCTTTGGCGTATCAACGCAAAGACTTGTTGTATGTGGACATCCTGGCGAACCAGTTTCAACGTCGTCAGAAGCACGTTGTTCTTGCCGGCCCGGGCGATGGCCTCGTGAAACAACCGGTCCACCACGGCGATGCTGGGGACTTTTTCGGGCTTGCTGTCAAGAATTTCTGCAAAGACCCTAATTTCCGTAAGGTCTTCTTCTGTGGCGTTGAGCGCCGCCAGCCTGGCCGTTTCTCGCTCTATAGCCCGGCGGGCGACAAGGATATTGAGCAAATCCTCGGGCGCCCGCATGTAAAGTTCTTCCAAGAGGGATTGGGCGAGCCTGAGGCCTTTCCCCTGTTCTTCCAGCTTCTGCAGGTATTCCTGCCCTTTTGGTGAAAGAATTCTACCCTTGTTGCTGATCTTTTCGACGTATCCTTTTTCGTCAAGATCCTGGAGAATGCGTCCTGCAGTGGCCATGCTTACGGGATAGCCCATTCTGCCGAGGGAGTGGGCAAGGGAACCCGCACCGATGGGCTCGGATGAACTTCCCAGGACCTTAAGCGCCAGGTGAAGCATATTGTTTTGGGTAGAGAAATCATTCATTTGTTCCTTCCTCCTGGAAGGGCTTCTTTTATCTCCAATATGGACACTCCATACCGAGTTTTTCCGCTTTTTTCGCCCACTCGGGAACAGGGGGGATGCACTCGTCCTCGGGTGGTACGGGCAACTCGAGCAGTGCCGGGCCCTTCGTGCGGAAAAATGAGGGCAGCACCGCGTGAAGCGAGTCTTTCGGATAGGCCCTATAGGCCTGTAGTCCGAAGCTTTCCGCCAGCTTCACGTAATCTACCTCGACGAAATCGGTGGCGAAGTTCCGTCCGCCATAGCTGAAGCGATTTGTGGCCCGAATCCAGCCATAACTTTTGTTGTTGAAGAGCACGATTTTCACGTTCCTGCCAAGCCTCGCGGCCGTTTCCAGTTCTCCCGTCACGAAACCGAAACTTCCGTCACCGGTCATATTTAGCACGGTGGTCTCTTCGGGAAGCGCGAAGGAAGCGCCCAGTGCAGCGGGAAGCCCGTAACCGAGAGCTCCCATGGCGTAGTTGGTCACAAAACGTCTTCCCGCCGCCGGGACTTTCCAGAAGGCAGCCGGATAGACGGCGCTCATCCCGGGATCCGCGACGATGACAGTATCCGGGGGCATGGCGGTGGTGATCGCCTCGACTGCCTGTAAGGGATCCAGCAATCCTTCCGGGAGGTTCTCGCCCCTTTTCTTGCCAGAAAAGGCACCGCGCCGTTTTGCCACAACAGGTCTCATGTCGCAAGAAGGCACAAGGCGGTTTTGCCTGGCCGTATCAAGAAGAGCCCGAAGGGTCGACTTTACGTCCCCATGAAGAAGCACACCGTTACCGCAGGCATTGCCAAGATCTCTTTCGTTCAGGTTAAGATGAACGAACCGGGCTTCCGAACCGGCTCTGGGAAGAGTGCCTCCGTCGGTTCCCACCGAATCGGTGCTGTTTCCCACGAAAAAGACGAGGTCGGCTTCCTCTAGGAAGGAGTTGGAAAAGGCCGAGCTGCCCCTTGAACCTGTCACTCCCAGGGAAAGAGGGTGATTTTCGGCGATGCTGCCTTTGCCGTTGATGGTGGTCCCCACGGCGAGACCGAAATATTCCGCCGTTTCCGCGACCTCGTCCCATGCCCTTGATGCCAGGACACCCTGTCCGCAGACCATGACGCCCCTTTCGCACGAGGCGAGGGCTTTTGCGGCTTCGGCGACGGAATCCCGATCGGCGGCAGGCCGCGTTCCGGGATAGGTGGAAAAAGGTTTTTGGGCAGGAGGAAGGCTGATTGAGATTTCCTCTTCGATGACGTCCATGGGTAATCTCAGGTGGACAGGACCCGGACAGCCGGTCGTGGCAACCCTGAAAGCCCTTTGTATCAGAAAGGGAATTTCGTCGCCTCTCGTGGCGGTCAGTGTTTCCTTGGTTATGTTTTCGAACAGGGCCGTCTGGTCGAAGGCCGTAAGCATGTTGTGTTTTTCGGAGTGCAGGGGGACGTCGCTGGTAAGTACGATAAGCGGGACGCATGATTTGAGTGCCTCCACCACGCCAGGGATCATATGGGTGGCCCCGACGCTGGGCCCTTCGCATACTCCCGGTTTTCCTGAGAGTCTTGCGTATCCGTCGGCCATGAAGACCGCGTGCCTTTCATCCCTTGCCATTACGTGGGTTATTTCGTCGAATTTCTCCCAGGCATGATAAAGACCGAGAGTCGTTTCCCCCGGAAGCCCGAACACGTATTCCACATCATATTTTTTCAGCATCGCCAGAAGCACTTCGGCTGTTTTCATTAGAGACATAGATTAAACCTCTCTTTTAATTTATCGATTTTTAGGGTTTTAGCTGAACTCTAAACAAGCCTTTTTAAGATGCTTTTATGGTCACCAGGCAGGCAATCTGCTATGGGGATATCAAGCAACGTATAGCAGCCTGGTTTCTGACGTACAACTCCGCGTGCAGCGGAGACCATTACTTGTGCTGTCGCCGCCGGATTCATGACCGTCATTTCAAAGCTCATCCGCTGATTATAAGTCTTTCCAGAGGCTCCTTTGCGTTCCATACGAACGCCATGACCTAAATCAAGAATGCTGTCTATTTCTTCCACAGGTTCCACAGTAGTGTTGTCTTTTTGAAAATATTCGTCTTCAAAAATCCTACGGCGAATATCGTTTATATCAAATCCTTCTTTTAACACCACATAAACGGCACGTTTGTGTAACCCATGCCCTATCGGCAGTGTCAAAGAAATTGCGTCTTTGACGCCCGGTATTTTTTTTATGGCGACAGTGTGCCCCATACTGATTCCGGGTCCGAAATTGGTGTATGTAATACCCTTAGGGGCAATGAGTTCAAACACTCCGCGAAAAATTGAATCTGTCCCGGGATCCCATCCCGCTCCTGTCATTGCGGCTACGCCACCTTTTACAGCGCTTTCTTCCAAAACGGAATACAAATCAAGCAAACTTTCCCCATGTATATCATAGCAATCCACCGTATAAATACCTTGTTCAAGAAGAGTTGGTGCAACGACGGGAACTGAACGGCTTGGAATCGCTAAAATAGCAACATTTACGTTCTCAAGTCGCGTTATATCCATGGCAACCGGTAAACCCGTTTCGGTTTTGATGCTCTCCATTTTGTCAGGTTTCCTTACGATGATTCCTGCCATTTCCATATCTGGAGCGTCGTTTACCGAACAAATAACTTCTTTACCCACACTACCAAACCCAACCAAGACAACACGTGTTTTAACCAACTCGCACGACTCCTTCTCGAGGAATTCATTGTTTATAAGTGATGAGTATATAGTGTTTATATATTTTCTGCAAAGACTAGTCAAGTCTTTATATGACACATAAAAATTGGAGTTTTAAAAAATCGCGAACTACTCGAAATCGCAATATATAATTAAAATACAAAGATTACAGGAGGGCGAGTCTGGCTATTTATGAGTTCTTTCTGTGATTCAAATCGTGCCAGTGTCTTGATTGACAAAAATTCAGACATTGCATATAGTGCTTATCATACTCATTGTTGATTAGTGAAGGAAAACTATTTTGCAACAAAGGTCATCAAACAAGAAAAAACAAAGCAGGCTAACGCACACTATTCGCGACAATAACAGGAAATCCAAAAAGAAAATAGAGGAGGTGTTTTTAAGCCGTTTTTATTTGTGTAGTGTATTAAAAAAGAGGGAGGAATGTTTATGATTAACGTAATATGGTTGGCGTTCATTATAATTGGCATTCTTGTCGCAGGTTTAACTGGCAATATTGAAGCTGTTACGGATGCGGCTATTAGTAATGCTGATACAGCCGTGAATCTATCGCTCGGTTTGATCGGCGTTATGACGCTATGGCTGGGGATTATGAAAATCGCCGAGGAGGCTGGCCTTGTAAGAGCTTTGAGTAGGGGGTTGAAGCCGATTTTAAAACCGCTTTTTCCTGATGTACCGACGGACCACCCTGCTATGGGCGCCATTGTGATGAATTTGGCTGCAAATATTTTGGGACTCGGCAATGCTGCGACACCGTTGGGTTTAAAGGCTATGAAAGAGCTTCAAGAAATTAATCCCATAAAAGACACCGCTTCTAACGCCATGGTTACGTTTTTGGCGATAAATACATCTTCAGTAACCCTGGTTGCTTCAACGGTCATCGCTTACAGGAATTCCGCGGGTTCGGCAAACCCGACTGAAATTATTGGCCCTACGATCGTTGCCACGTTGGCTTCGACTGTGGCTGCTGTAATAGCTGTAAAAATATTACAAAAAATGCCCGCGTTTAGGATTAACGAAAATAGCGAAACGGTTCAAAAAATAACCAAGTAAGGGGGGGCAATGAAATGTTCGTAATATTTATGGAAAGTTTATCTAAATGGGCAATTCCAGCGATTATTTTTATTATAACACTTTACGGCTTTCTTAAAAAAGTAAAAGTCTATGAAGCATTCACCGAAGGTGCGAAGGAAGGGTTTTATACCGCGGTGAGGATTATCCCTTATCTAGTTGCGATGCTCTTTGCTATAGGGATATTTAGAGCATCAGGAGCAATGGATGTTTTGGTAAAAGCGCTCAATCCGGTTACGAGTCTCATCGGAATGCCGGGTGAAGTGTTGCCGATGGCACTGATGAGACCACTATCGGGGGGCGGGGCGTCAGGAATTATGAATGACTTGTTCACTCAGTATGGTCCGGATTCCATCATTGGCCGGATGGCATCTGTCATGATGGGATCGACGGAGACGACTTTCTATGTGTTGGCCGTCTACTTTGGTTCTGTTGCTATAAGGAAAACCCGACATGCATTACCAGCTGGTTTGGTTGCAGATGCAGTTGGGATAATTACGGCTGTTTTTGTAACAAATTTGATGTTCGGATGAAGCATCTTATAGTAAAAAGGCATAATCATGATTAAACCTAAAGCTCTTAGCGAAGGCGATACGATTGGTATAGTGGCTCCTGCAAGCCCAGTGGAGGAACTGGCTTCAAATCAAGCTAAAGAAGCTGTGCGTTCGCTTGGATTCAAAGTAAAAATGGGTGAGAGTTGTTTTGCAAGACATGGCTACCTCGCGGGGAATGATTTATTGCGGGCACGAGATCTAGAGAAAATGTTTTTAGATAGCGATGTTGACGGCATACTCTGTTTAAGGGGTGGATACGGAAGCGCTCGCCTTATCGACTATTTGGATTTTGATGCAATTGCAAAAGCTCCAAAAATCTTTGCGGGATACAGTGATATTACTGCACTTCATATCGCACTGCAAAACCGGTGCGGATTTGTTACTTTTCACGCACCAATGGCCGCGAGCGATTTTAAAGAAGGAATTGACAAGTGGTCGTTGAAATCTTTTAAAGAATGCTTGATGACATCTTGTAAAAAACGGTATTTGAGCAACCCTCCCGGCGAAGAGATTTATACTTTAGTCAGGGGAAAGGCAAAAGGGCTTCTTGTAGGTGGTAATTTGGCCGTGATTTGCGCAACGCTAGGAACGTATGATGAAATTGAGACGAAGGGGCGGATCCTGTTTCTAGAGGATACTGGAGAAGAACCTTACCGCATTGATCGTATGTTGACACAACTTAAGCAGGCTGGGAAGCTGTCGGATGCAAATGGCATTGTTCTCGGAGATTGGAATAACTGTCGGGCAGATGGAGAAAGCTTGTCCTTGGAAGAAATATTTCAAGAAATAATAGTTCCGCTGGACAAACCGACGATCCACAATCTGAAAGCCGGGCACTGTTCTCCGAAGATCTCGTTACCGTTAGGTGTCGAGGTTACGCTTGATGCTGACAAAAGAACACTCATGCTTGAGGAAGAAGGCACAGCGGCATGATAAAGAAAACAGAAATTTTAAATAGAGCAAAGAAAGAACACGATCTCATCGTCAAGCTGCGGCGACGCTTTCATGAATATCCAGAACTGGGTATGGAAGAGTATGAAACAAGCGAGATTATTTCGTCTTTTCTTCGCCAGTTAGATATCGAACATAAAAAGCTGGTTGGCCAAACCGGTGTTGTTGGGCTTATCAGAGGGGAAAAACCCGGGAAAACAATTGCGTTGAGAGCTGATATGGATGCTCTTCCAATGCAGGATATGAAAAAAGTCAGTTATCGATCGAAAAATGATGGAAAAATGCACGCGTGTGGCCACGACGCACATATGGCTATACAATTGGGTGCCGCAAAAATACTTAACGAAATGAAGGGTACGTTTAATGGTCAAGTAAAATTGATTTTCCAGCCAGCAGAGGAAACAGCAGGAGGAGCTCTCCCGATGATCCAGCAGGGTGTTATGAAAGACCCAAAGGTTGATGCCATTTTCGGTCTTCACGTGGCGCCCGAGTTGCCCACAGGCGTGATTGGTACGCGTTATGGGCAGATGAATGCATCATCTGATACCGTAAAAATATCCGTTATCGGAGAGAGTACACACGGTGCAGCACCCCAGGAAGGGATAGATGCTATTGTCGTAGCGGCACAAATAATTTCTGCGTTACAAACCATCTCCAGCCGTCGCGTAGACCCTAGAGAAGCTGTCGTAATTAGTATTGGAACGATCCATGGGGGAACGCAAGGAAACATCGTCGCGGGTCGAGTAGATATGGTTGGGACGGTCAGAACACTTGAACCAAGCGTAAGAGAAAAAGTGATGGAAGAAATTGTAAAGGTTGTGAAAGGTATATGCGCCGCTATGGGTGCCAGAGGAGAAATTCGCCGTGAAAAAGGATACGATTCCCTTATAAACCATCGAAATATGGTCGATCTTGTCAATAAAACAGCGGCGGCACTATTCGGAAAAGAAGCAGTGGTGACAATCGACCATCCCAGCTTGGGAGTCGAAGACTTTGCTTATTATTTGCATGAAGCCCCAGGAGCTTATTTCCGTTTAGGTTGCCGCAATGAAAAGAAGGGCATTATCCATGGTGGTCATCACAATTTATTTGACATTGATGAAGAATGCCTTTTGTTTGGTGTGGCACTACAAGTAGCAATTGTTTTAGAAAGCCTCGAAAGCAAGTGATTCACGTCTTCGTGTGTTGTGGATTCATTAACCCAAAAGGTACCAAAATACTGCTACTGAAAGCAGGCAGTTTCTCCCAGAGTCATGTCTTCGCCATCATCGCGGCATGATAATGTCCTGCGTGAGTGTTGCATTCAAAACAAAGGGTCTCTTTGGACCCAGGGCAGCATCGCGTTTAGCCGCCCATGGACGAAACGGGTTTCCTGTATGGTTTGTGCTTCGTCAGGATCCACCAGGTTGCCTCCGTGTGATGACGTGATACCACCTCCAGCAGGCTCCG
>NPIE01000656.1_pt1 | contig 30384 bp, 33 predicted proteins | sample 8637661 | NCBI WGS metagenome assembly NPIE01 (sample SAMN07420842, study PRJNA396082) | bioreactor metagenome | isolation source: sample BA12 brine-fed electro-methanogenic bioreactor BA | place: Japan: Kochi | collected 2016-12-09 | reverse complement strand
GTCAAAGGCGACCTGACCGGAATCCTCAAGGCGGTGAGTCTGAGCCGCGCGACGATGCGCAACATCCGCCAGAACCTCTTTTTCGCTTTTATTTACAACAGCCTCGGTATTCCCATTGCCGCCGGCCTCCTCTATCCCTTCTTCGGTATTCTGCTCAGCCCGATGATCGCTGCGGCGGCCATGAGCATGAGCTCGGTATCGGTGGTGGGCAATGCCCTGCGGCTTCGGAGGCTGGAGTTGTAAAGTCGAGCCGCCACCTGGAGCAATCCCAAGAAAAGCACCCGTGAGCAAATGATTAGATAAAGGGGCATTGCGGCGCTCCTTGGTTGTTTTTGGAAAAAACAAAGGGCGAAAAGATTTTGATGTCTTTTCGCCCTTTGAAGTGATTGATGTCAGAATGCGTTTAGTTGATCTGGTGCTGCTGCTGCTCGCGGCCGAAGCTTTTAGCGACGCCGAAGAGTACCAGGAATGCCGGGACCAGTTGGGCGACCACGATCAGGCCGAAGAATCCGATGAAGGCCCAGACCAGCAGTCCGCTGTGTTCCGTTGCGCCGGCGGCGGCGAGGGCGGGAGAAGCAATACCGAGCAGGGTCAATGTGGTCAACAGAGTCGCTTTCATGATGTTACCTCCTTTTCAGGGTTATCCGTGAGTGGCAAAGTCCACTGTGTTTTTTCGTTGTTGTCTTTCTATATAGCATCAGCGATGCCAAGTATTGTTTTTCGTGGAGATATCCTATTAAGTTGCCGTAAATTCTGCATAAATTTTTTAACCACGAGCTGGTTTGCCCTATGTGCTCCCGATTAGGATAATATTTTTTTTATACACCCACGAAGAGATTTGAGGGCCGGGTAAATGCTTATTTTTCTGTTAAGCGTCTGAAATGACAACAAAAATATTGGAGTTGTTTCGTGTATGAAAACGATATGCGGTCAATAATAAAAACATTGGGCTGAAGATTTCGGAGCGGATGATATTCTTTTTGCGGGTCGCGATGAGTGCGAAGCCTTCCAGGTGTAGATCCGAATATCTTTGATAGAATCTCTGCCATGCTGACAGATGTTTCAGGCGATTGACCTGCACGGGATCAGAACCAAATCTTTTTGTGAAAATGGGAGGGAAAAATGGCGAAAGGTCGAAGTGGTCGAAGATTCCTTCCAGGGCAACGAAGTGGAAGGACGTCCGGAGGATGTCATCAGGGCGATCCGTGACAATTTCAAGGGGGCCTATATCGCCAACGGCAATTATTCGGCCGATGAAGCCCGGCAGCGGATCGGGGATGGTCTCTGCGATCTGGTCACCTTTGGGAGATTGTTTATCTCCAATCCTGACCTGCCGGAGAGATTCAGACGCAATGCAGCTCTGAATGAATATGACAAAGACACATTTTACGGTGGGGATGAACACGGATATACGGATTATCCCGCACTTGGAGATCGATAAGCACGATACGACCGAATCGCTGCCTGTTTTCGATTCTCGTCGAAAATTTACTGGGGGCCTCGTTCCCCGCCGGGTTTGTTCATATTGGCGATGTCATCGACTTCGGCGCGGACCCGGGGGAGGCATTCGGGGTAGTTGGATTGAAGCCAGGACAGCAGCTTCTCCCTCACGGCACAGCGCAGGTCCCAGGCTGTCCCGGCATCATGGGCGCTCATCAGGGCGCGCAATTCCATCGTTTGATTGTCGGTCCCTGTGACCTGCAGCCCCCAGACTTTGCCATCCCAGCCTTCGCAATCCTTCAGAATCACGTGCAGTTGCTCGCGAAGCGCCTCGACCGGCAGGCGGTAGTCGGCATAAATAAATACAGTCCCCAGGATGTCCGCACTGACCCGGGTCCAGTTCTGGAATGTGTTGTCGATGAAATAGGTGATCGGGACGACAAGCCGGCGCAGATCCCAAATGCGTACGACAACGTAAGTCAGGGTAATCTCCTCGATGCGGCCCCATTCCCCTTCGACAATCACCACATCGTCAATGCGGATCGGCTGCGTCAGCGCAATCTGGATGCCGGCAAAAAGCGTCGCCAGACTTTTCTGCGCGGCGAAGCCCACGATTATCCCGGCAATCCCCGCTGAAGCCAGGAGGCTGACGCCTATCTGGCGAATTTTTTCAAAAGTCATCAGCATGGAAGATGCGCCGATGATGCAGATGATCACCACCATGATTTTAACCAGAACATTGACCTGGGTGTAGATCGTTCGCGCCCGCAGATTGTCGCTTTTGTCCAAGCTATGGTTGTGCAGGATCAGGTCGCGCGTGACAAAAACAGCCGAAACCATAAGCCAGCTCAGCCCGCCGATGAAAAGAAGGCTGAAAATGTGCCGCAGAATTGCGATGACCTCATCGGAAAGTCGCAGAGAGGGGGTAATCAGCAGGAGAATGGCCAGGGGCAGCAGCAGCCGCGCGGGACCTTCGAGATTGCGGACGATGCTGTGAAGCCAACGGTTCTGGGTTTTCGCCGCCAGTTTGTCCAGAATCTTGAACAGGATCTTATGCAACGCACCGCCGACGATTGCTCCTAGAATCAGGATCCCGACAGGGATCAGTACGTTGAACCATTCCCGGATCTCAATATCCATGGGGTCTTCTCCAGATGGGAATTCAAAATTTCCGACCAGTTTGTATCATCACCATGATAGCGGTTGCGGATGATTCATCAAGCGGGATGGCCCTTCGTTGGGTTTTATGGGCCACAATTATGCGTGATCCAGCATTGAATCCATCCTGATTTCACGCCAGGGTGGACAGATTCATCCAGCGATAAAAATCGCGAATGCATGGGGCAGGGCGCGGCCAATATCGCCTCAGGGTTTCTCGGCGGCATGGCCGGCTGCGCGATGATCGGCCAGTCGGTCATCAATATCAAATCGGGTGGGCGTGGGCGCCTATGGCCACTCCCGCATACGTCATCTGCTCATCGGCAGTACCACCACTGAAATGCTGAAGAAAATCGAACGTGTCTTTGCTGCTGCTACGGTAAAAGTCTGCCGCCTGGATTTTCTAAATCTCCAACGCGGTCTTTTTTCGGGTGTTCAGAGTCTGAAAATCGGATTGCTGGACAAGATAGAGATTGTTTGCTCTGCGGTGTTCCTCCAACCCTGGAAGGAACATCGCAGAGCAGTGATGATCGGTTTTCTCTTTGGTTTATTTTCGCAGGACCTTGATCACCGCCGAGAAATCTTCCTCGCCCAGACCCTGCTCAAGTGCCTGTGAATAGATCTGGCTGACCGCGTCTGCCGCGGGGAGCTTGAGACCTGCTTTTTCTCCCGCCTCCCGGGCAAGCTGCAGCCCTTCGTAGACATATTTAAGTGCCAGGTTGCGGGAGAAGTTACCGCGTGCGATGGAGCGTGCCTTGGCGTTGAAGAGGGGGGAGGCCGCGCCGCCCGAATCAAGGACTTCGATGATCTTTTCGGGGCTGAAGCCAAGCTTTTCACCCAGGGTCAGCCCTTCGGCCAGAGCCTGCATCAGTTCGGCCTGCACCACGTTGGCGACAAACTTCATGCGAGTGGCATCGCCCACATCGCCGACGTGAATGATGTGAAGACCCAGCAGAGAGAACGGTTCGTGGCAGCGGCTCAGCAGCGTTTCATCCCCGCCGGCAAGAATGGTCAGAAGCCCGTTGGCGGCATGTTCCTTGGTCCCCCATACGGGCGCCTCAAGAAAGAGAGCCTTGCGCTCTTTGGCGGCCTTGTCGAGTTCCAGGGTCACCTCGAGGCTGTGAGTGCCCATGTCGACCAGAATCGTTCCGGGCTCGAGGGCATCGAGAAAAGCCCGGTCGCCCGAGAGCATTTCCTCTGTCTCCTGGCGCTCGGGGAGGATGATGATGACCATATCCTTGTTGCTTGCGACATCATGGAGCGTTTTGGCCTCCTTGGCGCCCAGACGGACAAGGTCTGCGACGGCATCGGGCTGCCGGTCATAGACGGTCAGGTTGTAATTGCCCTTCAACAGGTTCATCGCCATGTGGCGACCCACAGTTCCCAGGCCTATAAAGCCGATTTCTTTTACCATTTTCACCTCCGGGGTTGCTGTCAATATACGACGGTTGCCGAAAAGCTCCGATTAAATACATGAACCCTAACTATAGCAAAAGGTAAATTGTGCGCTACTTATAAATTGCGGAAAGTTCCTTTTGATCTCCGGTGGCGATGGGCACCAATCTTTAAGTGGTGGTGGGAGCGTGGGGATATTTTTGCCCCAACCGACCCGCAAATGTCATATAATCGAGCCTTTCCGGCATTTATGCAGGCCTGTAAGGAATAGTCGATGTCGTACAATTATGATTTCAAACGATGTAAATTCTGCGGACAAACTGCAGCTGAGCCGCTGTACCGTCTCGACGGCGGCAAAATCATATACCGCTGTACGGCTTGTGATTTCCATGCCATCGACTTTCTCGACCTTCCGGCCGATACTTCTTCTCCCGATGCGGGCACGCCTCTGGATGAGACTTCACGAGCTTATATGGAGGAGCGGCTGCGAGGGTACGATCCGCTGCCGACCCAGCGTCTCGATCTGATAAAAAGGTACTTTGGTCTGCAGGGAGCCTCCTGCCTCGATATTGGAGCGGGGGTGGGGCAGTTCATGGTGCTCCTGGCCGGGGAGGGGGCGGAGGTCCATGGTCTGGAGCCGAGCCGCATGCGCCGCGAGTTCGCCCGTCTGAAGTTCGGTCTGGATCTATTCCCGCATACGATCGAGCAGTTCGGCCAACAGGAGGAAAATGCCGGCCGTTTTGATCTGGTGACCCTGTGGGATGTTATCGAGCATGTCAACTTCCCGGTGGAGACCATGGAAGCGGTGCAGCGTGTGCTGAGACCCGGTGGGATGCTGTTTGTCGATACGCCTTCGCGGGAGGCGGGGTCGTACCGCTTCAGCGAATGGCTTTATCGCCTCACCGGCGGGAAGATTTCTCTGTATCTTGATTCTTTCTATTCCGCGGCGCCTTTCGGCCACAAGCAGATTTTTCGTCCCCGCCAACTTGCACAGCTTGCCCAGAAAGCGGGTTTTGATGTCGTCAGCTTGAAATACGGCTATGAAGACAGAGCCGGGTTGTCCGCCTTTGTGCGCCCCCGCAATCGGCTTGTGCTTGTCTGCCGTCGGCCGTAGAATGTCGACCATGGATCGTGCCTCCCGCAACCGCCTGACACCCCAGTTATCGGATCGCTTCAGCGGTTCTACGCTTTTTGATCGCGTCGCGCGTGCCGGCTGCCTGCCGCGCAAGGAGCTGTATGAAGCCTGGGAGGTGGCACGCCGGGTGCGCCGTGTCGGGTATTGTGTCCATACCCAGACGATCCCCGGGGATATTACGCCCCAAAATCGGTTATTGCTCGCTGAGTCTGGCGGGAAAATGCCTCATACGGCTTTCGGGACGGAAGTAAAATGAACGGGTGATCAAAGGATATGAGTCAGCAACGAAAAAATTATATGACCCCCGGCTGCGCCGCGCGCATGCGGGCGGAACTCAAGGAACTGCTCTACAAGGAGCGCCCCGCGATGGTCGACACGGTAGCCTGGGCGGCTTCCAACGGCGACCGTTCCGAGAACGCGGATTATCAGTACGGCAAAAGGCGCCTGCGGGAGATCGACCGCAGAATCCGCTTTCTCACCAAACAGCTGGATGCGGCGGACATCGTCGACCCTCTCGATCAGAAGGCGCGCGCCGGCGACCGCGTCCTGTTCGGCGCTACGGTGACGGTGGAAAACGCCGACGGCGTGGAGCGGGTGCTGAGCCTGGTGGGCGGCGATGAAATGGACGCCTCGCGTGGACGTATCAGCTGGTTCTCGCCGGTCGGTCGCGCGCTTCTCAATGCGCGGGAAGGGGATGAAGTCACCGTTGTGACCCCCGGCGGCCGCGAGGAGCTGGAAATCGTCAAGGTCGACTATCTTCCGCTGGACTGAAGTTGCGCGTCCCACCCGTCGCTTCCTTCCCCATGCTGAACTGTGACATTAAACTTTGTTTGGAGAGATCATGATCCAGATCGGTTGTACCAATAAACTTAAAATTACGACCATCGACGATGAAGGCGCCTGGTTTGAGGATGAGCAGCTGCGCATTCTGCTGCCTGCCCGCGAAGTGCCCGGCAGTGCCGCGCCGGGGGATGAGCTGGCTGTTTTTGTTTTCATCAATACGGTGGGGCTGCCGGTGGCGACCCTTAAACGCCCCAGGGCACAGGTCGGGGAATTCGCCCAGCTTCAGGTCAGCGATGTCACCAAACACGGCGCCTTTCTCGATTGGGGGCTGGACAAGGAGCTGCTCGTGCCCTACAGCGAACAGCCTGAGCGCATGCGCAAAGGCCATCGCTACCTGGTCAAGGTCTGCCTTGACGACCGCAACCGGGTCGTGGCCACCGCTCGCGTGGAAAAATGCCTGGAAGAGCCGCCTGGGGAATTAAAGGTCAACGACCAGGTGGATGTGCTGCTGTGGGATTTTACCGATCTCGGCGTGAAGGTCATCATCAACGATCTTTATCCGGCGCTGCTTTACGGGGATGAGGTGCGCCCCGGCATGAAGCGGGGGCAGCGCTTCAAGGCCTACGTGCAGAATATCCGTGACGACGGCAAGATCGATGTGACCCTGCGCCGCAGTGGGGCTGCGGGTGTGGTGGATGCGCGGGACAGGATTCTCGAAGCGCTGCAGCCGGAAGGCTTTCTGCCGCTGCACGACCAGAGTTCCCCGCAGGAAATCTTTCAGCGCCTGGGGATGAGCAAAAAGGTCTTCAAAAAAGCGGTAGGCGGATTGTACAAGGAGGGTCGCGTTGAACTGGCGCGCGACGGCATCCGTTTGAAGGATCAATCGAAGAGTTGATGAGGAGAGGATGATCCGGCTTGAGACAGTCTGTCACATTATGGAGCGCTCCTGAGACATCATGAACTGCAGTTCGATTCTGGATGAGATTGTAAGTCCTTTATTTTGCATGACCTTTTAAAACGTTTACGGAAATTCAGGAAGGGTGGCAAACCCTTTGCACTATCTGCAGAGAAAAAAATGCAGTGACCAACGAGTGCAGAGGAGGATACCCATGGCCAGAGTCAACGAAAACCCCAAAAAATTCATCATTTCCTGTCGAGTCAACCATCGGGAAATGCGCGAGCTGCAGGAGCGCGCGCAGGAATCGGGGCTCAGCATCACTGCGTTGTTGCGTGAGAGCCTCGATCTGTCCGACGAAGCTCGCCGCGATGCCAATCGGTCCTGCGCCTGAAGGTCAACCGGGCGAAGCCGGAGCGCGGAGGGAAAGGTTTGCGCCAGGGTGCGTTCAGGCCGTTGGAGGGGTGTCCCTGCTTTGCGTTTCCACGAATTCCATTTCCAGCAGATCGACAATCAGAGTGCGTCCCCGCAACGGCGTGCCGCGTCCCAGCAGAACCTTGCAGACCTCGGCAGCCTGCAGGCTTGCAATCACCGCGGGAGTGAAAGAAGGGTTGCCAAGCTCCTTCTCAATTCCACGGCCGTTCTGCGGATAGTTCTCCTGCACGGTTCGTTCGCCGGGGAACTGGGTCGTGACTTGCCCGTACCAGCCGGCGATGGCGCCGTGAACCATGGTAATCCCCAGGGCTGAACTGATTTCCGCCAGCTCAAGACGCCCTTCGATATTGTCCAGCGCATCCACCGCGACCGTGCTTTCGGACAGCAACTCCATGCCATTATTCCGGCCGAAAGCCTTTTGGTGGGTGATGACCTCCACTGCCGGGTTGATCTCCCTCAGACGTTTTTTCGCGACATCCACTTTGGGCGTGCCGAGCAGGGCAGGGGTGGCCAGCAATTGCCGGTTGAGATTGTGTTCGTCAAACACATCGGGGTCGATGGCGACAATTCGTCCAACGCCAAGCCGGCCCAGTTCTTCGAGAATATAGCCGCCCAGCCCACCACAGCCGATGACAGCCACCCGGCTTTCAGCCAGCCGCAGTTGATCGGCGAGGGTCAGCATGTTGCGGTTGCGTTGATAGCGTGCAGGCAGCAGATTTCTTTCAAGGGCCAGTCGTTCAATCCGGGCCCAGCTCAGGCCGGACTGTTCGACCGCTTGCCCCAGAGCTTCTTGAGAGAGCAGGCCGTCGCGGGATTGGGCCGCCAGAAAAGAGCAGACATCTTCCATTTCAGCCTCCTCCGACCAGCGGAAAGAGCGCAAGCGCATCTCCTTCCTTGAGTTCATAATCCAGTGCCGCGTGACGGTAGTTGACCATCACCACCCCCAGTTGATCTTCCGATAAGCCCAATTCTTCCACAATGCGGCGGACAGGCGTGCCGGGTGGGTAGTCACGATCCTCGACTTTGAAGCGCCCGACCCGGAACGAGGCGAAGAGTTTAACGGTGATCTTCATGCTGCAGACTCCCCGTGGCTGGATGAAAAAAATCCCGGTGTGGTTGAAACGGACCACACCGGGCATGGAGAGAAATGGACAGAAAGATGTTAGAAGTTCCAGAACTCGTCGATTTCCTCGTCACTGAAATCCCAGACCACATTGTGCGGCGGCACGGGTTCGGTGTTGAAGAATTCCGGCAGGCGGTCGTGACTGCTGTTGAAACCGGCTTCGGTGTTGAACTTGCGCTCGAGTTTCAGGATGCTCTTGCCGAGATCGGTGACATCGTCACCGGTGAGGCTGATGCCGAAGCGCGCGTTGATCATGTCGATGAGCGCCGGCAGGCATTCGGGGATATCAAGTGCCGGGAATGCGACGAAGATGCACATGCCGGTGGAATCGACGGCGGCGGTGGCGATCTGCAGGTTGCGTGAGAGTTCCACCTGGCCGTCCTTCTTCAACGGGTCGACCTGGCCGCCGACTCCGAGGATGTTGGTGGCGATGCAGTAGCCGGCCGTGTGGTCGGCTCCCATGGTCGAGGTCGCATAGGTGATGCCGATCCCCTTGATGGAGCGTGGATCGTAAGCGGGGATCGCCTGGTTTTTGACGACCGGAATGCGAGTGAGGCCGTAAGCCTTGCCGACGCTGGCGGTGCCATTGCCGATGATGCGCCCCAATGGTGTCCCCTTGGCGACTTCCTCGCGCAGAAGGCGTTTGATTCCGGCGGCGTCTCCGAAGGGCAGCACGCCGGCTTCCATGGCGACGCCCATGGCGACCGCCGTTTCAATGGAATCCACGCCGATATCGTCCATGATGTTGTCGATCTCGGCCATGGCGTCGAGGTCGCTGATGCAGCAGTCGGCGCCCAGCCCCCAGATCGTTTCGTATTCGAAACCTGAAGAGAGATATTTGCCGTCTTTGTCCACGTAGACCTGGGAGCACTGGATAATGCATCCGGCATGGCAGCCGTGCTTGAATTTGCCGCCGCGCTTGGCGATGGTTTCCTGCATGGTCTCGCCGGAGATCTTGTCGTGTTCCTTGTACTGGCCCTCTTTGAAGTTGCGGGTCGGCAGGCCGCCTGCTTCGTTGATGATGTTGACCAGCACGTTGGTGCCATAGGTGGGCAGTCCTTCGCCGCTGACCGGATGATCGAGCAGCGCCTTGGCGAAGGTGCGTGCAGCGGTTTTGAATTTTTCCGGATCGGCGACAGTGACGCCGGGGGCATCCTTGTCGTCGATACTGATGAATTTAATCCGCTTGGAGCCCATTACCGCCCCCATGCCGCCGCGGCCGTGGCTGCGCATCTTGCTGTCCGGGTCCTTGACCGAGATGTTGGCCATCTCCATCTTCATTTCGCCGGCCGGGCCGATGGTGATCAGTCCTGTTTTCTTGTTGAAGCGTGCTTCGACCGCGTCGACCACCTCGAAATTGCCTTTGCCTAACAGTTCTTTTTCTTCCTGGAGCGTGGCTCCGTCTTTGGTGAGGTGTAGATTGTACCACTTATCCTCCTGGGGCTGCCCTTCGATGATCAGGGCCTTGATTCCCATGCGGGCGAACTGCTGCGCGGAGGTGCCGCCGGCGTTGCTCTCTTTGATGGTACCGGTCAGCGGGCTCTTGGCGCCGCAGGACATGCGCCCGGAATTGGCTGCAGCGGTACCGGAGAGCAATCCCGGTGCGAAAACCAGCTTGTTGTTGGGACCCAGAGGGTGACAGGTCGGGGGCACTTCGGCCGCGACGATGGTGGAGGTCAGCCCGCGGCCGCCGAGCCCGGCCCAGGCTTCGGGGACCTCTTCAACCTGGCAGGTCAGGTTCGACATATTGACGCGAAAAATCTTATCCATATTTTCCTCTCCCTTTTCGTGAGGGGGTAGACAAAAAACGCATCTCCTTTCCGAAAGGGAGGCTGCGCCGTTTCCAACGCAACCCGTCGGCCGGTCGCCATGAGAGATTTCCGGTAGGCGGCAAGGCTCGGAGAGCAGGGTAAGAATTTACCAGTATAGCACTTCATGGCGGTGAAGCAGGGGAAGGGGTGATTTTACCTCCTCCCCTGCTTCACATTCGATAATCCCATGAAGGCAGGAAGCCGGATTACATGGCCGCTTTGTAGATGCCGATGACGCAATCGAGGGTCGCGACCCGGGGATTGGTCAGCATGCATGCGTCTTTCATGGCGTTCTCGGCCATGATGCGCAGGTCGGTTTCTTTTACATCGAGATCTTTCAGTCCGGCGGGGATGCCGATGTCCCTGGAAAGCTTGCGAATGGCGGCGATGCCTTTGGCGGCTGCATCCATATCGGAGAGCCCTTCGATGTTTTCGCCCATGGCCACGGCAATATCGGCGAACCGTTTGGGATTGGAGATCATGTTGAACTCGCACACCGCCGGAAGCAGGATGGCGTTGCACACTCCGTGGGGAAGGTTGTAGAAGCCGCCGAGCTGGTGAGCCATGGCATGGACGTAGCCAAGGCTGGCATTGTTGAATGCCATGCCGGCGAGGTATTCGGCATAAGCCATTTTGTCGCGGGCTTCAAGGTTCTGGCCGTTGGCGACGACCGGGCGGAGGTAGTCGGAGACAAGTTCGATGGCCTTGATGGCGCAGGCGTCGGTGATGGGGGTTGCAATCGTTGAGACATACGCTTCGACGGCGTGGGTCAGGGCGTCCATGCCGGTGGCAGCGGTCAGGGCGGCGGGCTTGCCGACCATCAGCACGGGATCGTTGATCGCGATATTGGGGGTGCAGCGCCAGTCGACGATGGCCATCTTGACCTTTGTGTCCGTGTTGGTGATGATGCAGAAGCGGGTCATCTCCGAAGCAGTGCCGGCGGTGGTGTTGATGGCGACAAAGGGGGGCATGGGTTTGGTGCTTTTGTCGACGCCCTCGAAGTCGCGGATGTTGCCGCCATTTCCGATGACCAGGCCGATCCCCTTGGCGCAGTCGTGGGAGCTGCCACCGCCGAGGGAGATGATGGCGTCGCAGTTGTTCTTTTGGTAAGCTTTGACGCCGTCATGGACGTTGGTGTCGGTCGGATTCGGCTCGGCGCCGTCGAAGATCACCACCGGAACGCCGGCTTTTTCCACCTGCTTTTTGATCTGGTCGGCCATGCCGATCCCCGAGATTCCCTTGTCGGTAACCAGCAGAGCCTTGGTCGCGCCCAGTGCTTTGGCCTGGTCGCCGGCTTCTTTGGAAGAACCGACGCCCATGAGAGAAACAGTGGGGATGAAGAATCCGAAAGTTTGATCTGCCAATGCCATAATCTTCTCTCTCCTTTTTGTTGCAGCCCGGGCAACGGTCCGGGCCGGAATGTTGTGCCGGGGGAGGAATCTTCTCGGAAAACCCATAGCCCCAAGCGGTAAAACGTTGGTTTGATTTCAGGTATACAGCAACAAGAGTGCCATTTTGTGAGAAAAGTCATATATTGCTGAAATGATTAAAATTATTCTTTTTTACGATGCGTCAACAAAGATTGGGATTATGGCAGGCGTTCCACTCTGGCACGCATTGCTCTCTTGTGAGACAATGTGTGCCAGGAAAAGGAGGAGGGGGGCTTTGTCTCTTCGTGAAGAAAGTCGCGAACCGAAATCTCCTTGTTCTCAGGTGGGGCGATATGATCCATTCTGGAACAGCCGGTGGGGCATTTTGTACCGACCATTGGCGCTCCAATCAGCTTCATCTCTGCTCATTCTCTTTTGAAAACAGTGGGATAGGTGTTTGCGCACGGGAATTGCTTGTATACCATCAAATAAAATAGAATCTCCGAGCCGTTGCGCCTGAGGGGATGCCTCCCCATGGCATGCGGCCAATGGGTACAGTTGGAAACGGCTGTGCCTCCCGGTATGGAAAGGAGACCTCAAGGCTCGGTCTGTGGGCGATGCTGCACGCAGATGAAGCAGATAGAGGCTTTCCCTTTTCGGGCAAGCCTTTTTTTATTGCTCAAAGCAGGGGGGGCAGCCTGCAAGGTGAACAGAGCGTTTTCATTTTTCCCGAAAGGATTTGTACATGAACATTGTGCGCTTTTTGAAAGTTTCCCTGCTTCTGGTTTTATTGACGGCTCATACCGCCCCGGCGGCAGAGCGGCTACGCATGTCGACCACGACTTCCACCGAAAATTCCGGCCTGCTCGACCAGCTTCTGCCCCCTTTTGAAGAACTTCATGACTGTCAGGTTGCCGTGATCGCCGTTGGAACGGGCAAGGCTTTGAAGATTGCTGAATCCGGCGATGTCGACATCGTTCTGGTTCATGCGCGCGCCCTGGAAGATGCTTTTGTGGAAGCCGGCTACGGTGTGAACAGGCGTGATGTCATGTATAACGATTTTGTCATCCTCGGACCGTCAGACGACCCGGCCAACGCCGCCCAAGCCTCCTCCGCGGCGGAGGCGCTGGCAATCATTGCAGAGGCCCAGTCTGCCTTCGTCTCGCGCGGCGATGAGTCCGGAACCCACCAGAAGGAAAAGCAGCTGTGGAAACAGGCCGGCATTTCCCCGGAGGGGCAGTGGTATATCGAATCGGGACACGGGATGGGAGAAGTGATCGTCATGGCGACCCAGAAGGGCGGATATACGCTTGCCGATCGCGGAACCTATATCGCTTTCCAAAAGGAAAAGACCGATCTTGAGATCGTTTTTGAGGGAGAGGAAGGGCTTTTTAATCCCTACGGCGTGATTGCTGTCAATCCCCAAAAGCATCCTCATGTCAAATATGACCTGGCCATGAAATTCGTTGAATTCATCACCGGCCCCGTCGGACAGAAGATTATTGATGATTTCAAAATCGACGGGGAGCAGGTCTTTTTTCCCGTGAACCTCTCACGCTAAGCCTCGCGAGATCGTCTTGGATTTTCTGATCGAGTCGTTGCGCTCGGCTCTGGGGCTGGTTTTTACCGCCGACCCGGATGTGGTGCACGCGGTGTGGACTTCTCTCTATACGTCGGTGACTGCCATCATTTTTTCGGCCGTGGTTGCGATTCCGGCGGGGGTCGGCATCGGGTTGGGGCGTTTCCCCGGTCGCAGGGCAATATTGACCGGGCTCAACACGATGATGGCTCTTCCCACTGTCGTCATTGGCCTGGTTCTGTTCGGTTTTTTCAGTCGCCAGGGGCCGCTGGGAAGCCTCGGGCTGTTATTTACGCCGATGGCTCTAATCGTTGGACAGATGGTGCTTGCCTGGCCCATTGTCGCCAATTATACCGTAGCTGCGGTGGCCGGGGCCGACCCGCGCATCATGCCGACGGCTCTCACTCTCGGGGCGGGGCGCATGCGGGCGGTCTGGCAGCTTCTGCTCGAGATCCGCTTCGGCATCATCGCGGCGATTGTCGCCGGATTCGGCCGGGTGATCGCAGAGGTCGGCGTCGCCATGATGCTCGGCGGCAACATTCGCGGCTATACCCGGACCATGACGACCGCTATCGCCCTTGAAACCAGTAAAGGGGAATTCGCCTTCGGTCTGGCGTTGGGAATCGTCCTGATCACAGTGGCGCTGATGGTCAATCTCTTTCTCAACCTGCTTCAACAGCATTAGGCCTATGGACCCTATATTCTCAATTCGTCATCTGGAATTCCGGCGCGGGGAGAGCTTCAGCCTGGCAATCGAGCAGATCGATTTCCAGGCTGGCCAGATTTACCTCCTGGCAGGCGCCAACGGCGCCGGCAAGAGTACCCTGCTGCAACTGCTGGCCCTGCTGATCGCTCCCGACCGGGGTGAAATCCGCTTCGACGGGAATACAGTCAAAGGGGCGGCGGGACGTCACAGGTTTCGCCGAAAGATCACCCTGGTCGATCAGTCCCCCTTTCTTTTCGATACCACGGTATATAATAACCTGGCGTTTGGTCTGCGCATGCGCGATGTAAATGGCGACCTGCAGCGCCGCCGTATTCTCAAGGCGCTGAACTCCGTCGGCCTGGAAGGATTTGAAAACCGTCGTGCCCGTGCGCTTTCCGGTGGTGAGAGCCGGCGTGTGGCCCTGGCCCGTGCCCTGGTCATCCGCCCCAAAGTCCTTTTATTGGATGAACCGACCGCAGGCCTTGACGATGACTCCCTTTCGCTTTTTGAAACCAATCTGGCCGCGCTGTCGGAAGCGGGTGTGACGGTAATCATGTCCACTCACGATGGCGGTCAGGCCCGCCGATTGAACGGCAAAGTTTTCCGGCTTGAAAACGGCAGGTTGACGGGGGCTGTCGAGACCTTATCTTCTGAATATTGCCCTATGGAGAATGTTTTATGAGCATCTGCTTTGAAGATGCACGCGCGATGATTCTGGAAAATGTCCCCACTCTCGGTGTAGAGCGAGTGCCGCTGCTTGATGCCTGCGGGCGGGTTCTGGCCGAAGACGTGATTGCGCCCTGGCCCATGCCGCTGTGCGACAATTCCGCCATGGACGGCTTTGCCGTGCGGGCTGCCGACTGCAGGGAAGGTGTCACCCTCAGAATCTCCGGCTATATCCCGGCCGGCGGACGTCCTGAACCGTCCGTGGAGCCGGGGTGTGCGGTGAAGATCATGACCGGTGCGCCCATCCCCCCGCAGTGCGATGCCGTGGTCCCCTTCGAAGAGACCGAGGAAAGCGGTGACAGCGTTAAACTCACCGCTCCTGTGGCTCTGCGTCAGCATATCCGCTTTCACGGTGAAGACGTCTCTCCCGGGGATGTCATCATTCCGGCGGCAACCGTGCTGCGTCCGCCCGAGATCAGCATGCTGGCCTCCATGGGGATGGTCATGGTTCCGGTTCATCGCCGCCCGCGGGTTGCCATTCTTTCCACCGGTGACGAGCTGATCGAGTTGGGCCAGCCGCCGGCGGAGGGGAAGATCATCAATTCCAACTCCTTTTCACTGGCGGCGGCGGTCAGGGAATGCGGCGGCGAACCGGTGATGCTGGGCATCGCGCTGGATACGCCTGAGGACCATCGCCGCAAATTGACCGAGGGGCTTAGCTGCGACGCCCTGATCACTTCGGCCGGGGTGTCGGCCGGCGATCGCGATTTTGTGCGCGATGTGCTGGCGGATCTCGGTGCCCGGCAGCTGTTCTGGAAGGTGGCCATCAAACCGGGCGGTCCAACGGCGTTCAGTCTTAAGGGTCAGACCCCTATTTTTTCCCTGCCGGGTAACCCGGTGTCCACCATGATCACCTTTGAGCAGTTCGTGCGGCCGGCCCTGCTGCGCATGATGGGGCATCAGCGGGTGGTGCGCCCCTTCGTCAAGGGCGTTCTGAAGGAGGATACAAAGAAAAAGCCCGGCAAGGTCAACTTCATCCGGGTGCGGGTAACGATTGAGGACGGCCGCTACACCGCCTCCACCGCCGGTGATCAGCACACCGGCATCCTGCGTACCATGGTGTGCGCCAACGGCCTGGCGGTTCTGCCGCGCGAGGCAACTTTTCTGCCCGCCGGCACCGAAGTGGATCTGCAGATCCTGCGCGACGAAGTGACGATGCTGCCGTAAAACAGGGTCGCCCTCGATTGCAGGGGCGCAGCATGCTGCGCCCTTACACCGGACGGTGTGATGACAGGATAACCAGGGGATCCAAACAGGAGACCCAAACAGGAGAAAACGTGAATATCAGTAAGTTCGTCGCCCCTGAAATCATTTTCGGACAGGGGTCTCTCAGTCAGATCGGCGAAAGTGCCGTGCGTCTTGGCGCCTCCAAGGTTTTCCTCGTCAGCGACGAGGGGGTGATCAACGCCGGCTGGGCCGACCTGGCTCTGCATTATCTGCGCGCCGCCGGCCTGGAGGCGGAGGTTTTTAGCGCTTTGACCACAAATCCCAAGGATTTTGAGGTCACCCAGGGGGTGGAGCATTACCTGGCCTCCGGTTGTGACGCCCTGGTTGCGGTGGGGGGCGGCAGCCCGACGGACGTCGCCAAGGCGATCGCCATTCTTGCGACCAACGGCGGCAAGCTTCAGGACTTTGAAGGGATCAATAAAATCACCCACCCGCTGCCGCCGATGGTCATTGCCCCCAGTACCGCCGGAGCGGGTTCCGAAGTCAGCCAGTTCGCCATCATCGTCGACACCATCCGTAACCTCAAGATGTCCATTATCTCCAAATCCCTGGTGCCGGACATCGCAATTGTCGACCCGGAGCTGCTCAAAACCAAAGATGCCCTGCTGGCGGCCGCGACCGGTCTCGACGCCCTGACTCACGGCATCGAATCCTATGTTTCGCTGGCGGCGACGCCGTTGACCGATATTCACGCTCTCAAGTCCATCGAACTGATTTCGAGAAACCTGCGCCGCCTGGTGGCCGATCGCACCGATATGGAAGCCGGCACCGATATGGCCATGGCCAGCCTGACGGCGGGGCTTGCCTTCTCCAACGCGATTCTTGGCGCCACTCACGCCATGACCCACCAGGTGGATGGCCAGATCGACCAGCACCATGGCGAAACCAATGCATCGATCCTGCCTCATGTCATGGCGTTCAATCTGCCTGTCTGCCTGGAACGATTTCGGGATATTGCGGTGGCTATGGGGGAGGATACTGCCGGCTTGGACCTGGAATCCGCAGCACGTCTTTCCATCACTGCGGTTGAGGCCCTGATTGCCGACATCGGACTGCAAAAGGGGTTGGCTCAAATAGGGCTTGAATCAAAGGATATCCCGATGCTCAGTGGGAACGCCATGAAGGATGCCTGCCTGGTGACCAACCCGCGCAATGCGACACAGGAAGATATCGAGGCGATCTTTCATAAGGCCATGTGAGGTGAAAATGCGGATTCACCGCAGCTTTCAGGGGGGATGATGGATAACAGGGAAAAACTGCTTGAGCAGCTGACCGGTGTCAACTCCTCAAAGCTCAACTACTACGTCGAGTTGAAAAAGCGCAACGAGGAGGTACTGAAACAGAATCGGCGCCTTGAAGTTCTGCACCAGCTGGCCCGGGACATCAACATCGATATGTCCATCGCCGACATCGTTGAACGGGCGTTTTCCAAGCTGCCCCAGACTCTGCCCTGTGATTTTTTCGGGCTGGTCACGGTCCGCAACGATAAGCTGGGGCTCAAAGCGCTGATGCCGCGTGATTTCTGCCGGATTGACGATTTCCCTGCTCACTCCCCATCCCTTAAAGTGATCCGCGAAAAAAAGGCCGGTATCTTCAATCTTCCCCCGAATCAATTACGCCATGTTGAAATCAGCAACGGACATCATGGGCCCCTGCGCAGTCTGGCGGTGGCTCCCCTCTTCAAACGCGACGAGGTCATCGGTGCCCTGATCGTTGCCAGCGTCAATTCAAGTGCCTATCATCCCGACGATCTCAGCTTCGTGCAGCACCTTGCCGATCAGCTGGCTATCAGCATTCAGAATGCACGTCTCTACAAACAAGTCTCACGGGCGAAGAAAGAGTGGGAGGAAACCTTCAAAGCGGTGACCGACCCGATTTTTCTCATCGACACCGACTACAACGTGCTGCTGCACAACGATCGTCTGCCGCAGGAAATGGTCGAGTCCTGGAACGAGGCTCTGAACAACAAGTGTTTTTCGCGCCTCCATGGTCGTGATGAACCCTGCACTGACTGCCCTATCGAGGATATAAAGCGCCGGGGCGAGCCGGTTTTCCAGCGCTGGCAGACCGAGAACGGACTCGCCCTCGATCTGTCCTACTATCCGGTTTTCAACGAAGAGCGACAGTTGGTTGCGGTCACCATTTTCCTCAAGGATGTGACCCAGAAAACCAAGCTGGAGGCGCAACTGGTTCAATCAGCGAAGCTGGCCGCGCTCGGTGAAATGTCGGCCGGAGTCGCCCATGAACTGAACAGCCCGATGACGGTGATTATCGGCACCGCTCAGATGCTGAGCCGTGAACTCAGACACGATGGGTTGGGAGAAAAGGCCGATGTGCTGGCGGACATCATTACCTGTGGGCTGCGTTGCAAGCGTATCATTCAGAATTTGCTGACATTCTCGCGTCAGGACCAGCTGCCGGTCACCGATACCGACCTCAACCTCGAGGTGGAGCGGGTTTTGAGCCTGATCCAGTATCAGATCAATCGCAGCCAGATCCGGATTGTTGAAAAACTCGACCCCAACCTACCCAAACTGACGGCTAATGGACCACAGATACAGCAGGTGCTGACCAACTTCCTGGTGAATGCCAGGGACGCGCTGGCCGGAGTCTCGCGCACCGAAAAGCGCATCGAGGTCAGTACGGCGTTGAGAGTCACGGGTGGGAAGACATGGGCAATTCTGGCCGTCAAGGATAATGGCACCGGCATTGAGCCGAACAACCTGGGAAAGATTTTTGCTCCCTTTTACACCAGCAAAGAAGCCGCCAAAGGAACCGGACTCGGCCTTTCGGTCAGCCTGGGGATCGCCGAATCTCATGGCGGCACTATCGAAGTCGACAGCTCTCCCGGAAAAGGCAGCACCTTCTCCTTGCTGCTGCCGGTGGACGGGCACGGGTGACATGAAGCTCAACTCTGAGGCAAACAGGATGTCTCTATTCGAGACTCTGGATGGAACGGATACGATTTCAAAGGGGTTAACAGTGTGACGCAGGCCAGAATTCTGATTATCGACGACGAGACCGAAGTCTGTACATTTTTCAGGCGACTGCTGACCAGCTCCGGCTATCAGGTGGTGACCGCGACCGATCAACCCGAAGCTGAGCAGGCCCTGGAAATGAACACCTTCGATGTTGCGCTGGTCGATCTCAAGCTGCCGGATACCGACGGTCTCACTCTGCTCCAGCTCATCAAGGCGTGCCAGCCCGCTTGCGAGGTGATCCTGATGACCGGTTACAGTACGGTGCGCACCGCGGTGCAGGCGGTTCAGCTGGGAGCTTATGAATATCTGGAGAAACCCTTCGATGATATCGATGAAATTGAGGCCCTTATCGCCAAGGCCGTCAGCTACGGCAAGCAGCGGGGCCAGGTGTCCGCGGCGGCGGAAGAGTGGGATGAGGTGGCCAGGGCCGTGGGATTTCAGGTCGGCAACAATGCGGCCATGCGGCGCCTGGTTTCTCTGGCTTACAAGATCGCGCAAAAGAATATTGCCGTTCTGATCCAGGGCAAGACCGGTTCCGGCAAAGAAGTGCTGGCCCGCTTCATTCATGCGGCATCCGGTCGCGCCGATCAACCCTTTCTCCCGGTCAACTGTGGTGCTCTGCCGGAAAATCTGCTGGAGAGCGAACTGTTCGGGCACGAGAAAGGTGCTTTCACCGGCGCCAGCCAGACCCGGCGTGGCATCTTCGAGCTGGCCCATCGGGGAACCCTGCTCCTCGATGAAATCGGCGATGCCAGTCCCCTGATCCAGGTCAAACTGCTGCGGGTTCTGGAAACCGGCGAGTTTACCCGGGTCGGCGGCGAGAAGCCGATCCGCACCGACGTGCGTCTGATTGCCGCTACAAACGTCGATCTCGAAGAGGCCATCAGGGAAAAAACCTTCCGCGAAGATCTTTTTTACCGGATCAATGTGGTGCGTCTCGAGATTCCACCGCTGCAGGCACGGTCCGAGGATATTGCGTCGCTGGCCGAACATTTCGTACATCAGTTCAACCCTGGACTCAAGCTTTCAACCGCCACCCAACGCCTGCTGGAGAATTATTCATGGCCGGGAAATATCCGCGAGCTGGCCAATATCATGCGGCGTGCGGCGGTCCTCTGCCCGGGGGAAACCATCGAGCCTGAACACCTGGGCGGGACGCTGCGTTCCGCGAAAGATACAGAGGATGCAGCTGTTTCCCCATCGCAGCCGAAGAGCGATCAGATTGTCTCGCCGGAAGTTTTCCGGGATTATTACAGCCAGCCGGAGGTCCTGGAGCGGATGGCGCCAACCGAGCTCAACCGCATGCTTCATGCACTGCAGGGCCTGGAATCCGCGGTGCTCTCCGTTCTGCGCGGCAAGGGCAGCTGCACACCGGGTACGACGGACCTCAGGGCGACAGAAGAAGAGATGATCCGGCGTTCTCTGGAGCAACATCGTTGGAACATCACTGAAACGGCCCGTGCATTGGGCATTGCCCGCAACACTCTGCATCGCAAAATTAAAAAGCTCAATCTGCGCAACTCCTGACAGGAGGCTTAATGGACAATCGCGATTCCACTGCACTTGAAACCGCAGCCGGACCGGCACTGGGGGGCTATCCCGCCAAGCTGTTTATCGAAACGACGACCTTCTGCAACATGACCTGCGACATGTGTGTCAAGCAGGCTCCGGAGAGTGGTATCGCCAATGGGCACCTTTCGACAGCACTGTTTCAAACTCTAAAGCCGGCCTTCTCTTCGCTTGACGCCCTGATTCTCAACGGGGTCGGAGAGCCTCTGCTTCATCCTCACCTGGAGCGGTTCATCAGAGACGCCCGTAACGAAATGCCCGATCCCTCCTGGATCGGTTTTCAGAGCAATGGCCTGCTCCTGGATTCCGCGCGGGCCCGGACGCTGAACGAAGCCGGCCTGGACCGTATCTGCCTTTCTCTCGACTCCCTGTCTCCGGAAACTTTCCGGCAGGTTCGACGCGGCGGGGAGGTCGATGCTATTCGTCGTGCTTTCCTGGCGTTGCGTGAGGCGCGCAGGGATTATCCCCAGGGGCGTTTGCGTTGGGGAATTCAGTTTGTCGTGCGGCGTGACAACCTGCATGACCTGCCCGAGGTTCTGCGATGGGCGCGCCGCGAGGGAGCCGATTTTGCACTGGTCACCCAGTTGATGCCCTATGAAAGGACGCAGTTGTCGCAGACCGGTTACGACACCGGCACCGATGCAGCGGTGGAGATTTTCGAGCGCTGGCGGCGGGAAGGGATACGTCAGGGAATAGATGTCACTGCTTATCCGCGCCTCGCCTGGCGGGCGGCCGATTCCGAAAGCCGTAAGGTCATGAAGTTGGTCGAGCGTATGAAAACTGAAGCCCGCTGTCGCGATGTCTTCTTCGATATCAAGCAGCTTCTCACCCGCGATGTGGAGTTTCACAAGCAGGCTGCAGAAGTTTTCAGCACTGCTGCCGAGGCCGCACGTCGCGACGGTCTCGAACTCCGGCTGCCGGCATTGCAGCCGCGTCAACAGCGGCGCTGCGCCTTTGTCGAGGAGGGAGGGGCATTCATTTCGTGGAACGGCGAAGTTCACCCCTGTTACAATCTCTGGCATGGCTATCGCTGTTATATCAATGGTTGGGAAAAGCTGGTGCGACCGAAGGTATTCGGCAATCTGGCCGACCAGAGGCTGGTGGAGATCTGGAACAGTGATGAATTCGTGGATTTCCGGCGCAACGTCCTCGATCACGAATACCCTTTCTGTGCAAGCTGTGCCGTCGCTCCCTGCGATTATGTGCAGGAGGAGAATTTCGCTCAGGACTGTTTTCTGAAATCCGAGCCCTGCGGTGCCTGCCTCTGGGCAACCGGATTGCTGCAATGCCTGCAGTGAGCGTTAAAGCTTAAAAATCGCAGTCAGGAGGAGCGATGAGTACATCACCTAATACCCGGGTCCGCCTGTTCGGCAATCTGCACACTTTGAGACGGGAGCGTGGATTGCCGACGACTGCCGAAATCCATCTTCCCCGGGAAGGGCGCTCTGCCCTGGAAGTTGCAGAGGGCCTTGATCTTCCCCTTGACCGAATCGAAGGTGTCTTCTGCAATCACCGCGCTTACGGGCTCGATCACGTCCTGCACCCCGGCGATGAAGTCGCCTTTATTCCGACCGGCGTTCCCGGACCCCATCGTTTTCTGCTCAGCATTCATGCCGCCGGCAAAAAATCGCGCCCCGACTGACACTTCTTTTCTCTGATAAAAAACAAAGGGCGAAGATCCTTTACAGGTTTCCTCGCCCGGGATGGCATGTTTAGTTGCAACTGTTCAGCATGGGCTCGCAACTCCCATGACAAGGACCACTTTTCGCCATCCCTGGCCGTTTGATTGGCGCCATCCCTGGCGCCAAACATCCTTGTCATGGGAGTTGCGAGCCCCGCGAGTTGAATAGTTACGTTCAGTTTTCAGTTCGGGTCAGTTGATCTGATGCTGCTGCTCGCGGCCGAAGCTTTTGGCGACGCCGAAGAGTACCAGGAATGCCGGGACCAGTTGGGCGACCACGATCAGGCCGAAGAATCCGATGAAGGCCCAGACCAGCAGTCCGCTGTGTTCCGTTGCGCCGGCGGCGGCGAGGGCGGGAGAAGCAATACCGAGCAGGGTCAACGTGGTCAACAGAGTCGCTTTCATGATGTGCCTCCTTTTTTGGGGTTATCTGTGAGCGGGCAAGTCCACGGTGTTTTGTTTCGTTGTTGTCTTTCGATATAGCATCAGCGGTGCCAAGTATTGTTTTTCATGGAGATATAGTTTTAAGTTGCCGAAAATACAGGTTTATTTTTTGTAATTTTAGTGAACCCTTTTGGAGGGCTGGCGGGGAAGGATATTTTTTTTATACATTGAGGAAGAGATTTTCGGATCGGATAAACACTTATTTTTCCGCCAAAATCATGAAATTATTGCATGATTTTCTATTTCGGTTAATGTATGAAAATAATATGCGGTGGATAATAAAATCATTGGCGGAAGAAAATCGTCTGAATCCGGTCTCCTGAAAACAACCTCTTTGTAGGAGGACAGTCTTTGAAGACCCTGGTCGAGCGCCTCTCCCCATCACGCCTGGTGCTGCTGGTCTGTACGGCGGAAATCCTGAGCATGACCGGCTTTGCTACCTACCCGGCATTGCTGCCGCGGCTGCGGGCCGAGTGGGATATGAGCAACTCGGAGGCCGGACTGATCAGCGGAACTTTTTTCGTGGGTTACATGCTCGCCACCCCTTTCCTGGTCGGATTGACCGACCGCATCGACACCCGCCGTATTTATCTTCTTGCCACCATGCTGGCCTGCGCGGGCAGTCTCGGCTTTGCCCTGTTCGCCCAGGGGCTGCTGTCGGCCGTCTTTTTCCAGGTCCTGGTCGGTGCGGGACTGGCCGGAACCTATATGCCGGGTCTGCGTCTGCTGACCGATCATTTCCGCGGGGCGGTCCCCAGTCGCGGGGTCGCCTTCTATACCGCCACTTTCGGTCTTGGTACAACGGGCTCTCTGCTGCTGGCCGGCGCTCTGGAACCGGTCGGCTGGCAGTGGGTTTTTTTCGCGGCGGCGGTGGGGCCTTTTATCGCCGGACCGCTCATTTTCTTCTCTTTCCCTGCGCGATCGCCGCAGGGCAGTGACGCCCCGCCCGTTCCGGTCTTCGATTTCCGGCCTGTGCTGCGCAATCGCGAAGCCATGGGGTATATCCTCGGCTACGCGGCGCACTGCTGGGAGCTGTTCGGTCTGCGTTCCTGGCTGCCGGCGTTTTTTGCGTTCAGTCTGGGGCTGACTGCCACTGAGGGCGGTTTCTGGTTCGGTGCAGCGGCTCTGGCTGCCTGGGTCAACATGCTCGGGCCCCTGGCCAGCATCTTCGGCAACGAGGCGGCCGTCAAACGGGGGCGCCGCCGCCTGATCCTGTCCGCCATGACCGGCTCGGGGCTTCTTGCCTGCCTGGTGGGGTTCAGCGCACCGCTTCCCATCATCCTCGTCTTTATCCTGACGACTCTTTACTTCCTATGTGTCATGGGAGATTCCGCCGCCCTGACCGCCGGAATGGTAGCCGCCTCCGAACCGGGCCGCAAGGGAGCGGCGATGGCGCTGCATTCTCTGATGGGGTTCGGCGCAGGTTTTCTTGCGCCACTGGCATTCGGGAGCGTGCTTGACGCCGCCGGCGGCAACGAATCCGTCACCGCCTGGGGGCTGGCTTTTGCGGCGTTGGGGGTCTGGTCGTTGGTCGCTGTGGGGTTGATGGTGCTGCGGAAAATTTTCTCTTCCAGCTAAACTGAAACCCCAGCCCATAAATCTGCGGTTAACCTGCCGCTGTGGCCCGAGTTGCCGTATAAACCGACCGGTCCGAATCGACTTTCCCGTCCCTGAGCGATATCGTGCGCTGGAAATATTCCGTGTTTTCCTGGTTGTGAGTCACCATGACGATGGTCTGCCCTTCCTGGTTGAGATGGGCCAGCAGGTCCATGATCTCTTTGCTGGTCGTGGAATCCAGGCTACCGGTAGGTTCGTCGGCCAGAATCAGCGGCGGTTCGTTGACCAGTGCCCGTGCGATGGCGACGCGCTCCTGTTCGCCGCCGGAGAGTTGGCTGGGCAAGTGGGTGGCGCGGTGTTCGAGACCAACTTTGGCCAGTACTTCCCGGGCGCGGTCGCGCTTTTGGGGGGTGGGCATGCGCTTAATGGCCAATGGAAGCATGACGTTTTCCAGGGCGCTGAGGTAGGGCACCAGGTTGAAGGACTGGAAAACGAAGCCGAGATATTCGCGCCTGAAGTCGGCAAGTTTTTCACCGCTGAGAGCATGAATATCGATGCCGTCGATGACGACGCGCCCTGCGCTGGGGCCGCACAGTCCGCCGAGGATTGAGAGAAAGGTGCTCTTTCCTGACCCCGAGGGGCCCATCACGCCGAGAAAAGTTCCTTCCTTCACAATGAGGTCGACCCCGCACAGTGCCTGCACGCAGTCGTTGCCGTTCTGGAAGTTCCGGGTCAGATTTTCGATTTCGATAAATGGCATGGAATCAATTCCTGTTCTCACTGGGTTGACAAACGCTGTGAATCTAAAGCGCGCGCAGGGCTTCGGTGGGCTCCATGCGGCTGGCATGCAGGGCCGGATACAGAGAGGCCAGAGAGCCGACCGCGACCGCCAGCAGCAATGCGCCGCCGAGCAGCAGCGGGTTAAACGCCAGATGCGGGTGTTCTTCAGCCAGGAAGGGCAGGGCTGCCCAGGTGGCGGCCATGCCTGCCAGGTAGCCGAGGGCTCCGGCGATGAAGCTGACCGTCACTGCTTCTGTCATGATCAGGTTCACGACGTGGGTGCGGCGGAAACCTAATGCGCGAAAGATGCCGATCTCACGGGTGCGCTCATTGACCGAGCTCATCATCGTGACGAACACGATCATGGCGCCGATAAAGACGACCACGGCGGCGATGCTCAGGGAAAAGACCCGAAACTGCTCAAGGGCATGCATGCGCGATTTGACCACCTGCTGCAGGGCGGTGACGCGGGTGGCGGGCAGTGCCGCGGAGAGCTGTTCCACCAGATCCTCGATGGGGCAGTCGGCGCACAGGGCGGCTATTTCAACAAGACTCACCACGCCTTCGCGCCCGAGGATACTCTGAACCCTGGGCAGAGTGGCAATAAACAATCGATCGTCCTGCGATCCCGTCGGCTGCAGGATTCCCGTCAAGGTGAAAGTCTCTCCCGCGATTTCCACTTCATCGCCCAGGTTGAGCCCCAGGGCTTCAGCCACGGCGCTGCCTGCCACCAGCTCATCGGCGTCAGCCAGGGGGCGGCCATCGATCGTCCACCATCTTTTCAGGTTGAACTCGATATCGGGATCGACACCCATCATCACCACACGGCGATCGCCTATTTCCACCGCACCGACAATCTTGGGAGCCACTGCTGCGATATTACGGGCGTTGGGAATCGTGCGGATGCGCTCCAGTTCTTCCATGCGGATGGGGTCAGGTTCGACGGTCACCCCGGCGACGTTGACCCCGCCATAGGACAGGGAGAGGTCGTCGCTGACCGGGGTGATCAGGATGTTGGCACCAAAGCTGTCGATTTTGTGTTCCGCCTCCATGGTCAGCGCCTCGGACAGCGAAATCAGGGTGACCACGGTGGCGATTCCCACCAGCAGCCCCATGACCAGAAAGGCGAGACGCGCCTTGCGGCGGCGCAGATTGTTCAGGGCGATCGTATGCAGATTCATATTCCAGGAATCCTTTATTTTCCGTTTGCGGGGAAATATCTCCTACCTGCGGCAAGATCATCGGCCGCGATGACCAAAGTGCCGTTGCTGACCTGCCGATTGATCGGCGCCGGATTGCATCCGCCTTTAACTTCGTTGATGCGATCAGAGGCAAACTTCTGCCCGCAATTTCTGCAGATCATGACATCGCCTTCCTGGAAATATCCCATCTTTTCGCGGTAGCAGACGTCACAGGCATCAAAAGCCGCCCGGATCACCCCGTCATGACTGCGTAAAACGAAAAAGTCGACAGGGCCGGTTGCTGCGCGATAACTGAAAAAATGGGCCTTGCCGTCATTAACTTCGCTGACCGGGATCTCAATCCGGCCATTTTGGGCCTGCACTTCCGGATACCCTGGGCGCTGTTTGCCGAAGTAGGACAAACCGCCGACAGTCGCGGCCACGGCAACCATCAGTGTCACGACGACATAGACGATGAATTGTGAACTTTTATGGTCCTTTGTGTCATCCTTGCTGAATTGTTCTTTCTTTGCGTTCCGATCGGTCATTTCTCAACTCCAGTTTCGTGGGGAATCCTGAAGCGAAGCCGCAGAATTCCGGAGAGTCAACAGTGCGGTGCCCACGTTTTTCACCGTGCGCCTGGTTTTACAAACTGAATAACAGGGATATCAGTATTTGTGCCAAACTGTTGGTTAGTGTAAATACTTGAAAATAAGGGATTTTAAGTGGAGTCAGAGAAGGGGCAGGTGTAGGATCTTCTAAAATGGGTGTGGAATATTGTACATTTTTAGGAAGGCGGGTGCGCCGAAAAAAGGTCAAGTGGTCAGCGCCCCGCCTGTGGTATGAGGGTCAGCGGGTGGTGTGCCGGTTGAGCAGCTCCAGTATCTCGGGCTTGCTTGTGACGGGTGTGATCACCTTGATCTCGAGTTTTTCCTCGTCGACATAGAATTTGTCCTGAGGGATGCCCGCTCCAAGAAGGTCGTTGACGGCATTCTGCATGGCTTCTTTCGAGGCATAATCGACCGTTACGGTTTCATTCATGGTCTGTCCCCTTTCTGTTTTTGTTGTTTTGCTGGAATTTCCAGCAAGATACGCGTCGCAAAACGCGTGCTGAGTGGTAAAAAATTCGCTTTAAGGATGTTGAACGTGTTGTTTTTTCGACTCTTTTCATTTTATCAGGTTCTGCGAGGTGTCAAGGAAGTCGCTTTGTTGCGGTCTTGACCCTGAAGGAGGGGACAAGGTAGGCTGATCTACAAAGAAAGGATTTCAAGATAAATGAATAGACCGTTGAAGATTGTGGTTCTGACATCCTTTGGAGTTGCCGGGGGTGCATTGCTCGGCTACCTGGGACAATGCGCCGGCAGCACCTGAGGCACCCTTGCCAGCCCCTGGTCAGGGGCGATATTTGGAGCAATTGTCGGGTTTGTTTTTGGGGTGCTGCCGAATGAGAAGAAGACCGACAACCGGGAGGACTTTCCGCGGGAATAAGGTATGGCCATTATTATTATTTCTCGATTTGAGGCTTTAGTTTGATGGGAGGGATTGATATGGCAAGTCCAGTTTTTCTGGCTGATCTTCGTGCCGGCCATCGTGAGAACCTGCTCGACAAGATCGAGCGTCTGCTTGCGGATGGCGGCCTGGATGGAATCGTCGCGCGGGACGATCTGGTTGCGGTGAAGGTTCATTTCGGCGAACGCGGCGGTCACGGTTATGTGCGCCCCGTTTTTCTGCGCCGGGTGGTGGAATGCATCAGGGCCGGCGGCGGCAAGCCCTTTCTGACCGATTCGAGCACCCTCTACCCGGGAGAACGCAAGGAGGCGGTTTCCGCCCTGTCCTGCGGCATCGAAAACGGTTTCGCCTACGCTGTCGTCGGTGCGCCGCTGATCATGTGCGACGGGCTGCGCGGACATTCGGCGCGGCGCGTGCCGGTCAGCGGGGAGTTGCTCTCCTCTGTCGATATTGCGTCGGGAATCCTCGAAGCGGACGCCCTGGTGACCGTCTCCCATTTCAAAGGGCACGACCTGACCGGCTTCGGCGGCGCCATCAAGAATCTCGCCATGGGCTGCTCAAGCCGTGAGGGCAAACTTGAACAGCACTCCAATGTGGCCCCCGAAGTGGCGGAGAAGTACTGCACCGCCTGCGGCGCCTGCTACAAGGCCTGCGTGCATGACGCGGTGGCCATCATCGAAGGGACGGCTGTCATCGATGCGGAAAAATGCGCCGGCTGCGGCCGCTGCATCACCGTCTGTCCGGAGAAGGCGATCAAGATTCTGTGGAACGAAGAAGCTCCGCTGGTGATGAAGAAAATGGCCGAGTATGCCACGGGGGCGGTGGAAGGAAAATCCGGCAAATCCCTCTATTTAACCTTTGTCACCGACGTCTCTCCCTCCTGCGACTGCTACGGCCACTCCGACGCGCCCATCGTGCCCGATATCGGCATTCTCGTCTCCACAGACCCCGTCGCCATCGACCAGGCCGCTGTCGACCTGGTCAACCAGGCCACCGGAATTGCCGGCACAGCGCTTCAGACTGGACATGAACCCGGCGGCGACAAATTCCGCGGCATGCACCCGCAGATCGATTATGAAATCACCCTGGAACATGCCGAGAAGATGGGATTGGGTTCGCGCAGCTATGAGCTGGTGCGGCTGGAGCCGAAAGGCAAGGGGTGGTAGTAATGGAATAATTGGTGCTATCGGAAAAAAAGCCTTGAAGTTCAGGATACTTACAAATATGATTCTTCCCCTATGTTCCCCTGAAAAAGCGCTGTTTCCTGCAAAAAAGTGGCACCCGAAGTGGCACCCAAATTTGAGGTGAATTATGGCAAGTAGAGACGATCTGATTAAATCAGACACAAAAGCCCGGTCATGGCCAGACCGCTAAGTTCGGTATCCCGCATGGGCATAGTAATTCTCCTTTCATTTCATATTCGGGTAAATTATTTGGTGTCTTCCTGCTTGACTGCAGGTGCTCGCTGTGGGTAAATAGTGTTAAGCACTACTTTTAAAGGGGGAGGTTTCCATGGAGAACATAAGTGCGAGCGATGCAAACCGCCATTTTTCTAAGGTTCTACGCCAGGTATCTCAGGGAGACGTTGTAACTATTACCTCGCGTGGCAAGCCTGTAGCATCCATAATTCCTGCGCACAGGCAGCAGGCCCAGCACAGTGCTGCGCGTAAATCTCTGCTTGAGCGTTTGCGTCAGCAGAAAATTACCGGTGAGCGCAACTGGACCAGGGACGAACTATACGATGATGAATGCGGGGAGTAGATAGGTATGAGGGTTGCCCTGGATACCAATGTCCTTGCCTATGCAGAGGGGCTTGGCGATCAATCCAGATGTGGCAGAGCCATGGAACTGGTGGAACGCCTGCCCCTTGGTGAGGTAATTATCCCGGCCCAGACGTTGGGAGAGCTGAGTCGGGTGCTGCGCTCCAAGGCGAAGAGAAGCGCTGAAGATACGCGCTCAGCGGTACTGAGCTGGGCAGATACCTTCGGTGTAGCCGACTCAACCTGGCCTGCATTTCAGGCTGCGCTGGATCTGAATGTGGATCATAAACTCCAGATCTGGGATGCACTGATTCTCGCAGTAGCTGCAGAACAGCACTGTCGCATACTTCTGACTGAAGATATGCATGCTGGATTTACCTGGCGTGGAGTTACCCTGGTAAACCCTTTTGCACCTGAAATAGATCCCCTTCTGGAACAACTATTGGCCTGAAGACCCAGCTAGAAGTCCCACGCCAGAGCTACCGTGCCATGGGGCGTTGCCTGCTGGGCATCCTCAGAGTGCGCATCTTCTGCAGAACCGTTCTGTTCCTGTCCCTGCTTCTTCTCCGGCAGAGCATCTCTAATTTCCATGAGTCTGGGTATGCGGCTGTGACTGGCGTACATCCCTGTGCTGATGCTCCTGTTGTGGCTTTCCCGGATGGAACAACTCCCTTAAGAGCCGGTTCAGCCTGTCGAGCCTATACCCCTGAATGGGGCCGGTGGGAGGTATGCTATCCAGGGTCTCGAAATGACAACCGAAAATTGACCACCTGTGATCATCGAAATTTGACCACCCCCGTTGGTTGAAAAATTACATCAAATGTAATCCGCTGGGTGTTATTTGGAAAATTTTGTGCAGATAAAACAGAATAAACTACTCCCACCAAGCCTAACGGCTACGGGAGGAGCAACTGCGCAGCTTTTTTTGGTAGATGTTTGATCAATAATTTGTGGTGGGCAATTCTCCATCCCCCCCTGTTTGGTGTAGACCCAAAAAGTGGCACCCAACCACCCAAAACAAAACAAGCACCTACAGGAAAAACCCGTAAGTGCTTGTTTTTTATGGTGGAGCTAAGCGGGATCGAACCGCTGACCTCTTGAATGCCATTCAAGCGCTCTCCCAGCTGAGCTATAGCCCC
>NPIE01004091.1_pt1 | contig 30412 bp, 24 predicted proteins | sample 8637661 | NCBI WGS metagenome assembly NPIE01 (sample SAMN07420842, study PRJNA396082) | bioreactor metagenome | isolation source: sample BA12 brine-fed electro-methanogenic bioreactor BA | place: Japan: Kochi | collected 2016-12-09 | reverse complement strand
GCCAGCCAGAGGGGCCCATCCCCATCCACGTAGCCCCAGAAGGTGGCAAAGCTGTTGTGCAGCGCGTGAGCGCCAATGGCAAGGCCCACTCCCAGGAGGGGCCAGATTAGCTTCCAGTGGTCCTTGCGGGCCTCGTGGGCCAGGGCCAGCCCCAGCCCGGTGAAAGCGGTGTACATCCCGTGATTGAGGCCGAAGAGTCCCGCCCGCAGAAAAGCAAGCACCAAGAGCTGGCCGATGCCCCCCTCGACGTAGGCGGCGAAGAAGTAGAAGAAGTTCTCCACGGCGGCGAAGCCGAAACCTGCCAGCGCTCCGTAGATGATGCCGTCGAGAGGGCCATCGATCTCCAGCGGGAAGAGCACGAGCAAGGCTGCCAGTCCCAACGCCTTCGCCAGCTCCTCGATGATGGGTGCGGCGATGGCGGCCCCCAGCAGCTCCGTTGCCAGACCCGGCGTGCTGAAGGCGACGATGGGGATCTCCAGGAGGAGCTCGAAGATCAGCGAGAGGATGATGGCGGGAAGGGCGCCCCAGAGGAACGAGAAGCTCAGCAGGTGCAGCGGCTCTTTCTCGTACCGGTCGAACCACCAGAAGAGGAGCGCGTAGCCCAGCATCGGCACAAAACTCAGAAGCGGTAACAGCAGCAGGGCCATGGAGGCTCCTCCCAGAATGGTAACGGGTGAGTGGTGAGTGAAGAGTAGTGAGCAGGTTCAATCCTCATGACCACTCACTACTCTCTATTCATCTTTTTTCTTGTGGGCGTCTCGATTGCCCGAAGGCGGACGGGATCTAGTCCCGTTGTCCCAGCAGGGCGGCGAGTCCGCCGAGGGCCAGGGCGCCCGCTCCCAGGAAGGCCAATCCCTGCAGCAGGGTCTTCTGTTCCACGGTGGGGAGCACGGCTCCCTCCATCCCCTCTTCGGCGCCGTATCGGGAGAAGAGCTGTCCCCAGGGGGTCTTCAGGGCCTCCTCAACCCGCCTGCGCCCCACTACGGGGTACCAGTAGACGTTGTGATAGAAGTTGCTGGCGAAGTAGGACCAGGGGACGATGGGGCCGCGCAGCAGGAGAGATTCGAAAGGCTTGAGCCGTCCATGATAGATCATCTTCTGCCCCCGGCTGGCGAAGGTGTCGTCCTGCTCGAAGTCCCAGCGCTCCTGCGTGGCGTCGAGGTCGCCCACGAATTCGATCTCGCGGGGATCGGCGACCCCCAGGCCCAGCTCGTGGGCGATCCGGAGGAAGGGTATCTCCAGGGGGTTGAAGCCTTGGAGCAGCGCCGAGGCTGCATCGATGGCAACCTGGTCTGCGGAGGCGAGAAGCACGTTCTTCTCGTGCCAGTGCATGGCACGGGGACCGGGGCCGTCTCCGGCGAAGGTCCCGTCCATCACGGCGAAAAGCCCCGGGTGGATGTCCTGCTGGATTTGTAGCAGGTCCACCAGCGTCTCGTGGATCACGCCGTGGGTCCAGTGGCGCTTGCGCCCGAGCAGCCCGCCGAAAGCGTTCTTCATCGCGCCGGTGATGGTGGTGAAGACGTGGGTCTTGACGGTGGGCAGCTGCACGATGCTATTGCCGATGAGGACTTCGGGAATGTAGACCCCTTCGGGGTAGATGTCCTCCAGCACGAGGAAGGGGCTCTGGGGCTCGTAGCGCACCCAGCGCTCTTCAGGTTCGTAGATGTAGACGCAGGGGACGCCGTAGGCGTCGGTGACGTAGCGTTGTTTGTTGTTGGCCTCCCCATCGCTGGTATCGACGACGACAGTATCGTTGTGGACGCCCACCAGCTCGTAGCCGTCGCGCTGGAGGGTGCGGATCACGCCTTCCAGCTGCCAAGGGGTGGTGGAGCAGGCAGGATACCACGTCTGCCAAGAGATGTTGATCTTGAGCAGCGTTTTCTTTTCACGCGGCAGCACCGCGCGGTAGTTGGCCAGCTCCATCAGCCGGCTGTAGTCATCGAGTACACTTTCGGGGCGGGTACGCACGATGGCGACTTGCCCGCGACCGGCGAAATCTTTTGTGGTCATATGCTCTCCTGGAAAATCTGCAGATTCGCAAAGGGTAAGCGTGAATTGAATACAAGCCGTCTATCTATTACGCCTCACCCATCACCATTTTCATCACCTGTGGGTGTTCTCAGGGACCCCTTGAGTATAACCAGTTTGGGCTGGCTGTCCAGTACCGTCTGGCAGCTTGTTCTCCAGGAAAAGAAGGGGACGAGTCGGAATTTGTGCTTGACCTTGAACACTTGTTCGAGTATAATTGGGATAAGATTTGGGTTATTTTGGGAAAACGAGGAGGCGAACGATGGCTAAGAAATTGAAGGAACTGCCCCGGCAGATTTTGGAGTTCATCGAAGACTATGTGGAGGCTAACGGTCGCCCGCCCACGGTGCGGGAGATCGGCAAGGGGGTGGGCATCTCCTCGACATCTCACGTGACCTACTACCTGGATCAGTTGGAAGCACAGAAGTGGATCGAGCGCGAACCTTCAGTCTCACGGGGGATCCGTCTGGTTTCTCAGGATCCGCTGACCGATGTCGAGTCCGAGCGGGACCTGGTTCGCATCCCCTACCTGGGCTACATCGTCGCGGGCCAGCCCCTCAGCTCCGAAGCGCTGGCGGGTGACGAGGAGATCGAGCTGAGCCGTGCCCTCTTCGGACGCGAGGTCTCCGATCTCTTTGCCCTGCGCGTGCAGGGCACCTCCATGATAGACGCCCTGGTGGGGGATGGCGATCTGGTCATCCTCCGCCGGCAGGAAGAGGTGGCCAACGGGGAGATGGCGGCGGTCTGGTTGGACGACCGGGACGAGATGACCCTCAAGTATTATCGCCGCGAGGGGAATCAGGTGCAGTTAGTGCCCGCCAATCCCACTATGGAGCCCCTTCCCGTCCCTGCGCAGCACGTGCAGGTGCAGGGCAAGGTGGTGATGGTCATCCGGGAGCTGGACTGAAGCTTGCCTTCTTGCCGCTTTTCGAGTACCATCCTCCCATGTGCATCTTCAGGATAACCCTATCGTTCAGTCGGCGGGAGGGGGGACGATGAAGGCTTCGGGCGTCCGCCTCTACGTCACCGCCTTCGCTGGCGGATTGGTCTCGCTGTCGCTGGAGCTGGCGGCGGCCCGGCTGCTCGCCCCCGTCTTCGGCACCTCGGAGCTGGTGTGGACGGCCATCATCGGCCTGATTCTGCTCTATCTCTCCGTGGGCTACGCGGTGGGTGGCAAGATCGCCGACCGCTATCCGGAGCCAGCCGTGCTCTTCACGCTGGTGGTGGGCGCCGGAGTGGCTATTGCCACGGTGCCTTTCCTGGCAGGGCCGGCGCTGAATCTGGCCGCGGTCGGCATGGCGAGCCTGAACGTCGGGCTGGTCGCTGGCCCCTTCATCGTCATCCTACTGCTCTTCGCCGTGCCCGTCACGCTGCTGGCCTTTATCTCGCCCTACGTCATCCGCCTGGCGCTCGACGATGTGCGGCTAACGGGGGTGACTGCCGGACGGATCTACGCCGTTTCCACGGTGGGCAGCTTCCTGGGAACCTTTCTGCCCAATTTGCTGCTGATCCCCCTGCTGGGAACGCGCCGCACTTTCCTCGCGCTGGCGCTGGTCACCGTGCTCGTGGGACTGGTGGGGCTGTGGCGGGTGCACCGGCGGCGCTTCTGGCTTCTCGCCGGAACGGCCCTTGTTATCGTGATCCTGCTGGCGCTGCCCGTGGCCTCGCCGCGCCCACGCGAGGGACTGCTGCACGAGGAGGAGTCTACCTACAACTTCATCCAGGTGGTGGAGAACCGTCACGGCGCGCGCATTCTCCTGCTCAACGAAGGGCAGGGCGTCCACTCCGTCCACATCCCCGGACGGGTGCTGGTAGGGGGGACGTGGGATTATTTTCTTGCGGCACCCTTCTTCAATACCCCGCCCTATATGCCGGAGGATCTGGACAGCCTCCTGGTCGTGGGGCTGGCCGCGGGAACTATCCCCGCGCAGTATACGGAGGTCTTCGGCCCCATCCGCATCGATGGGGTGGAGATTGACCCCGCTATCCTGGAGGTGGGGCGGCGTTACTTCGACATGAACCAGCCCAATCTGGTGACCCATGCCGCCGATGGGCGGGCCTTTCTGCACACCACCGAGGCCCGTTACGATGTCGTCGCCGTGGACGCCTACCGGCTGCCCTACATTCCCTGGCATCTGACGACGGTGGAGTTCTTTACCGAGATTCGGGAGCGGCTGACGGACGAGGGGGTGGTGGTGATCAATGTAGGACACACGCCCGACGACTGGCGGCTAGTTGAGGCACTGGTGGCGACCATGGAGCAGGTCTATCCCTCGACCCACGTCATCGCCGTGCCCGAGACCTTCAACGCGCTTGTCGTGGCGACGGTACAACCGACTGTCGCGGCGAATCTGGAAGCCAATCTGGCGGGGCTGAGGGACTCCCATCTGCGGGTGGTGTTGAGCGCGGCGTGGGATAACCTCGTCGCTGTGAGCGCCAGCGGGCCGATCTTTACCGACGATCGCGCCCCGGTGGAGCTGCTCACCGATACCCTCGTCTTGGAGTACGTGCTGGGGAGGTCGCCATGACTGAGGTCGAAGTTATCGGCGTCTATCACATCCGGGAGCACAAAGGTGTGGCGCTGGTGGAACTAATCGTTGATGCACCGCCGCAGGAGATCGATGTAGAGGTTTTCGGGCAGGGCGATCCCGAAGAGGGAACGTGGGAGCCCGCAGACGATGTGCGGTACCTCAACGCCGAGGGTACGCTGATGATGGGTGACGCCTTCCATCCCCCCGCCGGAAAAGAGAGACTATCGACACGCCTGGCCTTCTTCATGCACGACTTGGATCTGGAGCGCCCTCTGCAGACCCCCTTTGGTCGGGTGCCCCTGCCCAAGCGTCGCCCACTGCCCACCCGGCTGCGGCGCACCATCCAGTATCATCCTTCGGAATAGCGGTCTGGACTTGTTCGGATTTTCCGGCAGGTCTCAGGGGGCTGCTAACCTCCTCAGGTGGGATCTCTGCAATGATGCAGGAATTCACATGTGATGCGCTCCGGGTTGCCAGCTTTCAATTTATATCGTAGAATGGGGCAATGTGTAGACTCTACATCGCCACGTCGAGCCACAGCTTGGACGCCTATTTGCGGTTGGCCCTGGACTACGAGTGTGGATTGGAGCTTCAGGCATTTTCGGCTCCGGCCCTCATGGACGGAGACTGGCAGACGCTATTGGCTCATTATCGCGCTCAGTTGCAGGGGTTTCCTCATCCCCTGTCTCTCCATGGCGCCTTTTTTGATCTCGCCCCTGCCAGTCACGATTCTCAACTGGTCTCTTTGACCGAGGCCCGGTATCGGCTGAGCCTGGAGATTGCCGCAGGACTGGGGGCCTCTCCCGTCGTCTTTCACACCAATTTCCTGCCCATGATCCGCAGTGCTGAGTATCGTGAGGACTGGAACTGGCAGCAGGTGGCCTTCTGGAAGGAACTGGGAGCCTATGCTGCGGAGCGCGGCGTGACTGTCGTTCTGGAAAACATGTGGGATCCCGATCCCTACGTATTGCGGGATCTGCTCGCGGCAGTTGCTCACCCGGCGATTGCGGCTTGCCTCGACATCAGCCACATCTCTCTCTACCGGGATCCAGAAGGGCCGGGGATAGACGAGTGGCTCCAAATTCTGGAACCCTACGTCGTTCACGTACACCTCAACAACACCGGGGGCCGTCTTGACGAACACCTGGCCCTTGACGCGGATTCAGGTCGGATTGATTATGCGTCTGTCCTGCCTCACATCATGAAGCTGGATAGTTGCTCCGGCCTGGTAGTGGAGGTGCCCGAGCTGAGCGGTTTGAGGTCTAGTCTCGAATTTCTGCGACGGGTGCTGGCATCCGAAGCCGGCTCCGCGAAGGGCTAGGTTCCCCTCAGCGAGACGCCTTTCAATCTTTTGTGCGCCCGCGGTCCTGTCCGTTCACTCAAAGAATCCCGCCTACGAGGATGGCGATCTCCTCCAGCAGCTCACGATCCGCGGCAGAGAAAGCGGCGCGGGTGTGGGAGTCAATGTCCAGTTCTCCGACGAGCGCTTCCCCGCGGAAGATAGGCACGACGATCTCCGCTTTGACCTCCGGGCTGCACGAGAGGTAGTTCTCTTCCTTAGTCACATCCTGGATCAGGAAAAGGCTCTCCGTCGCTGCGGCCTGCCCGCAGATTCCCTGCCCAAAGGCGATGCGGGTGTGCTCTGTCGGTTCCCCCACGTAAGGTCCCAGGACGAGGCTCTCTTCTGTGCCCTCCTCGACGAGGTAGAAGCCTACCCAGTCGTAGTGGGGGACCGCATCCGCCAATAGCTGGCAGATGGCTTGCAGCTTTTCCGAGCGCGAGCGCTCGCTCGCGAGGAGGTCGCGCACCTTGGCTGTTAACGTTTGTGTCATCGGTTTTCCTCTGCGATAAGGATGGTGCTCTCCAGACTCCCGCCCCTCAGGGCTCTTGTGGGAAGCGCCGGTGTGGGCTGGCGGACAGAGAACGGGAGATTGGGCCCGCAGTCCGTCCCTCCACCTGCACGGGCTGCGGGCCGATGTTCAGTAGGGGGCTACTCCTCGAAGGGGACGAACATGTCTTTGGTCACGCCACACTCCGGGCAGATCCAGTCATCGGGGATATCGGCGAAGGCCGTCCCCGGTTCAATCCCTCCGTCAGGGTCGCCTACTGCCGGGTCATAGATGTAGCCACACACGGTGCACTCGTATTTCTCCATGGTATCACTCCTTGCTGATGGATAGGATGAAAAACGAAGCCGGAGAGCCAGCCGGAACCGGGACAGGTCCGTGGTTAGCTGCTGCTCCCTCAGGCATTCGCGAAAATTATAGGGGGTTCGCGGAGCTTGTCAATTGGACGCTCACGAGGGGCGGGCTTCGGGGTTTGCATGTTGTGTAGCCTTGATCCGTGTCCCATTCCCCCCCTCCCTTCTTCGGTGGGGCGGCATAGTACAGAAGATTCATGGCATTCTCGAATCTTTTCATTGCACGAACCTTGATTTTCCTGTACAATGTAAATAACATCTATTGTAACTAGCCCTTATCCGAATACGCTCTCGGGTTTTCGTTTCTGATCAGGGTTCAAGTCTGGGGGCGGTGTTTGCTTCGACGCATGATGAACAGATATTGCTGGTCCGCAGCAGACTGATGATTCGCTATGTGTGGTAGATTGGCGAGGATGAAAGCTAAAGAATGGCTCACCCGATTGCTTGGTGTCCTGTCGCTGACTGCGATGGCAGCGGCCTTGATAGTCGGGCCTGGCACAGCCCAGAGCGGTGAAAGCGTCTACTTTGAGGAGACGGGACATTCGGTAGAAGGCATCTTTCTGACCTACTTCCGCGAAAACGGGGGGGTGGAGATTTTCGGTTATCCCATCAGCGGGCCCTTTATCGAAAGCGGGATCCGGGTGCAATATTTCCAGAATGCCCGACTCGAAGAGCATCCCCTCAATCCAGAACCTTATCGGGTACAGCTGGGATTGTTGGGGGATCAGCTCAACTACCGCCAGCCGCCGGTGGCACGTCCCCAGCTTCTTTCACGACGCAGGCATTATTTCCCTGAAACAGGGCAGATCGTTTCCTTCGCTTTTCTGGACTATTTCAAGAGCCACGGCGGCATCGATCTCTTTGGGTATCCCATCACCCAGATGTACTTCGAGGATGGGCGGATTGTCCAATATTTCCAGCGGCTGAAGCTGGAGTGGCATCCTGAGCACACGGCCGCCCCAGTACAGGTGGGGAATCTTGGTGAGGTGTACGTCAGCGTGTATCGGGAGCGGTTGCCCCCATCGGCTTTGGAAGGTACACGGCCCTCGGAGGCCATCGTGGCGCCCACAACAAGCCGCATCACCTCGCTGCGGATGGTAGTGTCGGTGCGTTATTCCGTTCTGTTGGTTGGGCGAGAGGAGAACCAGATCGTTTCTGTGTTGGTGAGCGATAACAATGAGCAGCCCGTCCCCAATGCGCAAATCCACATTGAGCTGTCCCAGGCTTCGGGACGAATTCTCAGTTCGACGACAGCGCTGACAGATGCTCGCGGATTTGTGCAGGTGCCCATGCCGGTCACGGGGGGCAAAACGGGGGAACAGGTTGTAGTCAGGGCTCGGGGTACTTTTCAGGGGTTGGAGGTATCCGACGAAAGCGTGTTTCTTATTTGGTGAGGGGAAGAGGGTTGGGAGGCCCCTTACTGCGCCGCTTGTAAGCGGCGCAGTTTTAGTTTTCAAACGCCGAATAGAAGCAGCGTCGGGGCGGGTGGCCATCCGAGCACCCCTTACGATGCGGGCTAGTCCGTGTCTTCGTTCTCTTCTCCGAGCCCCAGTTTGGCCTTCAGGCGCTCCAGTAGAGAGCGGCGCTCCACTTGGGGGCGTTCCCGACGTACCCCGCGCAGGCGATCCACGGAGCGGCGCACCTTCTGCATCCGCGCTCGTCGATCCTCTTTCTGTTCTGCGTTGTTGTGATTTTCGTTCATCATTCCCTCCTTCAAAAGTGGTAAGGGCCGAAAACTTCATAGCTTCCCGATTTAGTCGGCTTGCTGACGGTAAGTTATAGATTTGCAGGCCCAACGAAGTTAGCAGCTGGGACCTCGGCGGCGGACGTTCAACCAGACACCCCACGGAGCCTCACGTGTCCGACCTCAACGGCTGCTCGCCGGAAGCGAAGACGTACCCCACGCCCCGCACGTTGAGAATGTACTGCGGCTGTTCCGGGACGGGTTCCAGTTTGCTGCGCAGCCGGCGCACGTGAACGCGGACAATGGACCGCGCTCCCCATGGGTCGGCTTCGTAGCCCTGGGCGCATCGGACCAATTCCTGGGGCGTGAGGACCTCGTCGGGTTGTTGCATCAGACATTCCAGGAGGCGGAATTCGGTAGGGGTAAGGTCGACCGGTACCTCGGCCCGCGTGACGAGATGCCGCGCTCGGTCGATGGTCACGTCGGCGACTTGGAGGAGCTTCTCGTCCGGCTTGGGTACTTGAGAGAGCTGCGTATTCTCCGTCTGCACCAACTCCTGGACGGTCTCCTGCAAGCGTTCTACCAACAGCTGGCGATGCTGCTCCTTGGCAACCTCTTTGAGGCCCTTGCGCACAGTCTTGAGGATCTCCTCAACGGGGCAGGGCTTCAGTAGATAATCGTAGGCTCCCTCGCGGATGGCCTCAATGGCAGTCTCCAGTGTAGCGTAACCGGTGATGAGAATGGTCAGCGTCTCCGGGTTTTCCCGGTGCAGGGTCTCCAGGACCTGCAAACCATCGATCCCTGGCAATTTCAGGTCCAGCAGCACCAGGTCGAAGGGGTCCTGGGCTTCCGCCAGCTCCAGGGCCTCTTCTCCAGAGGCCGCGAGGGTCACGCGGTATCCTTCGAGCCGGAGGACCTCCCCCAGTGTAACGCGCTCCGTGATTTCGTCGTCAACCACGAGTATGTGAGCGTCGGTCATGCGATCTCCTTCTGATAGGCGGGAAGCTGTACCAGAAAGACGGCTCCGCCGCCCGCGGGGTTCTCGACTTCGATGGTGCCTCCATGACGTTCGATGATACCATAGCTTATCGCCAGGCCCAATCCGGTACCGGTGGGCTTGGTCGTATTGAAAGGCTCGAAGAGGCGCTCGCGAGCCTCGGGGGCAATTCCCGGCCCACTATCGCGAAAGGTTGCCACCACGCGCCCCTCTTCGGGATGGTAGGCTGTCTGCACCCAGAAAGCGCCCCCCTCTTCCATCACTTCGATGGCGTTAATCACAATGTTAAGGAAGACCTGGGTGAGTTGATTCTGAGAGCCCCAGACGGGAGGAAGGTTCCGTGCCATCTGGAGGGTGGGTTCGACGTGAGCCTGCCGAAAGCGCTTGTTGGCGATCTCCAGGGCATCTCGCACGGCGTCATTGAGGGAGAAGGCGCCCAACAGCCCCGAAGCCGGACGGTAGAAGTCGAGCATCCGGCGCACGATGTGGACCAGCCTTCCAACCTCCTGCTGGGCCATGTCCAGATACTTCTGGCGATGGGGGGTGTCCACGTGGGGATGGGCGGCAAGGTGCATGGTGTTCTGAATGGCCTGCAGCGGGTTGTTGATCTCGTGGGCGATGGAAGCTGCCAGCCTGCCCACAGCAGCCATCTTCTCTGCCTGGATGAGCTGGTTCTGAGATTGCTCCAGGGCTGTGGCAAAGGCGGAGAGTTCGCCGTAAAGGCGCGCGTTCTCGATGGCGGCGGCGAGATTGGCGGCCAGGTTTTCCACGAGGGGTAGATCCTCCGGGGTGAGCCGGCCCTCTTCGGCAGCCACGACGAGCAGACCCAGAGGCTCCTCGTGGGTAGGAAGCGGTGCGTAGAGCAAGTCGAGTGGGGGCTTGCCCAACGCCGTGGACCAGATTCCCTCGTCGACGCTGTGCTGGAGAAAGGGGCGCTGGGCCGTGAACGCGTCCCGGGCCCCTCCTTCGGGGGAGATGATGCGCCCCTCCAGCTGTAAGCCCTCCGGCGCGCGGGCTTTACGCACCGTCCACGCGCCGCTCTCTTCGTCGGCGAGGATGGCGACGACGAAAGGGGCCTGTAGCAGCTCCGCCAGCCCGGTGAGCGCTGCATCGAGCACGCGATCCAGCTCCAGACTGGCGGTGATCCGGTGATTGATGGCGTTGAGAGCGATGAGATCCTGAGTGCGGCGCCGCAACATGCGCTCGGTGCGCCGAATGCGCAGTACGGCCTTGACGCGCGCCAGAAGTTCCTGAGCATCGAAGGGCTTGGTGATATAGTCATCGGCCCCCATCTGCAGGCCCCGCGTCTTGTCCTCCAATCTGCCGGCCGCGGTGACCAGAATGACCGGAATCTGCTCCCAGAGAGGGTGGGCTTTGAGCTCTCGAAGGATGTGGAATCCATCCTTTCCGGGCAATCTGACGTCGAGCAGGACAGCGTCCAGGGTTTGCGAGGGGTCACGTTCGCCGCGTAGCCAGGCGAGCGCCTGCTCTCCACTCTCCGCCGCAACGACCCGGCAGGAGATTGCGCCCAGGATCTCCCGGACGAGCCGGATGATCTCCAGATTGTCATCAATAACCATGATACAGGCTACCATCACATATTCCTCACCGGGAAGTATACGGCTATTCTCGGAAACTGCGAGGATCTGGAGGCTGTAGAGCCATCGCGTTTGGCCAACAGGCGCGAGCGTTGCCTGCGATAGCGCTTGTTACAGAAGCGCTTGTTACAAAAACCCTTTTAAAAACGCCGCTCCAGCGGCGCAACAAATAACGTGATGGGAGGCGTTTTCTAATATGCGTTAACCCTGATGGGGCTGCCCCTGTTGTCGGTGGGTGGTATTTTCGGAAATAAGGAAGAAAGTCAGATGATTTTTGAACCAGAGAAGGCTTGTCAAGGTATTACTCATAGTATATAATACTCCTGCTGGTAACGGGGGGAAACCTTTTCGAAGTTTTGTGGCGGGGTGATCTTGGGCTCCGCAGGGACGGGAGGGAGAAATTCCTCCGGAAAGGATCTAACCTTAACGGCAATTCAAGCATTTCAAGGTCTGAGTGCCGATTATGGCAAGAATAACGAACACGCGAAGTGGGTTCGGGGAGGTCGGGGTGAGCATTCCGGGATGGAGGAGACCACGGGTGATTGCCGATATTGCTTCGATTCCTCTGCTTGCGGCTCGACCAGCTTTCTGTACGTCCGCTTTTTGGGGTGACCTCCGCCTCTTTAGCCTCCCATCTTTCCTCACTGCGGAGGTTGATACGTCTCCTCCGTTGGCGCCATCTCAGAGGACCGGGTGTCCTGGGGCAGTGTGCTGAGATCGTCCTTTTTCCGGCACGGGTCGAATCCCAGAGTCGGATGGTTGTTGAATTTTGAAATTCAGGTGTACAATAGGCTGATTCCACGTCTACAGAAGGAGGTGATGTCCAGACATTTTGATCGAGCGTCGAAAGCCCCAATTCCATTGCGTAAGCTTTAACACATATCTGGAGGAGAAATATGTTCAGAAATAAGCTGATGACATTTGCGACACTCCTGATGGTTGTGGCCCTGGTGGTGTCCGGCTGCCAGCCGGAGACCATCATCGTCACCGAGACCGTCGAGGTGCCCGTTGAGGTCGAGGTACCCGTTGAGGTTGAGGTGCCCGTTGAGGTGCCCGTCGAGCCTGAAGCGCCGGTCATCGACCGCCAGGGTGCCCTGCTGGACACCATTATTGCGATCGAGGAGCCTTCTGCGGATCAGGCCGTCACCCGCCTCGAGGTGGGAGAGATTGACCTCTACGCCTTCGCCGTCTCCAACCCCGACGTGGCCCAGGCGGTCTTCGATTCCCCGAACCTCGATTCCTATCGCTCTTTCGGCTCCTATAACGAGCTGACCTTCAACCCCTCGGGCCCCGTCTTCGAAGGCACCGGCAACTTGAACCCCTTTGCCGTGCCCCGCATCCGCGAGGCCATGAACTACCTCATCGACCGCAACTACATCACCCAGGAGATCATGGGTGGGTTGGGCTCACCTCGCTGGCTGCCCTTCAACAACGCCTCCAACGACTACGCGGCGCTGGCCGACGTGGCGCGAGGTCTTGAGTTGAAGTACGCCTACAACTTGGAGCTGGCTGAGCAGATCATCGCGGAAGAGATGGAAGCGCTGGGCGCGACCCTCGAGGGTGGCCTCTGGCAGTACGAGGGTGAGCCTGTCGAGATCATTGTCCTCATCCGCACCGAGGACGAGCGCCGGGACATCGGTGACTACGTCGGCAACCAGCTGGAGGACATCGGCTTCACCGTCACCCGCGACTACCGCACCTCCGCGGAAGCTTCCCCTATCTGGATTCAGGGGAATCCCGAGGATGGGCTGTTCCACATCTACACCGGCGGCTGGATCACCACCGTGGTGCCCCGCACGCTGGCCGACAACTTCGCCTTCTTCTACACCGACCGTGGTTTGGGCTTCCCCTTGTGGCAGGCCTACGAGAATACCCCCGAATTCTATGAGCTGGCCGAGCGGTTGGAGAACAGCGATTTCTCCACCATCGAAGAGCGCACGGAGATGATGGGGCAGGCCCTCGAGTGGGCGCTGGAAGACTCGATTCGCATCTGGCTGGCCGATCGCGCCGCCATTACCCCCAAGCGGGCGGAGGTCTCCGTAGCGGCGGACCTGTACGGTGCCGTCAGTGGCGCGTGGCTCTGGCCGGTAACCATTCAGCGACAGGGTGAGGTCGGTGGCTCTATGACTATCGCCATGCCCAGCATTCTGACCGAGCCCTGGAACCCCCTCAACGGCAGCAACTGGATCTATGACATGATGTTGATCCGCGCCACGGGTGAGATGGGCTACGTCCCCGATCCTTACACCGGGCTGTGGCTCCCCCGCCGCTTCGAGAGCGCCGACGTCGTCATTCAGGAAGGTCTGCCGGTCTTCGCGACCCTCGATTGGGTGAACCTGGAGTTCGCCGATGAGATCGTCGTTCCCGAGGACGCCTGGGCGGACTGGGATGCCGAGGAGCAGCGCTTCCTCACCGTGGGTGAGGTCTACACCGAGACGGAGACGGTCGCCCGCAAGAGCACCGTCTACTTCCCCGCCGACCTCTACGACACCGTCACCTGGCACGACGGCAGCCCCTTCTCCATCGGCGACGTCATCATGGGCATGATCCTCACCTTCGACCGGGGGCAGGAAGCCAGCCCCGTCTACGACGCCTCCCAGGTGCCCGTTTACAACTCCTTCATGTCCGCCTTCCGTGGCGTACGCATCGTCTCCGAGGACCCGCTGGTCATCGAGACCTACAGCAACCTCTATCAGATGGACGCTGAGCAGAGCATCACCAGCTGGTTCCCCTACTACGCGCAGGGGCAGGGCTCTTGGCACACGCTGGCGCTGGGCCTGTTGGCTGAGGAAAACGTGGAGGCCGCTTTCACCTCTGCGAAGGCCGAGGCTAACGAGGTCGAGTGGCTGAGCTACATCGCCGGCCCCACTATCGCCATCCTCGAAGGACAGCTGGATAACATGCTGGCCGGCGAGACCATCCCCTACGAGCCGACCCTGAGTCAGTACGTGACCGCCGAGGAAGTGCAGGCCCGCTTTGAGAATCTCGCTGAGTGGTTCCGCCGCCGTGGTCACTTCTGGATCGGCACTGGCCCCTTCTACCTGGAGCGCGCCTTCCCCATCGAGGGCACGGTTGTGCTGCAGCGTAACCGCGACTACCCCGACATGGCCTCCCGTTGGGCCGGCTTCGCCGAGCCCCCCATCCCCGTGGTGGAGCTGGATGGCCCTGGCCGCGTCACTATCGGTGAGGAGGCAGTCTACGACGTCTTCGTCACCTTCCAGGATGCAGCCTATCCCGCCGACGACATCAGCAACGTCAAGTTCCTGGTCTTCGACGCCACCGGCGCGGTGGCCCACGTCGGCCAGGCAACGGTCATTGAGGACGGCCTGTACGAGGTCGTACTCGACGCGGACGTGACGGGCGCTCTCGAAGCCGGTTCCAACCGGCTGGAGATCGTGGTCGTCTCCGAGCGTGTGGCCGTGCCCAGCTTCGACTCCCTCTCCTTCGTCACGGCACCTTAACGCTGGCATCGATGTATATCACCGGGGGCGGGCGGAACGCCCGCCCCCGCTTTACATCACCTTGACCTAACGTTTTTAGAAAGCGAGAATCGCAATTATGACCGAAAATGCCCTGTCTGTGCAGTCTGATGTCAGCCCCCCGGCACAGAAGAGCGCTTCCTCCAACATGGTCCTCAAACTCCTGCGTTACACGGCTGTCAAGCTGGGAGCACTCTTTATCGCGGTTGTCGTCGGTATTTATCTGACGATTCTGATCGCCAATATGGGTGGGTACGTGGATCAGATCCTTATCGGACAGATCCGCGAGCAGGTTTCTCTCCAGGTCAGTATGGACCCGGAGCTCCGACGCCTGCCTACAGAAGAACGTCTTCAGATGATCGACGACCTCGTGGCGATAGAGGAGGAGCGGCTGGGGCTGGATCAACCCTTCCTGATCCGGAGTTTCCGGTTTCTGGGGCGCGCCCTCACCCTCAACCTGGGGCGGGCCCAGTTCATGTCCAGTGACAGTGGCTCCCGGCTGGTGCGCAACATCATTTTTGAGCGATTGCCGCCAACTCTGCTGCTCATGGCGACGGCGAATCTGTTACTCTTCTTTATCAGCCTCTTCTTTGCGCTGTATCTCTCGCGCAACTACGGGAGTGTCTTCGACAAGATGATCATCGGGCTTTCCCCCATCTCTTCAGCCCCGGCCTGGTTCTACGGCATCTTTCTGATCCTGCTTTTTGCCGCCGTGCTGGGCTGGCTGCCCTTCGGTGGGATGGTGGCAGCACCGCCGCCGCAGGAGACGGGAGCGCGGCTGTTGAGCATCGGCCGGCATCTGATCTTGCCGGTGATGGCCTGGCTGATCAGCGGCTTCTTCAGCAGCGTCTACGGTTGGCGCACCTTCTTCCTGATCTTCTCCATGGAGGATTACGTGGAGCTGGCTCGGGCCAAGGGGCTCTCTGACCGGGAGATCGAGCGGCGCTACATTCTGCGGCCCACGTTACCCAACATCATCACCAGTTTTGCGCTCATGCTGATTACACTCTGGCAGGGGGCGATCATCACGGAGACTGTCTTTATCTGGCCCGGACTGGGACGGCTGTTGTTCCAGGCCATCAACCTCTTCGATTCGCCGGTGATCGTTGGCTCTGCTGTCATCTACGCTTACCTGCTGGCCCTGACGGTCTTTATGCTGGACTTCATCTATGCCCTGGTGGATCCCAGAGTGCGGGTGGGCAGTGGAGGAGCACGCTAATGAAATGGCTCATTCAAACCTTTAAAGATATTCGTCAATATCCTTCGGCGGTGATCGGACTGGTGATCATCTCCTTGATGGTCATCCTGGCGATCTACGCTGTAGTCGCCATCCCGTACAGTGACGCCATCCGGCTCTGGCGGGGCGGTGAGGAAATCTGGGGTGAGAATCCCCGCACCGTGCCCCCGGCCTGGACCAATCTCTTCCGAGCGCAGACGTTGCCGGAGACCATCGTGCTCCAGGTAGACGATGAGGCGGTGACGAAGAGCAAGCAAGCAATCTCCGAGGGGATGTACGATGTGGTCCTGGAATATCCCTTCGACTATCCGTACGACGGTTTTCCCCAGTCCATGAGCATCTTCTTCACCACGCAGTACGATGAGCGTCCCCCTCACGTTTCCCTGTCGTGGCTCACGCCCGATGGGCGAGAGATCCGGCTGGGCGAGATCACCGCCCGGCAGGCAGAGACCTACCGTGTCGATCAGGATGATCGTTTGATCCGGCGGTTGGGTGGAGCTGAGCCCCGGATTGGCCTCTTTGCCGACCCGGAACTGGAGACGCCCACCCCCATCAAAGGTACCTATACCCTGCTGGTCGAGGCCATCACCTTTGAAGAGGACGCCGATGTGGATGCGAAGGCCGTGATCTACGGTCAAGTACATGGTCTGGCGGGCACCGATCACCGGCGCCGGGATCTGACGGTGGCCTTACTCTGGGGAACGCCCATCGCGCTCTCCTTCGGGCTGCTCGCGGCCCTGGGCACTACGCTGGTCACCATGGTCATCGCGGCGGTCGGGGTCTGGTTTGGCGGTGCGGTGGACGGCCTGATTCAACGCATCACGGAGATTAACATGGTCCTCCCCTTCTTGCCCATTCTTATCATGGTGGGAACCTTCCTCGAGAACGGGCGCAGCATCTGGATGATTCTGATCTGGGTCATCGCGCTGAGTATCTTTGGTGCTGCCATCAAGAGCTATCGGGCCATCTTCCTCCAGGTCAAGGAATCGCCCTACATCGAGGCGGCGCAGGCCTACGGCGCCGGTAACTGGCGGTTGATTATCTTCTACCTGGTGCCCCGCATCATCCCCGTGTTGATCCCGGGTCTGGTGAGCGCTATTCCGAGCTACGTCTTCCTGGAAGCCTCCCTGGCCCTGCTCGGATTGGGGGATCCGATTCTGCCGACGTGGGGCAAGTTGATCGATGATGCGCGTTCCAACGGAGCGCTGTACAACGCGCAGTACTACTGGGTTTTGCAACCGGCCGTCTTGTTGATGGTGGTAGGACTGGCGTTTGCCATGGTGGGTTTTGCGCTGGATCGCGTTTTCAACCCCCGCCTGAGGGAGATATAGAACCATGGCCGAAAAAGAGATACTACTGAGTGTAAAGGACCTAGACCTGCACTTCCGCACGACCAAGGGCGTGGTGCGGGCGGTGGACAGTGTGGATTTTCAACTGCATCACGACGAAGCGGTGGTGGTGCTGGGGGAGTCGGGCTGTGGCAAGACCTCCCTGGCCAAGGCGATCCTTCGGTTGTTGCCCCGCAACGTGCATACCTACGACGGTGAGGTTTTCCTCAACGGTACGGACGTGATGCAGCTGACCGACGAGCAGTACCGGCGCCAGGTGCGCTGGCTGCGCATGTCCATGGTGCCCCAGGCAGCCATGAATTCCCTGAACCCGGTGCTGAAAGTGGGCGATCAGGTGGCGGAGCCCTCCATCATCCACAACGGGATGAGCAAGGAGCAGGCGTTGGCGCAGGCCAGCAAGATGTTCCAGCACGTGGGGGTCCCCCTAGACTTCCTGCATCGGTACGCTTTCGAGCTGAGTGGTGGGATGCGCCAGCGGGTAGCCATTGCCATGGCACTGGTGACCTCGCCGGATCTCATCGTGCTCGACGAGCCCACCTCGGCGCTGGATGTGCTGACGCAGGCGAATATCTTCAACGTGCTCAAGCGCATCAAGCGCAACCTGGGAATCAGCTTTATTCTTATCACCCACGACATTGCCACCTCCAGCGAGCTGGCCAACAGTGTGGCGGTCATGTATGCCGGGCAGATTGTGGAACGGAGCGACGCCCATCGCTTCTTCGACAAACCGCTCCATCCCTATTCGCAGAAGCTGATGGACAGTGTGCCCCGCCTGCGTGGCACCCAGGAACCCGATTTCATCACCGGGCAGCCACCCAGCTTGCTCAATCCGCCGACCGGTTGTCGCTTTGCTGACCGCTGTCCCTATCGCTTTGATCGCTGCGACGAAGAGCCACCGCCCTTCGAGCAGGACGGACGTTGGGTCAAGTGCTGGTTGTATGCGTGAGCCAGAGGAGCTATGATGTCCGTTGAAATGAATACACAAGGCCAGAATGAGGTAGTGGCAATGGAAAGCGGAAGTATGCAAGATAACGGGGCGTTGCTGTCGATCGAGAATCTGCGGGTTTGGTTCGAGCTGCGCCGCTTCGGGTTTGGGCATGCCGGATATGTGCGCGCCGTCGATGGCATCACCTTCGATCTTGATCTGGGGGAGACCATCGCCATCGTCGGCGAGAGTGGCTGTGGTAAGACCAGCTTGATGAAGACGATCCTGGGGTTGAACACACCCACGGAGGGGTCGGTGACCTTCAATGGGATGCGGCTTACGCAGCAGCGGGGGGCGGCATTGCGGGAATATCGCTCGCAGATTGGTTTTGTGCAGCAGGATCCCTACGGCGCGCTGGCCCCCTTCATGACGATCGAGCGTATCCTGGAGGAGCCCCTCATCATCAATGGGGTGAAGTCCAAGGAAGAGCGTGCGCGGCGGATCCGCAAGGTGCTTGAAGAGGTCAAGATGGCACCCATCGAGGATTTCCTGCCCAAGTATCCTCACATGTTGAGTGGCGGGCAGCAGCAGCGGATTGTCATCAGCCGGGCGATGCTCCTGGAGCCGAAGTTGATCGTCGCCGACGAGCCGGTCTCGATGCTCGACGCCTCGGTGCGGGTGGAGATTCTCAAGTTGCTGCGCGGGTTGCAGGAGGAACACAACCTGGCGGTCATTTACATCACCCACGATCTCTCCACCGTGCGATACTTCTCCGAGCGCGTTTTCGTGATGTACGCCGGGCAGGCGGTGGAGAAGTCTCTCATTGACGACCTGATTCACAACGCCCTCCATCCCTACACCCACGCGCTGCTCGCTGCGACTTCCGATCCTGACGCCGACAACGCCACCCAGTTCCGGGACGTGCCGCCGGGCGAGCCGCCCAGTTTGGTCAACCCACCCTCCGGCTGTCGCTTCCATCCCCGCTGCCCCCATTTCATGGAGGGCCTATGCGATGTGCAGGAGCCGCCGCACTTCGTTCCGGAACCCAGACACGAGGTGGCATGTTGGTTGTATAAGGATAGCAGGTAGGTAGATAGTGTCTAATTTAGCTCCGTGGAAGCTTATCGCGATTGGCGCGGTGTTGGTCGTAGGCGGCTTTTTGGGGCCGTTACTTATGGTCCTGGAGGAGGTCCCTACGTCCTTTTGGCTGAGTTTCCTCTCATATGCGGCCTCCACTGCCGGACTGTTTTTGGGTCTGGTGGGAGGGGCTTTCTACGCTCGAGCGTCCGCTCGGGACAACGAGTGGAAGTGAATCCATACTGCCCCGGCTGGAGGGCCGGCCTGCTGGTCGACCTTTTGGGTTGGTGAGGCTTCCACGACGCGTCATTGAAGCCGGTGTTGCTTGTGTTTTGAGCAGCGCCGGCTTTCTTTTTCCTGTCTCGGAAACGTTACCGGGCTTTTTCCGGGGCCGATTTTGAACCCGGGACTATCACTCCAGGTATATATGTTAGTTTGCCCTAACCAGCAGTACCAGACAAGACCTTCGAAGGCGGTCTGCCGGTTTGTTCAGGGCCTATTCATATCTATGTATGGAGGAGGAACATGTTACGAGGTAAATTAATGTCCCTGGTCACCCTCTTGGTGGCCCTCGTCGTCTTGGTTGCCGGTTGTCAGCCGGAGACCATCGTCGAGACGGTGATTATCACAGAGGAAGGTGAGACCATCGTCGTCACCGCTACCCCTGCTCCGGACGGCGTGGATGTCCAGCCGGTGGAAGGCCCGGTGGTCGGTGGGCCCGGCGATACCTATCGCATCGCAGTCCTTTCTGACATGAGTACGACCAACATTTGGTCGGCCTACGATCCCGATGCCAGCATCTGGAATTACGCCGTTTACATTAGCAAGTACCCCACGGCTTACTCGCTCACCGAGCACCGCTGGGACTTCATCCCCTGGCTCGCGGTGGACTTCGCCACCGAGCTGGAGGAAGAGGGGGATTTCTGGGTTAGTACCGTACCGCTGGCCGAGGGCGCGCTGTGGAGCGACGGCACCGAAATTACCGCCGAGGATTGGGCCTGGACGGCAGAGACGGTCATGGCTCTGGGTCTGTCCGGTAACTGGTCGAGCAATGGTTACGACAGCGCCTATCTTGACCGGATCGAGGCTGTGGATGCGTACACTGCCAAACTCTACTACCACACCAAGCCCGGTCTGGCCCGTCACGAGTACGGGACCCTACAGGCCCCCATCCTGAGCCGCGCCTTCTGGGCGGATCGGGTGGCTCCCCTGTTGGAGCGCATGGAGGGCATCGCCGATCTCGACCCCGACAGTGATGATTACATCGCCGCGCAGGAGGAGATTCTGCAGGCACTCTACCAGCTCGACGGAACGGGTGAGCCGACCGGTGGTCCCTGGAATCTGAGCCAGTGGGAGCCCGGTGCCTTCTCCGAAATCTCCCGGCACGATGCGTTCTTCCGCCGGGGCACCGAGGTCACCGAGTTCGCCGAGGGAGCGTATCGTGAGGTGCGTCCGGACGGCGTCGAGATCGTGGCCCACGGCGACCCCACCGGGGAGGTTGAGACGGAGTACGTCGAAGGACCCTGGTTCGAGAACACCCTCTTTTCTGTCTACAATGCGGACGCGGCCCTGCTGGCGCTGGACGCGGGTGAGGTGGATTTCGTCCTCACGCCCAACGGCCTCAGCCGGGGGCAGGTGGAGCAGATCTCCCAGAACCCGAACATCTCTTTCGTCGCCAATCCGGCCAACGGTTTCCGCTACCTGGGCTTTAACTTCGATGTGGAGCCTCTCAATGATCCGGCGATCCGCCAGGCTATCGCCTGCCAGATCGACAAGCAGTTCCTGACCCAAAACCTGCTTCAGGGAGCAGCCATTCCCGTCAACACGCTGGTGCCGGAGAGCAACACCTACTGGCACAACCCTGATGTCCCCCTCTACTGCGATGGCATGACGACGGAGGAGCGGCTCGTGGAAGCCACGCGCATCCTCGAGGAAGCTGGATATACCTGGGACGTGGCCCCCACCTGGAACACCGACCGCGGTGGTTCGGCGGAGTGGGGTGTGGGAATGCGGGCGCCTGACGGCACCCCCGTGCCTCAGCTCTCCCTGCTGGCGCCCAGCGCCGGCTACGACCCTCTGCGCGCCACTGCCGGGGTCTACATTGAGCAGTGGATCAACCAGCTGGGGATCCCGACGACGGCCAACCTGACCAACTTCAACAACATCCTGGATACCGTCTTCGGCAGCCGCGATTGGGATATGTATATTCTCGGGTGGGGCGTGACCGCTTACCCCAGCTACATCTGTGACTTCTTCACCGACGCCGGCTGGAACGAGACCCGTTACTCTTACTACGCCCCGGAGTTCCAGGGCATGTGCGATGATTTCTACGCCGAGACCGACGTGGAACTGGCCCGCGAGAAGGGGCTGGCTATTCAGGCGCATCTATCCGAGAACTTGCCCTACATCACCCTCTTCACCACGCCGATGTATGATGCATGGCGTTCCGACAGCGTCACCTTCCCCTTCACCGAGTTGATTGACGGGTTGGGGGCCGGCTACTACGGTCTGAAGACGCACGTACAAGCCGTTCAGTAACACTCTCGCGTCCCTGACGCAATTGCATATCGAGTGGGGGGGGAGGGGTAACCTCTTCCCCCCCACAGTCTGTAGAAATTCGTAAAGAGATAGAAAAAAGTAGGAGGCACAGAATGGGCAAATACATCCTGAGGCGCAGTGCTCAAATCCTGCTCACGCTCATTATTTTCCAAACCTTGTTATTTTTGATTCTGACCGCGATGCCCGGCGATGTTACCAACCGGTTGATCTCCAATCCGAACATCCCCCCGGAGGTTCGCGAGCGCACCCGCCGGGCGCTAGGGCTGGACGATCCGCCCCTGGTGCAATATGGGAAATGGCTGCGAAATTTTGTCACCGGGGATCTGGGCGTCTCCTATTCTCAATATCCCAGGCCGGTGATGGAAATTTTGGCCGAACGTATTCCCCGCACGCTGGCGCTCTTCCTGAGTGCGACTCTCATCCAGTTTATCGTGGGCTTTGCGATGGGCCGGGTGTTGGCCTGGCAGCGCGGCGGATTTTTTGAGTATGGCACGACGCTGTTCGGGGTGCTCCTCTACACCGTCTTTACCCCCTGGTTTGGGCTGATGATGATCTTTATCTTTGGTGCCCGACTGCGCTGGCTGCCGCTGGGTAAGTTCCTGGATCCGATTTTGTGGAGTCGGACGCAAATCCCGGGGCTGGAAGCTACAGCTTCCAAAGCCAATTTTATCTTTGGGCGGATGCTCTGGACGGCGACAGTGGTGGTAGTGTTGTGGTTGCTGTTGGTGGTGTTGACCCGTCATCTCGACACCCGCCGGCGCCGGCAGGTGCACATTGCGGGTACGGTAGCGCTGCTGGGAGGCGCCGTCGCCCTCTGGGCGACTTCCCAACTGGGTGTGCTCGCCGGCAACATCCTGATCCACATGATTCTTCCCATCCTAACTATCACCCTGGTGGGATTTGCCGGGACCATGCTGCTGACCCGGCAGACGATGTTGGAAACCTTGCGCGAGGATTACATTCAAACGGCCCGAGCTAAAGGACTTTCGGAACGAGTGGTGCGGGATCGGCACGCGGCGCGCAATGCCGTATTGCCCGTCTTCACCAATCTGATCATCGGCCTGCCCTTCGTCTTGAGCGGCGGTATCATCACCGAGACCATCTTCTCGTGGCCCGGCATGGGGCTGACGTTGTTGGAGGCCACGGTGGCTGAGGACATTCCTCTGGTGATGGGGGCGCTGAGCCTGCTGGGCGTGCTCTCTCTGGTGGCCCATCTCGTCGCAGACGTGGCATACGCCTTCCTGGACCCCCGGATTCGGTATACCTGAGAGCGAGGTGAATCATGCGCGATATGACTTATGCTAGAACGGCCTCCACTTCTTTGTGGAAAATGCGGCTACAGCTGGCCTGGAAATCCTTTCGGCGCGGCTGGGCCATGTTCAAGGAGAATCCCATCGGTTTGGTGGGACTGGGGATTATCGTCTTCTTTGGATTGCTGGCGTTGCTTCATCCCCTGCTGATGGCGACGGTGTGGGAGCCGCGCGTCTACGATCCGGTGATCGGCTACGATTTCGAGATCCTCGTCCACCCCTCACCGCCCAGCTGGCTCTCTCAGCCTGATAATCCCTTGCATCAGCGCTCCTTCCGCCACATTCTCGGCACCGACCCGCTGGGACGGGACGTCTTGAGCCAGTTGATGTACAGTACGCAATCGGAGTTTGCCCTGGGCTTCATGGCTGCGTTGGTGACCGTCGTCATTGCCACCACCGCTGGGGCTATGGCGGCCTACTTCGGCGGCGCGGTCGATGTTATTCTGATGCGCCTGGCCGACGTGATCCTGATGTTGCCTTTTATCGCCATTCTCATTGTGCTGAGTGCCCTCTTCGACTTCCAGATGATCCATCTGGCGGTGGTCTACGGCATTCTGGCGGGCTTCGGGGGCAACACCATCGTGATCAAGTCGCAGGCGCTGGCTATCAAGGTCAAGACCTACATCGAGGCCGCGCGGGTGGCGGGGGGTAATGACTGGCACATCCTCTTCACTCACCTGGTGCCCAACCTGCTGCCCCTCTCTTTCCTGTTCATGATGTTTACAGTGACCAATGCTATCTTCTCCGAGGCGGTGCTCTCCTACTTCGGGCTGCTCAACATTCGTATGAGCTGGGGGATCATGATCCAGACCACGCAGGCAGCCGGCTATCTGCTCTCCTCCTTCCGCTATTGGTACTTGATGTTCCCGGCGGGTCTTTCCATCTCGCTGCTCTGTTCCGCCTTTTATCTGGTGGGCCGGGCGATGGATGAGGTGGTCAACCCCCGCTTGCGCAAACGATGAGGTCGATCATGGTAGAGAAAAATATCCTTTCCGTAGAGAATTTGGTGATGCATTACAAGACCCGCAAGGGGGACGTCTCCGCCGTAGATGGTGTGAGCTTCGCTCTGCGACGCGGTGACGCGCTGGGCCTCGTGGGAGAATCGGGATGCGGCAAGACCTCCGTGGCCTTCTCCCTGCTCCGCTTGTTGCCCGATAACGCCCGCATCAAAGACGGGGCGATCTTCGTCGACGGCCACGATCTGGTCTCGATGAGCCAGGAGGCGCTGCTGAAGTTCCGGTGGAACCGGATAGCGATGGTTTTCCAGGCGGCGATGAACGCCATGAATCCGGTCTACCGTGTGGGCGAGCAGATTATGGAGGCAATGGAACTGCACCTGGATCCCATGCCGAGGGAGCAGGCGCGCGCTCGGGTGGCCCAACTCTTCGATCTGGTGGGGTTAGACCCAGAGTTCATGGATCGCTACCCGCACGAGTTTAGCGGGGGGATGCGGCAGCGCGCGGTGATCGCCATGGCCCTCTCCTGCGAGCCGGACATCATCATTGCCGATGAGCCGACGACGGCCCTCGACGTCATCGTGCAGGACCGCATCCTGCGCGAGATGAAGCAGATTCAGCGGCAGCTGGGGATGAGCATGATCTACATCTCTCACGACATTGCCGTGATTGCCGAGGTGGCCGACCAGATCGGGGTGATGTACGCCGGGCGGATGGCGGAGCTCGCACCGTCTGTCGCTATCTTCGAGCGGCCATTACATCCCTACACCTACGCGCTGATGCGGGCCTTCCCGAGCATCACGGGTGAGAAGCACGCGCTGACGACGTTGCCCGGAGAGCCGCCGGACCTGCTCTATCCACCGCCGGGATGCCGTTTTCATCCGCGCTGTCCCAATGCGACGGAGATCTGTGCGCGGGAGCAGCCCCCCTTCGAGGAGATGGAGGCGGGCCACTGGGTAGCCTGCTGGAATCCCATGCCGGCGAAGAAAGAGGTGAGATAATGGTCGATAACAACGTACCCTTGGTTCGCGTCGAGGGGTTGAGTAAGTTTTTTCCTGTCGGCGGAGGATTACTCCGTCGTCAGACCAGCCACGTCCGCGCGGTGGATGACGTCTCTTTTGAGATCATGTCCGGCAGCTCGCTCGGGTTGGTCGGAGAGTCGGGCTGCGGCAAGACGACCACGGGCAAGATGCTCGTCCGGCTCTACGAGCCGTCGGAGGGCCGCATCCTCATTCAGGATGGAGACGGGGATCTGGAAGATATCGCCCATCGCAAGGGAGGAGAGCTGCAAGCCTTCCGCAAGCGGGTTCAGATGATCTTCCAGGACCCCTACGAATCGTTGAATCCCCGGCGCACCATCTATGATACCGTCGCCGAGCCGCTGGTCGTTCAGAAGATGGGGTCGGTGGCAGAGCGCGAGGAACGGGTGGCGACCCTGCTGGAGCGGGTGGGATTGACACCCGCCACGAGCTTCATGTTCCGCTTCCCGCACGAACTCTCCGGCGGACAGCGGCAGCGGGTGGCCATTGCCCGGGCACTCGTTGTCGATCCGCTCTTCATCGCCGCCGACGAACCGACCTCCATGTTGGACGTCTCTATTCGTACGGGGGTGATGAATCTGATGATGGAGCTGGCCGAGGAGATGGGCATGAGCTATCTCTACATCACCCACGACTTGGCCGTCGCCCGGTACATGTGCCAGCGCATTGCGGTGATGTATCTCGGCAAGCTGGTGGAGCTGGCTCCGACGGAGGAGCTGCTTTCCCACCCCTTGCATCCCTACAGCCGGGCGCTCATCTCCGCCGTGCCCATTCCCGATCCCCGCGTGCAGCGGGAGAGCATTGACATCAAGGGCGGGGTCAGCGCCCCCATCGATCCGCCCCCCATCTGCCGCTTTTACGAGCGATGTCCCCGGGGGGACGAGGTCTGTGCCAGTCAACCGCATCCTCCGCTGGAGGATAAGGGCGGTGGACACTACGTCGCCTGCTATCACGTCTGAAGCCTCTCTGCGGGCCAAAAAGATCTGGCCGGCGACCCTCTCATTGGCACTTGAGCAGCGGATGGAGACACGGAGGTGTTTCCATCCGTTGCGCGGTAGAGGGGGATAACGAGAAGGGGCACTGCGACGTCTCTATCCGGGAGGCTATCGGGAAGGGTAGCCGTCCCCATGAGGATGGACTCTGCATGTTGCGTTGTCGGTGAGAGGGTCTTGCTTACGGCAATAATCTGAGGGCGTGAGCGGATGTTTCGCCCTGGCCGCACTTCCGCGGCTGGGGACGGATTCATTCTCGGAAATCCTTTTGAAACGGGAGGCAATCTCATGGGACGTTATCTACTTCGCAGAGTGCTCTCCAGTCTGATTGCACTCTTCGTCTTCTTGACCTTGATGTTCTTCGTCGTGCAAGTGACGATTCCCGGCGACTTCACCACGCAGTTCGCTCAGGGACTAACGCTCGAAGAGCGAGAGGCGCTGCGGGCAGAGTTGGGAATCGACCAGCCCCTCCTGACGCAGTATCTCCGGTGGATGGGGCGTTTGTTGAGCGGCGACCTGGGGCATTCTCTGTATGGCTTCTCGGTCGTTCAACAGCTGAAGGATGTGATTCCCTATACACTGCTCGTCTTTCTAACCGGCACCTTGATAGCCTTTTTCCTGGGCCAGTGGTTGGGCAAGATGACGGCCTGGCGAGGCCCTGGGATTTTGACCGGGGTGACGATCACGACGGCCATTTCCCTCTACACTGCCTTCCCTCCCTGGTTGGCTTTTCTGGTGACCTACTTCTTTGCCCGCCGGTTGAATCTCTTCCGTGATCCTTTGAGCTACAGCAGACATTCAAATCTTGCGTCGCGTTGGGATCTGGGGGTATGGCACCAGGCTTCTCTCTCTCCCTCCCAGGTCGCCCTGCGGGTGCTGTTGAGTTTCATCGCGGTGGCGGTGCTGCTGCTCGCGATCTATTATCTGCTGCAGCGGCTGGGGAGACGACGGCTACCGCTGCTCGTGGCGCTCCCTCTCTTCCTCGGCGGGGTGCTCGGCAGCTGGTACATCTTTGATTTCGCGCCTCTCGCTATGGATGTGATGACCGTCGCCGGCATTCCCATCCTCACCTACGTCCTGCTCTCCTTCGGCGAGACGATGTTGATCATGCGTACGAGCATGATGGACACGTTGAAGGAGGAGTACGTGCTCACGGCACAGGCAAAGGGGCTGGCCGACCGGGTGGTGCGCAACAAGCACGCGGCTCGCAATGCGCTTCTGCCCGTTCTCAGTCGCTTTGTCGTGAGCTTCTCCTACATGCTGACCGGCTTGGTGATTATTGAGGACACTCTGGATTGGCCTGGGATCAGCAAGTCTCTCTTCGACGCCCTCTATCAGCAGGATATGCCCGTCGTGATGGGGGCGCTCTTGCTGGTGGGGGTGCTCTCTGCGGTCGCACGGCTCGCCCTAGACGTGGTCGCCGCTTGCCTCGACCCCCGCATCTGCTTCGATGCAGCTCAATCCTGGAGGCTCTCATGACCGGTACAGACTTTGCAACGGAACGGTTGAGCGTTCGAAGAACGCCGTGGAAGTTGCGGCAGGAGCGTCTGGTGGCCGGCTGGCGACAGTTGAAGAGCAACTGGCGGCTCTATGCCCAGAATCCCATGGGTCTGGTAGGGGTGGCTATTGTGGCCCTCTTCGGAATCCTGGCGATGTTACATCCACTCCTGATGGCGACGGTGTGGGAACCACGGGTCTTCGATCCCCTCACGGGTTACGACTTCGAGGTCCTTCACCATCCGGCACCGCCTTCGGCGCGCCATCTTCTGGGGACCGACTCTCTGGGACACGACGTGCTGAGTGTCTTGCTGGCAGCGACCACCCCCGCTTTTAAGGTTGGGATAACCGCGGCTATCACTACCGCGCTCCTGGGGGTGACGATCGGGGTGGTTGCCGCCTTCTACAAGGGGTTCACCGACGCCATTCTCCTGCACGTCGCCGACGCCTTCCTGCTGTTGCCGGCTCCCCTCTTCATGGTCGTCGTGGGTATGCGCTTCCAAGAGCTGGGTCCCGTTCCTTTGGGACTGATCTACGGGATCATTGCCGGGGCGGGAGGGGCTGCAATTGTACTGCGATCTCAGGCCTTGACCGTGGTCGCCAAGCCCTTCATCCAAGCTGCCCGGGTAGCGGGAGGGGGCAATCTCCACATTATGTTCGTGCACGTCGTGCCGCACCTGCTCCCCCTGGCGGCCCTCTACATGATGTTGGCTGTTACCGGAGCCGTGGTTGCCGATGCCTTTATCGCCTTCTTCGGCTTCTCGCGCACCTACCTCAACTGGGGCACGATGATCTACAACAGCCTGGTCTACTCTTATACGCTGGGTACCGGCATCTCATGGCATGTGCTTCTTCCGCCCGCGATGGCGCTTTCCATCTTTGCCGCCGGCTTCTACCTGATTGCCCGCGCTCTTCATCGGGTGGCCGATCCGCGCCTGCGGTCACGCTGACCGTTATCTTCTCAAATGCGTGGAGGCCGGCTGCAAGACAGAGCCGGCCTCCACCTCTCCTGGGGACGGGTCAACGCTGAATGTCGAAAGCCTCGATGTTCCATAGAGCGGAGAGCTCGGTGGAATCCAGGTGGAAGCCCACCACATCGGTGCTGGTCGCCGCGACCTTGATCCGGGTGAAGAGCGGTAGGGCCGGGATTGCCTCGGTGAAGAGTCGTTGAGCCTCGGCGTGGGCTTGACGGTAGGATGCCGTGCCCGGCAGCGCCTCAAGCGCAGCCGCACAGGCTGCGTCGTAGGCGGGATCGCTGTAGCCGGAGAAGTTGGAGCCGGCCCACTGGTTGTCTCTATCGGGAATCTCCCGTGTCACGTAGAGGTCACAGGGCGGGGGCGTGATGCTCGCCGACCAGGCAAAAGAGGCCAAATCGAAAGCGCGCCCGTACAGCACCCCCTCCGGATCCTGGGCGAAAAGCTCCAGGGGCGGCAGACTGCGAGGGAAGACCTGAATCCCACACTCTGCCAGATTGTCCTGGAAGTAGGCCATGTAGCGGGTGTGAAGGGTCTGGGTGGTCGCCTGCCAGGTAAATTCCAGGGGAGTATTGTTACGGATTCCCGGGACATCGTAGGCTTCGCGAACCCCGTCGCCGTCCTCATCGCGCCACCCCATTTCCTCCAGTAACGCCATCCCGGCCTCAGGGTTGTGCTCGTAGATGCGCACGTACTGCGCGTCGTAGAGGGGATGGCTCTGCGGGATGTAGGAATGGAGCACCCGAGAATGCCCGTAGAAAAGGTGCTCGGTGGCCCCTTGTCGGTCCAGGCAGTAAGCGATGGCCCGCCGCATCCGAACGTCTTCGAAGAAATCGGGGCGGGTGTAGCCAGCTCGCGGGCTGATGCCGAAGTCGATGTGCTCCCAGAGGGTGTCGGGCGCAAATTCGGCGCGGAGCACGCCGTCCGTGTCGAGTCTGAGCAGGAGTTCCATCTGATTCTCCAGCCCCACATCCTGGGTGAGGATATCACACTCTCCCGCGAGCAGCTGTGAGAGGGCCACGTTGGGATCGGAGATGAAGCGATAGATGACGGCGTCCAGCTCGGGCAGTCCTTCCTCGGCGCGGAAGTAAAGGGGATTGCGCACGACGGTGATGTGGTCCCCCTGGACCCATTCCTTAAGCAGGAAAGGCCCCCAACCCAGTGGGAATCGAGTCGTTTCTTCCGCGTACAGGAGTTCACCCGCGGTATAGCCTAACTCCGTCTCCCAGAGATGCCGGGGAAAGGGATGAAAAAAGTTGGTGAAATAGTTGCTGTCCAAGAAGCCGGGGAGCCCGATCCAGAGCACCGTCTGGTCGTCCAGGGCCTCGTAACTCGCGGTGCGTAAGGCGGTGTATTTGCTGGCAGGCGTCTCCGGGGCCAGTTGCAGCTCAAAGCCGTAGACGGAATCGTCAGCGGTGAGGGGCTGTCCGTCGGACCACCGCAGGTCGGGCTTGAGGGTGAAGGTCACCTGGAGCTGATCCATCTCCACCGGTTCTCCACTGAACTCAATGGCACAATCGAGATTTCGGCAGTTGCTCGGGAGTAGCAGCTCCCCTTCTACCAATTCGACCGGCTCGCCGGCGGCGTTTAACACCCGATCCCCCGCCTGGATGATGACAGTTCTCAACAGGGCGTCTCCATCTTCCAGGCTGGGCAGCTTCTCCAGAAGGACAGGCTGGTATTCGTAATTGTGGTTATCGATAGGGCCATCGTAGAGCGCTTGAAAGATGTGGAGCGCAGACGTTCCGGACGTACCCAGCCGGTAAAGGGAGGTTGGTTCGGTCTCCTGGCAGACGACCAGCGTCTTGGGTCCCGAGGGGGTGGGGGTGGGGGGCGGTGGGGTTGCCGAAGGTATGACCGGCTCCGGCGAAGGTGAGGAGGATGCCGTCAGTGTGTTGAGGGGAGAGTCCGGGGTCAGGGGGGGGGCGCAACTCAGCAACAGGATCGTGCCGAGAATGAATGTCCATAGGGTATTGGGT
>NPIE01000070.1_pt1 | contig 30422 bp, 33 predicted proteins | sample 8637661 | NCBI WGS metagenome assembly NPIE01 (sample SAMN07420842, study PRJNA396082) | bioreactor metagenome | isolation source: sample BA12 brine-fed electro-methanogenic bioreactor BA | place: Japan: Kochi | collected 2016-12-09 | reverse complement strand
CGGCTTTCCTTCCGACCTCGGCGGGATCGACTACGAGCCTTGCACCTCCCGACTCGATGGCCGCCCTCGCCGCCGCCATCTTCATCTGTTAGACTCCCACAGAGCGGCCCCTTTCAGGTTTGCCTTGTATAGGTTGGCACCCCTAAGGTCAGCTCAACTCAGATTGACCATTCTTAGGTCAGCCCTGCTCAGGTTAGCTCCCCACAGGGCGGCTCCTTTAAGATCGGCCATGTATAGGTCAGCATCACTTAAATTAGCACCACGTAGGTAGCGCCCCCTTAGATCCGCCCGCCTAAGCTCAGGAATTATAGTACGGTGTTTACGCCATTGATTCCATATTGACGGCCCCTCATAAATAATACGAAGATGTTCGTCGGAATATCTCCCTGGCCACACTCAAATCAGTCCCCTGATTATAGTCACGAACCTAACTTTCAAAACTTAAATTTCCATCCAAGAATTTCTCAATCCAGCTTTTCGCGAAGCTAAAGTTTGGTTTTAGACTATAATCTGAACCAGAACAAATTAGTCGAGTTAGCTTCATATAGTTCTGGAAATCTGGAATTGTACTTCCTCCACTGATTCCAGACTTCCACACCCTGCCTTAGAATCCGAAGATGTTCCTCATTCGTCACCTGGCCAACCCCCACCAAAACCCCGCCAAAAGCCCATAAAAACGGCCTTTCACCGCCCTTCTTCCTGGACCTCGTACTCCATGGTGCTGATGGCATGCTTGAAGACGATGATCTTCTTGCCCTTCCCGACGTCCAGGAGGAGCTCGTAGTTGTTGTGCGACTCAAGCTTTGCGATCAGGGGCCTTCCGTCCATCAGCCTGATCGTCACCTTCTGGCCCACGGCCTTGGGGATGAACTGCTTCGGCTTTGGTGTCTCCTTCCCCGTCTCCTTCTTCGCCTCTTCCTCTCCATTGTCCAAGAACTTCATTTTTCAGCTCCTAAAAATACTGAATCGTCCCATCGAGAAGGCTTCTACCCTCCTCCGATCGAAAGAGGGGCGGCTCCCAGTCCTCGACAATCCGCCACCTCTTCCTCTTCTTTCCGTCCTTCCCTCTCCCCTTTTCCCTTACATGTCTCTCTTCGCCGCCCTCGCACTCGCTCTCAACCGCTTCCGCCTCTTTCTCTCGGCGGATCAGGATGCCGCGCCTCTGCCATGCGGGGCTCTTGGCGAGGTTTGTCCCCCGGCGGAAGAGCATCTCGTGGATCTCGCCCTCCTTCATCCCCCGAAGCCTTCCCATCGCCTGGTGAGGGACGAGGCCGTCGTCGATGAGGGCGTAAAAGCCGCAGGAGAAGATGTGGTTTCTCCAGGCCTCGTCCTGCCGTCCCGCGAAGTACTCGTTGATCTCGCCGGGGGGGCAGAGGGGGATTGACCTCGCATCCATGGCCACGGCTTTTCCGAGGCCGATTGAGAGGAGGCCCGAGAGGGTCCCCGCCACCACCGAGTCGATCTTCTCCAGCCGGCCGTTGAAGGGCGCCTCCGGAAAGAGGATGCTGATCTCGTCGGAGAAGGTGAAGGCGAGGGAGGGGGAAAGGCCCGACTCCTCCACGAACCCCCTTGCGGCTCCCGCCATCGCCCTCGCGAAGTCGAGGTCGTGGGGCTTTTTCGCCTCCTTGAGGAGCTTTCCAAACCCTCTGCCGTCGGCCCTCACCACCATCGGGGCGCGGACCCTGAGGTCGGCGTAGACCTCCCGGCCGTCAGTCCTTCTTTTCATCGCTGTAAGGCATGGTGCCGAAATGCTTGGTGATTATGATGTCCCCGACGGCGGTGACCCCCTGGTATGGTATGATTATCCCCTTCCCTTTGAGGTCGAGGAAGGACTTGTTGACGTTTCCGAGAGCAAGGCCGCTCACCTCGCCCACATCCGGATCGAGGACCACGTCGTCGACCCTGCCGACGAAGATCCCCTTCTGGGTGTAGACGTCCTGGTCCAAAAGTGCAGTAATTTCGATGTGCAAATCTCGTCCCCTCCTTTGGCGTTGTTGCTCTCATATCATAAATCTTCTGATCAGTTCGGCAGAGAATTATGTAATAAGCACCGTTACGAAGCTCAGGCCAAAAGACAATTCCTCCGATGGGCGGATTTTCTGGAGGGATATTTTCGCGATAGTGGGCATATCCGGCAGTCCGAACCGAGGGGAGGAAACGTCGGGCGCCTCCTCGACCTGGCGTTAAGGATCGCCTACGAGCGGGCGATAGGGTCGAGAGGCTCTTCTTCTCAGAGCCGGTGGTGGGGGTTTGGACCGACGGTGGCAATTGCCGCCAGAGGCCCTGCCCATCGAGGACGAAATGGCCCCTCGTTCGCGAGGCCCCCGTGGCCCCCGAGGCCGCCGATGGGTGATCGTCACGTCTCCGTCTACTTCGGCAACGTCACCTGTCAGCTCACGGAAAATAGGCAGTCTTCTGCTGGATCGGATGAATTTAGATTGAGAGGGGCGCGCCCCTCCCAATCAATACCCCCTTCAGTCGTCCTCCCCTCCCTTTGGGGAGATCTTCATCATCTTGAGGCCGGGAGGAGGTGGTGAAGGTCCTCCCGGCGGCGGGTTCCCTTTCGTACCCGTACTGGTGCGCGGAGTTGTTTTATCATCGTCATTATCATCAGGTTAAGTCACCGTTCCCGCAGCAGTGGCGGACGAGACCGCCGTCGCCAGGATCATCACCAGCAGAGAAATGATCCCCATGATGTAAGGAAGGTTCTCCTTGACGAACGCCTCCTCTGCGAACCTTCTCAGGGATTCATCCCCCAATTCCGTTATTACCAACCCCCCAACCATGATCAAATCACCTACAGCGTCTTATTTCGTTCACAGCAAAACTTTCCACCATCCCAAGCCTGGCCTGGGAAATTTAAATACCTATTTTTCATATTGGGTCCCAGTTAGTCGGTTTTTGATCCAAACGAGTTATATGAAAGGGCTGTAAACCTGATGTAGATGCTCAATGGTGGGAGCAGCTACATTACACGTATAATAGAATATTATTTATAAAAATAAGAGATCAAATCTTACTCATCTAACAGATGAGTTTTTATACTATAGTATCCTTAGTAGGATGTGTGAGACTTCTGGCTATATTAGGAGTGGTTCTGCTCCTTTCGTCGACGGTTATGGTGGTTGGGGGATCTTATGGTCTCAAAATAAAAGCCACTTCATTGCAAGTAGATAGTCCTCACGGCACACATTCTGCCATATTAGATTATAATCTAGGTATAAGATATATAAGAATTGATTTTGTGGATTCCCTGGCCCTCGATGAGTTCGCTGATTTTTGCATGGAGATCAAACCATTGACTGAGTGCGGATTCGTATACATCGAACTCTGGTTTGATGGTGATGGCGATGGGAAGTGGACCAGTAGCAGTGAAAGAGACTTGAAGCTTTTTACATCACGAAGCAATATAAGCAGTCTAGGATTAGAGGTGAGTGAATGGACGAATCTCTATCTCTTGGACCTTGAATACGGCGAGAGCAGAGCCCGTGGTTCGAAATCCCGCCTCCTGGAATGGATCGAAGAAAATGAAAACTTGAACCTGGTAAGATTGTATATCAGATTTGAGACCTCTCCAAAAAATTATTCATCTGATGGCAGCATCTGGCTCTTCGATTACTTTAGATTAAACGACCTGATAGCCAGCTTTGAGCCGAACGAGGGCCCCTATGAGAAGGTGGGAAAGCCCAAGAAGATAAGCCAGAACGGAAAGATCACCTACACCATAACCTACGGAAACGACTTCAACAACACAACCCTGACAAACCTGGTGATCGTGGAGGATTACGATCCTCGGATGTCTCTCCTTTCGGCGGACCCGCCGCCAGACCCCGGGACGAATAACGTCTGGACGATAGGGAACGTCTCTCCGGGCCAGTACGGTCGGATCGTCCTGGTGATGAAGATGTACAAGCAGAACTTCGTCGCGGACGTGGACGGCCGCGTCTCCGGGACAGGCTTCGTCTCCGTCAGGCGGAGGTTTTCGACCGATAGAGACCCCCACCTTATAATCAACAACGTCAGGATATCCTGCGACCAGTTTGAGAGGAGCGGCAGGGTCGAGACGCCGGTGAGGCCCGTCGTTGGGACGACCCTCAGCTTCTCGGAGCATGGCTCGGGCCGGTACGAGTCTGAGGAGGTCCTGAGCTACAGGACGAGCCGGATGAAGATGAACCGGGAGTTTGACGCTGTCTGGGCCCCTTCGGTCCTGAACCTCTCCTTCGGCCGCGCCGTCGGCTACAACTCCAGCTGGTATGCGAGCCACCTCTGCATGGACGAGAAGAGGGGCTCGATCATAAGGGAGCGGTACCTTTATGCCGACCGGCTGAACTGCACCGGCGCCGCCGAAGTCCGGAGCACCAGGCTGATCCTCGACTCCGAGTCGAACTTCAGCGGGATGGCGATATACGAGATCGAAAGCCACACCGATAGAGATGCCCTCATTACGAGCGTCTTTGAGGGGAGCTATTCCCTCAGAAGCGGCACCGAGGTTTACAAATGAAGAGATGAAAAACGCAAGGTAAATATGAAAACGCAGGAAGAATGCAGATCACCAAATGAGCAAAAGGGACGATCGATGAGAGGGCGGAGGGAATGCCCTCTCATCTTCATAGGAGGTCTGGCGATCTGGAGTTTCCCACTCCCCTTCCCGCTGAGAGAACCTACCACCCGCTCCTTTAAATGACTATTTTTCATGTACAGTTCACGTTGGGCTCATCTGAAATCATCGTCGCTGTGACCTGCGACCTCCGATAACCGCAAATCTATTATCCTCGAAACAGGCCAGAGAACGTTATGGGTCTTAACGTCCCCCAGTTCATCGATGAAGCCATAGCAGAGATTCGCCGCCAGGTGGAGGGGAGAGCGGTCATCGGCCTCTCAGGGGGCGTGGACAGCTCGGTCTGCGCCTTTATGGCCCGCGAGGCGATCGGAGACCGGCTCCTCCCGGTTTACGTGGACAGCGGGCTGATGCGGCAGGGAGAGTCGAAGAAGATAGCCGAAATGTTCTCTGACTTCAACCTCATCACCGTCCACGCCGAGGACCGGTTTTTGGGCGCCCTCGAAGGCGTCACCGATCCCGAGGAGAAGAGGAAGGTGGTGGGGGAGACCTTCATCCGGGTCTTCGAGGAAGAGGCGAGGAACATCGGTGCCGAGTACCTGATACAGGGGACGATATACCCCGACCTGATCGAGTCTGAGGGGGGGATCAAGTCCCACCACAACGTCGGAGGCCTTCCTCTGGAGATGGAGTTTGTGGGGATCGTCGAGCCTCTCCGTGACCTCTACAAGGACGAAGTGAGGGACGTGGCTCGGGGTCTGGGGATGCCCACCGAGATCTGCGAGCGGATGCCCTACCCAGGCCCCGGCCTATCCGTTCGGATCCTCGGCGAGGTGACCCGGGAGAAGCTCGCGGTGGTCCGGGTCGCCAACGCCATCGTCGAGGAGGAGCTGAAGAGCTTCCTCCCCTGGCAGGCCTTCGCCGCGATCCTGGGCAAGGCGACGGGGGTCAAGGGCGACATCAGGGCCTACGGCTACGTCGTGGCGGTGAGGGCGGTATCCTCGAGGGACGCCATGACCGCCGACGTTCTGGAGCTCCCCTGGGACGTTCTGAGGCGGATATCCCATAGGATCACCGGAGAGATCCCCGAAGTATCGAGGGTCGTCTACGACCTGACGCCCAAGCCCCCGGGAACGATCGAGTTCGAGTGAAACAAAAAAATAAATCAAGATCACAGGACGCCCTTGGTGCTGAGGACCTCCGTCCCCTCGACCCTTTTCGCCTCTTTCAGCGCCAGGCCCACGGCCTTGAAGACGCTCTCGGCCTTGTGGTGGTCGTTCTCCCCCTCGAACTTGACGTTCAGGGTGATGAGCCCCTCTTCGGTCAGGGCTTCGAGGATCGTCTTGACCTCCTGGGACGGCAGGTCTCCTATGATCTCATTTTTGAACCCGCCCTTCATCACCAGATAAGGCCGCCCGGATAGATCCAGGGCCACCTCTGCCAGGGCCTCGTCCATGGGGACCGCTGCCCAGCCGTACCTTCTTATCCCCCTCTTCTCTCCCAGGGCCGCGGCGAGGGCTCTCCCCAGGGCGAGGCCCAGGGCCCTCGACCTTTGGGCCGCGATCCCGCCCTCGGCCTTCGCCTTCAGATCGATCTCACCCATCCTCGACAGGGCACAAAGCATGTGGTCGAGAAAGCCCGATCCAGAACCGATATCTGAATCGCCCTTCCCGTCAAGGTTCACCTCGGCTCGTGCCCGCACGCCGCCGACCTCAGAAGTTCCCTTTCCCTTCCTCATAATATCACCTACACGCATCCTCCACAAACCCTCGATTGACCCCCACAAACCCTCCACAGAACCTCCATAAAGGTTATAATCAGGAACTGAGGGCCGAAAGGGCCTCTCTGAAGTCGAGCTTTCCCGTGTATATCGCCGTCCCGACGACGGCTCCTGCGGCGCCCGCGTCCCGGAGGACGAGGATGTCCTCGACGGTGGAGACCCCTCCGGCTGCCACCACCGGTATCTCGACCGCCTCGACGAGCTTTCGGGTCGGCTCGGGGTCGATCCCCCGGAGCCTTCCTTCGGTGTCGATGTTGGTGAAGAGGATCGAGCCTGCGCCCCTCTCCTGGAAGAGGTGGCCGAGCTCGATGGCCCCCTTATCCAGGTCCCTCTGCCACCCCTCGGTGGTGACCTTCCCTTTTCTCACGTCGAGGGCCACCATCACCCTCTCCGACCCGAAGTCGGACGCGAGCTCCGTCACCATCTCGGGCCGGGCCAGGGCCGCCGTTCCCAGGATGACTCGATTGACGCCGAGGTCGAGGAGCGACGCCGCATCCTCCCGGGTCCGAATGCCGCCCCCCACCTGGACGAATAAGTCGAGGTTCTCGACGATCTTCTGAAGGATGGGGCCGTTGATCCGGACGCCCTGGATCGCCCCGTCCAGGTCGATGATGTGCAACGTCGAAGAGCCCATCTCGACCCACCGGACCGCCTGGGCGAGGGGGTCGTCGAGGCTGACGACCTCGGAGCCCGGCACCCCCTGAACAAGCTGGACGCATCTTCCGCCGCGAAGGTCGACGGCGGGGAAGAGATCGAAATTCATGCTGGAGCCGATGTTTTTCAGCCTTATATATCTTTGAGATGCGTTGGCGACGATCGAGGAGAAGAGGGTCCAAGAAGATGAAAAAATCAAAAAAATTAATTTGTTCTGGCCCTCAGTTCAGCTTTTTGAGGTCCAAGACGGCGATGGCTGTCAGAAGCTGGGTGTATGTTATGACCAGCTCGTTGTTCGTCTCGTCCTTCTCAGCGACCCCCCACTCGTAGTAGGACGCGTCTGGATCGAGGTTGTAGTCCACCATGGCGTGGATCTCATACTTGGTTCCGGGGTTCAGAGGCTCATTGATGGGGTTCGGTCCCAGGAACAGGAACCCTTGGTAGGTTTTGACCTCGCCGGAAGCAAGCCCATCGCAGAGGACGCCGCCCCTGGGGTCTGGCATGACCTCCTCGCCAGGAGCGAAGTAGCTGAAGCCGTAAGCGTTGCCGTCGGTGGCCTTACCCCAGGCCCCGACGTTGAACTCACCGTCGGTGGTGGCTCCCTGGTTTGATATGGTGATCTCCAGGGGCACCAGCACTTTCCCGTCGTATGTGAAGGGAGCTGCCAGAACTTTGGCGGACTCGACCGTCAGGTCGGGAAGCTCCCTTAGCTGGGCCGCCATTTCAGAGGTGATCCTGGTATCCAGAGGCAAGGCTTTCATCTCTGTGACCGCTTCTTTCTGAGCCCAGGTGGGGGCCGAACCGAGAAGTAGGCATATGCCCAAAAACGCTGCAAGAATTTTATACATAATCTGTCCTCCGATCTTTCATCACTCCGAACCGTCCGAAACTGGCTTAAGCTGCCTGTTCATCGGACAAGCTATTCTTTGTAATTATTCATTTAAATCTCTGCTCATCACGTAGATGAAACATGGAGCATATCTGAATCCGAAGCCGCGAAGCTGGAGATGGAGCCAGAAAGTTCGAATAGCAAATTTCTGAAAGCCCGATCTATGTCCAGAACCGCTTCGTTCTGGCGTACTCCCGTTCCGCCTTCAAGATGTCCCGGTAGAATTCGGTCTCGTCCCGGCGGAGGTTCCGCATCAGCCTCGCCGCGGTTTCGGGGCCGAGGCCGCGGCTGGCGAGGGTGACGGCGGCGGTCTTGCCGTAGGTGAGGACAAGGTTTGCGTTCCTGTAGACCCTCTTCGTCCTCCGCCGGTCCTCGGGGGTCTTCGATTCCTCGGGCTTTCTCACGATCTTTATCTCCTCCTCTTCCCAGGGCTTGAGGGCCGCCACCATCCTCGAGCCGCAGATGGGGCACTCTGGGACCTCGGGGACGTTCTTGACCATCCGGAGGGACTTCCATTTTTTGCAGCTGACGCAGAAGAGGATCACCCGGTCGTTCATTATCCTATCTTTGAGAAGCTCGATGACGGCTCCGTCGGCCCGTTCCGGACTGGTCAAGTCCCTTCCGCCACGTCTGCCAAAAGACCCTATGGGGCTCGGCGAGGACGTCAGGATGGATATCTCGCCCCTCCTCGCCGACTCCAAAACCCCCCTCGCCCTCTCGACGTCGAGCCGGTCAAAGAAGACCTCCCTCATCGCCTCCTGGCCGATGACGCCGTCCACGAAGAGGCCCAGGACCCTTTTGAGGCTCACTATCTCGCGGTCTACGTCTCGGCGGAGCGCCCCGAACTTCCGGGCGACGTGGACCATCCTCCAGGTGAATAGAGACGTGTTCTTGAGGGTCTTCTCCAGGATCGGGCCGATGTGATCCGGGTCCGTCTCTCCGAGGAGGGCGGCCACCTCCTCTGCCATGATCGGTTTTGGCGTCTCTAGGCCGATCCGATATGGGTCGACGTCCAGGGCGACGCTGGTTCCGAGCCTCGCCGAGAGGAGGGCGGTGATGACTCTCCCCAGGGCCTCGTTGGTCTGGTGGCCGAGGCAGGCGTTTATGGTGATGTAGGTCCCGTCTCCCTCGACGACGATCGTCCTTTCGTCGGGGACGGGCAGATGAGCCTTCATCTGGGACTTAATCATCTTGACGAAGACCCCCGCCGCCTCCGGGTCCACCGGGTAATCGCCGGTCAGGAGGGCGACGGCCGCGGCCTCGCCTCCGCTGGCCTCGTCGTTGCCGTTTTCGGCATCGTCTCCCACTGCTGCTCCACCTACTTCTCCACCTTCATCCCCTTCCTCCAGGAGTCGGGCCACCCGCGCCCTGATCTCGCCCGCCTCCTGGGCTACCATCCAGGGAACGGGGATCTCCTCGCCGGACCAGGAGGGGATCTCGCCCCCCCTCTGGATCGGGGCCACCCTGATCTCCTCCTCCTCGTCGATGATCTCCACGATTTCCCAGATCTCGCCCCTGGAGACGAATGTCGCCCCGGGCTCGGCGAAGTTGACGACGAAGGCCTCGTCCAGGGTGCCGACGGGCTTTCTTCCCACCACGTCGAAGACCTTGTACCTCTTCTCGTCGGGGATCATGGAGAGGTTCTGGTAGTAGTACTGCCAGGACTTTCGTCTCCTCCTGAGGACCCCGTCCTCGAGAGATACGAGCCAGTGGTCTGCTATCTCCCGGGCCACCTCCTCCAGCTCGGGGAAGGAGAGGTTTCTAAAGGGAAACGACCTGGTGGCTATCTCAAAGCACCTGGCGAGGGCGATCTCCCCGAAATCGAGGGCGAGGCCCACAAGCTGGTTTGCGAGGACGTCCTTCGGCCTCTCGTGGGTCCTCGTCTTCTCCAGCTCGCCAGAGTTCGCCCTCCTCGCGATCGCCGCAGCCTCGGCGACGTCGTCGGGTCCTGTGGCGATGATCGTCCCCGCCGAGACCCTCCCCATCCGGTGGCCTGCCCTCCCCACCCTCTGGACGAGGCGCGAGACTTCCCTCGGCGAGCTGTACTGGATGACATGGTCGACGTCGCCGATATCGATCCCCAGCTCCATCGACGAGGTGCAGATCAATCCCTGAAGCCGGCCCGCCTTGAAGGCCTCTTCGGCCTCGATCCTCGCCTCTTTGGAGAGGCTCCCGTGGTGGACCCCAACCCTCTCGCCCAGGATCCGGAAATTCGATCCCAGAACCTCGGCGGCCTGGCGGGTGTTGACGAATACGAGGCACCTCTCTTCTCTGACGGCCTCTCTGATCATCCGGATCTGGGCTGCAAGGCTTGGGTCGCACTCCAGCTCTTTTGCGAGGGCATAGTCGCCGCCCTTCGGTGAGGGGGAAGCCACCCTGAACCGGGATTCCCTCGCGACGTCGGCCGAGACGATCCTGCACCTCCTTTGCGGTCCTGCCAGAAACTCGGCCACCACCTCCGGCGAGCCGACGGTGGCCGAGAGGCCCACCCTCTGAAACTCCCCGGCCACCTCCACCATCCTCTCCAGGACGACCGATAGCTGCGACCCTCGCTTTGAGGCCGCAAGCTCGTGGACCTCGTCGATGACGACGGTTTTGAGAGTTCGCAGGTTTGCACGGAGCCTTTTGCCCGTCAGCATCACCTGGAGGGTCTCGGGGGTGGTGATGAGAAGTTCAGGGGGTCGGAGGGACTGTCTGCGCCGTTCGGCCTGGGTGGTGTCGCCGTGGCGGACGGCAACGGAGATCCCGAGCTCTCCGCCCCAACTCTGGAGCCGTGAGAGCATGTCCCGATTGAGGGCCCGCAGAGGCGTGACGTAGACTGCGCGAATTCCGGAGTTTTGGCCTTCCTCTTTCTCTGCACCTCTTTCCCGACTGATGTTTCTCTCGCCGCCTCTTCTCTTGCCTCTACCAGCCCCCTTATCGCCGGACCGGGCCTTCTCCCGGAGGATCTTGTGGAACAGGGGGAGGGCTGCAGCCTCGGTCTTGCCGGTCCCTGTGGGGGCGATGAGGAGGACGTGCTCTCCGGCCAGGATCCGAGGGATGGCCCTCTCCTGGGGCGGCGTCGGCTCCGCTATCCCCTGGCGGGCGAGCATCCCCCTGATCTCGGGCCGCAGCCTCGAAAAGGCGGTCACAAATCATAAGTTCTCCGAGGGCTAATAATAGCCTCGCGTGGAGGAATTTTTGTGCAGGTGGCTGTGGTAGGTGCAGGAGAGTACGAGGAGACGAGGTGCAACCTCGCACGGGAGATGGGCAGAAAGATCGCAGAGCACGGACACGTCCTGATCACCGGGGGGCTGGGCGGAGTGATGGAGTCGGCCTGCCAGGGCGCAAAGGAGGCTGGGGGCGTCACCGTCGGCATCCTCCCCGGAGAGAAGGAGACGGCAAATTCCTTCGTCACCGTCTCCATCGGCACCGGGATGGGCCACGGGAGGAACGCCATCATCGTGCGGAGCGCCGACGTGGTGATCGCCCTTCCCGGCATTTACGGCACCCTCTCCGAGATCGCCCTGGCCCTGAAGATGGACAAGAAGGTGATCGACCTTGGCGACTGGAACGTGGAGGGTATGCTGAAGGCCGAGAGTCCCGAGGAGGCGATGCAGCTCGCGGAGGGGAAGAGGGCGGCAACGTCTGACGAAAAGTAGGCTGAAAGAAGGGCTTAAAACTTCGAGTTCGCTCTTCTGAGCCGTATCGGAAGGGTTAGAGAATGGGCATTTATCGTCAACCTTTTAATATTCCCCGCCCATCTCCTGGCCATGTTCAAGCACAGCTGGATTTTGGCCCTAATCCTCGTCTTCGTCGCGGCCTTCGCCTGTGGCTGCGTCAGCGAAGAGGAAGAGGCAGAAGAGGGAGCAGAGACCGAGGTATCTCATGAAGAGGGCGCCGTGAGTGGCGGGGAGCATGGAGCCGCCTCCGACGCGATGGAGGAGGTAGAGGAGATGGAGGCTGAGGCCGAGGAGATGGGCGACCACGCCGAGGATGAAGGCGAAGATATGGCCGAGGCCGCCGTCGGCGAGGTCGAGGCTGAGAGCGGGCACTGAGCCGGAGCCCGACCTGAAATTCCTATTTTTCGATCTCCATCTCATCTCTGGGCAGCGTCTCTCGCCGGCTCGCCTCTCTCTCCAGATCCCTTATCCTCTCCTCCTGAGCGAGGAACGCCTCCTCCAGATCCTGCAGGATCTCCGTCTGGTGCTCCAGGTCCTTCAGCCTCGATTCGAGGCTCACCCGGAAGGCGAGGCGGCAGAAGATCAGGGTCACTAAGGCGCTGGCCATCGCCCCGATTATGGTGATCATCAGGGAGCCTCCGTCAATCTCCAAAGCAGCCAATTTCGCCTCACCGATCCGTTTTCCCCCTCGAAGGAAGGTCCGCCGGTGGCCATCTTCGCCGGGAAGCCGATCAATGGCCCATAAGGTCGGTCGTTTTATATCGGAGTTGTTCGCGCGGGGCGGAAGTAATGTTACCTCGAAAAAAGGTATGATGGGCGTGAAAGCTAATTTCTTCAGTATTAATGGTGTTTGCCCCCTCGATCAAAGGAGAAAAGTTGGCGAGGAGGAGAGGGAAATGAAGGGGGATTGAAGGGTCCCTCTCCCGGCCTCGATCCGATCATGGCAACTGAGGCCGCGCCCTTCGGGCTTTTGCCTCACAACCTATACTTCTCCTCCGCCCTACAAAAGGTCGAGGCTCGCGGGGCGAAAGTATTGGTCCCTCCGGATGGGGTGGGGATGGGGATTTTTTGGCTCCCAAAAGCTATAAGGAGCCCCGAGGCATGGGCGGTGTGGCATGACGATCCAAAGACCGAGAGGGACACGAGACTTCCTTCCCGAGGACTCCTTCAGAAGAGGGGCCGTCAGGAAGCGGATGCAAGGTATCTTGGAACGGTGGGGCTACCAGGAGATATCGACCCCCACCTTCGAGCATCTGGAGCTCTTCACCATAAAGTCAGGGCCGTCGATCATCGATGAGATCTACGCCTTCAAGGACAAGGGGGGCCGCGACCTGGCGCTCCGGCCCGAGCTGACGGCCCCGGTGATGAGGATGTATGTAAACGAGCTCCAGACTGCGCCAAAGCCCCTCCGGCTTCACTACTTCGGAAACTGCTTTCGGTACGAGCGCCCTCAGCGGGGGCGGTTCCGGGAGTTCTGGCAGCTGGGCGCTGAGCTCGTCGGAAGCGACCGGCCCGACGCCGAGGCTGAGGTGATCGCCCTCGCTTCGAAGCTGATCGAGAGCGCTGGCGTCTCAGGAGACCTCCACCTCGGCTACCTCGGCCTGATAAGGGCGATGATGAGGATGATCCCCGCCTCTGAGAGGCCGGCGGTGATGAAGTTAATCGACAAGAAGGAGAGGGCCCTCCTCGCCGAGAAGCTCACGGAGATCGGGGCAGACCACCTGGGCCTTCAGGAGCTGATCGATCTCAAGGGCCGACGGGCCCTGGACCGGGCGATGGAGTTGGCCGAGGACCTGGCAAAAATGTCAGACGCCCTCCCAGCCGGAGAGGTCGGCGGGGTGGAATCTCCGGAGGCCTCATCCCCCGGCGCCGCCGGGGATCGGGCTGCAAGATCCGATCGGGCCGCGCCCTCGGACCTGGATTTGGCCCACTTTTCGGAGCTGGTGGACCTTCTCGCGACCTACGGCGTCGATGCGACGGTCGACTTCGAGATCGTCCGGGGCCTGGAGTACTACACCGGAACCGTCTTCGAGATCTACGCAACGGGCCTTGGGGCCCAAAACCAGATCTGTGGCGGCGGGACCTACATGCTCGCGGGCCTTCTTGGAGGGCAGGAGACGAGGTCCACCGGCTTTGGCATCGGTTTTGATCGGATCATGGAGATCGTAGCCATCGACGAGAAGCCGCCTGCTCCTGTGGCCGTCGTCTTTGTCCCCCAGGTCCGCACCGAGGCGGTCAGGGTCGCAAAGGAGCTTCGCGCCGGCCTCGATGTTCCCGTGGTCATCGACGTCATGGGCCGGGGTCTTGGAGCCCAGCTGAAGCAGGCGAGCAGCATCGGGGCAGGCTTCGCCGTCATAATCGGTCCAAAAGAGGTCGAAGAGGGTAAGTTCACCTTGAGGGACATGTCGACGGGGTCTCAGGAGAGCCTCGACCTGAAAGAGATAATGGAGCTTTTGGTCGAAAAGACCCGCCGTTGACCGTCGAGATGATGGGGCCGGGTGCAGATTGTGGCCGGACGAAGGTGGCATGAGCTCCGAAGTATGAACTCCAGGACCATCCTAAAGCCGCCGCCACTCTTTTCGACCGACTCGATGATGAAAGACGGACCCGGTCCGGATCGTTATAAGGTCAGAGAAGGCCGAGGTTCTCCAGCTGGACCCGGACGATCTTGACGCCCTCTTCGCACTCGTCGGGCGACTTTCCTCCGGTCACCACCAACTTTCCGGAGCTGAATATCAGGACAACCACCTTGGGAGTCTTGATCCGATAGACGAGGCCCGGGAACTGCTCCGGCTCGTACTCGATATTCTCAAGGCCTAGGCCGAGGGCGATGGCGTTCAGGTTGAGGTCGGTCTTGAGGTCAGCGCTGGCGACGATGTTCTGGACGTGGATCTCGGGGTTGAGGTTGACGTCCTCAAACCCGATCGACTTCAGGGTCTGGGCCATGTTGGTGATGACCGTCCTGACGTCCTCGACGTTCTTTGCGCCGGTGCATACCACCTTCCCCGAGGTGAAGATCAGAAAGGCCGCACGAGGGGCTTTGACCCTGTAGACGAGCCCCGGAAACTTCTCCTTGTTGTATTCGGCGCCCTCCAGCTCCGACTCGATCTTGATCAGATCGAACTCCTCGGCGAGCTTTGTCGAGGCGACGACGTTCTCTATGTTGATGGTGGACTCCATAATCACGTCTCTCCGCAAGACCTCTTTTTAAACTGAGGTATATAAAGCCTTTTTAAAGTGGGAGTATATAAAGTATTGCGGAGTTGAGAGAACGCCGGAGATATTTTAGACAAAAAGTGAAGCCGCCGATGGGATTCGAACCCATGACCTGCTGATATATCGGGCCGTTTGCCTTACGAATCAGCCGCTTTACCGGGCTAAGCCACGGCGGCACAGGCACACCCGGCATATAGCGGTCGTTCTCAATTTAAGCGTTGCGATCAGTTTTTCCGAAGTCTCCGACCTCCCGATGAGAACCCCCGGACCCTCTCGACCCTTCCCACGGTCTACACGGCCTCGGCCAGCCTTTTGACCTCCTCGGCCAGACTGGGCAGGAATATCCCGATGTCGGTGACGAGGCCTATCGCCTGAGCCGTCCCCCGATCCATCAGCTTCGTCACCGTGGAGGGGTTGATGTCGACGCAGATCGTCTTGACCCTCGAAGGGAGGAGGTTTCCGGTGGCGATGGAGTGGAGCATCGTCGCCATCATGATCACCATGTCCACCCCCCGGAGGGCCTCGAACATCGCCTTCTGAGCCTCGACGGTGTCGGTGATGACGTCGGGGAGGGGGCCGTCGTCCCGGATAGATCCGGCAAGAACGAAGGGTATCCCCTTTTTGATGCACTGGTACATGATCCCGCCCTTCAATTTGCCGTCCTCCACGGCCTGCCTGATCGAGCCGCTGGCGATAAGCTCGCTTATGGCGTAGATGTGGTTTCGATGGCCCGCCGAGGTGAGGTTTCCGTGAGGGTCCATCCCCAGGCTCGTCCCGAAGAGCTGCCGTTCGATGTCGTGGACCGCGAGAGCGTTTCCCGCCAGGAGGGCGTCGATGTACCCGTCCCGGATCAGCTCTGCCAGGGCCTCAGAGGCTCCGGTATGGATTATGCCCGGGCCGCCCACCACCGCGATCTTCCCTCCGGCCCTCTTGGTGGCCAGGATCTCTTCTGCGAGCTGCTTTACGATCTCGCCTGAGGGCCGCTCCGAGGAGACCTCGTTGGACATGAACTCGAAGAAGGTCTTCTCCCGGGGCCTCTCGGGCGGCACCACCCTCACCCCGGCGGTCCCTACTACGACCATATCACCCTTCTCTATCTGGCCGATGGGAACGCATATCGCCCGCCCCTCCTTCACGATTATCAGGCAGTCCATCTGGATGTCCTCCACCACCAGCCAAGCCCCACCGTGCCGGACGTGGGTGAGGTGGTTTGTGGTGGAGTAGAAGCCCCGGGGCACCACCCTGTCTTGAGGTGCGATCTCGAGGTGGACGTCCTCGGCCTCGATCACCCGGGCGCCGAGGGGGTGGAGGGCGAGAAGAATCCGGTTGAGGTGATCGGCATCCTCGCCCGAGATGGCGATCTTCACGTAGCTCGTATCGTGCTTCTTCTTCCCCACCTGGAAAGTCTTGATCTCGAACTCGCCGCTCATGCTCATGATCTTGTCTAACGCCTTGGTGAGCGTGAGCGAATCAATAAGGTGCCCTTCCATCTCTATGTCGCAGGTTTCGCTCATGGTGACCATCCTATCAGGTCGATCTTATCCTTCTAATAACCATTCCGTTCTGACCCGCCGTTACGCCATCGTTTCACCAGAGCTGACCCTCGATGACGGACTCAGTCTTGTCGTTGGTGCTCATGACGAGCCTCTTGATCTTCACCAGGTATCCGCCGGGGCAGGATCGAGGCGGATCGAACAAGGCTCGAACCCCCATCCTTCGAAAGTGCTCCTCGAAGTTGCTCGCCGTCTGGAGGTCTTTCACCATAATCTCCACCTCCTGGACGATCGGCTCCCCTGCCATCTTCGCCTCCACCGTCTCCCTCATCGGTCCGAGCATGCTCTTTCCCAGCCGAAAACACCGCTCTTGAAACTCGTCCTCGTCCTCGGACCACTCCGCCGCCTGGAACCCTTCCCGGACCACCCTTGAGAAGAAGAAGTCCTGGCCGTAGTCGTTGTAGTAGCGGAAGGCGAACTCGAGGTCTCTGCAGTTACTCTCGGAGCTGGTGTACTTGATGGGGCTTTTGAGGTTTGCCGGGTCCTTTATGACTACCCCCTCTCGACCCCGCGCTCCCAGGTCTTTTATGATCTTTTTTATCTCCCCCGCGGCCTCCTCGATCCCGAACTCGCCGAAGAGGTGGACTGACCTCATACCGTGCTCCTCGGCGAGGGAGTGAGTTTCCAAAGATCCTTCCATATCCCTCTTCCCCTTTCGAGATACGTCGAAGAGGTAGAAGTCCATCGACTCCGTTGGGTAGACCTCTTTGGGAACGTAGGGGTTTTTGGGGCCCACCATCTCGCCGCAGAGAACAATGTCAGGGTGATCCGAGAATATATCGAGAGGGATTTGATCGCGAGCCACCTCCGTGGAGTAAGGGCAGATGAAACCGCCTCTGGTAAGGGCGATCGTCTCACCCTCAACGCTCGCCACCCGGACGTTGTGGCCGTTCATCTTCTCCTCCACCAGAACGCCGTCTGAAAAGTGTCTTTTGATGGTGGGGGCGAGCATCATCGCCCGCCTTATCTTGGGGTAGCCGTAGACGATCTCGATCTCGTTCTCGTCGAAGACGACCGTCCCAGACTCTACGCCGGAGACGGCCTTGTCGAACCTGAGGTGCCGGGGCTTTGGCCAGTCGGAAGATCGGACCACCCGTCCGAGCATCCGTTCCATCCTCTCGGCTGATATTCCCAGCCTCTCTGCCGCGGCCCGAAGGTTCATTTCTGCTTCGCCAGGTAGTCGAAGAAGCACCGCCGGGTCAGCATCCCCACAAGCTCGTTCTTCTGGTTTAGGACCGGCATACCGCCCAGATCCTCTTCCAGCATCATCTTTCTCGCCTCCTCAAGAGGCGTGTCGACGTAAATCGACTTTACCCCCCGGCTCATCACATCTGAGACGAGGAGGTTCTTGACCCTGGGATCCTGCTGGCCTCCCTGGACCAGGTCTCTGAAGGCCCGCAGGGACTTCGCCACGTCCCGTTCAGATACGATCCCCACAAGTTTCCCGTTCTCCATCACCGGAAGACGTCCAACGTCCTGGTCGAGCATCACCCTCCGGACGTGGATCAGCCTGTCGGAAGGGGTGGCGGTCAGTGGCGTGCGCATGGCGTCGGCGGCAAGCCCCGTCATCCTGAGGGCTTTGAGCATATCTTTTGGCCTCACCCAGCCCAGGATCTCCTCTTCTTCCATAACCACCAGAACCGAGCTCTTCTGGAGGAGAAATACGGCGTCACCGACCTTCATTTTGGGGTCGACCCTGACCACCGAGTCCGATGTGGCGGAGGCGACGTGGAGGGAGGTGGCGGGCATACCCAGCCTATTCCTGGTTCCCAGAACTCTCGCGATCTGCCTCATGGTGATGGTGCCGCCGAGCTTGCCGTCGTTGGTGACGAGAAGCCTTCGTAGATCGTGCTTCTCCATGACGTCCAGCGCGTGCGTGATCCTCTCTGATTTGTCTATGGTCACCGGTGTCGACATTATCTCCTTTACTGACATGGTTAAGACCACCTTGCCACTTCAGCGGTTATATCGCGGGTCGAGAAGAACCCCACCACCTTCTCCTCGTCCACCACCGGCAGGCCACATATCTCCTTATCGAGAAGGATCTTGGCGGCGTCCACGGCTCCGACCTCGGAGTTGGTGAACAATATCGGGTAGGACATTATGTCCTCTGCCACCAGGGGGACCTCCTTTACGTACCTGTACCCCTTCCTTCCGGCGGTGCTGTCCTTCCTCGTCATCTTGATGTTCTTGCTCTTCATCTCGTCTTTTGAGTCGGAGATCCCCGAGATCGCAAGGTTTGTGTGGGTTATCACCCCGACGGGGGTGGAGTTGTCCTCGCAGACCACGACCCTGTCAACCCCATTCTCGACCATCTCATCGAGGACGTGATCTATGGTGTGGTGCCTGTGGACGCTGACGACCCCCTGGGCCATCAGGTCGCCCACCTTGGAGTCGGGATTCTTCTCCACGAAATAGGAGATGAGGTCTCTTGAGGTTAAGATCCCCACGATCTCCCCCTCATCCCTCTCCACGGGCAGGCCGTCTATTTCGTTCTCGTCCATGATTTCCGCGGCCTGTTCCACGGTGGCTCCGGGGTAGATGGTGATGGGTCGGTCGGTCATCACCAGCCTGATGGGGACTTTGCTGATGGGGCGCCTCCGCCACTCCGGGGCGGCCTGACTCAGCCGATGTGATATATCGTGTTTGGTGACAATTCCCGCCAATTTGTCTCCATCCATCACGAGAAGCCTGCTGATGTAGTGTTTGAGCATCAAGTTTCTCGCTCTCTGGACGGGCTCTTCCTTGTCGATGACATAGACGGGAGATTGCATGTAATCCTTTACCTTGCTCATGGTATAATCCCTCGTTTCTCCTCCGCAAATACCCTGATGAAGTCTCGTTTGGTGATGATTCCCAACAGCGATCCGTTCTCCATGACCGGCAGGGCTCCGACGCCATTATCCATCATAGTCTCCGCCGCGGCGCCGAGGTCCGCCTCCTTCGCTATTGATACGAAGTCTTTTCGGACCAGGGTCTTTATCGGCTGGCTCATGGCATCCCCGATGTCGCCGGTCACCACCTTCCCGAACGCCTCGCCGGTTCCCAGGTACCTCATGATGTCCGAGGCCGTGACCATGCCGATCAGGATGGAGTCCTGGACCACGGGGAGCTTTCGGAAGCCGCCCTGCTGGACCATCATCCGTGTGGTCTTCTCGATGGAGATCGAGCCGTTGGCTGTGATCACGTTGGGGCTCATGAACTCCTCGACCTTGATGCCGGTGTTCACCCCGGCCACCAGCTTTGCGAAGTCGTGCTCTGTGATCAGGGCCATTATCCTGTTATCCTCGTCCACCACGGGCAGACCGCCCACGTTCTTTTCGTACATCAACTTTAGGGCGTCTTCGACGGAGGACTTCTCGCCGATGGATATGAGCCTCGGGCTCATGATCTCTCTGATGTCGGCGTTGATGGCAGCGAGGATGTTTCCTTCATACTTCTTTTTAAGCAGGTTGTGTCTTATGCCGCCGCCGAGGAAGTCGACGACGTCGACGCCGGTGACGAAGCCGAGGAGCCGCCGCGTTCCGGCATCGGCTATCGGCAGCCTCCCGAAGCCGTAAGTGGTCATGATCTTGACGGCTCCGATGATGGTGGTGGTGGGCGGCGCCGTCACCACGTCTGTGGTCGCAATGGTGAGAACGTCTCCTGCGCGCTTGGCGGCTCTCGAATCGAACTGGACAGGTCCCCTGTCCATCGCCCCTGGCATCCTGATCTTCCGATCTTCTGATGGTCTCTTCATTGTCCCTCACCAAAGATGGCTTTGATCACGTCGTATCGATCTATTATTCCCACGAGCTTGCCGTCGTCCACCGCGGATATCCTGCCGATATCGCGATCGAGCATAATCTTTGCTGCGTCGCGAAGGCTGGTCTCTGAACCTATGCTGTATATGGGTGTGCTCATCAGGTTTTCCACTTTCATTACGTCCTTGGTGTCTTTGCCTACCCGGGCACCGCCCCTCTTCAATATGTCGAAACGGGTAATCATTCCGAGAGGTTTGCCCTTTTCGTCCACCACGGGCATCCCCGTGAAGTCGGAGTCGAGCATCGCATCCCAGACCTTCGACACCGAGTCCTGGGGGCCGCAGGTCTTCGTCTTGGTGTTCATCGCCTCTTTGACCTTTTTGTCGGCCAGCTTATCGAGGTCGATCTTCTTGAAGATGTCAATGGGACTGACCACGCCCTCGAGGCGTCGGTCTTCCGAAGACCGGACCACGGGCAGTATCGCGTAACTTACCGAGAGCAATAGCTTCGCCGCCTCTTTGACATCCGTTTCGGTGGTGATCATAGGGGCCTCTACAGAGAAACCGGATACCGTGACGTTCGAACGGGTCGCCGCTATCTTCAGCATATCCCGGTCGGTGACTATCCCGGTGACATGTCCCTCGCTGTTCAGCATAGGCAAGCCCCGCAGCTGGTTGTCGCGTATCAGCTGCCGTGCCCGGGTAACGAAGTCGCCTTCCTCGACGCTGATCGGATCCGTTGACATTATCTCCCCAACTAAAACTCCCATATTGCGCCCTCCTGCACAACTCCGAAAAATTCCAAACCGTTCATTTATTCCCGTCTCTGCAGCTCCAGCAGAGAAGCTCGCCGTTGACCGCTTCCAAGGAGTCTGAGATCTGACCGCACCGCTCGCAGATCCCCCTTATCATCTCCCTCTGCTCCTCGAAATGGACGCTATCTCGATGCATCTCTATGAGGTGGCTGAGGATCTCGCCCATGCCGATCGAGGCCGACCCAGAGACGAGGTCGGTATCGGTGATTATGCCCAGGAGCTTCCCCTCGTCCGATATCACCGGAAGCCTCTTCACCCCCGATTTGAGCATCTTTATGGCAGCATCGCTCAAGCTGACCTCGGGAAGGACGGTGATCAGGGGTGAGGACATCACATCGCTCACCTTCACGCCTTTTGGGTCTATGGCCCTGGCGACTATCTTTCCGACCAGATCTCGCTCAGTTATGATCCCCGTCGGCTGGTCGTTGTGAATCACGATCAAGCTGCCCACATTTGCGGAGAACATCTTGTTCGCAGCCTTCACCACATCAACCTCGGAATCGACGGTGATCACAGGTCGGGCCATTATATCCCGCACCGGAATCTCTGTTTCCATGCTTGTCACCTCCGCGGCAGATTGCCGTTCTTATTAAAGAGATTCCCTCTATAAAAGGATCACTGCATCCTTTTCTCTCGAATTCAAAACGTATTATAATTTTGTCATTCTGAAATGTGGCCGAGGATGTGATCGATCTCGGCCAAGATCAGATCGACCCCCAGCCGTGCCGCCGAGGGGGAGCCAGGAAGGCAGAATACCGGCACGCATCCGACCACCCCCGCCGAAGCCCTGGTGAGGATCGCCCTCGTCCCCACATCTTCGAGGCTCTTCAGCCTGAAGACCTCCCCGAAGCCGGGGATCGCCTTCTCGAATAGGGGCTCTGCCGCCTCGATAGTCAGGTCCCTGGGGGCGAGGCCCGTGCCGCCGCATAGGATGAGGACGTCAGCCTCTGATCTTTGGATCGCCTCCCTCACCGGCTCCACCCCGTCGGGGATGAGCCGATATGTGACGTTTCGGCGGGCTTCGCCGAGCCGGTCCAGGATCGCCCGGCCCGAGAGGTCTTCGGCCTCCTCTGGTTGCGCCACAGATCCGAACTTATCGAACCGGGAGGTGCTCACGACGACGACCTCGATCATCATGATCTATCTTTCGTTCCAAAAGGATAAAGCTCTTCTCCATCCTCGCCAACGGTTTTATCTCAGGAGGTCGATTCTGGTCGCCATGGCGCTTCTGGCGGTGGATGTGGGGGCGGGAACCCAGGACATCTTTCTCTTCGAGGATGGGCTCGCCATCGAGAACTCGGCCAAGATGGTGATGCCGAGCATGACGGTGATCGTGGGCAGAAAGATCGATGGTGCGAGGCTCCGGGGGGAGGACGTCTTTCTCACCGGAAAGACGATGGGAGGCGGAGCCTCCGTCCGAGCTGCAAAAAGGCATATGGCAGCGGGCCTCCACGTCTATGCGACCCCGGAGGCGGCTTTGACCTTCAACGACGACCTGGATCGGGTCAGGAAGATGGGCGTCCTGACGGCCGGGGGGGCTCCGGCAGGAGCCGAGGTGGTGACTACGGGAGACCTCGACGTTCCGGCCATAAGGGCGACCTTCGAGAGCTTCGGCCTTGAGATGCCGAAGGATGTAGCCGTCGCCGTCCAGGACCACGGTTACTCTCCCGAGAGGAGCAACCGGATCGTGAGGTTCGAGGAGATGGCGAAGGTCCTCGATTCTGGGGGGTATCTCCGGTCCTTCGTCCACCGCGACCCCCCTCCCCTCTTCAACCGGATGGTCGCGGTCAAAGAGACGCTCGACTCTTTCGGCCTTCGCCCCGTCATCATGGACACGGGCCCGGCGGCGATCTTCGGCGCGATCCAGGACCCCCGCTCGACGGAGCCGGCCCTCGTCCTGAATATCGGAAACGGCCACGCCATCGGGGCGGTGGTGGCCGGGGGGAGGATCACGGCCCTCTTCGAGCATCATACATCGGCTCTGACGGCGGAGAAGCTCCTCGACTTCTCGAAGAGGCTCTGCGATGGGACCATCACGAACGGCGAGGTCTTCGAGGACGGTGGCCACGGGGCTGCCGTGGTGGAGGCTCCGGGGGCGGAGCTGATCAGGTCGGTGGTGGTGACGGGCCCGAATCGAGATCGGTTTCTGGAAACTGGCTTTCTCGGGAGGCTGGGGCCCGTCATCTCCGCGGCGCCGGGAGGGGACATGATGATCGCAGGCTGCCTCGGCCTCGTCGAGGGCTGGAAGGCTTTGAGGTGAAGGGAGATGGCGCAAGAGATCGGAAGAGGCGCAGAGGCGGTGATAACCCGGGAGGGTGACCGCGTTACCAAGGTGAGGCTGCCGAAGGGGTACAGGATGCCGGCCCTCGACGATAGGATCAGGCGGGAGAGGACGGTGATGGAGTCGCGGATAATCTCCGAGGCCCGGAGGTGCGGGGTTCCGACCCCCATCGTCCTCGACGTCGACCGGTTCAGCCTCACCATGGAGCACGTGGAGGGGACGAAGCTGAAGGAGGTGATCGACCCCTATCTGTCAGAGCGGGTGGGGGAGTTGGTGGGAAAGCTCCACGCCTGCGGGATCGTTCACGGCGACCTCACCACCTCCAACATGATCCTCAAAGGGGAGAAGATCTACTTCATAGACTTCGGCCTTGCCTTTCACGACCAGGGCCTTGAGGCCCAGGGGGTGGACGTCCACGTATTTTTCCAGACAGTGAAGAGCGGCCACGATCGTCCCGAGGAGCTGATCGATGCCTTCGGTCGGGGTTACGCCAAAACCTACTCCCGGGCCGAGGAAGTTTTAAAGCGGGTCGGAGAGATCGCGGGCCGGGGAAGATATCTCTGACCAAATCATTAACTTTATGTAGTAAACGACCCGTAACTAGAACGGTCTCAGAGCTGTTAGTTCCAAAGTGGTGATGGTACATGGCAGAAGATGATGTGGTATTCGTCGGCAACAAACCAGTGATGAACTACGTATTGGCAGTGGTCACCCAGTTCAACAGCGGCGCTAACGAGGTGAAGATCATGGCCAGGGGACGAGCGATATCCAGAGCAGTAGACGTCGCAGAGGTCTCAAGAAGCCGCTTTTTGGGGGACGTCAAGGTCAAGGACATCCAGATCTCCACCGAGACCATGAATACCGATCGGGGAGAGACGAACGTCTCGGCCATCGAGATCACCCTCGCGAAGTGAAGTCGAGCTTTTCGAGTCTTATTTCTGGAGCGCGGGTTGGCGTTGGCATCGACCACCAGGATCGGCGTCATCTCCTCAGGTCGAGGGGAGAACGCGAGGTACATCATCGAGGCTGCCCGCTCGGGGTACATCCCCGCCGAGGTCGCGGTCGTCCTGGCGAACCAGAGGGACGCCGGAGCCCTGAGGATAGCTCGGGATGCCGGGGTTGAGTTCCATTTCGTCGACCCTTCCGGCCTCTCCCGGGCCGAGTACGACGCTCTTCTCATCGAACATCTGGACCGGGCCGGGGTCGACCTCGTCGTCCTCACGGGGTACATGAGGATACTCTCTCGGGAGTTCGTCCGGCACTTCAGGAACAGGACGATCAACATCCATCCCGCCCTCCTTCCCGCCTTCCGGGGTCTTGACGCCTTCCAGCAGGCCCTCGACTACGGCGTCAAGGTGACGGGGACGACGATCCATCTCGTCGACGAGGACGTCGACCACGGCCCCATAATCCTCCAGGTCCCCGTAGAGGTCAGAGACGATGACACCCACGAGAGCCTGAAGGCGAGGATCCAGGAGGCGGAGTATAGAGCCTACCCCGAGGCCATCAAGCTCTTCATTGAGGGGGGGCCGAAGGTTGTGGGAAGAAAGGTCATCTTCCAGAGAGATGAGGGAAAAGAGGAGACGAAGGGCTGAGAGGGAAGAGTAGACGAGGGTGGAAGAGGGGGATAAGAGATGACTGAGAGAAGGGAGAATGGTGGAAAGGTGGTGAAGAGAACTTGAAGACTTTATGGGCACCCTGGAGGATGGAGTACATCCTCAGCGACAAGTCGGTGGCTTGCATCTTCTGCGAGAAGGTCGGCGAAGACCGGGACGCAGAGAACCTTATCCTCCACCGGGGCCAGCATCACTTCATCATCATGAACGCCTACCCCTACAACAACGGCCACCTGATGGTCGTCCCCCGCCGCCACACCTCGACCCTTGCCGGCTGGAGCTCCGAGGAGAGGGCCGAGTTTCTGGAGCTTGCAGACCTCGGGGTTGAGATCCTGAAAAGGACGATGAACCCCGACGGCTTCAACGTCGGGATCAACATGGGCGAGTGCGCGGGGGCGGGGATCGCAAGCCACATCCACCTCCACATCGTCCCGCGCTGGTCAGGCGACTGCAACTTCATGCCGGTCTTCGCGGACACCAGGGTAATCCCCGAGCACATCCACGCGACCTACAAGAATCTGAAGTCGGCGCTGGAAGACGTTTTGGGCTGAACGATTTTTCATAGTGTTCAATACACATTTTATATTCAAGTAATAATCATTCATTTTTAAATCTAGGTAGTGTACTCGTCTCATTGGAGGGGCACCCTGAATGTCATCCATCGATCAGCCCCTGATGGCATGGATGAGGCACGACCGAGGACCGCACTGCCTGGGCACCCTCTGTGCCAATGTGTGCGCTCATTATAGCCTACTAAAAGATCCCCAATGATTACCGTTAGCCATGACGTTTTTTGATACTAATAATCCCAATCAAAAGAACCTCGCCAGCGTCGTCTGCCCCGCCCCCTGTGCCAGCTCCGAGAAAGGCCGCCAGTCGCGCGCGGGCGTCCTTATCCGCGTGGCCATCTCCGCCAGCGCCGCCTCCAGCGTCTCGAACTTCTGGGGCGGATTTCTCATGGCTTCCCTCGCCGCCTCCCGGACGACCCAGACCCCCAGGGGCGCCCAGTACTCCTCGGTGATCTCCCGGACGAGGAGGGCCGAGGCCTGCCGCCTCATCTCGGCTAAGCGTTCGAGAAGGGCGAGGCGGGCAGCGTAATACCCTCCGGAAAGACTGCTGTAACCCTTCTTCGGTCCCGGCCCCTCGCGGTCCGCGCCGATCCAAAGTCCATCGCCGGACCAGACAGACCTCGGGAGCCAGATCTCGATCAGCTCGTAGGTGAACGGGGCTGGGGCGAGGAGGACCTCGAAATGATTTGCCAGCCTCTCGCCGGAGAAGAGGAGGTACTCATTGATGAGCGGGTAGTCCTGGATCGAGGCGATGAGGTGCTTTCCCGCGATGTCGTCGGAGGCGGTGATCGACCACCGCGTGGGGACAAGCTTTCTTTTTTTGCCGAGAAGCCCCAGGGATAGAAGCCTCGATATCCCGTCCACCTCGACCCCAGAGGTGTAGAGCTCGCCGACGGCTCTGGCGGCCAAAAGGTCTGAGTCGTCGACGACCTCGTCGACCTTCCGCGGAACCGACGGGTTTGATGTGATCTCCATCTCTTTGACCGATCCCGTCGGCCCCGAGGGCATCATGAAGCCGTCGAAGCGGAGGCGGCCCCGCGGAGGCTTTTCGAAGGTCACCTCCGTCCCCACCGGCATCGAGGACATGGCGATCTCCTGGGCCTGTTCGAGAAGCTTTCCGGGGTTTTTGGCGTCGTGGACGGCCACCTTCGAGCCCGACCTCACCATCGACGACCTGAGGGCTACGATCTCCCCCACCCCCATCCTGGCCAGCTCCGCGGGCCGATGAAAGAGGGGGGGGTCGAGGCCGGAGACCGAGCCCGAGGTCGAGCCTGGGCCGAGGCTCCCTATCTCGTCCGCCGGGATCAGGGGGCCGGCAGAGACCCGGGGGTAGCCGAACCTCCCCACGAAGACGTCGGGAGGCGATGGACCCTCGATCACCGTCCCCAGCTTCGGAAGCTCTGATGCCACCCGGAAGCTCCTCAGGATCGGACAGACGGGCCTTCCGCAAAGGCCCCTCCCCTTGCACCGAACGCACCTGGTCATCTCTTCAATCTAAAACTGCTTTTATAGGATATAGGACCTATCATCGGCCCATGATGGAGATCAAGGGCAACCTCGTCCCGGCAGTCGTCCAGGACGCCGAGACCGGCGAGGTCCTGATGCTCGCCTACATGAACCGTGAGGCTCTGGCAAAGACCCTGGAGACGGGAAAGGCCCACTACTGGAGCAGGTCGAGAGGAAAGCTCTGGCTGAAGGGCGAGTCCTCAGGCCACTTCCAGAGGGTCCTGGAGGCTAGGATCGACTGCGACCAAGACGCCATCCTCCTCAAGGTCGAGCAGGAGGGCGGAGCCTGCCACATGGGCTATCGATCCTGCTTTTTCAGAGATCTGGAGGGAAAGGTGGTGGGAGAGAAGGTCTTCGATCCGGACGAGGTCTATCGGTGAACGGCGCTGCGAGCAAAACGATCGAAGGTCAGCAGCAGTACACCCTCGCCAATAGCCCCATCTTCAGGGTAGAGGCGGCCGTCGAGGAGGGCAGGGTCAGGTTGAGGGCCACAGGCCCCCTGGCCCGTCTTCCCTTCGTGAAGTCGGCCCTCAGGATCGCCGATGGCCAGATCCCGGTGGCGACCAAAGAAAGGCTCTACCTCTCGACCTGGTTTCCGCCGATCCCGAGCAGGGCCTTCGACCGCCTGGTGAAAAGCTACCTCAAGTCATCCCTGGGGATCCGGACCCCCGACCAGGTCACCATATCGATCACCGAGGAATGCCCCAACCGCTGCCTCCACTGCGCCCTGCCAGACTCGGGCCACCACCACCGTTTAGAACCCGAAGAGGTCGAAGACGTCGTCGGTCAGGTCCTCGACCTGGGGACCACTCTCGTCATCTTCGACGGCGGAGAGCCCACCACCTACCGGGAGCTCCCCGACCTGGTCCGGTCCGTCGACGACCGGGCCATCTCCACGATGTTCACATCGGGGGCGGGTTTTTCGGCGAAGCTCGCCCGGGTGCTGAAGGATGCGGGCCTCTTCGCCGTCAACGTCAGCCTCGACAGCACGAGAGAGGATGAGCACGACCGGATGAGAGGGAGGTCCGGCGCCTTTCGCGACGCCATGAAGGCTGTGGAAAACGCCATCGGTGCCGGCCTACTCGTCGACCTCTACGTGGTGTTGAGATCTGATAACGTCTCCGAGATCGATGGATTTCATCGGCTGGCGAGAGAGGTCGGCGCTCACGAGCTGACCTTCTTCGAGGTGGTGCCGGTGGGGAGGTGGATTGCCGAAAAGGGGTCCGTCCTCTCGGAGGAGGATCACGCCCTTCTCGACGAGTTCGTTTTGGGGGCGACAGCTCCCCGAATATTCTCCGTGCCGGCGGCATTCCGGGAGTTCGGCTGCTTTGCCGGGAGAAACTGGATGCACATCACCCCCGAAGGGGACGTCTATCCTTGCGCCTGCCTTCCCCGGGCGGTCGGAAACGTCCGGAGGGATCCGGTCAAGAAGATCTGGCGGAAGATGGCGAAATTGCCGTACAGAGGCGCCAAAATCTGCCCGGCGCGCGAATTTTAGTCGAACATCAACATGTATATATAGCCGATAATCATGAACGACCTTCCGATCAGGATGGAACTCACACAGATACAGAGAGAGATATTAACTGCGCTGATAAACTTACAACGTCGAGAGGGCAGGGCCATAAAGGGCGAGGAGATCGCCTCGATCATCGACCGAAACCCTGGCACTATCAGAAACCAGATGCAGTCTCTGAAAGCTCTCCACCTGGTGGAGGGAGTTCCCGGACCAAAGGGCGGCTATCGAGCCATCACCGCAGCTTACGAAGCGATCAACCTGGACGGCAACGACGATGTGGTGGACGTCCCGGTGATCAGGAACGGATCGCCCGTCGAGGGGGCCACCGCCAACGAGATCACCTTCTACACCGTGATGCGCCCCAACCAGTGCAGCGGCATAGTCCAGATAATAGGAAACATCAGAGAGTTCAACGTCGATGACGAGATCGAGATAGGTCCGACCCCCGTCAACAAGACTCACATCAAGGGCGTAGTGACGGGAAGAGACGACACCACCAACCGTCTTTTATTCGACATAAAAGAGATGGCCTCGATACCGAAGATCCCGGTGAAGAGCCTGGCAAAGCCAGCCGTCACCATAGACCCCGACATTTCGCTTTTGGAAGCTTGCCGGAAGCTCTCGGATTCGAAGGTCCGGGCGGCCCTGGTGGGAAAGAACGGCGACTCAAAGGGGCTCATATCCCTGGAGGACGCAGTAAGAGGCGTCGCCGAGGGGAAGGGCGAGATGCCGGTGGCGGAGTCGATGGATAGAGAGTACGCCACCGTCGGGGGCGACGAGCCGCTTCACGTCGCCATCACCAAGCTCGGAAAGACGGGTGCCAGCCAGGTCGTGGTCACGGAGTCCGATGTGCCTTCTGGGATGCTGGAGGCGACGGACCTCATTCGCTGCATGATTCGGTTTTAAGAGGAATTTGGGGCGTAAGCCGTAAGCCCCAATTCAGGATATCTCCGTCCCCGAGTGGCCTCCCTCTGCCGCTTTTTTCAGGTTTCCGACATCTCCACCGTGGACGACGACGGTGGGGATGGAGCTTCGCTCGATGATCTTGGCGGCCAGCGGGTCCACCGGCGATCTCGACCCCGCCGATAGCGTCGTCTCCATGGAGAGGCTGGCGAGCTCCCGGCAGGTCATCTTATCGAACTTCACCGCCCTCGAATCGACTTCGGGGTCTGCGGAGTAGACGCCGTCGACGGAGGTGGCGACGATCAATTTGTCGGCGCCGACGTACTCGGCGAGGAGGGCGGCGACGGCGTCGGTCGTCTGCCCCGGCTGCATCCCGCCCAAAACGACGATCCTGCCCGGAGCAGAGGCCAGAAGGGCGCCGGCGTAGCTCTCGGCCGGCTCGGGGGCGGCGGCTCTCCCGAGGGCCGCGATCAGGAGCATGGCGTTCAGCTTCGTCGCTGCGATCCCCAAAAGGTCGCAGAAGGCCTCTCCGGCCTGGAGGGCCCGGGCTTTCCCGATGTACTCCCGGGCGATCTTGCCCCCGCCGACGACGACGAAGACCTGGTGGTCCGCCGCGAGGCTCTTTAGAGCCGCAGCATACCCCTTGAGGCTCTCGGCATCGCGGCCCGCCAGGATGGAGCCGCCGAGGGAATAGACGAGTATCATGGGGGAGGGCAGGATTATCGGCGGATAAATAGGTTCCTTGTGAGCTTAGCCGGACCACTCGGCGAGCGTTTTGCGGACGGCGTCGGCGGTGGGGCTCTCGATCTCTTCGTAGATGGCAAGGGCGGACCTGGCCAGAGAGACTGCCTTCTCCTTCTGACCTAAAGAGTGAAGAGAGAGGCTCATATTGAAGAGGTGGTTTCCTTCGCCCCGGCGGTCGCCGATCTTGCGGGATATGGCGAGAGCCTTCTCGTAGAACTCGATCGCCTTGCGGGGATCGCCAAGATCAGAGTAAGCAATCCCCAGGTTGCCCAGGTCGGCTCCTTCGCCCCGGCGGTCGCCGATCTCGCGGGATATGGCAAGAGCCTGCTCGTGAAAATCGATCGCCTTGCGGGGATCGCCAAGATCAGAGTAAGCATTCCCCAGGTTGCCCAGGCTGTTTCCTTCGCCCCGGCTG
>NPIE01012220.1_pt1 | contig 30476 bp, 24 predicted proteins | sample 8637661 | NCBI WGS metagenome assembly NPIE01 (sample SAMN07420842, study PRJNA396082) | bioreactor metagenome | isolation source: sample BA12 brine-fed electro-methanogenic bioreactor BA | place: Japan: Kochi | collected 2016-12-09 | reverse complement strand
CATCACAGGAACGAACATGAAAAAACGGATTGGGATGCAAAAAATGCTAGACTCAGCACGAAATGGTGAGATTGATATGATCATCACCAAATCCATTTCACGTTTCGCTAGGAATACTGTTGACATGTTAACAGTCATCAAAGAAATGAGAGAAATCAATGTAGAAATTTACTTTGAAAAAGAAAATATCAGTAGCGCTGATCCAAAGATAGACTTCATTTTAACCATCATGTCTTCTATCGCCCAGGAAGAATCTAGAAACATAAGTGAAAACACCAAATGGGGATTTCGTAAACGATTTTCCCAAGGACAATTGCTGATGAATACAACCAACTTCTTAGGATACGATAAAGATGAAGAAGGTCAATTAGTTATTAATGAAGAACAAGCTAAAACTGTTAAATTTATTTTTAATCAGTATTTAAACGGCATGGGTGTATCAATGCTTTCAAAACATCTTATAGAAAAAGGATTTACAAATGGACGAGGTGCTGTTGCTTGGTATCCAGATACCGTTAAGGAAATACTGAAAAATGAAAAATATGCAGGCGACCTTATGCTTCAAAAGACTGTAACAGTTGACTACCTTACACATAGAACCATAGTAAATGATGGTCATGCAACAAAATATTATATTAAAGATAATCATAATCCAATCATTGATAGAGAAACTTACGATATCGTACAAACGATGATTCATGCAAGAGATATTATTTTAACAAATGACAACTTAGAACGCTATAAGCATCTAGCGAGAAAGCCCATTAAAGGATTAGTCTACTGCAGTAGATGTAAACGCATGTACCGTTCCAAAATGCACAACTCAGGAACCACATTCAAAAAGAGTATGCTTAAATGTCACACTGATAGAAACAATCCACATAATTGTGATAATCCTTCTATTCATGAACCACTGGTAGAGCGAGCTACACTTCACTTAATCAAAGAACTTACTAAGACTGAGGATATGCAAAAGTCACTGCTAGCATTTATGGAACAATCATTAGAACAAATAAATTCTCATGTACCACTCAAAAAACTCAAAGAGAAAAGTATTGATTTAGCAAACGAACTTAAAAAACATGTCAGAAGTAAAATACGTTCTGGCATGTCTGATGAAGAATACGATACGATCTATAAAGAAATCGAAGGTAAACTAGAGCAATGCGAATTAGACATAGTAAACCTAAGAAACCAAATCAATAGAGAACTTCTCACAAGAAGACGTCTATATGCATTAACCAACTTCATAGAATCAAACTATGAAGATAAACGTATTATTAAAAGTTTCTTTGGCATGATTCTTGTTGATGGAAAAAATCATTTAAGATATGTTATTGATGATACATTTTCAATTATCGATGACTTACATGAACGCATTGATATACTCAATGAGTATAAACCATTCTTAAAAGGAAAATATTACGATGAAAAAACAAAAGATATCGTCACCTACGAGGTAATTACATATGAGGGAAATTAAAGTTATTGAAACAAATCAGAATGCACATAAGCATATTATTAAACGTGTTGCTGCTTATGCACGTGTATCAACAAAACAGGAATTACAAGAATCGTCTTTGGATCTTCAAGTGAGACATTATGCAAAAGAAATAATATTTAATCCTGATTACATTTTTGCAGGCATTTATTACGACCACGGAAAAAGCGGTACATCGATGGTTAAACGAGATGGCTTACAAGCACTATTAAAAAAAGCCTATGCAGGCCACGTTGATCTTATATTGGTTAAATCTTTATCCAGGTTTGCAAGAAATACGATTGATGCATTAAATGTCATTAGAGAAACAAGAAAACTAGGTGTTGAGTTCTTCTTTGAAAAAGAAAACCTATCTTCATTAGATACGACCATTGATATGATTCTTACCATGATGGCAGGACTTGCTGAAGCTGAGTCTCAACAAATTTCATCAAATATTCGCTGGGGTCATAGAAGTCGTGCAAGAAATGGTAAGGTACCACTATATCCAACATTTGGATATGATATCAATGAGGATAAAAAATACGTTATCAATGAACATCAAGCAACAGCTGTTCGAAGTATTTATCAAATGTTTCTAGATGGTAAAAGTTATAAAGAAATTATAGCTTATTTAAATTACAAAGGATTTAAAACAGCGCATGATAACGAATTCCAACTACACCAACAAATCAAAAATATCTTAACAAATGAAATATATATTGGTAGAATAACTTACGGAAAAACCTTTGTCAAAGTTGATGGCCTTGAAAAAAAGAGTGTTGTCAACAACGGAGAACAACCTAAATACATCATAAATAACCATCATGAAGCTATTATTGACAAAGAAACATATGATCAAGTTCAATCAATCTTTGAAGAGAAAAAAGCTAAAAGAAAAAAAGTAGACAAAACAGATATAAATAATTATGAGAAATTTGCTTACTCAACACGCCATGAAGCATATCTAAAACGGAAACGCATAGGTGTCATAGATGAAGAGGGTGCTGAACCTACACCTTATTTTAGAAAATCATCTGTCTCCAAGTTTTACGTTAAACACACATCAAAGGTCCTCTTCCGTTCTCTAAACGTACTGTCGCGAAAATTTGGGCGCTTGGAAGCATTATTTGACGCTCAGGTTGATGACTTGCTCTCCAGGAAGAAACTTGAAATAAAGTTAAGTGAACAAGAGAAAATAGTTGAAGATTATATGCGACAATACTATAGGTTGCAACGAAAAACCATAAAGGATAAAAAAGACCGAATGATGCTTTTTGAATTAGAAACACTAATCATTCAAGAAAGTATGATTTATAACGCCATAGAAGATGAGTACAACACGATTGAAGAACGTTTAAATCATGCTTTAGACCTTAAGAAACACTTCAAGGATTTAAAATATCCAACCGAAGTTCTAACACCAGAAAATGTAAATAACATCTTTGATGGTTTCCTTATCGTTGGCCAAGATATATACATTGCATTCATCAATATATCCAATAAAGAACTGACTCCTGAGGTGATGAAAATGGCAGCTTTTAATCCACCACTGCACACTGGGGCTTACAAAACAAAAGGTAGAATTGATACCGAAATAAATTGGAGCATAGTTCTAATATAACACAAAAAATTATGAGCAAAAAATAAACAAAAAAATACGATAATATAAGCAAAAAGGTAGTAATTGGACTACCTTTTGCATCGTATTTAGCTCAAAATAATCAAGCATTTTCATAACGTTTCATAGCCATGACTACACAATCGACAGTCTAAAGTAAAGGGTCAGGGTGCCGACGCATAATTCACCCGAAAAGTCAAGTAAAAAATGACTTTTTTTTCTCTTTATAAAGACCTTTAAAGACTACGACTTTCATAATAAAATACATTGGTTTCATAGCGGCAACATAACAAAGTACAGTTCTAAAAATCACATCGTTCATGCATGTTTTGGTAAATCACTAATGTTTGATGTGTCAAGACGATATATCATTTTACGTTTTCAGTATAAAGGGTATTTTATTAAATCTCTTATTTTGGTATCATATTATGACAAGGAAGTGATCAACATGAATATAACATCTGAAGTGAAAGAAATAATCCTGCAGCTGCCAAAGAATCAGCTGTTTAATTCAAGAGAAATTTATGAAAGATATTTTATCGATTTTTGCATGGAATCAACTTATTCTAAAATTATAAACCGCATGCAAAAAGATGAATCAATTATCATGTTTCAAAAAGGTATCTTTTATCTCCCTAAATATCGAGATGGTAAACGCGTAAATATTAGACAATATCAAATCAAATCATTTGTCTTCTCTAACAACAACGATGGTACTCTAGTAGGTGATGGATTATATTATCGGTTAAAGTTATCTAAGGTTATTGCAAAAGAGTATCTTTATTATACAAATCGAATAGACGAGCTATCAAAGAAAATCGGTAATGCAAGATTCTTATTCTTGCCTTTTGATTTTGATCCCACTACAACTTCTATCATTCAGCTCATGGATGTTCTTTGTGGTTTTCATAAAATAACAAACATTGATCAAGACCAGTTTCATCAATTTTTAGATTCATCTGTAAAACTGTATGATGACATAGCATTTTATGATATCCATAAAATTTTGAGGTATCCAAAACATGTTATTGCATTTTTAAAAACTATACTGGATGATTTGGGTATTGATAATGTTCTTGAGAGATATTTATCTACAAGAAGTATCTATAAGATTCCAGATTGGAAATAGATATTTAGTTCTTCAAATAACTAAAATAACGTTAAGTTATCGCTAACTCAACGTTATTTTTTATTTAAACAAATCTTCTAAAGTAACTAGATCATAACCTTTATCTAATATTAGATCATGATAGCCATTTTTTGAAAAAGCACCATACTTATTTGCATCTAAATATGTACCTTTTTCAATTAGCTGATTCATAATGCTTTCTCCAATGATGCTATTTGTCCATTTACATTCATATATATGAATGTATTTCTTCGTTTGGACACACAAATCTATTTCAACATCTGTTTTGGTTTTTCTATCGTTATACCAATATCTCCCAATATTCATGATAGGTTCATGATTTCTTGATTTATACTTTCGAATTAAATATTGCTCACCAATCTTTTCAAATCGTAAAGATACAAATTGCTCCAAATCATCCTTGATAAATGTGTCATAAAAGTCGTCACTACTCATCAGTACTCTTGAAGCTTGATTTTTCCATACAAAGTGATAATGAAATGCAATAAAGTTATTTTTTATGCGATATAGATGATTCTTCGAGTTGGGGTTCTCTAAGAATTTATATTCCTTTTCAATAATTTCTAGTTCCATCAATTTTTTCACATATTTTGATGTTTTTGCGGTATCTTGAATTCTTGATTTTGAATCGATTTCTGATAATTTAGTACTACCACTATGGATCGCTTGAAGGACACTTTGATACTCTTGAATACTTCTGAGTTCTGTATGTAATAACATATTTACCTCATTAGAAAACCTAGCATTTTCATTCGTAATTAGTCGCTTAATATTTTCTTCAATCGATAAGCCATCATCTATTTGTGATAAATAATATGGCAAGCCTCCAAAAACAGCATATGCTCGCACTTTATCTTCTGGTTTAAATTTTGGATAATATAAGCTACTTTCAAGATAATCACATTCTTTTAAATGATATGAAAATGTTTGTCTATTAAAAAGTGGTTTACTTACTGAAAAATGATTGTTAAACATCCCAATCTCACTACCAGAAATGATAAACTTAATGGATGTCATTTCTTTATAAGTGTCAATTAACCCTTGAAGCACAGATTCAATAGAGGCATCTACTTCTGTAAGATATGAAAACTCATCTAATATGACAATTAATTGATCTTCTTTAAAAATAGCTTCAAAGAAATCACGAAATGAATCATATGTTATTTGGCCAACACCAAGTAATTCCCCATATCTTTTACTAAACAAATCTAAATTGGTTTTGGCATTTGCTTGTTGGGCGAGCAAGTATAATGATTTTCTACCTTTTATAGACTCTTTTAACAAGGTTGTCTTTCCAACTCTTCTTCTTCCGTGAATGACACCAAACTCAAATGTACTTGAGTCGTAATAATCACTTAACATCTTTAATTCTTTCTCTCTACCTAAAAACATAAAATCACTCCTATTTATAGTGAATTGTGTTTCACTGAATTATGTTTCACCAATATAATATCACAAAGTTCTATATTTGTAAAGATTCGTTTTTATAGAAACAAAAAGTCAACTTCTACGCTATAAAAAAAACATTATATCCAATACGATGTGTTTTCATAATAATGGCTATATAAAGGCTATATAACATACAGTTCCCACAATGACAGTCCTTACTAAAGGGTCAAGGTCCCTAATCATTAATTTTAAAAACTTAGTGAAAATTCTTGAAAAAACCATTATAAATCATTGTAAATCATTAAGAAATAGAGTTAATCTTTAACATCTTAGCAAAGCCATTTCATAACCAAATACATACGTTTCATAAGAACAGACAGTTGTAAATGATGGGGTCGTGTGGTATAGACTATCTATAGTTTCAACATGCGATGTATACTTATTTGTAAAAACTAATCATACTAACACTATACTTGAAGGAGTATCTTATACTATGTCTTCTAGAGAAGACTATAAGTATGTTCTAGATTATGATCCTTTAAATTCAGATTTTGAAAAAGCTAATAATACTAAGTTCGAAATTTCAAACGATTTTTATCATCACCTTTCCACTGAAAACCCTGGAGTTGGAATATTTTCTGATCATATAGAAATATATGAGAATACAACAGTAACAACAATAGGCGATAAAGGTGTATTTGGATTATTCCATGGAAGTGGCAGAGCTTATGAAACGCTTGACTTAACAAATTACACAGGTTATATGTCTAGTGACTTTATTTTCACATTTCATGTAACCATCAATTTAAAAGAGGAGAATGATGGATATCAAGAAGTTCTTTTATATGACAATTGTACCAAAAACTCTGATAAAGATAATATAACAGAGGATCAAGCTAGAACTACTTATGGATTATTAGATTGGGTTCAACTTTCACATGGTCCGGGTACATTAGACAAGACCTCATATAATCATGAGTTTACTTTCACTATTTCTGGAGATAAAGTCTTAGAGTATCTATACATCAAGTATGATGCTAGTGGAAAGTATGAAGACACTTGGCATAGAAACTCAATTTTAGTTGAACTGAGTATTTCTAGAAATGACTGATGATATTTTGAATAAATGAGGATTTTATGATATCATGCTGAAAAGTTTAAGTCTAAACAGATGTTTGTGTTAAGTTATTATGTTAAAATGACTTGAATCATGGATTTTAGTTTTTTTTTTATCGTAAAAAAACATATCCTATCTAATCATCAATATCTGTGGACAAAAGAATATTTACACTTACTACATATATAATAAATATTAACCAATCAATAAAACGACTTTTTAATCGTTTTTCATATCTACTTTAATGATCATATTGAGTTTTTTGATTGCGTCCTGTTTGAAATGAACATNNTTAGATCTTAAATATTCTTAACATTTCTTTTAACAGTTTTAAGAGAAGTCTTTAGCTTTGTTTAAATGCAAACCATAATTTATAAGTACTTTTAAGTAAAGAATATATAGGGTTTCAGAGTAAAGATTTACTATTAGATCTATTTTTTTATAAAAACAACGCAAAGTTTAATAACTTCGCGTTGTTTTCTATATTAGGCAAAAAAATCTTCAACAGTGATCAAATCAAAATCCTTGCTAACAACATTATCATGAAATCCTTTTTTAGAAAAAGCTCCATATTTCGTTGCTTGTATGTATTCACCCTTCTTAATTAAGACATTCATCGTGTTTTCGCTAATCACATTATTTGTCCATTTACATTCATATATATGAATGTATTTTTTTGTTTGGACACATAAATCAATTTCTATATCCGTTTTCATTTTTCGATCGTTATACCAATATCTTCCTATGTTTATAACGGGTTCTTGATTTCTTTGTTTATAATATCTAACAAGGTATTGCTCACTGATTTTCTCAAATCTAAGTGAAACATATTGGTCTAGTTCATCTTTAATAAACGTTTCGTAATAATCATCTTCACTCATTAGAACTCTTGCTGCTTGGCTTTTCCAAATGAAATGATAATGAAAAGCAATAAAATTGTTCTTGATTCGATACAAATAACTTCTTGAATTTGGGTTTTCTTGGAACTTGTATTCCTTTTCAACAATTTCTAATTCTATTAATTTTTTCACATATTTCGAAGTTTTAGCCGTATCTAGGATTCTTGATTTGGAATCAATTTCAGCGAGTTTTGTACTACCACTGTGGATTGCTTGCAGTACACTTTGATATTCTTGAATACTCCTAAGTTCAGAATGTAACAACATATTCACTTCATTTGAAAATCTTGCATTTTCACTTGTGATAAGATTTTTTATGTTTTCTTCTAAATTAACTTGATCATCAATTTGCGCTAGATAATATGGTAACCCGCCAAAAACTGCATAAGCTCGAATTTTATCAACTGCTGAAAAACTCGGATAATACAAACTGCTTTCTAGATAATCACATTCTTTTAAGTGATATTCAAATGTTTGTCTGTTGAAAAGAGGTTTACTGACTGAGAAAAGATTCTCATACATCCCTATTTCACTTCCTGAAACAATAAACTTGATAGTTGATACATCCTTGTAGCTATCAATCAAACCCTGTAATACAGATTCTATTGAAGAGTCTACTTCAGTTAAATAAGTAAACTCATCTAAAACAACAATCAAATTATTTTCTTTGAATAGTGCTTCAAAAAGGTCATGAAACGAACTGTATATTATTTGCCCAGCCCCGATTAGTTCACCATATCTTTTGCTAAACAGATCTAGATTCGTTTTGGCATTCGCTTGTTGAGCTAATAAGTATAGCGATCTTTTTCCCATTATCGATTCTTTTAATAATGTTGTTTTTCCTACTCTTCTTCTTCCATGAATAACACCAAATTCAAACTTATTTGAAAGATAATGCCTTTCAAGCATTGCTAATTCTTTTTCTCGACCCAAAAACATTTTACTACCTCAACTTTCACTGAATTATGTTTCACTGAATTATGTTTCACTAATATATTATCACAGTTTGATTCAATTGTAAAGAAACTATCTATATATTATACAAACTTAATATCTTAAATATCTTTAGAAACTTAACTTAATATTAATAAACGTACAGCAGATATCTAGTTTTGTGACTTTTTTTCTGCAACAATCAGTAATTTTGTCATATATTGTATTTTCATGAAAAATGCCAAATTCTATTCTTTCTGGCATCTTACAAAGATGTATAATAAAAACACTTTTGGACATTTAGATAAATCGCACACAAAAGGCATGATTTTCTCTTACCTAGAGATTTATATTAATTAAAATTTGACTTTGTTTTCATCACCTTTCTTCAAAGCAACAATTTGCCTCTTAAATGCATCGCTATATGTTGTGCTTCTTGGCATGTTAGTTCCCTCTCTTTTTATTATTTTTTGAAATGCTTCATTTTAGGTTTTGTGGATAACTCGTTTCACTTCGTTACAAAAAACTTAAAAACTTAAAAACTTAAAAACCTTTCTGTCTATTCTAACATGTCTATATCTTTTCTGTCCTATTTATTGTAACCTATCTAATATATTCCACTATTTACACCATCCAATAGCATTTCTCCTAAAAAAAAGGTATAATATCTGAGTAATAATTAATAAAAGCAATAAAAGAGGTCTATACTATGAATAAAAACTATTTAAAAAAAGTCTATCGTTATGATGAAGAAAACAAATGTTTTCTCGTTGAAATTGCTCTTGAGTATTATCTAGAGCTTTTTAACCCTTGGGATGCAACTTCAATCAAGAAAAAAGATCTTGATCCTGAACTAGTAACCTACCTAGAAGATGTTAGTGATGATATACCGATAAAAGAAAAACTTGCCATAGTGTTTGTGATGTCAGAAAGCGTAAAGAATCCAGAAATGGAAAAGATATCTAGAGGTGTTTTTATTAACTACTTTAACTTCTTAATCCATTACAATAAGCGAACCCAAAGCAAGTTTTTTAGAAGAGCAATCTATTACATGATAACCAGCTTTACTTTTGTTGCTCTAGCTTATATCTTAAGACTTTATAGTACGATGTTTATCGAAATTATGTCAGAAGGTTTATTCATTGGTGGTTGGGTCTTTATGTGGGAAGCTATTTCTATTATCTTCTTTAAGTCATCTTTTATCCGTAATCAGAGTAAACAGTATCTAAGGTTAACTGAGTCCGATATCAGTTATGTATATAAATAATTCATTTTAATAGTTCAAAGAAAGCAACCAGTTTTGTCTGATTGCTTTCTTTTTATTATATAAAAATAATGAGAGGGTTAATTGATTTGGCTAATAGATTCCTTAATTGTTTTCTCTAAAGCCATTTTTCCGTATTTATCGACTTGCATCTTATCTTTAGGTCCGTGACTTAAAGAACCTGGACCACCGATACAACCACCTACACAAGCCATACCTTCGATAAAATTACCGATGTTTATGTTTTTAGATAGTTTAAACAATGCTTTTTTACATTCTTCTATACCATCACAGATTACAGGTTCTACTAGAAAATCATGAATATTGTTTTCAAATAATGATTGTTTCACTGCTTCTGTTAAGCCTCCAGATCTTGCAAAGATTCTTCCAAAGTAGGAAGCGTTATCTAATAAAGACTCCTCTAACGTATCTATTTCAATGTCTAAACTATCAATTAATGCTTGTAATTCTTCAAAGGTCATAACACTATCCACATAGTCTTTAACGGAGTCTAATTGAAATTCTTGTTTTTTAGCAATACAAGGCCCAATAAACACAGTTTTTGCATCAGGATCTGTTTCTTTAATATACTTCGCTAGATAAGCCATTGGTGATAAGTTATGAGAAATATGTTGTACTAAGCCTGGATAGTTTTTTCTAATATATGCAGTAAATGCAGGACAACAAGAACTGGTTAGTAAGCCTTTTTCAATTAATTCTTTGGTTTCCAGTTCAGCGATCATATCAGCTCCTAGTGCTGCTTCAACAACCGAATGAAACCCTAGTTTTTTTATCGCTGAAACCACTTGACCTAAACTAGCATAGGTAAACTGACTTGCAACAGAAGGAGCGATGATTGCATAAACTCGATAGTTCTTATTATTCTTACTCTTCTTTAAGAGATCAATGATATTAATCATATAGGATTTATCCATGATTGCTCCAAAAGGACATTGATAGACGCAAGCACCACAACCAATACATTTATCATTATCGATTATAGCTACTTTATTTTCATCCACTTTTATTGCATCAACTTTACAAGCATTGATACAAGGCCTTTTGTTATTAGCAATGGCATTATAAGGACAAACTCCTGCACAAAGACCGCATTCTATACACTTTTCTTTGTCGATAATCGCTCTTTTATTATCGTCAAAGGAAATTGCCCCCTTAGGACAAACTGTCGAACAACGATGCGCTAAGCAGCCTCTACAAGCATTGGTTACTTCATAACCACCAACTGGACACTCATCACAAGCAATATCAATTACTTCAACTATATTAGGATTCTTGGAATCCCCACCGATTGCTAGTTTTACTCTTTCAGTAAGAATGGCTCTTTCTTTATAGATACAACACCTTGTGATGGGTTTTTTTGTTGGATTAACCAGTCTTGGGATATCCAACATATTCTCAAACAATGTATCATGCCAGGAAAGCCTAGCAACCTCTTTTAAAACTTTATATTTAATGAATTGTACTTGAGTATCAAATTTTCGCATAATGAACTCCTAAAAATAACTTACTTTAATGTTTTTCCCCATTTGTTTTAAACATGCACTTAGTTCATCCACTAACTGCATTTTAATTGAAAAATTAATAGGTAGGTCAGGATTTTGATGAGCAGGGTTAATTGCCATACCAACATAGAAATTAATATCCGTTGCTTCTTCAAATAATAATCTAGCAACTTTTGAAGCCCCATCTTGATTGGTTGACCATTCTTTATATAACAAATTCTCCCCCAAGAAGTCTTTGGCATAGACTAATACTTGATTAATGGTAATTACACCTTCTGTTACTAAATCCACACCTTCAATCGTTGCTGTTGGAGGGATGAAAGGATTGGAATAATCTAAAGAAGTTTTAATTGGTTCTTTTAAATACTTTGCAGCTAATTGACTGGTTGTCCCCCCGCAGACAATCTTTTTTCCGGTTTTAGCAAAGAATAACGATAACATTTGATTGTTATCAAATCTATTCTTTGGTGGACCGATTAAAAGATTTAACGGTTCTCTCTTGGTCACTCTCACAATTAAACAAGATGTATCATCACCTGGCATTCCTTCATAAAGATCATTACATTTATCCAATAATAGTTTTACTAAAGTTTTGGCGTTTAAATTTTTCTTATTATATTCTAAGAGGTATTCAATAATATGATCTCGTTGCCAACCAAAGTTTAAACTTTTACCAACCCCAGCATAGATACATCCATCACTGATAACCACAAAACAATCATCCCGTTGAATCTTTAGACGAGAATGAAATATCCGCTTCCCTGCTATCATCATCTCTGTTTTAAAAAACTCATAATTCTTATTATTTCTTAACAAGATAACTGCTGGATTATCATACTGAACAATTTCGACTTCATCATTATCAATAATATGCATTAACGTAAAAGTTGAATAAGCGATATCCCTGGTTTTACAAGTTGGTAAAGTCTTGGCAATGGTCTCTACGCAATCGACTAAACTCATGCCTCTAGCTACCATAGTTGAGACGATCTTCGATGTTAAGGTCGCTAAAATCGAAGCCTTAACTCCAGAACCTAAGCCATCAGCTAAGACAAAGATTTGATTATGGTCATCTTTAATCTGTTCGATATGATCACCACATAATGTCTCATTATGTTTACATAAAGATTGATACCCAATATCTAAGAATAAATCATTCATTTTCAATCTGATCCTTTAGTTTGGTTAAAGCAATTTTCGTTTCAGCCGCTGTTTCACCTAGTAAAGAAGCAATCTCTTGAACAATCCGCATCTGCTTTTCAACTACTTTATTTGTTACTTCAATGGTTTGTTGCTTATTCACTTCTTTCAGTTGTTTTTGATTCACTTCATCGGTGATATCGTTAATCAAATACATTATGATATGGTAATTACGATCATAGATGATGGATTCTTCAATATGCTTTGAATACTCTGCTAAGTATTTCTTATTATTAAAAACACTTCTTTTATTAGCAATTACGTTTAAGAACGGTTCTTCATCAAAAATCTTAATTACTTTTTCACCTAAGACATCTTTAATATTCTTAAGATTGATGATCTTTTTCGCTGCGTTATTTATCTGTTGGATTTCTAAATTCTCATTAAGAATAACAATTCCACTTGGTGTATGATTTAAAATATTATGATAGAAATTCTCTGCTTTTTCTTTTAAAAATGGTAAACACATCGATAGATTCGCTTTACCTTGAAATACCGCTACTGCTTTTTCTCTACAGGTGTTATACCCACAAGACCCACAGTTCAGTTCATCACTAGCACTGGTTTTACCCATTTGTTTCATGATATCAGCGATCTCACCTTCTGATGGATACTCATTTTTCTTCTTAATCTTCGCAAAATCTTTTTTATAACTAGCTTTATCTAATCTCACGATTTCAATATCAGCTTTCCCACCATATTTGATTACTTCTAAGTAATCTCGTAATGGAGTTTTATGATGTTTTTCCATAATTGGTCCATTGATACAACTACCAACACAACTAGACATTTCAATCACACAGTTATTGAGGTTCCCTCTAGCAATATCACCTAAGACATTCATACAGTTTTCTACACCATCAACAGCGATGTAATGATAGTCTTCATTTCTTCTAGATAAAGATTTGATGATTCCCCCTGTAGTTGGAAAGAATCTTGACCGGAAGCCATTCGGGCTTTTTTCATTTATCGCTAAGGTGATATCCTTCAGTTCTAACCATTTGGATAATTCTTCATACGTTAGAACTGCATCCACATAACCTTCGTAATAATCGGCTTCATCCTTTTTAGCAATACAAGGACCAATAAACACGACTTTTGCATCTGGATGTCTTCTTTTGATATCTAAGGCATGTGCTTGCATCGGGGAAATGATTGGTGCTAGTAGGGGTAAGAGATTTGGATAATACTTTTGAATTAAAAGATTAACAGAATGACAAGCTGAAGTAATCATAATTCTTGGTTTTACATGATCGATATAGTCTTCATACTCCGCTTTCACTAATGCGGCACCGATAGCAGTTTCTTCCACATCATAAAAGCCTAGTTCTTTTAAAGCAAATTGCATTGCAGTGATATCCGCACCATTATAATTTGCAATAAATGATGGTGCTAAAGAAACAATGACTTTATCATTTTGTTGTAGTAAAACTCTAGTCTTTTCTAAATCACTAACAATCTCTTTGGCATTCTGAGGGCAGACCACATAACACTGACCACATAGAATACATTCATTCTTAACAACACTAGCTTGATCTCCAGAAAACTTGATGGATTTAACTGGACAATTTCTAATGCATTTATAACAATTCTTACAATTATTTCGATTTAGAGCAATAAACTCACTCATAACGTACCTCACTTAATTTTTGACAATACTTCCTCTTTAAATACTTCTAAAACATTTTCTGAATTTACAGATAACAACAATCCATCTATTTCTACACTTACCCCTTTTTGACAGTTACCCATGCAGAAACGTCCGCTTAGACTTACACTATCTTCTAACTTATATTCTTTGATGAATTCTTGGAGTTTTGTCACAACTTCTCTTGAACCTTTTAAATGACAAGAACTACCAATACAAACATTTATTTTCATACCCTACTCCTTTAATTATTTCGTAAATTGATAATGGATAATAGTAACTTTTTCTCTTGTTTAGTAGCCTTTACTAGTCTAGCCGCAGCGACAATTGGTAACCAAGACAAACAGTAGTTTTTACTGGTATTCGTTTTTAAACAAAATATCTCTAGATACTTATCCGCTATTGCTTGATTATAGTTTAATAAAAACTCCAAATACGTAATAGCAGAATCCGCTGAAGCATTACCACTAGTTGCATGTGCCCAATCAATAATATAGTATTCCCCTGAGTTTGTCACAATAATATTGGAAGGATTAAAATCACCATGACATAATTTCTGATGTTTAGGCATTGTCTCTAATTTTCTTCTTAACTCATATCGAGTAGTAGCTAGTAAATCACTTTGTTCGATTTTATAATTTAATCTATCCTTTAGCTTATTAAGCATTAAACCATCGATATTATGAACACGAATCTGTAAATTAACAAAGACTTCTAAATATTCCTCTAAATGGTCGTTTGCTTCTAAGATAATTTGTTCAAGGGTTTTCCCTTGAATATATTGATATTTGATAATCCATTTTCCATCTTCATTACTAACAGATAATAGTTTTGGAACTAAAAGGTTTGTTTCTTCAACTCTCGCATGGTTTAAAGCTTCATTAAGAACTTGAGCTTTAGAGTAGTTTTCATTAAAGACCTTAATCACTTCGAAACCATCTTTATAGATTGTTTTATCATTTCTAAGACCGATAATCTTTTCTAAATTCATCTTGTTTACCACCGATCATTCATTAGTTTAATTAAAACCGAGAGTGAGTTCGCCATATTCTCATTTTGGACAATAATCTCTTTGGGAACATTTAAGGTAACTGGAGCGAAATTCCAGATCGCTTTGATATTATTTTGTACCATTAAATCCGAGACTTCCTGAGCGTTTTCTTTATTGACAGTTATAATACCAACCTCAATGGAATTATCCTTACACACCTTGGAAAAGCTGTCTAAATCAAGATATGGTTCTTTAACATCAAATGCAGCAATTATTTTAATATTATGTTGATGAAATCCCGGATAATGATATAAGGCTTCTCCAAGTCTACCCATCCCGACAATAACTGCTTTGGTTTCATGATGATAACCCATAAACGCTTTTAAGTCTTGAAGTAAACTTTTAACCTCATAACCAATCTTTGGTTTACCACCAAAGCTGATTCTTGCTAGATCTTTTCTAACTTGAACTTCACCATAGTTTAAAGCATTCGCTATTACAGTTGCTGAAATGGTATCTTCTTGATAGTGTTCTAAATATTCAATATAAGCTGGTACTCGGCCAAGAATAGCTTCGTAATTTCCATTTTGTAACATGAAATCACCTCTTACACTTATATCTTAACAAATATACTTATGTATTAGAAATACAGATTTGATATATCGATATATCTTTATCGATATATTGATATCAAAAAAAATAAGACTAACAAATACATGTTAGTCTATTGGATAACTAAGCGCTTTTGAGTAATCAATTCATTAAGGAATAATTGATCGATTTCATTTAAACGGTAATCTTTTTTATGAACTAAAACATCTTTATAAAGGCGGTCACAATCACTGATAGTCTTTTCCACTAAATGATGTTTTTCTAGTAATTCTTTGGGAACTCTTGAACCCCACATATAGGTCGAATGAATGTTTTCTAGGATAGAAAACTGTGATGCTCGTTCAAAGATAAATATTCTTTTATTTACTTCTTCTGGTAATTCTATCTTTTTCACTTCATTCATTGGTAAGTCGGGTACATAAGGATCAGCATGAGCAATTTCAACATAGTTTAAGAGATCTGCATTTTGAATGATTTCTTGATTTGCTAACTCATGATTTTTAGACATTACTACAATTGGTCTAAACTCACAGATTAATTCTGAATGTAAGTCTTTATCTTTTAACATTAGACGGTAGTATTTATCGAATTTACTTAAATATCGGATAATTGCAAGATTATAATGAGAACTAAGAATATTCCTAATAGCTCTTAACGAGTTCGTTTCTTTATAATAAAGTTCACATCGACATTGTACTTCTAGTTTTTTTGCAAATTCCGTAAAAGCCTTAGCGATATAGCTTGAACGAGGAACTGAGATTGAGAAGCTAACATTATCATTATTGTTTGATGAATAGAGATTCTCTATTTCATCAACCTCATTGATTATCTTTTTAGCATAATGAAGAAACTCTTCTCCTTTAGAAGTTAGTTTCATACCTTTGGAACTACGGTTAAAAATCTCGATATTTAAAGAACTTTCTAGTTCTTTAATTGCTCGACTTAGATTTGGTTGAGACATAAATAGATTCTCTGCAGCTTGAGATATGGAGTTTGTTTTCGCTATTTCTATGACATAGCGTAAATGGATTATATTCATAGTATTTATCACCGATAACAGTATATCATATTTTTATAAAATCTAAAGTAGAGAAAAAAAGATGTAAGCGATTTGAATTCTATATTTTCAAAAAATAACCTAATTCAAACTGACCATTGATAAAAGTGATTATTTTCTTTAAATATATTTTTTGATTATATAAAATATATTACTTCCATTTTCGTGATATTTACGCTTTTCTTATGCTCATTTTCGTGATTCTCCCATTCATAAAAAGCAAAGTCATGAGTAGAGTAAGCTCATGACTTTTGATTATGAATTTTTTTATTCCATCCTAAATAGTTAAATACTATTACAGTATTAGATAAATATTACTCCACTATTTCTTCAAGATAAGGTAGGATTACTTCTCGAAGAACTTGATACCCTTTTTGATTCAGATGAAGTCCTTCAAGAGAATATTCTGGGTTTAAAGATCCTTCTTTTACTAATACATCATACGCGTTGATATATTCAACATTTTTGATGTCTTTCAAAAGTAAGTTTAGTGCTTCAATATCTTTATTAGATCTTCTACCAACTGTATTACTATCCATGTTTTTATTTACAGGATAAACTGATATAAGATATATCTTGATTTCAGGGTCTTTTGTTTTCACTTCTTTAATAATCTGTTCAATTCTAGCAGCTATATTTGTAACATCTGTTTCAATAAGTTCTAAATCGTTAGTTCCTATTTGGAGAAACAACTTTTTGGGTTTAAGTTCATACACACTTTCATTTAGTCTGTTAAGTACTCCTTTTGATGTATCACCACCGATACCTCGGTTATAGACTAAATGGTCAGGGAAAAACTCATAGACATTAAAATCTTGAGTGATGGAATCCCCTACAAAAACTGTTCCACCTTTCTTCGTAAAACGATTATAAGTTTTGAAAGCATCAGTTTTACCAAGAAAACCCATTTCAAAGAGAATCTTTAAAAAATCATCTCTTCCCTTTTTTTGACCAATTACAAAAACAAACAAGTTTAACCCTAATAAAACAATAACAATCAATACTACCCATAGCCAATGAATCATGATGACCTCACCTTCGCTCTTATCACTTTACAATGACCTTCTAAAGCGACAAATCTTACTGCTTTTACTAGAGCTGGAATGTAAAATGTTTCTGCATAATGTACAATATATGGGGTGAAACTATTGTCAATACTTTCGATCCTAATGGCTTTACCTTCCACTAGATTAAATACATTTACTACATTATCTGTAGGTATGACAACTTCTTTATCGAAACTATATCTTCTGGATTCAATAAATTCTAATTCATGTAACCCGGTTATTTCTTCTGATTCACTTACTTGCTGAAATTGATTATAGCATTCATTTAAGACAAAATCAGTATTTCGATCATACTGGATATTCTTAAACCCATGATCTAAATGAACTGGCCTTGGTAAACCATCTAAACCTAAACGACCCCAATCCCAGAGTTTAAAGGTGAAGATATATACACAACTACTAATCTCTAGAACCATCGTATTTCTTCCACTACCATGAACCGTACCAGCAGGTAATAATAAATGATCATGCTTTTTAACAGGAATCTTATTGATGAAGCGCTCATCAGGAAACGGTGTTTCACCATTTTGCGCTTCGGTTAAAGCTTTTTCTAAATCTGCTTTTTTTACACCATTTTTTAAACCGACATAACAAACTGCATCATCTTTTGCATCTAAAATATAGTAAGATTCATCTTGGGTGTAGGTCATACCAAAGGTATCTTGAATATATTCTGTTAAGGGGTGAACTTGTAAACTTAAGTTTCCCCCTTCCATCGTATCTAAGAAGTCAAACCGGATTGGAAAATGTTTTCCAAATCTTGCATATACTGGTTTACCCATAAATTCATTCGGTCTAAACTGAACTAGGTCTTGTGCTGGTAACTCAATAAAGTCATCACCAAAACCAAATCTTATTGAGTTTTCTTCGGGAACGCCATCAAAACTCCAAGCAAAATTTTCCTCTTCCTTATCTAAGTCACAGACTTCTTTCATCCATTGACCTCCCCATACTCCTGGGTCAAAATAAGGAACAATTCTAAAAGGCCTTTTCGTAACTACATCTAAAGCTTCGTTATAGTTCGAAGCATGAATCATTTTTGGTTGATTATCATTCGTCAAATCGATTACGTAATCGAGATTTGGATAAATCTTATCTTTTACCCTATCAGCAACACGCCATTCAATAAAATAACCCCGTTTATATTTTCTCAAGATATCATCATCCGGGTTATCAGCAGTAAAATTACTCAACCCTTGACGGTATCGTAATTGGATTTCCCATCTTGTTAAACTAACCATAACTATATGATCATAGGGAATTAAAGAAGCTCCAAACCCATAAATAACAGTTAATCCATTAGAAGATAATCTAGACTGAACTTGTTTAATCTTTTCCATATCATAAAAATCTTCAATCTTGTGATGAGAATACAATCCGAATACCCGGTCTTCAAAAAGATGACTTCCAATCAAAGCATCGATTTCTTCATATGATTTACGATAATCTTCAATCGCAATCATTTCCTTTGGTGAAAGCTTTGTAATGATTTCGCTTTTTAATATGTCTAAATGTGCTCCAGGATAAACTTCAAAACACAAAACTCCTTGCTTAATTTCACTTAGTTCTTTTACGATTGCTTGATAACCAGCAAAAAACCCGTTCTTATCACTTCTTATGGGAATCACAGGAAATTTATTGTATTGGTAATTCCTATTCGTTTGTTTCGTCATTTACTTCCTCCTCTTGAAAGACATGTAGTTGTTTATAATAAGCAATGAATATTTGATTTAGATGGAAGGCAACTAAAAAGCCATATGTCCCCACCGATAAAACCAGAAAAACTGGATGAACAAAGATAACAAGTAAGATAACTGCAGCTAAGCTACCTAAGACTTTAAAATTACACCATAGACTTGTATTCGCTAAAATAAGGACATTTTTTATCATTTGTGCTAGATTCTTAGTTTTGAATACTGCAAGAGTTGGAAAAAAATAGATAAAGAAAATCGCTAATTGATAAAACCCAACAATAGACAAAACTAAAAACACCGTTGTTTCACTCGCAAGCGAATAACGATACATCACAAAAACAGAAGCAAAAAGCATAACCAATATTAGCCACACCAATGTGGAAACGAAAAAGTTTTCTTTAAAACTCTTAAGGAAAAGTCGACTCACATTGGTGGGCTCTTTGGTTCTAAAAACTTGAAAAATGACTCGAAACATGGCTGTTGTGGCTGCGCCAAGTGTGATTAACACACCTAAGAAACTAAAAAGGACCCATAATAAGCTCGCATAGAAAATGTCGATGAAATTTTTATAGGTCTCTTTTAGCATAAAGTCACCTTCTTCTTATTTCTTAAATCTTGTAAGAACTAATACAGCACCAGCTATCAAAGCAACTGCACCAACGATTGTACCAACAATCAAACCAGTATTGGTGAAACTTCCTTCTACTTCAAACTCTTCGCTTTCAACGAAAATAACTTTCCCAGTTCCTGTGCCATCTTCTGCATCTTCATCATAATAACTTAACTCAGCAAATTCGCCTTCAGCTATTGTTACAGTGTATCCAGCTAATACACTAATATCAGCTTTTGTAACATAATCTGCTAAAGTTACTGGATCATAGATATCATTATAAATACCAGCAATAGCCCAGTCTAATGAAGCTTCTACAATTGCTTTTGATTCCGTAAATGTTAAAGTCTTGTTATAACCACCTTTAACATCCAATTGAGGTAATTCCGCTGCATCAAAATCACTCCAACTTAAAGTAGGTGAAAGATTGACTAAAGTTTCTTGTTTTTCCAAGAAATCATCAAAGTCATCCCAACTATAAGTTAAAGTAAAATAACGGTGATACCCTTCTGTTCTAGCATCTTCAACTGTAATAAAATCAGGGGCATTATCTTCCAACCAAGTTTGAATTTCCATCAAACCTCCTGTAATGTGCTGATTATTAATGACAGCACCCTTACCTTCTGTTTGATCAGGGTCATCAGGGTTGATAATTGGTGTAGAAGATAAGGTATCATCCATTACATCAAGTACAATTGTTCTTGTTCCTGATCCATCAGCATTAAACTCTGTGGTAATACCAATTTCTCCAGGCCAACAAGCAGAAAGTGCAAAAACAGCAAATAACATAACTACAAGTAAAGCAATTCTTTTTTTCATAATTCTCTCCTTCATATTTTTTATTTATTTAGCCTTCTTCACCCAAATAAACTACGTATTTATTTAAGCGTAAAGCTATAATAGTAACAATTAAAACAAGTACTAATAAAATCCATGCCATAGCAGAAGCCATCCCCATTGCTCGATCTACCATCATCTTATCAAACAAATAATAAGCGTAATAGTACGTTGACCTGGATGGCCCACCATTAGTCATAATATAGGCAATGGTAAAGACTTGAAAACCACCAATGATATTCATGATGAAATTAAAAAAGATCGATGGTGTCATTAAAGGTAAGGTGATATAGATCGTTTTCTTAAGCCAATTCGCTCCATCTACCTCAGCCGATTCATACAAAGATACCGGTATGTCTTGCATCTGGGCTAAATAGATCACCATGGAACCTCCAGCAGTCCATAACCCCATTAGTATCAACGTTAATTTAGCAGTATCAGCTGACTGATGCCACCTTAATGGTTCCATATTAAAAAACTTATAAATAGGGGATAACAAATCATTAATAATCCCGAAGTTTGGCTGGAATAACCAAAGCCAAAGCAAACTCATTGCGACAATACTTACTACATTTGGTAAATAAAACATAGTACGGTAAATACTAATTCCTTTAATCCGGTTATTCAGTAGTAAAGCCAAAGCCAACCCAACAGTTAGTCCAAGAGGAATTGCAATAGCAACATGATAAATCGTATTACCAAGACTCTTCCAAAAAATACTGTCGTTTGTAAATAAAATGACATAATTTTCTAACCCAATAAACCTAGGAGCAGCATTCATATCATAGGATGTAAAACTGATATATAATGATGCTAAAATTGGAAACGCACCCAAAACAATCAAGCCGAAAAGCCATGGGGATACAAACAAATACCCCATCATATTTTCTCTTTTTTTCAATTGTTGAATTGAGCTTGATTTCATGTTTACTCTCCTAGTTCACTCGGTTATAATTTTCTTGTTTTTCTAAATAATTACTTCTAGCTGCAAGTAAAGCTTGTTCCGCAGTTAAATCTCCATTTAAAGCTTGAGTATAATAAGGTTGCCAATCATTACCATGCCAGCTTGGTGCATAAGGCACATAAACCTTATCGATGGCATAATCCACTTCAGCAAGTAAATCTTGCATGATTGGTTTATCAACCACATAGGTTTCCATTGCTCCAATATGAGACATGATCCAACCATTCACCTCAGCTAGTTCTAATTGAACTGCTTCTGATAATAAATACTTATAGAACATAAATGCTCCATCTCTTCTTGCATCATTATTTTGTTTATTATCATACATTTCCAAACTAAAGCCACTACCCCAATTCACATGAATACCACCTTCATCAGGAATAGGAATTGGTGCAACTCCATAATTAATATCTGCTTGAGCATTGATGATTGTTTGATATAAACCATCATTACCAATAATCATCGCAACTCTTTCTGCTGCAAAAGGATTTAACCCTAACATCTGATTTGCTTCCCCAAAAGAGGTTAACTGGGAACGAGTAAAATCACTGTTAAAATCAATTATCCATTGCAATACATCAACATGACCTTGAGTATTAAGAGTAGGATCTAAATCTTCATCAAAGAAATCCAAACCCGTCTGCCATAACCAACCATGATAAGTTGCATCGCCATAAGAAGGATCAAAACCTAATCTTTCAATCTGCCCTTCTTCAACAATATCAAACATCTTAGCGATGGTTTCTAGTTCAGACCAAGTCTCTGGTACATCTGCTTCCGTTAATCCCATCTCTTCAAACATATCGATATTATAGAATAAAGCTCTTGTAGTTGCGGTAAAAGGCATTGCGAAATAATCACTTTCATATTCAGCAAAATCTCTTTGTGCTTCTCTGTAATCACTAAAATCAAGTTCTAAATACTCACTAGTATCATTTCTTACTAGTTCAGAGATATTAAACAGAACTCCTGCTCTTGCCCGAGACACTACATCATCAATAGTAGATAAACCAATATCTGGTGCAGTTTTTGAAGATACTGCTACATTGATCTTATCCCAATAGTCCCAGAAAGAAAAACCTGTACCTTTCACAAAGTATTGATCTTGACTATTATTGAATTGCGTAATAATCGATCTCATCCCTGAAAAAGACTCACTACCTACTGGAGACATATGCCAAAACTCTATTTGAATTCTTTCATCGGTAGTAGAATTCTGACAAGCACTTAAAGCAAACACAGCAAATAACAGCATCCACCCAATTAATATTTTTTTCATATAATTCCTCCTATCCTTTTATTCCTGTAAATGTAATACCTTCAATAAAACTCTTTTGAGCCATAAAGAAGATAACTAAAGTCGGTAACATAATTAAAATTGCCGCAGCCATCATTAAATCAAAACGTCCACCAAACTGAGTTTGGAAAGCTCTTAATCCGATAGCTAAAGTCCAATGGTCTGGATTCGATAAAAAGATCAAAGGACCAAAATAATCATTCCAAGTTGCCATAAAGGTAAATAAGGCAACAGTGATAATTGCTGGTTTTGTCAGTGGTAACATAATCTTTATAAAAATTTGAAAATGAGTAGCACCATCAATTATTGCACTCTCTGTTAATTCCTTAGGAATACCTTTATAAAACTGTCTTAATAAAAAGATATAAAAAGCTGCTCCTCCACCAAAGAAGGCGGGAACAATCAATGGTAATCTTGTTCCTAACCACCCAATTTGGGCATAAAGAATATAGGTTGGGATTAAGATTACTTGAATTGGTATCATCATTGTCGCAAGCATAACAATAAACCATTTATCTCTTCCTCGCCACCTAAGTTTCGCAAAAGCATAAGCTGCGGTAGTGGCTGAAAACAAAGTCCCTATCATTACTAAAGAAACAATAATCAAAGAGTTCTTTAAATAAAGCAAGAAAGGTATCGCCTGAATAGCTTTGACAAAGTTCTCCCATTGGGGGTCAGCAGGAAAAAACACTTCAGTTCCCTGCAAAAGTTCTTGCGGTGTCTTAAGTGCAGTAAATAACATCCAAAGGAATGGAAAAACAAAACCAAAACTAGAAAGAATTAAAACGATATGTAATATTGTATTTTTAATTCTTCTAGATTGCTTTCTTGTCAAAACAATCTTCTGCATCTCTTTCCTCCTATTCAGTCGATTTTAATAAAATAAACCTTGGTCCATAGATTAAGCGACTTGACATATTATGGTCAAAATTATACGTATTTGTATTATAACTTACTAAAACTTCTTTACTTCTAGATAAATGCGGATGTGCTTTTGCATTATAAGTATAAGTTGTAGATTTAAAGATTTCTTGTTCTTTGGTATGATAAATAATCTGTGGTTTTGTAAATGGTCCAAATGGCGTTTCACCAATTGCAAAAGCTATATAAGGTGTATTGGTGTCATAGGTAAATACTGCTAAAAACTTACCACTATACTCACCTTCAAGCAATGGACTAACACTTAACTCACAAGAAACATGTGGTAAAATCGGTTTCGCAGAAGTAATATCACTGGTAAAACTATCACCATCAAAGTAACGCCAGTCATCTATATTCGAAAAATCTTCTGGTTGAACTCTAGCAACTACAAGTTCTCTTAATCCAAGTGTTGTCTTATACCCATAGATATAGATATAACCATCACCTTCCTTAAAACCAGATTCTTTCGTATAAGGCATTATTCCCGCTCCAAAGAGTAATTGAGAATCCTTAAGATCAACCATTATTGGTGCGTATTTTTGTGTGCTTCGTTCTGTTAAAACCTCTCCGTTTTCTATAGGTGTTTTAATCATTGTTACACCATTAACAGCGAACTGTAAGCCTTCCGGTTGATTATGATCCGATGTAACTATCAAAGGTAAGAAATACAAATCATTATCAATTACTACACCATCTTGTAACCAAAGCCATGAATGACTACCTTCTATGCTTAAAACCGAATTGCTCTCAACAAAAATATCGCGATAAACCTGCTCAAGAACCATAAACTTTACGCGGTTTAAGCCAAACAAACCTTCATCACCATAATGATCTAATAACGTCATTCGAATAAACCGGGTTTCAAGGTTCACGGAAAACTTTTGTTCATCCGATTTGTCTTTCGCTGGTTTCAGATTTATAACATCAACTTTTTCCCAGTTCACTTTATCTTCAGAAATTTCGATTATCATAGATTTCACTCCGCGACTAGATAACCAATCTGCTTCATCACTATAATAATTTTGGATAACTAAAGCATCGATTTTTCTTACAACGTGTAAATCAAAGATAAGTTCTGGTTTTAAAGCATCATACGCAGACAGATAACCAATATTTTTGTCTTGGTTCAAGTCATAGTTAACCAGATTCATTGGTAAGGTTCCAGAGATATCTAAAGAAGGGTCGATTTTATAGAAAGCTTCAATATTACCTAATTCTCCTCGGTTTAAATGAAATGACATCTTACCTTCTTCTAAAAAGCCCATGGAGTTATTCGGCATTAAATGTGGTTGTAGTCTCTTCAATGTTTTGGGATCATGTGAACCTACGAAAGTATCTCCAAAGACCATTAATGTCTTATAACTTTCCTCTAGATCAAAACAATCTAAACCATTTTCAATATTGAAGGTAAATATACCATCTCCTCCAGCCCATCTTTTTGTCTTTATAAACAATTCATCGAATTCTTTATAACTTTCTGCCACAAAGCCTTTCCCTAAGAGTATCTCAACTTCTTCTTCTTTCTCTGCTTCAATAATCAGTACATTTGCATAATAAACACCTAAAAACTCTTCTTGTAAGAAATCATCAATTAAGTATTTAGTTGGAATAGATAAAGGAACAATGGGATAAATCTTATCTAAGTAAATTGTTTGAGCACCTTTTATTAAGTTTATTTTCTTAATAATTTTTTTATTCATTTGTCTCACTCTTTTCTATATATGTTATTGATATAAATCTTGGGTAATACGTTCTTGCGTCTGCTAATGCTTGAAACGAAGTTGTGTTAACATTATAAGAAATAATCCATTTATTCTCACTGCTTAAAGCTGGGTGTAGTTTAGCGTTATAAGTAAAAGCACTATTTAAGTAACTCGCTTCATAAGTTTGATAGATGAACTGATATTCCGAGAAGTCTCCATAAGGTGTATCACTAAAAGAAAGACTGATCTTACCACTGGTTGTATCTTCCATAACAACGAGAAGATACTTGCCTGCAAAAACTCCTGAATCGATATAAGTTACGGATAATTCTGCGGAAACTTTATCTTTTAGAGTAGCTAGTTCTCTACTATTCTTAACAAACCCTGCTTCAGTATAGTATTCCCATTCATTAAAGTTTTCGATATCTCCTGCTTTAAACCGGCTAACGACAAGATGTCTACCAGATAAATCTTTATACCCATAAACATAGATATAGCCATCGTTATCCCGGTTATCCATAACTCCAGCCCCAAAGTAAACAACTCCACCATCATCTGTAGTAAACATTAAAGGCGCTGATAGATACGCTGCATTTTGATAATCAAATCGTTTATCTAAGATATCCATTCGAATCATCGATACATTATGAACCTTAAAAAACGACTGAAAATCTTTAACTAGTATAGGAAAAAGATATAATTGGTCATCTATTATTACTCCATCTTGTAACCAAAGTCTAGATGATTCTTCATTTTGAGTAATGTCTGTCACTGAATCAGTTGATTCTGCTTGACCAAATAAAGCTTGAGCATTTTGATCAAAAATTAAGATTTTTCCTAAACCAATGTATTCGTTGTTATAACCTTCTAAAAGTGTAAGTTTTAAATATCTTGCTTGAGTATTTGTAAATTGATAGAGGTAGTTGTAGTGTTCTTCAGAGCTACCTGATGCTTTTGGTAAGTCTAGGACAATATTATCAGAGAAATCTATTCCATTTTGACTAAGAGATAACCCTATTTTTTTTGTGCCATAATCAGTTTCATCATTATAATTCCAGATTACTAGCTCACTTAATGAGTAGATAGACTGCAAATCTATTAGAATTTCTGGTTCTGAATGATTGCTTAAATACATTACGCCTTCATCTTGATTCGTTAAAGTTGCCTCTTTAGAAAAGCTTACACTTAGACCATCTTGATCCAGCAAGTTTCTTGCAAGCTTACCAATATAAGCATTCGGTAGTAAAACTGATTTTGGTAAACCATCTACCATATCATAATCAAAACTGTAGTTATCAGCTGAAAACTCACCTTGGTGAGAATAATAGCCGAAAGAATTATTAATAATCTTTGGACTTATTCTTTGATTAGTATAAGGATTAACACCTCCGATAAAAGTATCGGAGAAGATAAAGCCTGTTACTGAATGGTCTACACCTATTCTGTCTCCACCATTATCTAAATCAAAACTAAAAATCCCGTCAGCTCCAGTCCAACCTTCTGTTCTTAGTAAAGCTTCGCTCATTTCAGTTTCTTCTTTAATAATCATGCCTTCTCCTATATAAAACCTTAATCGATCTAAGCCATACTTTAACCCTTGATTTGGAAAAGTAATCTTTATAGAACGAACTAAGATATTGTCTAAAAGCAAAGTATCGTTACTATCCAGTGAATAATCATCAAGGATTTTATTAAAACGAACTCCATCTAGCGATACAAACAAATCTATAGTTTCGATGGAATAGATATCATCTTTTTCAAAAGTTTCGATATCGATGCTATCTATTGGATAAATTGCATCAAAATTGATAATTAATTGATGCGTTTTAATAGTGGAATCTGTGAAAACTAGTTCTTGGTATGTTTCATCACAAGGACTAATAAAGTGTTCTAGATGTCCTTGATAATCCGAGTAGGGTATTTGGATATCTTTGATTTTGATCAACTCTTGATAGGATTCTCTAAAAGTAAAATCACAAGTCTCAGTTTCAACTTGAGTAGTTGTTTCAGTTGATGAAGTTTGGTTATTCTGACATCCGACTAATAAAAATGTAATCAAAATAATAAGATAAATTCGAATTTTCATAGTATGCTCCATTGTTTCTTTATATTACTATATCATAGCAAAAGCATATTTTCAATACATTTATAATACATTTATAAAAAAAACCGCAAAATTATCTTTTGCGGTAAGTGATACGTGTACGATATTCATAAAGATTTGAGTTATAAAAAGTCTTAGTATATTCAATCAACTGGTTATTATCATCATAAGAGTAACGATCTCTTCTAAGAATTGGTGTGTCTTCATCAACTTTTAATAATTTTTTTATTGTATTCGAAGTTGAAACTGCTTTAACATATTCATCAAACTTATTAAAGTACATATTTCTTGAAGCCAAATATTCGTAAAGGGATCCATATAAAACAGTTTTATCATTTGGGATATCTACTACTGGCAATAAATATGTATCCGAGAATAAAATCGGAATACTTGCTCCTCTAACCCGTCTTAAGTTATATAGTTTAGCACCTTTATTAACGCTGAAGATTTTTGAAAGGTATTCATCGGCTTCAATAATAACTAGTTCAGCATCAATAGTTGTACAAGGAAGACCCATTTCACGCATCTCATTTGTATTACTTTGAATCATTGTAAAACTAGATTGATTCGGTTTGCTTTTTAAAACAGTAGTTCCATATCCAGCTACTCTAGAGATATATTTATCCTCAACTAGTTGACCAATAGCCGATCGAATTGTAACTCTACTTACATTATAGGTTTTCGCTAATTCCTTTTCTGGGGGAATTAGTTCTCCTTCTTTCCAATACCCTCTATCAATTTTATCTCGCAAGTCATCTCTGATTTTTATATATAATGGTTTTTTATTTACCATACTCATCACTTTCTCCATTTCGTTTCTAAGATATAAGACATTTTAACACATTTATAATACATTTGTAAAGGTTATATAAAATATTTAATAAGTTTTTTTAAAAACAATATTCAATAATTTTATTTTGCACATATAAAAAAAGATACTAGTATATCACATCATTAAATGTTTTAACTAGTATCTTTATAATGCTTTAAGATTTATAAATCTAGGAAATACCTTGTGAAACTATAAAAAACTCTTTTATTAAGATGAAATGTGTCCTTCCATAATTTCTATAGAGTGTGCTTCATAGATAAATTGATGATTTACGTAAAAAGTATATCCTTCAAAATTATAACTTATTTTAATAGATGATATGTCTGTACCAGTAATGATTATCGCAATCTCTATTTCACTTATTTGACCTTCAAATAGTGTCTCAGCGTACTCATCTGTCAAAGTTAAGGTTAAAACATTTCCATTAACAGCCCAATCTGAAAGTACTGATTTATCAACAACAGATGCTATGTCAATCATAACTGCTAGTGTTCTAAACTCTTGATCTAGAATGGTCTCATTACCATCTTCAACTTTTGTAGCGACATTATTATTATAGAAAATATCATATTCTGTTTCGACAAACTGTGTATCCGAATCAAAATCAGCTAAATGATATTCTAAATAGGAAAGCTTAACGAGTAGTGGTTCTTTAGAAACCATTTGGACATTTTGTGTTTCTGAGTAAATGACGAACTCGTCTATCATTTGTTGTTTTTCATAAAGATGCCCAAATACGTTTGACATATTAAAATTATTTACAGCTAAAACAAATGGTGTAAACTCATCTTCTGTTATCAATTGAGTAGTTGTAGTATCTGTAGAAGTTGTAGTGCCTGTAGAATCTGTAGTAAGTTCAGAGGATGTACTTGATGATTGTGTTGTTGTCTGTGTTGTTGATTCGGTTGAACTTGTTGATATATTAAAGAAGTCACAACCAATAAACACAAATGAAGTTAGAAAAACCATCATAATAATTGCTAAACGTTTCATTATAAATCCCCCTCTCTCTTTGTAAATATTACTCCATGATCAGTAACCCTTACTTGTTCTCCAAGTATAACTATAAAATGATCGCTGAATTCATTTGATCTTTCTAAGGCATCTAAAGCATGGAAAACTAATAACCGGTAACTGGCAACTGCAGATAGAATAGAATCAAATTCTTCTGGATAGTAGTCAGCAAATGGTTCTATCTGTGATAAAGCTGCTTTTAATGTAACGAAATCTGATAGACTTACTGTGTCAAATTGGTTTGCAATCTGAATAGCAGTTTCATGAGTCATCTTGATTTCTTCTCTATATACAGCAATAAATGTCATATCTATTGTGACCATTTCTGGTATTTCTGGTGACCAACCAACAAAGTAATAATTATGTGTTGTCGTATCAAATTCTAAATTGACAATTGGCGGTTCAACAGCGCTTCCATAATCTAATTTTTCATGAAGTATAATATTAGAATCTGAATCTAAGAAGGTTAAAGTATATTGATTTATTGTATAAGTTGCTTTGATTACTACATCTTCTGAAGGCATAGTATCAGGTAGAACCTTATCCCAA
>NPIE01006431.1_pt1 | contig 30487 bp, 27 predicted proteins | sample 8637661 | NCBI WGS metagenome assembly NPIE01 (sample SAMN07420842, study PRJNA396082) | bioreactor metagenome | isolation source: sample BA12 brine-fed electro-methanogenic bioreactor BA | place: Japan: Kochi | collected 2016-12-09 | reverse complement strand
TACGAGCCTTCATCATCTGTTTTTGAAGCGCGCGCCGATGCGCTCGAACGGCAGGGGGCCGCCGCCGACACCCTGCCAGATCCGGTGATCTCGGCCAGCCTCGCCAATGTGCCGCTTTCCCATCTTGATCCGGACCGCGAGCCCATGATGCAGGCGCGGATTGGCGTCCGCCAGATGTTCCCCCGCGGCGACACACGGCAATTGACGCGCGAGCAACGCATGGCGGAAGCCAGAGCGCTACAGGCCAGCCGGGATATGACAGACCGTCAGACCATACTGGCGGTCCGGGAATCCTGGCTTGAAATCTTCTATCTGGACCGGTCTGCCGAGCTGACCCGGGAACGCCTTGCGGCCGTGCGGGATCTCGCTGAAGTGGCGCTGTCGGCCTATTCTGCGGGCCGCAATAACAGCCATGATGTATCGCGGGTGGATCTCGAGCAAAGCATTCTCGAAGCACGCCTTATCGATATTGATCAGGCCCGGGATCTGGCAATGGCAGATCTGGGCCGTTTTATCGGTCAAACGGCCGCCCGCCGGCCCCTGCCGGACAGCTTGCCTGTCTTGCCATCCCTTCCGGACCGGGATGCCGCGCAGGAACGCCTTGCGGCCCATCCCGTTATCCGGTCTCACAATGCCCGTATCGAGGTCAGTGAACTGGGGATTGATCTGGCCTTGCAGGAATACCGGCCTGCCTGGGGTATAGAGGCCGGATACGGGGTCCGCAGCAGCCGGACCGATCTTGCCAGCATCGGGGTCAGCGTTCAGATGCCGCTGTTCAGCCGGGACCGGCAGGATGAAACGGCCGCCTCTGCGCGTGAATTGCGCCGGGCCGCAGAACTGGACCGCGCCGCAACCCTGCTGGACATGATGCGCCGCCTGGAACGCGAACAGGCCCAGCTGAACCGTCTGGGTGAAAGCGCGCGCCTGTATGAAGACATGATCATACCCAGGGCCCGGGAAACGGCGGAATCCGTGCTTCTGGCCTATCAGAATGAGGGGGCGGATTTTGCCGAGCTTGTCCGTTCGGAGCTTGCCCTGCTCGACGCCGAGCTTGCCGTCCTGCGCATAGAGGTCGATGCGCTGCTGGCACAATCGCGCATTCTTTACCTTGCAGGAGATTTCTGATGAACCGGTCATGGCTCATTATCGGAGCGGGATTGTTCCTGCTGGGATTGCTGGTGGGTATCGGATTCACGCTCCTGACAATCTCTGGGGGAAATCAAGGCGCTTCAGACGGTGAGGCAAGCGCCAGTTCGGAGCCCCGAATTCTTTACTGGGTTGCCCCTATGGACCCAAACTTTCGCAGGGATGAACCGGGCCTTTCGCCGATGGGGATGGAATTGATCCCGGTCTATGAAGGTGAGGCAAGTGCTGATGGCGGCAATTATGTCGAGATCAATCCGGCCGTTATCAACAATATCGGCGTCCGCACGGCGCGCGTTCACCGGCAAACCTTTTCGCATACAGTCAATGCCGTCGGTTATGTCCGCCTCGTCGATGATCTGACCTCTGTTGTCGATGTCCGGTCGGAAGGCTGGATCGAAAACCTGCCGGTCGCCGCGATTGGCGATCAGGTTGCAGCCGGGGATCTGCTGTTCTCGATCTACGCACCGGATATTGCGACCGCGCAAAGCGAGTATCTGCAGGCGGTCCGGACCGGACGGCAGGCCCTGATTGATGCATCGGCGGCGCGCCTTATGGCGCTGGGGATGTCGCGGGAACAAATTCAGGCTCTGGCGCGCCGCGGCAGCCCTGCGATGCAGACCCGGATTCTTTCACCGCGCACCGGTATTGTTACCGCTCTGTCCGTCCGGGAGGGGGCATTCGTGCAGCCCGGAAACCACATCATGACCATCGCCGATCTCACGGAAGTCTGGGTGATTGTCGATGTGTTCGAAGACCGGATCGCCCAGATCGAACCCGGTCAATCGGTCAGTATCACAACAGGTGCCCGGCGCGGTCGCGAGTGGATTGGCGAGGTTGAATACATCTACCCCACCGTGGATGAGCAAAGCCGCACGATTCCCGTCAGGATAAGGCTCGGCAATGATGATCTCAGCCTGCGGCCGGGTACCTATGTCAATGCGCTGATCGAGGCAGAGCCCCGTTCCAACGTCCTCATGGTGCCGCGCGAAGCGGTTATCCGCACCGGCCGTTCGGAGCGGGTCATCATTCAGGATGGCGAGGGCCGGTTCCGGCCGGCGCAGATTGTCACTGGCGCAGAGTCCGGCGGCATGGTGGAAATCCTCTCAGGCCTCACGGAAGGCGAGCGGGTTGTTGTTTCCAGCCAGTTCCTGATTGATTCCGAAGCCAGCCTGCAAGGCGTGATGCTGCGCATGTCGCCGCCGGGCGAGATTTCCGGCTCCGGGCATCAAACGGATCCGTCAATACGCGCCCTTGCTGTTGAAGGTGTAGGCGTGGCCGATTCTGTCATGGCCGGTCACGGCATGATCGACATTACCCACGAGCCGATCACAGCGCTCGGCTGGCCGACCATGAGCATGTCTTTTCTGACACTTGATGGCGTGCTGCTTGACGGTATCTCGGCCGGCGACCGGGTAACATTTTCGCTGAGCCAGGAAGGTGGCAACTGGCGGATCAGCGCAATCGCGACAATTGAAGATGACGCGATGGATCATGACGCACACCAGATGCCCGCCGATGAGACAGAGACAGGTTCCCATGACGGACATGAGGGTGACCAATGATTGCCGCCATAATCCGCTGGTCGATTGCGAACCGCCTGATGGTCATTCTGCTCGCCGCCTTTCTGACGGCGGGCGGCCTCTGGTCGTTATCGCGTACCCCGCTGGACGCGATACCCGACCTCTCTGATGTCCAGGTCATTATCAAGACCACTTATCCGGGCCAGACCCCGCAAGTTGTCGAGGACCAGGTCACCTATCCCCTGACAACCGCGATGCTGGCCGTGCCGGGGGCTGTGACGGTCAGAGGCTATTCCTTTTTCAATGACAGCTATGTCTATGTGATCTTTGAAGACGGCACGGATCTCTACTGGGCGCGGTCGCGGGTGCTGGAATATCTCAGCCAGGCCGCACCCTCCCTGCCGGAAGGCGCGTCACCCGCGCTGGGGCCGGATGCAACAGGTGTGGGCTGGATCTATCAATACGCCCTCATCGACCGGACCGGGCAGCATGACCTGTCCCAGCTTCGCAGTATCCAGGACTGGTTTTTGCGCTTTGAGTTGCAGACGATCGAGGGGGTTTCGGAAGTGGCCACGATTGGCGGAATGGTGCGCCAATACCAGGTCATCGCCGACCCCGACCGTCTGCGGGCCTATGGTATTCCCCTGTCAGATGTGCGGATGGCGATCCAGCGGGGCAACCAGGAAACCGGCGGCCGCGTCATCGAAATGGCCGAAGCCGAATATATGGTGCGCGCATCGGGCTATATCCGGGGCGAGGATGACCTGCGCGCCATCCCGGTGGGTCTCAGCGATAACGGCACGCCCATATTGTTATCCGACATTGCCGAAATACAGACCGGACCGGAATTGCGGCGCGGTGTCGGCGAGCTCAATGGTGAGGGCGAGGCCGTCGGCGGCGTTGTCATCATGCGCTATGGCGAGAATGCCTTGGCGACTATCGAGCGCGTCGAAGAGCGTCTGCGCGAACTGCAGAATTCCTTGCCTGACGGCGTCGAGATCGTTGTCACCTACAACCGGGCCGGGCTGATCGAACGCGCCATTGATTCCCTGAAAGAGAAACTCACGGAAGAATTTCTGATCGTCATCATTGTCTGCGCGATCTTCCTTTTTCACTTCCGTTCATCACTGGTCGTGCTGTTCAGCCTGCCAGTGGGTATCCTGTCAGCCTTCATCGTCATGCACATGCAAGGCATCAATGCCAATATCATGTCGCTGGGCGGCATTGCCATCGCCATCGGGGCCATGGTGGACGGGGCCATCGTCATGATCGAGAACGCCCATAAGCACCTTGAACGCGACCGCGGCAAGAAGCCGCACTGGGAGATCATCGTCGATGCCACCAAGGAGGTGGGACCGGCGCTGTTCTATTCGCTGACGATCATCGCCGTCTCGTTCCTCCCGGTCTTTGCACTCACCGGCCAGTCGGGACGCATGTTCTCGCCCCTCGCTTTCACCAAGACCTATTCCATGGCGGCTGCGGCCCTGCTGTCGATCACCATCGTCCCGGTGCTTATGGGTTACCTGATCCGCGGCCGGATCCTCCCCGAAGCAAAGAACCCCATCAACCGTTTTCTCGTCTGGGTCTACCGGCCCATTTTGCGCTGGTCCCTGAAATGGCGCTGGCTGGTACTGACCGCCGCCGTGGCGGTCCTGGCGCTGACCGTGGTGCCGTATGAGCGCCTCGGCTCGGAGTTCATCCCGCCGCTCAACGAGGGGGACCTACTCTACATGCCGTCGCTTTTGCCGGGTATTTCCATCACCGAGGCCACGGCGGTGGCCCAGCAGACCAACCAGCTGATCATGACGGTCCCGGAGGTCGAGCACGCCCTCGCCAAGGTCGGCCGAGCCCGAACGCCGCTGGATCCGGCGCCGCTGGAGATGATGGAAACGACCATCATCCTGAAGCCCGAGGAAGAGTGGCGGCCGGGCATGACGATCGAGAAGCTGACGACCGAGCTGGACCGTCTCGTGCGCTTTCCGGGGGTCACCAATGCCTGGATCATGCCGATCAAGACGCGGATCGACATGCTCTCTACCGGCATCAAGACCCCCATCGGCATCAAGATTACCGGAGCCGATCTCGGCGTACTGCAACGGCTGGGGGAACAAGTCGAACCGGTCATTCGCCGCCTGCCCGGCACCCGCAGCGTCTATGCCGAACGCGTCGCCGGCGGCTTCTACATCGATTTCGTCATTAAACGCAAGGAGGCGGCACGATACGGGCTGACCGTGGACGACATCAACGACGTGATTCAATCGGCCATCGGCGGGCGCAACATCACAACCACCATCGAGGGGCTGGAGCGCTACCCGGTCAATGTGCGCTACGTGCGCAACCTGAGGGACAATCCGGAGGCGCTTCGGCGCGTGCTGATCGCCACCCCCACCGGGGCGCAGGTGCCGCTCGAGCAGGTGGCCTCCATCTTCCCGCGGGTCGGCCCCCCCTCCATCAAGACCGAAGGCGCCCGGCCGCAGGCCTGGATCTACGTCGACATCAACCCCGACCAGGATGTCGGCACCTACGTGGAGAAGGCGAAGCAGACGGTCGGTGAAAAGGTCAGGCTCCCCCCGGGCTACAGCATCGAGTGGAGCGGCCAGTACCAGTACATGAAAGAAGCGAGGGCGCGGTTGAAGGTGGTGCTCCCGGTGACCTTACTGATCATTTTTCTGCTCCTCTATCTCAACTTTCGCAACATGGCCGAGGTCCTGATCGTCATGCTGGCCCTGCCGTTCGCCGTCGTGGGCGGCGTCTGGTACATGTACCTGCTCGGCTACAACATGAGCGTCGCCGTCATGGTCGGGTTCATCGCGCTCGCCGGCGTGGCCGCGGAAACCGGGGTGGTGATGATCATCTATCTTGATCACGCCTATGAGGCCAAACAACGGGAGAAGAGCCGGGTGACGGCCCGGGATCTTTACGATGCCATCATGGAAGGGGCGGTTGAGCGGGTACGGCCGAAGATGATGACGGTCAGCGCCATCATCGCCGGCCTCGTGCCGATCATGTGGAGCACCGAGACCGGATCGCGGGTCATGAAGCGGATTGCCGCCCCCATGATCGGCGGCATGGTCTCATCCGCCGTGCTCACGCTGATCATCATTCCGATCATTTACCAGCTCTGGCGTACCTGGGAGATGCGGCGCGCCGCCAAGGGGGGAAGGGCGGAGGGAGCAAGGCTAGCCCCTCGCTGTAGGGATTCTTTGGACGAGCCCTGAATTCGAGGCGCCAGCCCCGCTCTCTCATGCACTGTTCGAAATCGAAACTGCCCCATTCGCCGTAGGTTCGGGCGCTGACGGCAGGAAACGTCCCATTGACCGTGTCGTGCAGTGCTTTTTCCTCGCACTCTTCGATGTCCCGGGCCCGGTAACGGACCATGTCGGCATCATCGGCACGGACCCAGGTCCAGCGGCCCGGCTGTACCGAACAGCCTGCCAGCAGAAAAACCAGGATGTGAATCGGGAAAAACCGCATGTTCTTCTCCCCTGAGCCGATCGCGAGGGACTCACCCACCGGGGGCACGCTGGGGTTCCCGATACCGTGAATAATCCTCACGCCGCCAGCGGAAAGGCAGGGCGACGATCTCCCCGGGAGTGCCGATGGCGTAGAGGGCCTTGAACGCTTCGAAAAGGACCGCCCGCTGCTGAGCTGCGTTTCCCGGCTCCCCCAGCGGATGGCCGAAGGGCCAGCGCAGAAAGACGCTGCGCGGCGGCTTCACCTTCTCCGAGTATTCCCGGACGATGGAGACCCCGATGGTGGCGATGCCGACCCGTTCGATCTCTCTCTGGATCAGTCCCACGGACTGATTGCAGATTCCTCAGGCCGGGGTCAGCAGAACCACGTCCACCCCGTCGGCCTTGAGCCGGGCGGCCACCTGCCGGGCGCTGTTCTCGATCAAGGTGGGAATATGCCGGCCGTCGATGTGCCCCATGAAACTGAAGTGGGTGCCGGCCAGCCCACCGATGGTCTCCTCTTTCGCAAACTCCCGAAGTCTTTGCAGGGGCAGGACGATATTGAGGTCCTGCTCGGCGTCGGTGTGGTCGTAGTAGTCGTGGGTGATGCGATACTCTTTCTCAATTGTCGCCCCGTCCAGCTTCCGGAAGCTGGGGTCGCCCTCCGGGTCCTGCATGTCGAAGGCTGCTGGGAGCGGTGGTGACCAGCACCACCTTGCACTCCTGCAGCGGTTTCTGCATCAGAGTCCAGGGGATCTCGCCCTCGGTTTCCCAGGGCCGGTAGGCCTTGACAAAGCGGCGGGAAAGGAGCGGGAAGCGGGTGATGGCCTTGGCGATGAGGCGGTTTTTCAGGCGGGCGATGAATGTCATGAGACTACCTCGCGGGTCGTGCGGTTGATGGTTATCCTGCAATTGCTCCGACAGGTCGCCGCTCAGTCGAACAGCGACTCCAGCGAACCCTCCGCGGATGACTTCGCGGCCTGCTCCGGCGTCAACACTTCCAAGGCCTCCCTGGCCGCCTTCAGGTGCCGGACCTTCATGTCCCCCTCCAGTTTGCCGATACTGCGAACCAGTTTTTCCGCGGCGTCGAGGCGCCAATCGCCCTCCAGCAGGTCTTCCAGTTCCAGGCGGGCGATCTTCACCTCGGCGGCCGTGCGCAGATTGTCCCGACGGCAGGCGGCGCGGATCTCCTTCAGCCGCTCGATCTGGGCTTGCTGCAGCCCGAGCTCCTCGACCCGGTCGAGGAAAAACGCCTTCGCCATCATCGCGTGCATCGTGTTCGGATCCATGTGCATTCTGCCGGTGAGCATGCAGGTCATCATGTCCAGCCGGCCGGCCAGTGAAGGTTTCCCGACCATGCAGGGCATGCCCTTCATCTCCTCGCCGCCTTTCATCATCATGGGCATCATTTCCGAGCCTGATTTCTCGGCTGCCCCTGCCTGATGCTGCTCATGAGCGTGCTGGGCGAAACCGGGTGCAACCATCCCGCCTAGAAAAACAGTGCCGACAAGAATGCGAAGAAGTGTTTTTTTCATGGTTTTCCTCCTCTGGGTTCAGATGGGTTGACTTGCCTGTTCACCGACCGGCCCTGGCCCGGCCGAGGGCGACGACGCTGTTGACGAAGCCGATGTGGCTCAGGGCCTGGGGAAAATTGCCGAGCAACTCGCCGGCGACCGGGTCATACTCCTCGGCAAAAAGCCCCAGGGGACTGACGGCTTGCAGCACCTGCTGCAGCAGTCCCTCCGCCTCGTTCCCCCTCCCCTGCCCGGCAAGGTTGTCGATCAGCCAGAAGGTGCAGGGCAGAAAGACCCCCTCCCGGCCCGGCAGGCCATCCCGGTTCCGGTACCGGTAGACGAGGCCGTTTTGCACGAGTTCCCGCTGAACGGCCGCCACCGTTGAGACCATGCGGAAATCGTCGAAGGGAAGAAAGCCGAAGAGTGGAAAGAGCAGGCAGGCCGCATCCAGATCCTCGGTTTCGTAATGCTGGACGAAGGCCTGTTTCTTCTCGCTCCAGCCCCGGCTGAGCACCTCCCGCCGGATCTCTTCGGCGGTTCTTTGCCACCGGCGGCCGTCTCCGGGCAGGGCGAAGGACCGGGCCATCGTGAGCGCGCGGTCCAGCGCCGCCCAGCACATGACCCTGGAATGGACGAAGTCAAAGGGGCCGCCGCGCACCTCCCAGATCCCGGCGTCCTTTTCCTGCCACCGCTCGCACACGTAATCGGCTACGCTGCGCAGCACCGGACGAAGGAGGTCATCGATCCCGCCCTGGCGGGTAGCCAGCAGGAGCGCGGCGTCCATGATCTCGCCGTAGATGTCGAGCTGCGTCTGACGGGCGGCGGCGTTGCCGATGCGCACTGGCGCGGAGCCGCGAAACCCGGCCAGGTGATCGAGGGTGGCTTCCGGCAGCTCGGTCTCGCCGCGAAGTCCGTAGAGAACCTGCAGGTGGGAGGCGGGCTGACAGTCGGGGCAGACGCAGGACAGGCAGGCGCAGAGAATCTCCTTGAGCCAGCGCAGGTAGCGCCCGGTCTCGGTGACATGCCCCAGCTTGAGCAGGGCGCTCAGGGTCAGGGCCGAATCGCGCACCCAGCTGTAGCGGTAATCCCAGTTGCGTTCCCCGCCGATCTCCTCGGGCAGCGAGGTGGTGACCGCGGCGGCGATGGCGCCGGTGGGACGGAACTGAAGGAGCTTGAGCACCAGAGCCGAGCGATCGAGCAGGTCGCCACAGGATCCGCAATCGAGATCACCGCCCGCCTCCCTCTGAGCCAGCCAGTGACGCCAGAACGCCTCCGTCTCCCGCAGGGCTGCCACCCCCTCGGTCTCGGTCAGCCGCTCGGCCCCGTCTTCTTTCCAGCTCAGGCTCAGCCAGACATCGTCCCCCTCGCGCAGCCGCCACCCGCCCTCCGCTCTGCCCTCGACGACCCGCAAGTTCCCGGCCGTTGCCTGCAGCGTCAGGATCAGTCCTTCGGCTTCGGTCACGATGCCGCCTTCGGAAAGCTGCAGATGGGTTTCGGCGCGGGCGAAGTCGAACCGTGGCGTATAGCGCATCTCGATCTCCACCTCTCCGGCAAGCACTTCCATCCGGCGGTAGAGTCGGAACGCATCCCGCTCCGCTGCGCCTGTTTCTTCTTCCGCGACCGGCATGAAGTCGGTCAACTTCAGCACTCCCGACTCCGTCCGGAAGGTGGTGGAGAGGATATTGGTCCCCGGCAGGTAACTGGCCTGGGACCGCCATGGACCGGCGGGGCGGACGGAAAAACAGCCACCCTTATCCCGGTCGAGCAGGGCGGCGAAGACGCTGGGAGAGTCGAGATCCGGCAGGCAGAGCCAGTCGACACTGCCGTCGTTGCCGATCAGGGCCGCCGTATGCAGATTGCCGATGATGCCGTAGTCGCTGATTTTTTTATCCACGAAAACCCCTCGGTGCTAATGGGCATCCGGCTCGCGCCCAAGGCAGTGCGCCTTCCGGTCGGCGACCAGATACCGCCTGGGATTTCGGACGAATTTCAGCCGGCAGGACCTGCAGCAGAAATAATGCAGAGGACCGTGGTAACGAACCACGGCTGCCGCCTGATCCCAGGCAATGTTCGCCCCGCAGACCGGATCTTGCACGCATACCATAATTTCCGCCTTTACACATTTAAGATTTGCCATTAGAACCCGCAAGACAACTGCCAAGCAGGTGAAAGGGGATTTTGGGGCCTTTTCCAGCGCCTCAGGTTCGCAAGTGCATAAAAGTCTACATCCAGGGGAAGAAAATTCTCCATGTCGACGTTGCCCGGCCTGGCTCAGGTGCCTGCTATCCCTGGCCCCCGGTGACCAAGGCAGGCGATCACTCCCCCGGCCAGCCATGGCCGTTGGGTTGGCCAGCATGTCGAGACACGATCACCGCAAAGGGTAACGCACCTCGAGCGCAATGCAAGTATTCAGAAATCGGATAGGGTGCATGCTTTGGGGCGATATTTTCAAGCGTCTCGTGGCGGGAAGACCGGCTCAGTGATCGTAGATTCCCTGGTACCAGCGGTGATCTTTGGCGGGGGGTTGATCGCAGGCGAGTCAGCGGCGCGGTTGGCCGTCGGCCGCCGGCAATGACGCTCCTGTGCCCTGCGTCCGGTACGTCACTTATCGCGGCCGGCTTGAACAGCACCTGCCAGTTGCCCTCGATCGGCTTGGCGTGGCATAGGTCGCATTTTTCCGGCGGGGGCATGCGACCTTGGGGAGTGGAACAGGCCGGCGCAGCCGGATAGCAGCAATCGGAGAAAAATAGTTGATTGCAGACGTCCCACCACATGCTCCCTTCAGTCTGTACCCCGAATCGGGGGCAAGAATCGGGTCTGCCCGGAATAGGCGAGGAAAAAAGGAGCCTTTTCACGTCATGCTCAGGACATGGGGCAAAAGAACAGGAGGTAGTGTTTTATTGTTCATGAATCGCGCCAATTTGCTGGACGGGGGCCAAGGGACCGAAAAATAGTCTTTTCCAGAGCCTGACATCGTGAAGGAGATGAATCTCAAGACCTTCGGGGGAGAATATTGTTCAGCGTTATGAGGAATTTTCTACAGATCATAGCGGAAGGAGTCCTTCTCAGGGCCGCTCACCGGATTTCAAGTCCGTCGGGCGGTCAGGGAACCGTTTGCCCACCCATCAGACCTCCAGAATGTCCAGCATTTCCAGAAGAATAAGCCCCATATTGTTGCGATCTGTTTTCTCACTAATCTGGAATTTAGACCGAAATATCCATGGCACCGAAGATGCAATACTGACAAGAAACACCCTCTGCAAGGAGGGTGCACATGAAGGAAGCAATGCTTGTATCAACGATTCAAAGAAGTCTGCTCATCAAGTTTTCCCTCCTGGCCCTACTGACTTTCGGGGTAGTTCTTGCCACGCCTGTTACTCGCTTCGCCGGGGAGGTGGCCCATCAGATCTGTCCGCGGCCCCACAACCACGGGGCGAATTGCCGGCCCCCTGAACCTTGGCGGCAACAGCGGCGGTTTGGCGAAGAGGAGCCGCCCGCGATCACCGAAGGGAGGTGAAGAATGAGAAAAGATCCGGTATGCGGCATGACGATCAAAAAGGAGTCCGCCTTTGTCGCGGAATACGAGGGGCAGATATTTTATTTCTGTTCCGAAGGATGTCGGCGGAAATTTTCCAGGGAAAGGGCCAGCCCCTCACCGCGCAGCCGCTATGAGTTGATCATCATCGGGGGCGGGCCGGCGGGCCTGACCGCAGCGGTCTATGCCTCCAGCCTCCGGATCGACGCCTGCCTGATCAGCCAGGATCTGGGCGGCCAGGCAATCGACAGCACCAAAATCGAAAACTACATGGGATTCGACTTCATCGACGGCCCGCAACTGGTGGAAAAATTCGAGCGCCAGTTGATTCATTCCCATTACATCGACCATCGGATCAGCGCCGTGGAAGCGGTTGAAGCCGAGGCCGAGGGGTTCCTGGTGCGATCCTCCGCAGGGGAGAGCTACCAGGCCAAATGCTTGATCGTGGCCACGGGGATGACCCGGCGCAAGCTCGGGGTGCCCGGCGAAGAGGAATTTCAGCGCCGCGGCATTTTCTATGGGAACATCCCGGATTTATCGTTTGTCGAAGGCGAGGAGGCCGCGGTCATCGGTGGCGGCAATACGGCCCTGCAGATCGTCGAGAATCTCCAACCGGTCGCCAGGAAGATTCATTTGATTTCCATTTCCGGGTTGAAAGCCGATCCGGCAATCATCGACCGGGTCAGCCGCCATCCCGATCTGTGCCGCTACGAGGGATACGAAACCGTTGAATTTACAGGTCAAAAGACTCTGACCGCAGTCACGGTCCGAAAAAAAGGCCAAGCGGATTCAAAGATCCTGCCGGTAAAGGGAGCCTTCATCGCCATCGGCCTGCAACCCAATGCAACCATGGTTCCGCGGCTGGTGGCCATGAATGGCCATGGGGAGATCAGGATCGGACCCGACTGCTCGACCTCATGCCGAGGACTGTTTGCCGCTGGCGACGTTACCGATGCCTATGGCAAGCGGATCATCATTGCGGCGGGCGAGGGAGCCAAGGCGGCCATCGCCGCCAAGGACTACCTGCTGTACCTGAAAAAAAGAAAGGTGCGCAGGAAATCCTTTCCACCTTTGCCATAACCTTGATCCCGGAATACGATCTAGGTAATCCGCAATGGGACCGAGAAGCCGGCCCCCGGTCCGCCTGGCCGGTAAAATTCGGCGTTTTGAACACCAGCCCCTTCGGCGCCTCCCCGGAGGCTGCGGAACGGCATCCGTGGGAGTCGATCTCCAGGGTTCTCGAAAACGGCTCCATGCAAAAGTTGTGTGGCGGCCTTGTCTGTCTCTCTGTGGGCAGCGCCCCGTGACAAAAGGAAGGGCCCTGCTAAAGTTGGATCAAGAGGCGATCTGCCCCACCTCGGCTGCTGTACGGAACCGGCCCTTTTCCACAGCCTCTGCAGCAACAGCCGGACTCACTGCGGCGGAATAACCATGGCGAAGAGTCCTGAAATTACCCCGGCGGGCCCGGCAAGAGTCAAGTGGCGTAAAGTATTCATTGTCCTACTGGGTCTCATTCTGGTCAGCGTCCTGCATTTCGCCACCCGAACCAGTGATCCGTTTCTCCACGCCTGGCATATTTTTTTCCGCAAGCTCTACTTCATTCCGATCGTTGCCGGTGCGGTCTGGTTCGGGCTTCGGGGGGCCCTGATAACGGCGGTCTCCGCTATCGGCGTTTATGCCTTGCACCTGCTGTTCGATTGGCCCCGATTTCACATGGAAAGAATGAACCAGGTGGGTGAGATGGCCAGTTTCCTGGTGCTTGCCGGCGTGGCGGGCACGCTGGTTAAGCTTGAACGCCGGGCTGAAGCCAAGGCCGAGCGGATTCGCCGGCAGGCCGAAAGAGAAAAAATCGCCACGGTGGTGGCCTCACTCAGTGAAACCTTGCGCGCGCGCGATCCTGCGACCCGGGATCACTCCCGGCGCGTCGCCGAAATGGCCAGCGGGTTCGCCCGGTTTCTTGGACTTGCCCACCAAGAAGTGCAAGACCTTTATCTGGCGGGGATTCTACACGACATCGGGAAAATCGGCATCCGCGACGATGTGCTCCTGAAACCCGAGGCCCTCACCCCTGACGAACGGGAAAAAATCATGGAGCATCCCCGGATCGCCGAGAAAATTCTGGCCCCGGTCGGTTTTTCTTCTGTAATCAGCTACGTTGCGGTCCACCACGAGAACATGGATGGTTCCGGCTATCCCGACGGGCTTCGCGGCGATGAGATCCCCCTGCCTGGCAGGGTTCTTGCGATTACGGATACCTACGATGCGTTACATGCTGAGCGTCCCTACAAAAAAGGGGTATGGGATGACGCCCGGGTTCGCAGAATCATGACGGGAATGGCCCCCAACAAACTCGACGGGGACCTGCTGGCGCAATTTTGGGAGTTTATTGAAAACACCCCCTTGGGGGCACCACGGGGAGACGAAAAAAAAAGTTCTGCCCGTTAAAACAGGGAAAACTGAACAAAATGCACAAACAACAAAGGCTGCACTGCCAAATTTTGTTGCTACCCCCTCCAACCAAAACGCAGGTGGCTGACGCCCCCGCAACTGGACCCGGCCAGAGATCGTCACGCTGAATCCACAAAAGTCAACACAGACCCAGATGACAACAAAAGCTAGAGCGGCTTAAAAATGCGACATCTTTCTTGACAGCGCCCCCCGCCGGTTTCTGGCCGAGCTGGAATCTTAGTGACAACTCCAGCAACGGCCGCCCGAGACCGCGTCATGCCCAAGGTGGCCGGCGGGCACGTTCGGGATAGGGATGGGCGCAGGCCTGACCTCAGGTTCGCCGATCAAGGGACCGCCGTGACAGGAAGCGCAGCCGGTCGGGTTGGTTGCCGGAGGCAGTTCATGGCATTGGGTGCAGGCGGGTCCGACGCCGTTTACTCCACCCAGATTGAGGCCATGGCAAAGCGTGCAGGAGGTTTCCACGTCACCCACCTGGAAATGGGTAACGGTCGTTCCGTACCAGAAGACCGAGTCGGGTGCGCTTGAGGTGGGATGAGCCGTATTCGGGCTATGGCAGCCCGAACTTTCGCAACCGGCCTCAAGAGCGCCGATCGGCACGTTGAACCGCGGGTTGCTGCCGGCTCCACCCGACTGGCCATGGCATCCTTGACAGGACTTGATACTTGTCTTGGCGGCCGGGCCGTGGTCCTCGGGCGCCCGGTAAGTCCTGGGGTGCAGCTGGAAGGGATAGGTCCCGCTGTGGCAGTTGTAACAGCTGACCGCAGCGCCGATCCCCCTCAAGTCTTCCCCATGGCACAGCTGGCACTGGGCAATGTTGGCTGCAGCATCGTCGTCGTGGGTGGTTCGGTAATCAGCGGGGTGTCCGGCGGAGCCCCCATGACAGAGGGCGCAGCTCTGTCCATCGGGGTCGTTTTCCAGCAGCGCCCGGTGGGCCAGGTGATATTCGCTCTTGAACGTGTCGACGTCAAGGTTGTAGATCGGGGTCAGGGGGGTGCTCACAGGCGCCTCACCGTGACAGGAGGTGCATCTGCTGGGCTCATCGATGGGGTTGAGGGTGTGACAACGCGTGCAGGCCGGGCCGACACTCGGGTCGCCCAAGCTGTCGATCCCGCTGCCATTGGGCCCGTGACAGAGGGTGCATCCTGTTGGAGTTCCAAGATCGGCGTGAGTAAAATCCGGCCCGAACCAGTACTGGCCATCGGGTAGGGCAGACGTCGGGTGGGCGGTGCCGGGGCTGTGACAACCCGAGCTTTCACAGCCGGCCTCGAGGCTGCCGATGGCCTTGTTGAAGCGCGGGTTGCTGCCGACCCCGCCCTGCTCTCCGTGACATCCCTGGCAGGAGAGAATATCGCTCTTGGCAGCGGGGCCGTGGTCTTCGGGTGTCCGGAAATCCCGGGGGTGAAGCTGGAACGGGGGCTCGCCGCTGTGGCAGTTGTAGCAACTGATGGCGATTCCGGTACCCCGGAGGTCGGCACCATGGCAGGATTGGCACTGCCCGAGAGCGGCATTGGCGGCCTCGGCATGCAGTAGCCAGTAGTTTTCGGGATGACCGGCGCTGTCGCCGTGACACAGGTAGCAGTCTTGTTTCTCCGGGTCGTTGGTCAAAATCGCCTGGTGGGCAAAGTGGTACTCGGCCAGGAACGTCCCCGTATCGAGGTTATAGATGGCTTTCTCCGGTTGACCGACAGGCTGCATACCATGGCAGGAGACACATTCGTTAGGAAACTCCATCGGGTTCAGGGTGTGGCAGGCGCTGCAAGAAGGTCCGGCGCCGCCGGCGCCGCTTTCTCCATGACAGAGCGTGCAGCTGGAAAAGCTGGTCACGTTCGAGTGGGTGAAATCAGGACCGAACCAGTATTGGCTGTCAGGTTCCGTCGAGGTCGGGTGGGCGGTCTTCGGGCTGTGACAGCCCGAGCTTTCACAGCCGGCCTCGAGATGACCGAGCGGAACGTCAAACCGGGGGTTGCTGCCGGGACCGCCGGGCCGGCCGTGGCATCCCTGACAGGACCCGATGTCCCTCTTGGCGGCATCCCCGTGATTTCCGGGAGCCCTCCAGGGCAGCTCGGGGTCATTGAAAGGGGTGGGGTGGATGGTGAAAGGCGGCCCGGAACCGTGACAGCCAAAGCATCCCGGAATTTTTCCGACACCACTTAGCTCGCGGCCGTGGCATACCTGACAGCCGATGAGGTCCTGCTGGGCCTCGCTGTCGTGCAGGGTTCGCCAGCCGGCGGGATGGGCCGCACCCGCCGACGGGGAGTCACTGCCGCCTCCGGAGTCCGAAGCGGGCTGTGAGCACCCCCCGACAACAAAGGCGAACAGGAGCAAAATCGACAACTTCCCCAAATTTTTCATAACGGCTCCATTCCTTATTTTCGGCGCTTGGGTGCCGCTCACCCGTGACAGGGGATGCAGGTCTGGCTCGACGCGGGATTCCCGTGACAGCGGAAACAGGAAGTCGGATCGACCCGCGCGTCGATCCGATGGCGGGAAACGTAGTCACCACGGTGCTGCATCCGTCGATAGTTTTCGGTCTGATTCTTAATGGAGGGTTTGAGTTCGGAGCGAGTCACGTGGCAGTCATTGCAGAAACTCTGCTCGTGGCAGCTGGCACAGACCTGTTCGTCCTGGTAGGCGGCCAGGCGGTGGGAGTCGGTAAAAGTGATGGTGTGGTTGTATTTCCGGAAGAGAATGGGCTCGGTGGCCTCGCCATGGCATTTGACGCAGAACACCCGCCGCTCACCCAACTCGAAGAGGGGCGGGTGCGCCGGTGGTACATAGCCCGGCCTCAAAGAGGAGCAGGCAACCAGAACGAGCAGGCTGAGAGCCAGGCAAAGTAAAAACGAGGATGCGGACTTAAACATGGGGAAAAATGCTCCTGGTTAGGGTGCGGCACGTCAGTTGTCGTAAGTGAAATCGACGCGGAAAAGCCCTCGCACATCCTCTTCAAAATAGGGATCGGAACTGTAGTCAATGGAGAGTTTCAACGCCAGACTGTCCCTCAAAAACTTTTTGCCGACCCCCACAGACGCGAACAGTGACCGATCCTCGGCATAGATCTGCTCATCGTAAGGGACATAAACCACGTCACCGGTAAGAAACCCCGGTGCAGCGTCCCAGTAGAAGAAGGCCCTGCCCAGGGTGTAGCGGTTCTCCGTGCCATCGCCATCCATGCGACCTATTTCGAGGCCTGCCTGGGACAGGATTGACCATTTCCAGGTTAAAAACCCCGCATAGTACTGGGAACTGTCGAAGCGCTCCTGGTAGTTGTAGTATTTAACCTTGACCCCGCATTCGATCCTTTCGTCGGGGTACCAGAAAACCTCTCCACCGGTGCTGGTCAGACTGTTGCCGGTACCGGCGAGGAAACGGAACGGCGCGGCGCTGTTGTCGCGGTCGGAAAAAAAATCGTCGTAATTGAAGCTTTGAAAAAACGGGCGAACCTCCAGGGAACCCCAGTACAACCGAGCCTCGTAGGAATGCTCCGCCCAGCCGCCGGTGATCAGATTGCGGGTGGAATAGCCCGAAACGAAAATATCTTTGGGAAGCTGGAGGCTCAGGTCGACTCCGATACGTTTCTCGTCCGTATCGGAGTCGTTGGCGATGAACTTGTAGGAGGTACCGATTTCGAACAGGCCACGGCGGCTCCAGGCCACCCGGCCGCCGTAGAGGAGATCCCCATCGCGCCCGGCCGAGGAATCCAGGGCTGCCGGCATGCCGGCGTAGCCCGAAACCGAAACCGACGAGGTCAGATCGATCCGCGCGAACAGTCCGTCCACCGATTCGTTGGCCACCCCTTCGAAAACATATTGTCGACCCAGTCGCAATAGGAGATTTTGCGCCGGCGGGCGGTACTGCAGGTAGCCGTAGAGCAGTTCGCCGGCGGTATCATCCTCGAAAAACTCGTCGCCCTCCGTGGCGCGGCCCCACCCATAGAGGTGAAAAGACAGGGGGTCGTCCCGATCCCGACTCAAGTCGAGCCGCAGGTACTCGTAGATGGGAACCACCTGGCTGTCTGCCCCGGATCGGTTTTCGCGTTCGAAATAGCGAACCAATGTGCCGGATTCCAAATTGACGCTGCCGGAGAAACTGGCGCCGGGCAAAGCCAGCGAAAAAATAACCATAAATGTGAAAAGCCCAACAATCCTGCCACACCCAGCGTCCATTATCTTCCGGTACCCCCTGCGGTCAAATCGGTTTATTGGTGGGCGGACTGCCCCGTGAATCATATCAACTGCTGCCGAGCCTGACCTCTGCCTGTGCGGAAACCAAGATGAGGCAAGGCCGACCCGCCTCGGTTTCGACCCTAATCCTGTCGGCTCTTCCCGCAGTCATGCTCAGACGACCCCGCGCTTCCGGGGCAGCACCGGAGATAGCCAGGGGGCGCGACTGGCCGAAGGATCCTCGACCTTGATGGGTGACTTGATCTGGGCCGCCATGGGGCCTTTCAGGGCCATCCGGATTACTTCCCTAAATGGCAGAAACCGTAGAGCTCCGGTAGGGCACTCGCTAACTCAGGCCTTACAGCCGTCACATTTGACTGCGCATTTGGCGCGGCTCCCAAGCTTCCGGCTGAGGCCGTCGGCCTTCGTTAAAGCCTCGATACGGGTAACCGAGAAGGCACAGGCCCTGACGCACAGTCCGCATCCGACACACCGGTCCGCATCCAGCACGACCCGCCGTCCCTCCTTGAACACTGCCTGGCGCGGGCAGGCCTCGAGGCTGGCTGGCAAGGCGCAGTTGCGGCACACGGGAGCAAGCTCCACGGCTCCGCAGTTTTCCCACGGGACGCTGAGTGGCGCCACCTGATGGTGTTTTCCACAGACCCGCTCGCAGGCTCCGCACTGGGTGCACTCAGACAGGTTGCGTACCAGCAGCTTTTTACAGCGATGCAGGTAGAGGTTGTCGACCGAAGCTTGGAGGGTATCGAGTTAAGTGAATAGCCATTCCCTCTCCTGGGAGGCGTAAGCGTTTTGGTTTTTTGGGAAACCTGGCACTTGCGGCCGGCCTGAAGAGGAAATCTTCACAATCGCGCGAAGAGAGACAGCCCCTTCTGTTCTCATTAAGCCCAGCAAGAGGAGTGCCAAAAAAAATATTTTGCAAAAGGCGGTTATTTCATGGGGCGGCGGCCTGGCGAAGGGCTTTTTGTAGGAAATTACACTACCGACTGTGGAAAATTCCCCAGACATCCCGACAGGGTGGGTTCAGCGGTGGCAAGGGTTGGTTAAAATGCCGCGGCCGGGCCGGCCTTCGCCCCCTGCCCCAAGGTGCCTTTCACCACCAGGGGCGTGGAGCTCGACAACAATCTGCCCGTGCCGATCTGCCCGGCGTCATCGGTTCCCCAGGCCCAGACGGAGCCGTCCCGATCTGCCGCCAAGCCGTGGCTGCTTCCGGCTGCAAGCAGCACCGCCTCGTCAAGCCCCCTCACTCGAACGGGTGTTGCACTGTCGGTAACGATGGCGTCCCCGAGCTGGCCGTACCTGTTGTCTCCCCAGGCCCAGACGCTGCCGTCGCCGGCTCGCGCCAAGCCGTAAACGCCGCCATCGGCAATTCCCACAATCCCGCTCAGGCCGTTTACCCGGACCGGCGTCAGGTCAAAATAGACGTTAGCATTGCCGCCAGTGCCGGACTGGCCCGAAAGATTCGACCCCCAGGCCCAGACGCTGCCGTCTCCCTTCAGAGCCAGGCTGTGGCTGTCGGCCGCGGCAATCGCGATCACCCCCGAGAGGTTTTTGACCGGCACCGGCTCAGGGCTTTCCGTTTGGGTCCCGTCCCCGAGCTGGCCGTAGACATTTCCCCCCCAGGTCCAGACGCTGCCGTCAGTCTTTAACGCCAGGCTATGCTGCCACCCGGCGGCGATGGCAACCGCATCGGCCACGCCGTCAACCGCAGCGGGCAAGGGGGCCGCGTCAAAATCACCGCTACCCAGTTGGCCGAAATCATTGCCCCCCCAGGCCCAGACGCTGCCGTCGCTTTTCAGCGCCAGGCTGTGCTGAAAGCCGGCGGCCACCGCCACCGCTCCGCTCATCCCACTGAGCGGGGCAGGTGACATTCTGTTTTCCGTTGATCCGTCGCCAAGCTCACCGTAAGAATTTTCTCCCCAGCTCCACACCTGGCCCGACTCGGTTACGGCCAGGGCATGGCCGTAGCCGGCGGCAACCCCGTCCACGTCGATCAGGTCAGGGATCGGGGAGGGCAACGAACGCGGTCTGAGGGTGCCGTCTCCGAGCTGACCGAACGGATTGTTCCCCCAGGCCTGGACGCTGCCGTCACCGGCCAGAGCCAGGCTGAATTTCTCGCCTGCCGCCAATGCGGTCACGCCGGTAAGACCGGCGACCCGGGCCGGCGTCGGTCGGGCGATCGGATCCCCGGTTCCGAGCTGGCCGGCGCGGTTGCTGCCCCAGGCCCGGACGCTGCCATCGTCGGCCAGCGCCAGGCTGTGAAAAAAACCGACGGTGATGTCCTGCGGATTGGCCAGGCCCTGGACCTGAACCGGCCTCAGGGTTAGCAGCAACCCGGCATTGCCGAGCTGGTCGTCCCGATTCGACCCCCAGGCCCAGACGCTGCCGTTGCTCTTCAGCGCCAGGCTCATGTGCTTGCCGGCGGCAATGGCGACAACCTCGGAAAGCCCGTCTACCGGCACCGGTGTCGAACGGTTGGCGGTGGTGCCATCGCCGAGCTGGCCGGCCATGTTAAGTCCCCATGCCCACACCTGGCCGTTATCGGCAAGGGCCAGGCTGTGCGAATGGCCGGCGGCCACGGCGGTTATACCGGAAAGCTCACCGGCCCGAACAGGAGTTGCCCGATCGGAGGTGGTCCCGTCGCCAAGCTGACCGGCCATGTTTTTGCCCCAGGCCCGGACCGTGCCGTCGCTCTTCAGCACCAGGCTGAAGGAGCCGCCGGCGGAGACCGCCGTCACCTCCTGGAGAGCGGAGACGGATATCGGTTGGGAGCGGTCGGAAAAGTCCCCATTTCCGAGCTGACCGTGCATACCCGCGCCCCAGCCCCAGACCGAACCGTCACCGGCGAGCACCAGACTGTGGTCGAAGCCGGCGGCAATCGCCATGATCCCAGGCGGGCCCTGGACCTCGACGATCCCCAGATCGCCAGCGACGGCTTCGCCGCCGCTGGGACTGTAACGGTGATCGCCCCAGGTCCAGAGGGTGCCGTCGTCTTTCAGGGCCAGGCTGTGACCACCGCCGCCCGAAACCGCGGCAACGTCGGTAAGACCCTCAACCTGAAGCGGGGCAGGGACGTTCAAAGGCGCACTGGCGGCCACCTGCCCCTGGTCGTTGCTGCCCCATGCCCAAACGGTGCCGTCGGCTGCCAATGCCAGGCTGTGTTCGCTTCCGGACGCGACCGCCAGGACCGGGGTCTCCAGAATTGCGGCCCCTGAACCCGGGGTCTCGGCGTCCGGGCTCGAACCGCCCCCCCCGCCCCCGCAGCCGAATATCGGCGGAACGAGTGCGACCAGGAGAAACAGGATCATGTTACGGATGGCCATCTATTCTCCCCTTTTCGAAATGGGCACGTTTAACTCAGGACGGCGGCAAAAGCCGTCGGGGGCGTTGCCGAACGCTTGCCAATCCAGCGCTTCCCCACCGCATCCGGCCTGATTTACCACAACTGGTATTGCGGTTTAAAAAATAGATCACGACGAGGTGACCGACCAGCGTAAGCAGAAAGAAAAAGCGATATGCAACTGGATCCAGAAGGGGGCTCCGGCCTCCCGGATGTTGAGCAGCATCAGGTTGCACTTCAGCACGAGATCGCTTATGAACACATCTGGTGGGGTGCGCCGATCCTCTGCGCTGCGCCGCTCGCGGTGAACTCGGCTGCCTCTCAGGCGTACGCCTGTGGCGTGGAGGGTCAGCATCCCAATGACCCGCAGGCCCTGGAAAAGCTGCCGCGTCATTTTCAGCAGGCCCGGGTTTTCGTCAATAGTATCCGGTTAGCTCCGGACCATCGAGACCTTTTTCGGCTGGTGGAAGCACCACCTCAAGGTCTATCACCTGATCGCACGTAGCCCTTATGGCCTACTGATGCAGATTCTTTCAGGGCTGATCACCCCTATCTGCCCTTGGTGATTTACTGCCATGAACCGCACGGCGAGAGAGTCCGCATTGAACGGGTCCGCGAACTAAGAAATAACATCCGCAATGAAGCTGCAAGTGCGAGAGAATTCTCGGGCTCAGCGCCGCCAGGCTTCATAGACCTGGATTTCTCTGCCTATGCAACTCTCTAACCGGACACTACTGGATATGGGAAGGTGGAGATTTTTCAACAGTTCCGGTGACCACCGTCGCCAGTTTCATAATGGTCCGATCCTCATCGGGCAACGTCCAACAGTTCCCAGGATCGGCCAGGGTTGTTTTCTGATCGCATTTCGAGGCGTTGCAGTCTGTCCAGCCCTCTTTGAGCACAATCGGCGTATCCCGAGCGGTGAAGCCTCTCGTAGGTTTTTTTCGCGGCATCATAGTCGGCTGTTCTGATGTAGGCATCTGCGAGGCGCACAAACACCTTGACCGTGCCAGCGTTTTTTTGCAGCAACCGTTCCCAGTATTTGATCGCCAGGGGGTAGTTGCCCTTATTCAGGAAGTATTTGCCAAGGCCGTAAAGTGCATAAGGGTTGTGTTTTTCCAGGTTCAAAACTCTTTCATAATAAATTCGGGCCTGGTCGTATCTTTTCTGGCGCCAGTATAGGTTTCCAAGAATCGTCATAATATTTAACAGGCTTGGGTTGCCGGAGAGGACTTTTTCGTAATTCTCAATTGCAGAGACTGTCTGGTTGGTCTTGTGGAAGAGGTCCGCAAGCCCCATTAAGGAATAGGCGTCCTTACTGTTGATCTGCAAGGCTTTGTGGTAATAGGATTGAGACGACTGAATGTCTCCTAGCATTTTATAACCATCCGCGATCCGGGAAAGGACGAAAATATCGTTCGGGCGATAAATCAGGTACTTCTTCCACGTCTTGATGGCCGACCGGTATTGCTTCAGGTCCCGGCAGGCATCGCCGATTCCCCTCAGTGAAAACAGATTCTCGGGATCAACCCTCAGGGCGAGCCGATAATATTTCATCGCCCGCTTCGGATCTTTAAGACGGCGCCAGACATCCCCCAACCGGGCCAGGGCATAGAGGTTTTCGGGCTCATGCTCCAGGGCTTTCGTCAGCATTTCCTGGGCCGGCCGAAGTTTGTTCTCATTGAACAACCGGTTCCCTTCCTTGAAGAACGCTACCGCACTTCGGTGGTTGTCCTGATCTTCTTTGTTGGTGGCTTGTTCGATATTGTGACATGGGGTCATAACAGGATTCCTCCGGGCACCGTCCGGCACCAACGTCTTACCCGCTCGGGATGGCGGTTCAGTTTGCGATGCGCCTTATTTCAACCTTAGACTCAAGGCGGGGATCTGAACAGAATGGGGGCTTGGCAGGGGTCGGGCACCGGCCCCACACCTTGAGGTCTCCGATCTTGTAGCCATGCAAGGGCCCGGATGCATATGGGTCATCCCTTTTCCGCTCACCCAACAAGCCAGGATTGGTTATCGGTTCGCACAATTTGCAGATTTCGACCGGGATGGCAAAAGCGATTGTTGTTCCAACATCCTTCGTGCTTTCCATCCAGATTTCTCCACCATGGGCATCTACAATGGTTTTGGCGAGGCTCAAACCCAGGCCAAGCCCACCGACAGAGGTATCTTCATTGTTTGCGCGGTAAAATTTAACAAAGGCCTGCTCCATCTCTTCCTGAGCCATCCCAATCCCCTGATCGGCCACGGCGACCTGCAAAATGCCTTCGAACACCTTGGCATTGACCCGAATCCGGCCTCCCGCTGGGGAGAACTTGATGGCGTTACTGAGAAGGTTGTCCAACACGTATTTCAACTTGTTTTTATCTACCACAATCCCAGGCGGGCCCTCCTGAAAGATCAAATCTATCTGATGACTTTCAGTCGACTGCTGATGATAGGAGACCGTCTCTGATAATAGTTCATTCAGCGAACTGGGCTTTTTATCAAGGGTCAATTCCTCACCGGATTCATGCTGGTGGAGTTCCGAAAAGTCCTCGAGGATCCGTTCAAGATCTCTGGCCTTTTCATGTATTCGCGCAAGGAAGTCTTTCCGTTCCTCCGGCTCAAAACGCCCGAAAATTTCCTCGTTCAACAACAGTTCCGAGTAGCCCAGTACCGAGGTCAGCGGAGTGCAGAATTCGTGGGATATCAGAGTTAGAAACTGGCTTTTCAGCCGGTCAATCTCCTGCTCCCGGGTAATGTCACGGAGGCAGATGATGACATACCCGTTCTTTCCCGATTTGCTTTGAACCGTTGAAGAGTTCGCTTGAATGACGCGGGCCGATCTTGTTTCTGGATCAGAAACCTCGAAATTAAATCCGGCACCGACGAACTCTCCGTTCATGACTGGCTTCAGCAGGGTTTCGAGATGTCTGCACTCCCCCGATGAATTGCCGCCGTCGGAAATGATGCCCTGGAGATGGGAACCCAGCAGCCTTTCAGCCGCCTGGTTGAAGAGAACCCGCCTGCTGTTTATTTCGCAGATCAGCAGCCCCTCGGAGATCAAATTGAGGATGGCCTCGATGTTCTCCACGGACCATTCGGCCCCTGCTAACGCCACCCCAAAAGCCTCCGTCTCCCCGGCTGGCATCCGCCCGCCCGTTTCGAGGGGCTTTTCTTCCCATGGAGGCTCTTTTCGAAAGGGCTGCCTCAGGCGCAGTCGGGCGGTATCTGTCTGGTCATACATATCGTCAAATCTCCCTAGCTGTTGTTTAGAATTGTCCTGAGAAGTTACGCCCCCCCCCCGTAAACCGCCACAGGATCATCCCCCCACGGCCAGGTGCCCGGCAGCGGTCGAACAGCATTGAGCAATCGTCTGCGGCAACGGGTCGTCCGAACAGGCCCCCTGCCCCTGGAGGAATTTCAACTAATCCGAGATTTCCAGACATTCGGCGATGACTTCCAGGCTCATGCAGCGACCGAGGGTGATGACCGAAGAGGCGATGGCGGCATCGTGGGGGCCGGAGGTGACCTTGCGCACAAACGACCGGCCGATCTTGAGGGTGGTGAGGGGGAACAGCCTCAGGTAGATTAATCAGGTAGCCTAAAGAAGCGTACCCAGTACCGAAATCATCGATGAACAAGCGGATGCCCATTGCTTTCAGGTCCTCGGGGATGTCGGTCACCTCCTCGACACTTTCCATGATCGCGCTCTCGGTGATTTCCAGCTCCAGCCGTTGAGGAGCGGGGCCTGATTCGGCAAGCCTATCTCCGACCATGCCGATGAAGCCCTGCTGCCGCAACTGGCGAGCGGAAATGTTGACGGCAATACGAACCGGGGAATTACCGGCATCCTGCCAGGATTTGTTCTGGCGGCAGGCCGTTCGAAGCACCCATTCAGCCCATGGGAAAAACCAGACCCGATGCGTCGGCCATCGGTATGAAATCCCCCGGAGCCACCGTGCCCCTTTCAGGATGGCGCCAGCGCACCAGCGCCTCCACCCCGATTAGCTTGCGGGACCCCAGGTCAACCTGGAGCTGGCAATGCAGGACCAATTGGTCCTGATCGATGTCTCGGCGGAAACTGCCTTCCAGCAAAAGCATCTCCCGAAAGCCGGCATTCATGTCGGCGGTATAGAACTGGCAGTTGTTGCGGTCTTTTTTTTGGGGGACTGGTACATGACCACGTCGGCGCCTCTGAGCAGACCTTCAACATCGACGGCGTCGGTCGGAAACAGGCTGATGCCGCTGCTGGCGGTAATGTAAAGCTGGTGATCATCCAAAACCATTTCGCAAGACAGGCTGCGCAGAGTCTTTTGCGCAACCGCAGCCACCGTCAGCCCCGAGAGCGGCGACTCCCATGCCGGCCTGATCCAGAATTAGATGAAAGAGCCCTTCCCTCCCCCAAGCGGACATTGCCATCGGTATTTCTTTCCCTGCACCAGTCACACCCAGCCCCTGGCATCCCTGTGCAGCCAAGCGCGCGACAAAATTGAAACCCCAGATGCGTTTTGTCCACATCAATCATTGACAATCTCTCGTCTGCTATTATTCAAAAACAGGCTTCCGGCTGGTTTTTCCAGGACGGACAGGAACCGGATTGGTGCTTTGCGCTTTCACCTTCCCCAACCGGTGGCGGGGGGGACTTGGGCTGTGGAACAAAAGGCATAATCTGGGGCCACTGGCAGAGAAGAAACCACCGGGCGCATGTTCTTCGTTGCTCTCGAGTTGATCAATTCAGCCCGACCAGAAGATGAACTTCCCTTGGCGTCCTCATGAACTTGACAAGAAAACCTCTTTTTTGGACGAGCAAAAAACTGAAAGGTTTACGGCAGCCGTCCTTTTTTCGAAAAATTTCTCCGAACGCCATAAGCCACGGGCCCTCTTGCTGGCACCGGCCATCCAGTTAATGAGAGGCAAAGCAAAAAATGTTCCACAAAAAAATCTTCAAACATATCAATATATTGCATGTTTTAGGCGCATAACCAAAAGGCATCGCTGTAGAATTTTCCGCAACACCCGAAGAATCGCCCTTAACAGGCCCAGAGCAAGATCGAGACCTCAGGCCAGTTAATGCCTGCTGCGAACTTTTCTTAAACCCGACCCATGCACAATACTCCAGCAGCTGCGACATAAGATTTTCAAAATATATTTGTTTTCAGCCGGGAGGGATGGCAGATCTTTGAACGTCTGGGACGCAAGGGAAAAGGAGAAGGGGCTATTCCGACGGGGGGGGACAGAGAAATTTCTCCGGTGGAACCCCGCCAGCGCCAAAAGGCAAAATCCTGCAAGGGCCCATTCTGGTCCGAGTCGTGCTTATCGCAGCCCAAACCTGGGATCCGGCTCTCCCCACAGTTGGCGATGTTTTCCCAACAAGTTCTCTGTCTTTTGACTTGCAGGCCGGAGGCAGGGGGAAGCCTAATTTGGGCCGCAGGCTGCTAGCCGTCAACGAAAACCGGAAGCAGAATAATCTGAAACCAGTGTGGGAAAATCCACAGTAAGAAACCCTTCAGAGAGCGAGAAAACGGTACAGACATCGGGGACTACAGCCCTTTTTTCCCTGGCATGACCTATGCAAAAAGGGGAGGAAACTCTTTCAGAAAGGAAAATCAGCCATGAACGATTCAACCCTGGCCACCTGGATTGAGCGGGGCCTGTTGGTCAAGTCCTCCATTTTAGCTCTTCTGCTTTTCGGAATTGTCGCACTGAACCCGGCGACGCATTTGGTTCAGGACGTGGCGCATCAGATCTGCCAGGCCGCGCACCCACAGCAGGACGGACCTTGCCGGAACGTCTGATGTTCCCATGATCGAAGACGGTGCTGACGACTAACGCCCCATGACTCACAAAGGACCTACTCCCGCCGCCAATGCCCATAAGGGCCATCTATTAACAACTCAACTGAGATATACCCTCTCGAAAGGAAAAGAACGTCATGAGCATACTTTATCGGTTCCGCAGATGGGCAGCCCTTGTTCTCCTCGCCGGCCTTCTCGGGGCAGTCGTCAGCGGCTGTATCCCCCATCATGGAACGGCTGGACACCGCGGTAGCCCAGGCCAGCACGCCCATTGAGCCTGGGCCAGCCATCGTTACTGGTGGGGCGCCTTTTTCCCCTTAAAAAAGGCGCCTCTTCTTCGAAGGCGGCAAGCAGCTATGCCTTCCTTCGCGAGGACACCGAGGCCGATCTAATCGGTTATTTGCTGATTAAGCGCGTGGCGCAACTGCAACAGGGCTGAGCAAGGGGGATATGATGCAATCGACTCATGATCTGCGGGAGATAAGGGCGCGCATGGACTGCGGCCTGGCCACGGCGAATGACACGCGGGTGCTGTTCTCGTTTCTGGATCACCTGGTCTGGCGTACCGAGAAGGAAATCGGCCAGGAGGTCAAGTCGTGTCGCCACTGCGGCATTTTGCGAGGCGGCGCTCATGCCTCGGGCTGCCCGGCGGCGCTGGTGCCGTGATGAGCTGGGCCAAGGGAGAAAAAACAGCTATGCCTTCCTTCGCCTCAGAACCAAAGTCGTACCCCGGCAACCAGGGAAAAATCTTCGACATCTTCCCCTTCTTCGCGGGCAAGATCGGCCGTTTCGCCGAGCTTGCGGTTCCAGCTGACGCCGAGGTAGGGCGCAATTTCGCGGCGGATTTCGTAGCGCAGCCGGGCCCCGAGTCGGACAGCGTTGAACCCCTCGCCCACGCCGAATTTCTCGACGTCCTGCAGGGCCACGGAGGTTTCGAAGCGGGGCTGGAGAACCAGCCGCTGGGTCAGCAGCAGGTCGTATTCCGCCTCCAGGTCGGCCGAAAGGTCCCCCTCTTCGCTGAGGCGCAGGTTGGCGTCCACCTCGAACCACTGCGGCGCCAGCCCCTGAAGCCCGACCACCGCATAGAAGCGGTCCGGGTCCGATCCGGGCCCCCAGACCCGCTGGTAACCGGCGCCGGCCAGAAGATCCCAGAACGGCGCGATGAGGCGGCCGTATTGCACATCGAACAATTCGAGTTCGCCGCCGGCGCCGCCGGTCAGATCCTCGCCTTCGGTCTTGACCCACAGGCGGTGGTAATCGCCGCCGATCCAGGATAGAACATCCCACCTCAGGGCGTCCTGCTCATCGCTGCTCCAGTACTCCAACTGATCCACCAGCACGAAACTGTGAACCTTGGCATCGTCGATGGGCTCGGGCCACCCCGGCGGGGAACCACTCGGGGTTGATGTTTCCTCCCCGAGGGCGGGGAGCGCGAAGGCGAGCAGCCAGATGGCGATCAGAACGGCTCGGGCCGTGACTTTCATAACAATTCCCCCTTCCATCAGGCGACCCGCACCACGCGGAACATGCCCATGTCCATGTGGTAGAGCAGATGGCAGTGAAAGGCCCAGCGCCCCGGCGCATCCACCGCAATCAGCACCGAGAGGCGCTCGGCGGGCTTGACGCTGATGGTGTGCTTGCGCGGGATGCGGCGGCCGTGGCCGTTCTCCAACTCCATCCACATGCCGTGCAGATGGATCGGGTGCTCCATCATGGTGTCGTTGATCAGGGTGAGCCGCAGCCGCTCGCCGTCGTTGAACTCGATGGGCCCCTGGACCTCGGAGAATTTCTTGCCGTCGAAGCTCCACATGTAGCGTTCCATATTGCCGGTGAGGTGCAGCTCCATTTCGCGCTCAACCGGCCGCTCGTCGAAGTCGTCGGCCAGGCGGCGCAGGTCGGTGTAGACCAGCACCCGGTGGCCGACCTCTTCCAGGCCGGTTCCGGGCTCGCCGAGACGATCACGCTGCACCCACGCCACCGAGGTGTTGCCGGGCCCGTGGGTATCGGGTCCGTGCCGGCCGACCTCGGGGCCGGTGCACGGCGTCATGCCGGGCACACACCGTGGCTCCCCTTCGCCCATCTCCATGCCGGGCATCTGCCCGGAATGCCCTCCGTGATCTGCTGCGCCGGCGGGCATCTCCATGCCCGCCATGTCTTTCATCGCGCCCATGTCCATGCCCATGTCGACCATGGTGCGCAGCGGCCGCTCGCGCAGCTCCGGGACGGGGGCCGTCATGCCCGGCCGCGGCGCCAGGGTGCCGCGGCCGTAGCCGCTGCGGTCCATTGCCTCGGCGAACAGGGTGTAGGCGCGCTCTTCCCGGGGCTGGACAATCACGTCGTAGGTTTCGGCGACGGCGATCTGCAGCTCGTCGGTCTCCACCGCCTGCACGTCCTGGCCGTCGGCCTGCACCACGGTCAGCGGCAGCCCCGGAATCCGCACGTTGAAATAGCTCATCGTCGCGGCGTTGATCAGGCGCAGCCGCACCCGCTCGCCGGGGGTGAACAGGCCGGTCCAGTTGTCGCCGGGGGCCAGGCCGTTGACGAGGTAGGTGTAGGTGTAGCCGGTGAGGTCGGCGATGTCGGTGGGGCTCATCCGCATATTCCCCCAGGCCAGCCGGTCCTTCACCGTGGGCAGCAGACCGTCTGCGGACAGGTCGCGGAAGAATTCCCCGACGGTTCGCTGCTGAAAATTGTAGTAATCGCTCAGCTTCTTGAGCTTGGCGAGGATCCGGTACGGGTTTTCGAAGGTCCAGTCGGAGAGCACCACCACATATTCACGGTCGTACCGGTACGGTTCGGGCTCGGCGGGGTCGATGATCAGCGGACCGTAGTGGCCGAGCTGCTCCTGCAGACCGGAGTGACTGTGGTACCAGTAGGTGCCGCTCTGGCGGACCGGGAATCGGTAGGTGAAGGTTTCGCCGGCAGGTATTCCCGGGAAGCTCACCCCCGGCACCCCGTCCATCTCGAAGGGCAGGAGGATGCCGTGCCAGTGGATCGAGCTGTCTTCACCGAGGTCGTTGTGGACCCGGATGGTGACGTCTTCGCCCTCCCTGAGGCGCAGCAGCGGCCCGGGGACGCTGCCGTTGAGGGTGATGGCGCGGCCGCTGCGGCCGCCGAAGGGAAGATCCTGCCAGCGCAGGAACAGGTCGATGGGCTCGCCGGGCGCGCGCGCGGCCGGACCGGCGACGAGGCCGGCGGGCTCCCGGGCCCAGGCGGGCAGCAGGCCGTCCAGGGTCGCCAGCAGGCCCGTGGCGGCCGCGTAGCGGAGAAACTGACGCCGGCTCAGAGACCGGCTGAGCGGTATTCGGGGATCGTCCATCCACTGGTCCTCCAAAGCAGTTTTGCAATGCGCACTCACTTTATGGGGATATTTCCGAAACGAGGTAAAAGATCCCATTCGTCGCCGGCCGGCGGGCAGCCACATACAGGGCGGGCTCATGAAACCTCCCCGGCAGGGCTAAACGATGACCGAAAAATCCTATATCTTTTCTGGTGGTTGTCAAGGCCGGCCGCGCTGCAGAGACCTTAGCAGGCTGTTGAAAAACTA
>NPIE01003509.1_pt4 | contig 30513 bp, 26 predicted proteins | sample 8637661 | NCBI WGS metagenome assembly NPIE01 (sample SAMN07420842, study PRJNA396082) | bioreactor metagenome | isolation source: sample BA12 brine-fed electro-methanogenic bioreactor BA | place: Japan: Kochi | collected 2016-12-09 | reverse complement strand
AATTAATATAATAATTATTAATAAATCAGGTATCATGCGATAGCGCTGAGTAATCCAATAAATACAAACAATAAACCAACTCCCAGAGTAACAGCTAGCCCAATCAAACATCCAAGAGGATTAGATGAAGCTGAACTTTGAGTCTGTCTATACTGTGATCCAGAGTAATTCATACTTGAAGAAAGTGACAACTTTCTTGTTTGGAGCCATACTTTGCCTGGACCGCGCATTACAGCTACAAATAACCCTTCTCCACCAAAAAACCAATTCATCACTCCCCCACCAACTGTTTGGATATCGAAATCAACAGATTGTTCATAAGCTACAAGATTTCCTTGATCAACAATTATCTCCTCTCCTTCTTTAAGTTCATACATTACTACTTCACCATCAGCTATAAGGTGAGCTGTACCTTCTCCTTTGACTTTTTGTAGTATCCAACCTTTTCCACCAAATATTCCAGCACTTAGTCTTCTGGTAAATGCAATTGACAGATCAATATTTTGTTCAGCGCATAGAAATGCTCCTTTTTGAAATATTACTGCATCTGAGCTTGGAGTTAGTTGAAGGGGAATAATTTTACCAGCTTGGTCTGTGGAAAAAGTGACAACTCCGGTTCCATTTTGGCTTGTGAAGTGATTTACGAATAATGTTTCTCCAGTGAAAACTCTTGAAACCATTTTCGATATTCCTCTACTCTTGGTCTCCATCTTTATATTTTGAGTCATCCAGCTCATTTTTCCTGCTTCTGAGTATATAGACTCATTCTCATCAAGTTGTACAGATAGGGCTTGAAGTGTTGTACCTATGGTCTTATATGTTATCCCACTAGAGCCTTTTTGGTCTTTGTCGAGTATTTCTGATTCTTCGACCTTTTTGATTTTTGTTGCACTTACTGAGTCTGTCATCTTACTTTGGTAATAATTATTAAATATCTAACTCAGCATCTTTACTGTGAGTTTGGATGAATTTTTTTCTTGGTAGAACTTCAGTGCCCATTAGTGTATCAAATGTCTTATCTGCATCCTCAACGTCTTCGATGCTTATTTGCTTTACTATCCTGGTTTCTGGATTCATAGTGGTATCCCATAGCTGCTCAGGATTCATCTCACCGAGACCTTTAAATCTTTGAATAGATTTGGCGCTTTTGTTTTTCTCTTTTAACGCTTTTAGTACTACATCAAGCTCGTTATCGTCTTTAATCCAATAGAATTCATCCTTGGTAACAGTTACTTTATAAAGTGGGGGTTGAGCCACATATACATTTCCATTTAGTATTAATTCCTTGAAATGTCTATAGAAGAATGTGAGCATTAGGGTGGTTATATGTTCACCATCAACATCTGCATCATTCATTAGTATAACTTTGTGGTATCTAAGCTTGCTTATGTCGAATGATTCACTTATCCCAGTTCCCAAGGCTATAACCACCTCTTTCAGCTTATCATTACCTAGAACCCTATCAATTCTATATTTTTCACTGTTGATAGGCTTTCCTGAAAGTGGAAGGATTGCTTGGGTATGTCTATCCCTACCCTGTTTTGCAGAACCGCCAGCAGAGTCTCCCTCAACTATATACAACTCACACTCCTCAGGCTTTCTAGATGAACAATCTGCAAGTTTACCCGGCAATGCTGCACTATCAAGTGCCCCCTTTCTAACAACAGCTTCTCTCGCCGCCTTAGCTGCTTTTCTCGCCTTACTTGCCAGTAATGCTCTGCCAAGGATGTTTTTTCCATCAGTAGGATGCTCTTCAAGAAACGTTTTAAGTGAATCTTCTACAACTTTTCTGACGATATTTTTTACTTCCGGATTATTTAACTTTATTTTTGTCTGTCCTTCGTATTGTGGGTCTGGAAGTTTAACTGAAATAACTGCTGTAAGGCCTTCTCTTGTATCTTCACCAGTTAGAGTGATACTCTTTTCTTTCTCTGTAGCAATACTCTGAAGGTAGTCGTTCAAACTTTTTGTTAATGCAGCCCTGAATCCAGTAAGATGTGATCCACCTTCTGGATTGATTACGTTGTTTGCAAAACATAATACCCTCTCCTGCAGGTCGCTTGTATATTGAATCGCGACTTCTACATTTACATCTTCTAACTCTTTATTTACATAAAAGGGAATTTTATGAGTAGTTTTTAGATTTCTATTTATATCTTTAACATATGATTTTACCCCTCCGTCAAAATGAAATGTGTAATGGCGGGTATAGTCATCTTTCTCTGCCCTATCTTCTTCTGCGCGATTGTCAATTATTTGAAATGTCAGTCCTCCTGTCAGATAAGCTGCTTGTTTATATTTTACAAGCATTCGTTTCAATTCAAATCTAGTTACTTTAAATATTTCTTTGTCTGGTTTGAAAGTAACGGTTGTTCCATTTTTGTCAGTTGTTCCAATTTCTTTGACTTTTTCATCTGGTACCCCTCTTTTATATGACTGCACCCAGATTTTCCCATCTTTGAAAACTTCAACTTTCATCCACTCACTTAAAGCATTTACCACAGCACCACCTACACCGTGTAATCCTCCGGAAACTTTATAACTATCAGAATCGAATTTACCGCCAGAGTGAAGAGATGTCATTATGATCTCTAATGCACTCTTCTTTTTTTGGGGGTGAATATCAACTGGGATACCTCTTCCATTATCCTCAACAGATACCGACCCGTCTCCATTTAAAGTAAGTACAATTTTATTACAAGTACCACCTTTCTCGGGGGGAACTAATGCTTCATCGATAGAGTTATCAACAATTTCTTTTATTAGGTGGTGAAGACCATCTATCCCAGAATCACCGATATACATAGCTGGTCTTTTTCTTACAGCCTCCAATCCTTCAAGTATTGTTATTTTTGAGGCATCATAGTTATTTTGAGATTTCGTTCCCATATAAATGTAGTCTGAATTAAGAAAATTATTCTATCACACTAAAACACAAAAAGATTTAGAAAACGTTTTATTTTATATCTAAGTAATAATTATATCAAGAATGCTTATTAAGTTTAAGTTTAGTACTTTTTGGACTTTTTGATATTTTCAAGCAATAAAGCCAGATTATCTAGAACTAGCTTTTTACTCACATTTGAAAGTATATTCGCTTTATACTCAAGTATTTTTGCAGATTCATCTTTCAACCCTAGTTTCTCCAAATCAATTATGAGTTTATTTAAAAAAGTATTGATCTCTTGGGCTCTCTTTTTTGAGAGTTTATCCATTTGAGAGAACTTTTCAATAAGCGGCATATCAATTAGTTTTACGATTTCCTCTTTATGTGATTCTATTTCAGCCTTTCTCACGGATATCTCTGATCTGGACACAATAGTTTGAAGAAGGTTTCTGTGGTTTTCTACTATTAGAAAAATGTAAAGAAAACTAGGTGGCTCTTCTGTTATCTTAAGAATTGAGTTTTGTGCTTCTTTGGTCATAAGATCTGCTCTTTCAATTATTGAGATCTTTATTTTTTCCTGAAATGGTCTGATGTATGACCATGTTCTTAGATACTTGACTTGGTCTATACCAATTTTTTCTTTTTGATCGGCTTTAATTATGACAACATCAGGATTATTTGCTGACTGATTGTATCCTAATTCTTTCAATACTAAATCTGAAAAACCATCTATTTCATGGTGCGATACCTCAAATATTCTTGTTATGTTTTTGTTGTTTATCATAGTATCATTTTTATTTGACAAATACCCTTACTTTGCCTAGTATTGTTAATATATTCCGACAATAAATATTTCTAAGTTGAACAATTCAAGATGGGTACTGCTTCTCCATTAACTCAAAAGGTGAACAATAATTCTACTACAGATAATATAGTAGGTACAAATATTGCTGACTGGCTATTTAATAAAGGAACGCTTGATGCTGAAAAGGTCAAACAGGTTAAGTTCGAAGCGATTAATACTGGTAAGGAGATAGAACAATTGTTAGTGGAGAAAGGTTATGTAAATGAAGAGACCCTTTATCAAGCAAAGTCTGAGATATACAAAATACCTTACGTTGATATAGCAAGTTTAAACATATCCCAGGAGACTTTACAGAAGATTTCTCAAGATGTAGCGAAAAAAAATTTGGCAATAGCTTTTGATGAAGATCCAAGTTCAGTTAGTGTTGCAATGGCAGATCCGCTTGATCTCCAACGTGTGAAGTTTCTTTCGGCTCTAATTGGTAAAAGAATTAAGCCACATTTTGCAAATCCTTCTACACTTAAAACTATTATAGATACGAGGTATGGTGCTCAGGTTGGGGAAGAGGTAGCCGAAGCTATGGAAGAGGTTGAGGGTGTTGTAGATATTGACTCCTCATCGATGGGGGCAACAGACGATTTGTCAGCACAGATATCGAATGCCCCAGTTTCAAAGATAGTTAACATGATTTTGGAGTATGCAGTCAAATTTAAAGCATCTGATATCCATATCGAACCTAGGGAAGGTAAACTATCGATAAGATATAGAATAAATGGTGTGATGTCGGAAAAACTTACTTTGCCTAGGAAATTAATTCCTCCAATTGTTTCAAGAGTTAAGATATTATCTGACTTGAAGATCGATGAACATAGAATCCCTCAGGATGGAAGATTCCAGATAAAAGTGGAAAATAGACTTATAGATATCAGGGTATCGGTCGTTCCAGCGATTTATGGTGAAAAAGTGGTTATGAGGTTATTGGAACGAGGGGGAAATATCTTCCCTCTTGAAAAAACAGGGATAAGAGGATCTGGGTATAAAGTATATAGGGAGGCAATTGAGAAGACTCAAGGTATTATTTTGATAACTGGTCCAACTGGAAGTGGTAAAACCCAAACTCTGGCTAGTTCTCTTCAGATACTAAATAAGCCAGATGTGAATATAATGACTTTGGAAAATCCAGTTGAAATCAGAGTAGATGGCGTAAATCAAGTTCAGGTAAATCCTGAGATTGGTTTGACTTTTGCAAAAGGGCTTAGAGCATTTCTTCGCCAGGATCCAGATATAATAATGGTAGGTGAGATTAGAGATCAAGAAACAGCAGAGCTTGCAATCCAGGCTTCATTGACTGGTCACTTAGTATTAGCTACCTTGCATACGAATAGTGCCGCAGGCGCTCTTCCTAGGTTATTTGATATGGGTGTGCAGGATTATCTATTAGCTTCAACGATCAATGTTGTTGTTGGACAGAGGTTAGTCCGAACCTTATGTGAAAAATGCAAACAAAGTTATATAGCTCCTCCTGAGGTTGTAAAGCAGCTGCAGGCAGTATTGGGTACTATACAGGGATTTGATATTTTGAAGGTTGCGGGAGATCCTGATAAAGTAGAACTTTTCAAAAGTCCAGGATGCCCTCAGTGTAATAACTCGGGTTATCAAGGGAGAACTGGAATCTTTGAGGTTATGCAGGTAAGTGAAGTAATAAGTCAGATGATCATCGCAAATAAAACCTCTCAGGAGATTGAGAAACAAGCTAAATCAGAGGGAATGATAACAATGGTACAAGATGGTTTTATGAAAGCTCTCGAAGGGCAAACAACTATTGAAGAAGTATTGCGTGTACAAAACTAATTTAGTTTATGTTAAATTATACAGATAACAATAAATAGACAAATAAATTATTAATAACAAAACATGCCCTTTGTCGATTTAAGTCAACCGGATCCTCAAAATCAAACAGATAATAAACCCGGTAATCAGAAACCTCAATCACCAATAGAAGTTACTCCGCAGGTCAATGTAAATGAGCCCAGTAATTCGGGGGCACTTCCCGATATTGGTCAATTACAAAAAGTCTCAACTGTTGAGAACTCTGCTGTAATTGAGCAGGATTCTGTTAACAGTAAACCTCAAGTACAAGTTCAACCAGATAAAACTGAGAATGTGGAGGAAAATCTGACACAGCAAGTAGAAGAGACAGTAGGCGTATCAGAACAATTGACTGATATGCGAAATTTGGGAAGTACTAAGGTGTCAAATAAAAATGAAATTCAACCGGAACATACGAATCATACAGATGATTATGGTCTCTTAGAGAAAGCACCTGAAGAATTAAAGCAAGGTGCAAGTCAGGTAAGAGAAATAAAAGGTCCCCCTCTACCCGACTCTTCTAATTCACAAGACAGTCCAGATGAATCGCTAGCGATAACCCCAGATACAAATATAATGGGGACTGGTTCTGACGTCCAGTCTGTTCAGGGTGATAATAGTCTGGCAAATGATATTGCAAAAGTTATGGGAGAAAGTCCCGAGGTTGACAAGACAGAAGATACTCAGAGTTCAATAAATGATGTTGCAGGACAAGATTTAGGTGCAAATGTCGAAGATGGTTCCGTTTCAACAATTCCAACAAATACGACCAACGACATGTCATCTGGTGTTGTTGTATCCCAGGATATGGCTCAAGATGAAAAAAAGGGAGTTGAACTTCCACCGTTGGATAGTATCTTAGGCGACTCTACAGCTGGATTAAATCAATCCACACCAACTCCAGAAGTGACTCCATCTGTAGAAACTCCGGCTAATAGTATTGATACTCAAGTTGATGATACAGCAATATTGGATGCCGAGGTAAAAGAACCAAAAACAGATGATCCGAATAATACAGGAGGTGATCAAGCTACAGATTCAGTAGGTCAACCAAAAGATAAAACAAAAAGTTTTAATCCAGCAAGAGTTCTTACAAATTTCAATGCAGCGACAGCATCTATGGAGGATTTTATGGCTTATACTATCGCCAATAACTCCTCAGATTTGCATATCGCGGCAGACTATCCAGCATTTATCAGGGTTGACGGTCATCTAAGACAGATTCCTGGAGAAGTTATGTCCCAAGATAGAGTTCAGGACTTAATCTACCAAGTTCTTAGTGAGGAGTTTAAGAAGGAACTTAAGGAAACCAAAGAACTGGATTTATCTTATCAGCATCCATCTGGAGATAGGTTCAGGATCAATGTGTTTTATAAGCAAGGGACCTTATCCGCTGCGCTGAGACTTATACCGAGTAAGATTAGGACAATTAGTGAACTCGCACTACCTGAAATCCTTTATGATTTCATCAAGATTCCTAATGGATTGGTACTGGTTACTGGTCCTACTGGAAGTGGTAAAAGTACAACTATTGCCGCTATGCTACAGGAAATAAATGTTAACAGAGCCGAACATATAATCACAATTGAAGATCCGATTGAGTATGTTTATCCAAGGATGAAGTCTTTGGTTGAACAAAGAGAAATTGGGAAGGATACATTGAGCTGGACAGGTGCGTTGAGATCAGCACTTAGACAGGATCCAAATATAGTTCTTGTTGGTGAGATGCGTGATTACGAAACAATTGAATCAGCTGTAACTATAGCTGAAACTGGCCATTTAGTTTTTGCTACTCTTCATACCAATTCTGCTTCACAGACGATTGATAGGATAATTGATGTTTTCCCTGAAGGGCAACAGTCACAAATTAGAGCTCAGCTTGCCAATGTCGTTGTAGGCGTGGTTTCTCAGAGGCTTATTCCTGTGAAATCTGGAGGCCGAAAAGCTGTTCATGAAATCATGACAGGTACTTCTGCCGTGAAAAATGCCATCAGAGAAGAAAAGACCTACCAAATTGATAATATTATACAAACGAGTAGCGAGGTAGGGATGCAGACTTTAGAAACCTCTTTAGTCAAACTAATCCGTGCTGGTGAAATAACTATGGAAGAAGCGTTGAACTACACATTAAAGGCAGATGAGTTGAGGTCACTTTTAAAAACCATGTAAGTAGCATCATTTATTAGGTAATTAAATGAAAGATTATAGTTATATAGCATCCAAAAAAGATGGGACTCAGATCAAAGGTGTTTACAAGGCTGAGTCACCGAACCAGGTCGTAGAATATCTTCACGAAAATGGTTTAATTGTTGTTAGTATCCAGGAAAATATTGGAGTTGATTTTCGAAAACTTGGCGAGATGCAAATCGGAGGCCTGCCTCTTAAAGAAAAAATGATTATCACCAAGCAGCTTTCTACTATGATTGGTGCTGGTGTTCCACTTGTTCAGTCACTTGATGTTTTGATTTCTCAAACCAAGAACAAAGCAGTTAAAACTGATTTACAAAAAGTCTTTGAAGGTGTTCAGGGAGGTATGGCTTTATCAAAGGCGTTTCAGAAGAACAGCAAAATATATGATGAACTACAAATTAGTTTATTGCAGGCTGGGGAGAAAAGTGGAAATCTAGTAGAGGTTTTGCAGCAGATTACAATTGATTTAGAAAAAAGGAACCAATTAATGGCGAAGATTAGGGGGGCAATGATTTATCCGGTCATAATATTCATTGTAATTATTGTGGTGATCATAGTTATGATGGTGTTTATGATTCCAGCTGTCAAAGACCTTTATGCTGATTTTGGTGTGGATGAGCTTCCATTTATCACACAGATGTTTGTTGATATTAGTGATGCTGTCACGAATCCTATAGGTGCTGGAATAGCATTATTTTCGATAGTTATACTTATTGTAGGTGGGAGAATGTATTATTCTTCACCAAGTGGAAGAAGGACAATAGATAAGTTTTTACTAAAAGTTCCAGTATTCGGTGTTTTGTTTGAGTACTCTCAAGTAGTTCAAATGACTAGGTTGCTTGCTATGCTTGTCCGAAGTGGTATTTCAATTGTTGACTCTCTTACTACAGTATCGAAGGCGCTAGGAAATATTCATTATAAGGATGCACTTGAACAGGCAGTTATAGATGTAAGTAAAGGCTCACCTATTGCGGTTTCTCTAGCAAAAAGTGATGTAATACCAGTGATTGTTATAAAAATGATAGCTATCGGTGAAGAAACCGGTACTGTAGATAAGATGCTTCTTGATATGAGTAGGTTTTATGAAGAAGAGTTGAACAACTTGGCAGACAATTTGACAAAGCTGATGGAACCAATTATTCTTTTAGTAGTAGGCGTTATTGTCGCTATTCTAGCAATTGCAATATATATGCCTATTTATCAGATATCTAGTTTTTAAATTTTTAAACATAGCCCCAATGAGAAATAAAAAAGGTTTTACAATTATCGAGCTTCTTGTTGCAATGGCAATAATTGGTTTGTTGATAGGACTGACTATTTTCGGTGTAACTAGAGCATTTCGAACAAGTAGAGACACAAAGAGGCAGAATCTAGCAAGAGAACTTCAAACTGCTATTGTCGCTTATGAGGGTAAATACAGGAAATTACCTGACTATTTAGTTTCTGATGAAGCAGCAGATAGTACTGTTTATGTATCTGATACAAACACTGGTGCTAGTAGTAAGAAAATTGAGTTTGAGTATGATATGGAAGTTGTGGTTGTAGGCGCGGATCAGGATTATGCAGATGATGCTACAAACACTGCTTATGTTTGTTATGACAAACAAACAAGTGGTTATGCTGTTGGTGTAAAATTAGAGGATGGTGGAGAGTGGTATTATATGACTACAAATACCTGCTTCTAAAAAATTATTTGGTAAAAGTATTAACCCATGTACCGACTGGTACATGGGTTTTTTAATTGACGCTTGTTCCCTATGATAATAGAATATAGTATGAACAAAAACCAAGGATATACGATGATCGAATTATTGGCTGTAATGGCTATAATTGCGATGTTGATAGCACTTGGTATTCAGGGGCTTCTTATGCTCCGCTCTACTATTGAGGTGCAGGAATCAAGCAAACAGGCAATAACCATGTTTTCCCTCATGAAAAATAATGCGAAAAATGATGTGAGAAAATCGAACGAACTGGATTTCAAGGGATATCGTTATAGAGTTGATGGAGACAATCATATAGACAAATGTGTAATTGTGGATTATGCCACTGTTAATCCTTGGAGTTGCAGTTATGACTCAGACGTGGAAGCCGCATTCTTAACTGCTAATTACGAATTGAATGTTGGTCGAGGGGCAGATGACGACCCAGTTCAGGGTGTTCCAGAATGTACGGCTATATATTTTGAACATCTGACAGGGGATATTATGGTTGACTTGGATACAGGAGGATCTGTGCCTACAAATGGGAAGTGCTTTATACCTGTTACGGATATTAGCAAACGATTTACAAACTATTTATTTATAAATGGTATCCAGGATAGTTTCAAAGTTTTGACTACACCTGACCAAGTTGTCTCAGAGTATAGTGAAGTTGATGAAAAATTTGATGTCGGCGGTGGTGGCGCAACAACTGTACCAACTCTAAATCCTACATCACCAAAGACTACCGTAACACCAACTCCTACAGCTACTTTACCACCTGGAGTTAGGCGTCCTAATTAACTGATTTTGTGAAAATTGGAGATGAAAATAAATTTGTCAAAAAATCAAAAAGCATTTGGATTGGTAGAAGTTTTATTTGTACTCTTAATTTTTACATCCGTAATACTTGCATCAGTTTCAATAATGGTGAAATCTGCCAGGACATCAATAAATAATGATATTTCAAGTAGAGCAAAAACAATAGCGGTGAAGGTTCTGGAGGTTGCGAAAAGACCAGATGGAGAAGTAATTGATTGCAATTCTGGGGATCCCTTTACTTTGGGTGGGACTACAAGCAGTACTCTGTATTATTCTATCGGTACGATTGACTATAACAATACAAATTTGGACTCAGTTTGCTTTTCACAACAGGTTGATAATGCGGTAATGGAAACAATAGATAACGACTATAAAGTAGAAGTACTCTTCCCTACTAGTGGCAATTATGTTGATTATGAAGAAGAATATTACTTACAGTTAAGATTGGTAGAAGACTCAACCTCTAAGTATAGTAAACTTACGCTGACAACTATATATACAGATCTAACTAATGAAGAAATTACTTTTACATTATATGGCTTCAGGCCGAACCCGTTATATACAATAGGTAATTAATGAAGAAGAGTCTAGTTGCAAAAATTAAAGATAAAAAAGCATATTCTCTTATGGAGCTGTTGGTTTCTATGGCAATTTTCGGAATGTTGATGATTATGCTTACTCAAATACTTTTTTCTTCTTTGAAAATTTCTCAGGAAAACTATTTGCGATCTGTCTATAGAGAATCCTTGAGTGAGGTATTTGATTTCATGAAAAGAGATATTCGTAATGCAAATGTTATTGTCGATTGTCAGGCAGATGTCTGTCATATATCTCATACGCAAGAAGTAATTTGGACGAAATGTGCGGATCAGATATCAATATGTAAATACGTGCAAAATCCTGAAACTCTAGAATTTGAAAAAGTTAAGGAAACAGTAGATAATATTTATGTAAAAGATTTGAAGTTTGAGATGGCAAGTTTTGATGAAGTTATCTCAAATACCGGATACACCAATAATACTATAATAGTTACTGTAAAATTAATGTTGGTGAAGAATGATGATGACTTTGCACTTGCACAAAATGACGAACTGCCACTAGATGTTCAACAAATTGTTATTTCTACAAGAAATGTTCAATAAAAATTTAAATAAAAACATGAAAGATGATAAAGGACAAATATTGGTGATTAGTTTACTAATAATTTTGATTTTATCAATTATTGTTCTCTCTACGGTAGTAAACCTGCGCAGGGATGTCCAAGAGAGGGTGAATAATGAATTGTATGAGCAGAATTATTCATATTCTGAATCAAAGATATTACAGACACTTGAATTTTTCGATGAATTTACAATTGAAGCAGAGGATCTTAGTTTTGATACAGATGATTTAAACAGCCTAGAAGATAAACTAGAGGAAAATTTCAATACTGGTGAGGTGAGTAGTGCAAGTTGTGATATCGATTCTGATGCAACAGATGCTTACAGCGATGCATATCTTTGCGACTTACAGGAAGGTGTAGTGAAAGGAGCTATGAGTCTGGCTTTCACAAATAGAATTAAAGACCTAGAAATGAGTAATAACGATGTGTTGCAGATCAATTTACAATCTAGCGCTGGGGACTATAGAGGGCCAATCAGTATGAGCTGGGAGGGAAGCGTAGTTTGGTCAATAGGTTTAGTATATAGAAGAAATTATACTGATGGCTATCAATACGAGATCGTCAAAGATAGATATGCAGGAGCTGGATTTCAAAATTTCAATACAACAAGCAATTTATGTTTCAGTGATACACTTGGAAACACATCAAATTCATTGGCAATTACTCTTGCAAGTAATAACGAAACTAAGTATGCAACTGCTGGGGCAGTAGAATTAGTAGCTTTACGGCTTAGACCAATCATAACAGGAGGTAGCTCAACAAGGATAACTTTCTGTGGCAACTCTGACCTTCCTAAACAGTTCTTGGATATAAAATCTCAGTCTTATCAAGAAGATTTATCTGGAGAATCCCCTACTCCGTTATTAGCTGTTAAGAAACCACTCAACCCAGCCCCACCAGCAATCTTTGATTACGTTTATTATTCAAATAGATAATCCTAGTAGAGAGTATTAGAAGAAGTATTGTACGAGCTTAGATATTTGGATCAATCTCTCCACAGAATTGATTTCCTTCTGTATCAATAAATTTATATACCTGGTCTTCGAAATATCTACCTACACCTTTATTGAATGGAAACGCAAATGTCATTCCAGCCTTTATCGGCTGCCCTTCATGATTTATATAAATGTACTCAGTTTCATTTTTAAGTCCTATTGCAACGTTATTTATGTAAGGAGAAAGGAAATAGTAGCCATCAGAAATCGTTTGTCCACTTTGGTCTATAAAGTATGAAGAATTATCTTTATCGACTATTGCCCTGTCGCTTAGGAATGGGAATGCGAAATTATATAGATCATTATTTAATCTATCTCCATTGGAATTGACATAAAAGTATTTACCAGCATCATAAACAAGACCGAGTCCTCTTCTAAATGAATATGTATGATCATAGGTATCATCGAGAATATTAACTCCAGAAGTAGTTATATAGCTTGAGTTATGGTTATCTTCAACATTTATAATTCCATCGCTTACAAAACCAGCACGATCATAATCAAGACCACCGGGAAATAGATATTCTCCGGATGTGCTTACAAAGTTGGATTTCAGGGTTGCAAGTTCCTGTACATATGCATAGTTGTTATAGAAATCTCTAGCATAGAAGAAGCCCTTATTCATTAGCTGTTCTCCATTATTATTAATGAACATATATTCTCCATTATTGAATACTCTACCGTATCCGTGACTAAAATCATAAGCTATCTCGTATCTACTAGGATTTATAGTTTTTCCGTTGGTATTGATATAAGAATAAGTATCATCATTATTAGTTACGACTGCGATTCCTTCAACGAAATTACTAATTTCTTTGAAACCACCGGATAAGGCTTGCCCTGTGTTATCAATGACGTAGTATTGGCCTTGTTTTTGTATTATCGCTACTCCCCATTGATTGAAATCAGATGCGAATTCAACATCTTCTTCTAGGAGCAATTCACCATTTCGACCAAGAAAATTATAGTTCCCATTATTTATAACAACAGCAAGGTTATTGGCGAAGTTATTGGCTGCCTCGAATTTCAGATTAGATAGCCTTCTACCTGATTCGGAGATGAAAAAATATAAACCATTTCCGTCCTGGACCTTTATAAACCCTTCAGAAAATTTCGGTAATTCTCTGAAAAGATCCTTAATTGTGATATCCTCTCCAATGATGGCTTCCGTCTCAAATGCTACTCCAGCACTGAATTGGAATTGATTCCTTATTTGATATACTTCATCGGTAAAGCTCGAATCGTGAATGTTGGATAAGTCTAAGTAATATAAGTCATTTGTTAGTTTTTCCCCATTTTCATCAACTATATAATAACGTTCATCCATAAGAGCTATAGCATATCCTTCATTAAATTCAGATACATATTGTGCACTAAGTCTATTGCATAAATTATTTCTTAGATCTATATTCCAATTGTTTAATTCATTTGAGGTTAAGGCAGTGACGGTCTCTATTCCGGAGCCAGTTTCATTATCTGTAGTTGACAAGAATTTATCTCTATTTAGATAAATATATATCCCACTTACACCTATGACACCTGTGAGTATAAGAATGACTAATACTTCAATTATTGTTGTTTTATTCTGTTTCTTCATATTGTTTAATTAAATCAAGATAACGTTGTTCTCTGATAGGAGGAGAATCAAGCTCACCAGCGAGCTCATTCTTCCAGATCATGATATGTCTAGGATCATAAACATAAAACGTCTGTGGCCTAAAAGGAGTATAAGTGATAACATCGTGCTTGTTATCAGCAAAATAATTAGGATCTATAGAAGCACCACTATTGTGAGTGATAACACCGCCATTAACGATAACAGATCCTTGATCATCTTTACCTCTTACTGAAAGACTATTAGCTATGAATAGACCGTCGATTCTTCTGTAGTCATTGTGAGCAGTTCTTTTGTCAGGTAACTGAATATTGAGGTGACCTTTGACAAAGAATACACAAGAACTATCAGGAGTAGCATTTATGATATCAGCACTGATAGTGAGATCACCATCGATAAAGAACATCGATTGACCATTACAAGAGAGAGCTTCAGGACCGACTGATGCACCCCAGTCGTTGTAGGTAGAAAGGTCAACAACATCAGCACGGTCATAACCAGGCCAGCCAGTTTGAGGGCTGATATTGGTAGTCATAGGCCAGATAAATTTATCAGTATTAGTGATAGAGATGGAGGCGATAGTTTTGTTGGCGGGATCAACATTGATACCCAGAGCAGATCTTACTGAATAGATCCCGTTCGTTGGCACTGCTTTGCCATGAGAATAGTTAAATACCTTTTCTATTTGGTAATCTTTGAACTCAAACGCAGAAGTGATCTTGTCATAGTAATATTCATAAAAACTTTGTGAAAGTGTCGTAGTTTGATAGTTTGTGGATTTGGTATATTGTTGATAATTGGTATCCTGTCCTGTGATAGTGAAATTATAATGAGAAGCTCTGGAATTGATACCTCCACCAGCGAAGAATAGATTTGTAGAAAAGTATGGGGTAGTACCATTTAGCTCATCTCTAATAACTCCAAGTCTAGAACCTGGTGAGGTTAAACCAATAGTAAATTCAGTTTGATTTGGAGCAGTAGTAATTACACCAGGTACACCACCAGCAATGTAAGCATCACCACCATAAGTCGAAAAATATGGATCAGGAATTTTTGTAAAGAAAGACCAAGTTTGGTTAGAGTATCTATCCAAAACACCATTATGAGCGTAAACGAACCAGCAATAATATTGATTCCATAGTCGTTTTTGAGCATCGGTTAGAGAGTAGTTCGTGTAGGCGCCAGTATAGACATGTTCCCAAACAGCAGTATTACTCCTATCAGGAGCTGGACAAGTGGCACCTCCAGTAGGATTCACAGTAACATATACCAGATACCTGTTGTTTCTGAGATTACTATTGCAGACAGTCCCCCACCCTGTAGGAGCTTGCCAAACTAATGAAGGGGTTATGGACTCGATTTTTTCTTCATTTTGGGGTGATTGAAGATTAAATTTTGCTGGTTTTGTATCTAAACAACAAGGGAACCTGTTGCATGCATGATCCCAACTTCCACAATTATCACTACAAGTCTGAGTACCACTATCCCCGCAAGCGGCACTGCATGGTCCACAAGTTACATTGCCATTACTTTTGCATTCATCTTCACCACATGGTACAGAAGCTGGTTTATCGGCTGGGCAAATTTCTTCTCCTGGTTGGCATAAATCTCCGGGATAAGAACATACACCGCCATCTCTACAATAATCACATATACAATTTGGACAGCTACCAGGAACACAGCAAGCTCTTCCTGCTTTTACGGTTCTGTTGATGTTTGGAGCGGTTAGTAGAAAAAAAAGCCCTAGAACTATAGTAAGAAATGTAAAAAACTTTATACTTTTATTCATACGGTTTTTAGTACTAATTACAAACTATTTCTCGAAGTTGAAATAATCCATAACACATTTTAGAAATTAATTTGGTGTATGTAAAATATAAAGACATCAATCTTTATCTTGTTATGTTTATAATCTTTGCCTATAATATTAAAAAACTTATATTTATAATACTTTTCTTAATATGAAACTGCCTGAATTTTTTGGTCTTGATATTGGTAATCATACAATCAAAATCGCTCAAGTAAAATACTCTGGAGATAAAGCTGTTTTAGAGAAACTGGGAAATATAGATACTCCTTTTGGGGTGGTTGGAAATGAAGATCCCGTAGCAATAACTCAACTAGCAGATTCTGTAAAAGAGATACGCAAAGCTACAGGAATCAAAACAGATAAAGTTGTTGCTGCCCTACCCGAGTCGGTCATCTTCAGTCGTGTAATGGAGATTCCTTTTACCAAAGACGAAGGTAAGATCGAAGAGACGATATTTTGGGAGGCAAAGCAGCATATTCCTATTCCCGTTGAGAATGTTCAATTAGACTGGCTCCAAATCCAGGAAAAAACTGTAGAAGGAAATAAAATGCTGCAAGTTCTTCTTGTTGCTGCTCCTAAAAAAATTGTAGAACAATATAAAACTTTGGCTGATAAGGCTGGATTAGAACTTATCGCATTGGAGACAGAATCTGTTGCTACTGCAAGGATATTATCTTATAAAAAGAACTATCAAAAACCACTATTGATATTAGATTTCGGCTCACAGGGTACTGATATGAGTGTGATAAAAGGTTCAAGTTTAATTTTTGCTCAAAGTCTTGGGACTGGTTCTGATGCGCTTACAAAAGCAATAGCAAATGATTATGGTATTCCAGAGCAGCAAGCCGAACAGTATAAGCGTGCATATGGTCTTCTCGAGGATCAAGGAGAAGGAAAAATAGCTAATACTTTGAAACCAGTTATGGAGATAATAATAAATGAGATAAACAAGACTGTAAATTATTTCAAAGCCCATCTTCAAGAAAGCACACCACAGGGGATTTTTATTGTAGGCGATGGGGCGAAATTACTTGGTCTTGAAGAATATATGACACAACGAATCGGAATTCCAACAAAAGTCGCAAATCCACTCGAACAGATTCAGGTGCCAAAGAGTTTACAAAATGACGTTGATCAATTAGCTACAGTAGGGTTTACTGTAGCAGTAGGACTAGCAATGAAGACAGAATAGTAATACTTTTTTCGAAATACTATGCACAGATTCAGTTTTAATCTACTTCCTGAAAAACCAAAGGAATTAATTGAAAAGGAAGAACAAAGAGAGAGTGTATCACTCTATTTTGCATTTTTGCCCTTGATTGCAATAGTGCTTGCTATAGGCGCTATGATATTTAACGAGATGATTGTCGCAAATAGAGTTCAGGTCTGGAAAAATTCCGAATCAGAAAGAGATGTGCAAATAGAGTCATATAGACAAGTTGTATTGGATAAGTATGAATTTGTCGAAAAATCCAATCTACTGTTGGATCAAGTAGAAAAAGATGTCGCCCCTGAGAGATTTTTTGAATTAACTGACCAGCTTTTATCGCAGTATCCATTTGATGTTTCTATCGAAGGGTATGGGAGAAATCCCGATGGTTCCTTTGACCTCGAGCTAGCAGTTACTGACCTGAACAATGTTGGCTCAGTTATCAAAGCATTTGAAGAGGTTCCAACTGTGGTTGTTCCCAATGCCGATAAGATCGTATCCAGTGAGGTTGAAAATAATATAGTAATTACAGTGAATTTCTTCCTAATAGATGAGGATTTAGTACAGGAGGAATTATAGGAAAGTAAGTAATTATATGAAAAACGACGAAAAACAAGAGAAAAATTCAACAAAAGATCTAGTAAATTGGCTGAATTTCAATGTAATGCCTCTTTTTATCTTTTTATTTTTTGTGGGGGTATTTATCTTTTTTACTCTACCCCAGGTGCGTCAAATCTTCGATAAAATTTCTGAAATAAATGAGATTTCTGAATCTGTAGATGATAAGGATCAAGATATAAAAGAATTAATAGAGTTGCAAAATCAAAGAGCCTCAAATGAAGAATTATATTCAAATATGGAAGAATTAGTGCCAAGTAGGTCCACAAGAGTTGTAGAATTTAAGGACACTTTGACATCAATGGCTGCAAGTCAGGGCCTGGATGTTACAGAGTCTCGTGCTGGAGAGATTATCATAGATGACGATGATATAGTTTTTGAGACGCAGGCAGAAAAACCTTTGATACTCATACAGATTCCTACTGAATTGTCTGCAACTGGAACGATTTTACAGTTCGAGGAATTTCTTACTACTTTATATAACTCACAGGATTTTTTTGTTGTCCAGGAGATGGAGATAAAAAAACAAGGGGATGATAGTTCTTGGGAGGCTGATTTCGTTATCGTAAAATACCAATTCGACGGGAATGTCCAGTTACCTGGTACGAATCTAGCTCAATATGCCAAAGTTGATCCCCCCATAGAGGTTATTGAATTCTTGGAGAGGAAATATTCTATAACTACAGATATTCAATGAAGATTAGTCTTCTATCTTTATGAAGATTTTTTTGCCTTCTTTTCTGGCTAAAATGTTTAGAAGATTTTTGATAGACATTATATTTCTACCTTGTTTTCCAATTACTAATCCTTTATCCTCAGTATTTAAATACACCTTAAACAGAACAGATTCTGCTGATTCATCTATTCTTTCAATCTTAACTTCATCTTTGTGATCGACTATATTTTCTATTATATATTTGAGTAATTCTTCCATGGATTATTTTTCTTCAGAGTTATTATCTTTTTCTTCTTTAACTTCAGTCTCTTTTTCCTCTTTTTTTGCTGGTTCTTCTTTTTTCTCATCCTTTTTTGCCTTTCTTTCTTGTGCTTTTCTTCCAGGCTCTTTTTTAAAGGACTTTTTTTCTGACTTGTCTTCTTTAATTACTCCTTCTTTAATAAGAAGTCTTTTTACGGTGTCTGTAGGCTGTGCGCCTGAATTTAGCCAGTACTCTGCTCTCTCTTTATCTAATTTAAGTTCTTTCTTAATTGGATCATAATGACCAAGATCTTCAAGTGTTTTTCCTTCTCTTTTTGTCCTAGCAGGTATAGCTACTATTCTATAAAAGGGGCTGTTTTTTTTACCTAATCTTTTTAATCTGAGTTTTACCATTCTTGCTTAATAATAAATTTAAAGTTTTTGAAACGGAAAGAATTGTATCAAAATTTACTAATTATATCAATTTCTCCATGCTTTTGGCTAATTAGAAGAGTTATATTTCTTTACAAGTTTTTCCCAGTTTTTTAGTGCAGAACCTGCTGCTGCTTGCTCTGCCTCTTGTTTGCTTGAACCAACACCGCTGCCGAAGTCTTTTTCGTCTATCATTACCTTCATTGTGAATTTCTTCTCATGATCCGGTCCTTCCTCTTTTTCGAGTATATAGTTTGGTGTAAATCTGAAAATTTCTTGTGCTATTTCCTGCAACTTGGATTTGTTATCTATATCTAATCTATGTTCGACTATTTTGTGTATTTTGCTTGTAAGATGCTTGTGTACAAATTTGGTTGCGGTATCAAATCCTTTGTCAAGATAGATGAATCCAAGTAGTGCTTCAAAGGTGTTTGCTAAGATGTAGGGCCTTTTTCTTCCTCCAGTAGATTCTTCACCTTTGCTCATATAAATATATTCTCCTAATTGAAATTTCGCTGCAGATTCTGCCAAGCTTTCTGTTTTGACGAGGGCTGCTCTGAAGCTCGTTAGATCTCCTTCAGGTCTATCTGGATAGTTCTCAAATAGAAATTTGGTAACTATTAACTCAAGTACTGCATCGCCGAGAAACTCTAGGCGTTCGTTATGCTTTTCGAGATCTCTGTCTTCATTGATAAAAGATCTATGGATTAGTGCTTGTTGAAGAAGTTCGTAATTTTTTGTATTGTAATTTATTTTATCGCAAAATTCTTCTAAATTTTTTTTATTTATTATCTTTGACATCATCAAGTAATTTCAACATTTTTTTATTATCAACTAGATTTCCTAGTACACCGTTTATAAATTTGCCACTTGGCAATCCTCCGAACTCTTTCCCCAGTTCGATAGCTTCATTCAAAACCACCTTCACGGGTGTCAGTTTCTCAATAAAACCCTCATATATTGACATCCTCAGCACTTGTAAGTCAACCTTATTTATCATTTCTAGTGGCCATTGAGGAGCTAATTTCTGGATTACTTCGTCTGCTAATTGATGGTATTGCTGGGTTCCGTTAAACAGCTTATTGAATAAGTTTTCATCGTAATTTTCCTCATTTATCTCTTGAAGCTCTTTGAGATCATATTCTTCTGCATAGCCTTTTGTAATATCATTACAAACAAAATGGCGTTCAAATAATTTTTGAAGTGCCATTACCCTTGCCTGGTGTCTGGGGTCAGTATTTTCACTCATTTATTATAGAGATTAATCAACGTTTTTTACCTTTTTGCCTTTATATTCACCAGTTGCTGGATTGATAGTATGGGGAGGAATTAACTTCCCGGATTTCTTATCTTTAACCAACTTTGGTTTCTTTAGGGCATGGTGAGATCTTCTATTATTTTTCCTTTGTTTTGAAATTTTTCTTTTTGGAACTGCTCCCATTGCTTATATTTCAGAAATCTAAATTTAAGTACTGATTTTATCACATCAGAATTCAAACTAGCAATCATTATAGCCTGAATATTATGATTTCGCAATTTCGTACTTACCTATACTCCTTCTTCCTCATGATGATTAGTTTACTTTTGCCATATATTTTTTGGAAGACACTAATTAGTGTTGTTTTATTTATATCAATTTTTTTGTTTTGGACGGTACGATAAATCAGAATACCTTCATTACTAAGTATTTTCCCTAGAGCGGAAAAGTCGGGCTCTATATCCTGATCGAAAGGTGGGTCCAGGAAGATAATATCAAACTTCTCTTTTGTTTCAACTATATAATCATTTACATTCTTCTGAATTATCGTGGCTTTGTCAGCCAGTCTGGTTTTTTCTAGGTTGGCTTCTATACAATTTATCGCTTCAATACCCAAATCTACGAAAGTTGCCTCTTCTGCCCCACGGCTAAGTGCTTCAATACCAAATGCACCACTACCTGCATATAGATCTAACACTTTGCTATTCGGTATAAAATCACTAATTAGATCGAAAAGTGAGGTTTTAATTCTATCTGTAAGTGGTCTAGTGCCTTTCTTGGGCGCTTCTAGTTTGATGCCTTTAGCTTGCCCTGTGATTACTCTAAGCATATTATTATTTTTTAACTAAATGGGGTTTTTGATTGTTTATCTTTATCTATAGGAATTGCTAGATTAAGACTCTTGTTTTTTCTAACCTTTGCCTTTAATAATTCTATTCCTGCCTGTGTTCTAAGCAAGTTGTTTCTGTTTTGCATGTCTGCAGGGAATTTATATCCTCCTGCCTGAACTGTAATTCCGTATGAACCCGGCTCAGCTTTGAATCCATATCTACCTTTTGCATCAGTCATTTGTACATCAACCTGTTTATTCTCCTTAAGATCAAATAATCTTACAAATGCCCCATCAACCCTTCCTCTGGTGAGACTATCAAAGACATATCCCCACCCTCTTCTCGATTTCAGTAGAAGAAGGATCAAAAATTGTATTAGATATAGCGTAATTATAAGGTAATTAATTAATATTGGAGATATGATTGTAGCAATAATCGAAAAAGTGAACCCAGTTATGATTATTACTGTGTTAATTAACCTCAAATTATCAATTATTTTTTCTTTAACAGATTTTTCTGAAAATTGTTTATTACTATTCAATGGTATGTCATATGCGGCTACTTCTTCAGGTTTTTCGATCTCAATGCTAACAATTTCTTTTTTATACTCAGGGTGGTTTATGTGTAGCTTATATTCTCCCTTATCAAGTATAAAGCCATATCTCCCTTCAATGTCAGTTACTTTTTCTTTTATCAATTGATTGCTTGTGTCATATACTCTCAGTGTTGCAAATGGTATAGGTCTCTTTCTCTCAGGGTCATAGACAATACCCCAACTTTTTACTTTTTTCCTATCCCTTAGCCATCCAAGTGCATAGATTATAAATCTAGGAAAGGCCAATAGATTCATAAGTACAGTTAGAAGTGAGGTCGCTGTAAGGGCTATTGGAATTATTTTCGTTGTGAACTCTATTGGTTCCTTAGGTTCTTCCTCGATATTATATTCTTCCGGTGCAACAATGTCTGTCGCTGAACATAATCTCGCCTGAACTGAGATGGTATCAGCAACATTACACTCTATTCTGATAATAAGGGGATCAATCCCATTTAATTTCGCAGGATTAATTATTCCTGTGTGTTGTTCAGAAAGAATAAGATCTTCATAAGTGTTACCTAGATTATTTTCATCATGTCCGTAATACAAAGTGCAAATTGCTGGATATGCAGTTTGATAACTTACTGTTATCTCGTCTTTTGTAAACTTGTATGAATTATCATTTAATATGATACATTCTTTTGTTGTAGTTGGTACGTATTCTGCTCCTGTCGAAAATGTATCGGTTACAGAATCTTCTGACGAGTTTTTTGCGGTGGCATTTATTGTATAGGTATAAAGTGATTCAGGCTCAAGAGCATCTAATGTTATACATTGGTTAGTTGCATAATTTTCTGTTACATCTGTAGAGGTTGTAATTAGAGTGATCCCATCATCATCTCGCCCATAGTCAATGTATCCAACAGCATCAATATTTGTAGTCCAACATATCTCCGCACTCGTAGGCTTATCTTCGAGTTGATTTACATAGTGATTCGTGATTTCAAGTGCTATATCTGGCTGCACCGTAGGTGTTGGAGTTGGTGTTGGAGATGTTTGGTCAATGAAATTGATAGGATCTGAAACAGCAGATTCTGTTCCATTCGTTACATATATATAGTGCAGTCCTAGTACAGCTGCTCGGGCATTATTTATTTCCGCAATACCTTCGTTTTCTCCGATCAGTACATTTTGGATATTAAAATCATTTATTACATCATTAGTCGATAGTTTCCTAAGCTGTACATTCAGGTTTTGATCCTCATTAAATGGATTGAATAATTCATCTAAGGCAAGTATGTCAAAACTAAATATTTCATTTGTATAAACTGTATCAGGTTCATCTTCGACATCTAGCAACAAAGAACGATTATCTGGCTCAACATAAGCTGCATAGGACAGATTGTATCCTAGGATTACTGGTGTTGAACCTCTTGTCATATTTATTTTGAATTTGATTCTGTAGTCAGTTTGTGGAAAGCTTATTGTTTCGCCAATTGTGATGGGGTACCAGGTAAGGCCACCATCATTGGAAACTTCAAAATTGACGTTACTCGTTAATTCAAAACCTGGAGCGAAAGTCACAGAATTCAATGTAACAAAATCTACACCCAGCCTTCCTTCAACTTGTGCTGCAATTTCAGATAAGGCAGAAGCTGATCCTACAAAGTCTCGATTCAGGTCTATCCTATAAAGTCCCATTCTCTCAATTGTTGTATAAAGTGTGTCGTAATCGAACAAATGAATACTGCCCATCTGTGCTGGGTATCGTCCTTGGGTTACATCTATTGTAATAAACTGGTCATCCAGGGGATCAGTATATGTGTCGTTAGTTGATAGATAAAAAACTGTTCCAGCTCTTGTTCCGATAAAGAACTGTGACCCTACAGGATATTCACCACCATGATATACAATAGAGCTGATTACATCATCATTTAATTGTTCTGGAGTAGCTAATTGAATAATCGTATCGTCGCTTACATCTAAAGGGGTTCCATTATCATCATCGATCACAAAAAGCCCCCAGTCTCCTCCATACCATATCTTTCCATCCTTGTCTTCTCCGATTGCAAAAATCTGCCTTGTTTGAAACTGCGGACCATATTCGTAGAAGAGTTTTTGGTCGTCACCAGTATTGGTAGGTGTACCATTATCATCTATCATTCCGAGTCCGTTGAGATAATCTCCTACCCATAATTTATCTTCTTCTTGGTCAAAGTACATACCTGTGGCACCTCCAATATTAAAATCAACTGTTGGTGAATGTTGAATTAATACATCATCTGCGGTAGTCCCCCAATTTCCGGGTTTATAATAATAAATACCATTATTATGCTCACTGCTAATATAAATACCATAATCATTGGGGGTGCGACTATCAACTCCTAATAACAAGCTATAACCACCTGGGGGGAAGTAATAAACCGAACTATCTCCTATCCCATCGGTTATTGATGTACCAAAATTTATTCCCAGTAGCCCACTTTGGGTTGCTATCCATAAATGGTATTCATTGTTAACGTATAGTTCTTCAAATGTTATTGGATCTGCATTCAATTCACTTCCATATACTGGATCATTAAGATCAAATATAGTTTGTGTATTAGTGTTTATATCATAATATCTGATATGTCTATCACTCATGGACATCCAATATCCTCCAGCGTTACTTGGAGCGCTATTTGCTGTAATCCAATCTCTTTTATATCTATCTCCATAATTATCAGTAACGAGTGGTGTCCTAACGGGTGAAAATTCTTCTGGTAATCTCAATCTGCTGTTTCCCCATATCGCCTCTGTACCTATAATATCTTGATCGTTATGGGCTGAAAAGTTTTCCGTTTTGAGTATTGTGGTTGATGTAAGATTAGGATCTTGTTGTTCGATTGAGAAAGTCATTGTATCGTTAATTCCTTGCACTTCTGTATCGTTACCAGATATGTCGGTAGCTCGTACTTCTACTGTATGTTCTCCAAGTGATAGGCCTTCCATTTCAATTGAAAATAGTTCCTCTATCTCGTTGACTTGTCCATCTAGTGCAGGTAGCTCTGTCCATGCACCGGAGTCGATTCTATACCATAACTGACTTAACAAAGAAGGTCTGTCTATTTCATTGTCTCTGACCTTTCCTTGTAATTTCGGAGTGGGATCTGTTGTTGGATTTGGTATTAGGTCTTGTATTTGGACAATTGGTGCGCTTGTATCAATTGCATCAATTATAATTTTATCTACCAAAAATCCACCACCTGGGTGTTCTACTGGATAATCTGAAGTTACAAATCCATACTCATTTGTTGCTCTGACAAATACTCTTTTTTGTCCATCAATTAACTCAGGTGTTGTAAAAGTAAAGGCTTCTGTTGAAGAGTTGAAAGCACCATCTGTAGGAGTTGCTGGAGTCCAATCTATCTCGGGTTCTCCTAGCATCCAAGTAAATACATGGTCTGCTCCCCCGGGCGGATCATGGTATATCCAGAATTCTACATTAGTAATATTATATCCGTTTTCATCAGTTACTGTTCCGGTATAAGTAGGTGTTGAGTCAGTGAGTTCAGAAAAACCAAGGTTATCTACCTCGAAATCCATTGGGCCCCAAGGATATTTTGTCATGCCAGTAAAGGTATAAATCTGGTAACCCCCCTCGGAATTTGTAACTGTTACTTCAATTACATAATTTTCTTCTCCATTTCCGAGACAAGTGAGTTCCAAGTCAAATTCTTCTAGTATTGAGTCAAAAGCACCATCTATGGGGGTAGCATCTACTATCCCATTATTATCACCACTTACTGTGCAACTTCCTGTTATAGATGTAATATCTGATGCATCTTCAACTGCAGTTCCAGATATAGGAATGCTGTAAGGGCTGATGATATCTTGAGGCTCCTCTGTGAAGTTGATTTCTGGTGGAGTAGTATCTACTATTGTTGTTTGAGTGCCATGAAGAGAAAGATCATCTAGACTGAACCCTTCATACATAGTAAGTGTATCTGCGCTCCAACTACCTTCATAGTGAAATCGAATCTGAGCATCTGGGCCAAAGGCATCAACTTGTAATGAATCGAGGTCGATTTGAACCTCTTTATAAACCCCCAGTTCGCCATTGGTCTGGAGATTATATGCTTCTTTCCAGGTACTTGTTGAAGTTTCTCTGAAATATACTTTATTTTCCTGCCCAGTTGGGTCTTGATTATCATGCCACATAAAACTAAATACCAAGGCAATGTCTTCAGAACCTTCATATGGTCTCATGTCTTGGGTAAGAGTGAAGTCCGCTGTTGCAGGAATCCCATATGGAGAGTCAATAGTACCGGCTCCATTGCCGGATTGTTGGAATCCATTTCCTTGCAGTCTTAGCCTACCTCTTCCGTTTCCAGTAAATAAGGTACTCCATTCTGATCCAATAGTCGAGGTCAAAATTTCGTTTGTAATAATCTCCGTTCCTACTCCAGACTCAAAATCTTCTGTATAAAATTGTGGCCCGATATCTACAGTGGGTCCAGCATAGGTACCAATTGTGACAATATATTCAGAATAGTTTTGATCCAGAGGCCATTCCAGACCGAATTTTTCATCAAATGCTCTAAATTCAACAGTAGTAAATCCTTCTGGAATAATATCTGCATAAAGATACCCATTTATAAAATCTGATCCTAGCCCATAAACTTCTGTTCCGTCTCCATAGGTCTCTGTTGGTTCTGTCCAGCTGCCACCATTGAATCTATACTCTACAGAAGAGATGTTTAAAGGCTCACAGTCATATTCACTATAGATTTCAAAATATACTAATTCATCGAATTCTCTTTCCTCGACATAAAAAGCGATATCATCATAACTTCCATCAAAGTAATTAACTTCATAATAACCTAGGGGGTACTCTCCACCTTCATTGCCTATTGCTTTTATAAGTAAATCATGAGTTCCAGGAGGGAGATCGCAGCTTTCTATGTAGGTTACAGCTAATGTTTCTCCATAACTTGTCCCATTTTCTGCTGGTGAGCTTATCCATGTTGCCCCATCATCCAGGCTATACTGTATATCCATAACCAGAGAAGTCTCATCCTCAGAATAAGCAAGGACCTCGATAAAATCGTAATCTTCATATATTTCTACAGTGAGTGTATCGTCTGCAAAAACTAAATCTGTTCTGAGTCCAACAATTAGTCCACTTAATATGAGGAAAAACATTATGAAGGTGTAGAACAACTTGCTCTTATAGGACAGCATTGCTTTACATTAAGCTCTTAAATTAGTTAAAAATGCATTACACACCAATATATTGGTGTTCATTAATATAATACAATCTAGAAAAAAACTAATCAATGCTAATTTAAGTTATTTTCCCATTGTCTGGCTACCTCATAAACCATTATCCCGAAAGTTGTGGCTACATTTAATGATTCTTTTTTCCCATACATAGGTATATATACTGTTTTGTCAGCTAAATTCATCATTTTTTTAGAAACGCCATTTATTTCGTTGCCAAAAATAAGTGCGGTTGGTTTTTTATAATCTATTTTGTGGTAGATTACTGATTGTGGAGATAGTTCAACTGCAATTATTTGATATCCAGCTTTTTTTAATTTTGTTACAGTATCAAGTGTATCTTTATTGTATTCCCAATCCATCATTTCTATAGCTCCGAGAGCTGTTTTCGGAATTTTGTTGTGAGGAGGATAAGGGGTGATGCCTGTTAGGTATATTTTTTCTACACCTGCTCCATCAGAGGTTCTAAACATCGCACCTACATTGAGTGCAGATCGAATATCTTCGAGCACGACTACGACCGGGAATTTTTTCATGTTAATAATGTAATCAGAACTACTATTCCGAGGATTATACGATAATATCCAAAAATTTGTAAATTGTTATTTTTCAGGTATTTAAGCATGAAATTTATCGCTATTAATCCCGTTAGAAATGAAACTACGAAACCTATTAGTGATAAGTTTACATTTATAACAATATTCTCATCAGTAATAATTTTTATTAACTCGTAAATAAAGGCAATGGAGATAATAGGTATTCCCATTAAAAAGGAATACTCTGCTGCTTCTTTTCTTGAAAGTTTTTGTGAAAGTCCGAAGATGATAGTAATTCCAGAACGAGAGGTTCCTCTTACCAGCGATATTATTTGACCTAGACCAATTATTAATGAATTTTTAATACTCATCTTTTCTATTTTACCCTCGTTATTGCCGTAAATCTTGTCCACAAAAAGAAATAGTATTCCAATGGATACAAGCATAAATACAACAAGGTAATTATTTTTCATCAATTCATCTATACCGTCATCTGTTAATTTGTTAATTATTTCTATCAGAAATGCAAACATTGCAGCAGGAATTGTAGATACAATTAATAAATTTAGTAGTTTAATACTGCTCTTCTCTTTTTTTAATACTCCTGAGCCAATCTTTGTCAGTTTTTTTCTAAAGTAGATTATAAGCGCAAATAGCGTACCTGCATGTAAGATAACATCAAATGCAGTACTTTGGCTCTCCCAGTCAAGCAGCCCTGGGATAACTACCAGATGTCCGGAACTTGATACTGGGATAAATTCAGTTAACCCTTGTATTATCGCTAGGATTATTGTTTGGGCTATACTCATAAGTATTTCTTTAACATAATTTTAGCTGCTTCTTTTGTCTGACTTAATAGTTTTTCATCAAAGATGTCAGCAATTTTGAGATCAGGTATTCCTGATTGCTTTGTGCCGTAAACTTCTCCCGGACCTCTTCTTTTCAAATCATATTTGGCCAACTCAAGTCCGTCATTAGTCTCACAAAAATATTTTAATCTATTTTTCTGGTCATGTGATAGTTCTTCTTCAGTAGAATACAAAAGACAATGTGCTTGTGCATCCGATCGCCCTACTCTACCGCGAAATTGATGGAGTTGAGCCAGTCCAAATCTTTCTGAACTTTCTATGACAATTAAGTTTGCATTTGGTATGTCTATCCCTACTTCGATAATTGGTGTTGTTACTAGAATATCAAACTTGCCGTCTTTGAAATGATCAATTATTTTCTCTTTATCTTTTGTCTTCCCATGGACGAGTTCTACCTTTTTATTACTAAAGATTTTTTTCACTTTTTTAAATGTTTCCTTCGCTGAATTTGCTGTAAGAATGTCGCTTTCTTCAATTAGTGGGCATACCCAAAAGACTTGCGTCTTAGTTTCTTTCATTACATTCTTTATCCAGTCATAACTGCTTTCAATTTTCGATCCTGGAACGAACATTGTCTCTACATCCTTTCTGCCGGCGGGTTTTGATTTGATGTAGCTAATGTCAGTATCTCCCCAGATAGTCATAGCTAACGATCTGGGTATGGGGGTAGCTGTCATAGATAATTTATGAGGTGAATATTCGCTGATTATTTTTTGGAGGTGTTCTCTTTGATCTACCCCAAACCTATGTTCTTCATCTATTATAAGCAAGTTTAAATTTTCGAAAATCTCTTCTTTTTGGAAAAATAATGCGTGCGTTCCTACAATGATCGCATCTCGAGGGAAATCCTTTTGGACATCTGTTTTACTATTAATCAGAAATACTTTTTCTTTATCTATATAAGAATTGAATTCTTTATATATCTGTTCGGAAAGAATAGTTGTGGGAGCAAGATATGCTGTTTTGAATCCAGCATCAGAAGTAGCATATGATGACGCAATGGCAACAATAGTCTTCCCACTGCCGACATCTCCTTGCAACAGCATATCTAATGGTGTATCTTTGTCGATTTTTTCGTATATATGATTTATAACTTTAGATTGATCTCTTGTTAGTTTGAATTTTAATTTAGTTGTAAAATTTTCAAACGTTTTTTCAGTAGTACTAATAGGCTTTGCATGCAGCTTCTTTTTTTCTTCTCTTTTTTTCTCGATTTTTATCTGAATATCAAGCATTTCATCAAAACTCAGTCTATATCTGGCGGTTTTCAGTGTTTTTTTATCATCAGGAAAATGCACTTCTTTCAGGGCATCTTTAAGATCAGCAAGTTGATATTTTTCTAGAAATTCACCTGGCAAAGTCTCCTTCAGATCAACAATATAATTTAACTTATCCAAAACCCACTTTATTCGAGCTCTAAGCCATTTATTTTTTATACCAGCAGTTAATGGGTATATGGGAGTAATACGCCCAATGTGTTTTGTATCAGGACTTAATTTTTCTACTTCAGGAGATAATAGTTCAGGAACAGACGTTTTGGAATTAAGTTTTCCAAAAAGAAGATAATGTTCTCCTACTTCTAATGAATTTTTGAGAAATGGCTGGTTGAACCACGTTACATTTAAAGTGCCTTCACTAGATTTGAAGACAGCTTTTTGTATTGTAATTCTCTTTCTGGTCTTGATTGAATTGAATTTAACTAGTTCGCCAATAGTTGCCCTTCTTTCATCATAGCGAAGATTACTGAATTTATGGATTATCGAGGAGTCGGAATAGTTTCTGGGGAAATAATAAAGTAAATCCTTAATAGTATTTATCCCAAGTATGGAAAAAAGTGTGGCATATTTATCACCGACAAATGGAATTATTGTTATAGGGTCGGTAAGTTTCAAGTCTAGACTTTATTTAAATAATTGAGAGAAGTGCTGTGAGTACTGGAGCCAGGAAACCGACTATAATCGTTATAGTTAGTACCCACCATACAACTGTCTTAAGGTGCTTCCTTTTCATACTTTTCTATAATTTAATAACTATTGGAGGTAATATGCTTCTAATTTTAAAACAAAATGGTCCTGAAATACAAAGATTCATCGTTCAAAAATTTTGTTAGAATACTTTCATCTTATATTAGATAGAAATATCTGTAATAATATTTGTATGAATAAACAGATAAAAAAAATATTAACTATAAT
>NPIE01007365.1_pt2 | contig 30525 bp, 26 predicted proteins | sample 8637661 | NCBI WGS metagenome assembly NPIE01 (sample SAMN07420842, study PRJNA396082) | bioreactor metagenome | isolation source: sample BA12 brine-fed electro-methanogenic bioreactor BA | place: Japan: Kochi | collected 2016-12-09 | reverse complement strand
GCCATCAGGCAGATCAAGAGGCTGATGGTGTTGACGCAGTTTTTGGACTGCTCCAGAGCCACCCCCCAGTGGATCCCGGCCGGTCCGCCCGAGGCGAACATCTCGGCCGCCTTGGTTATCTCCTCCTCGGAGAGCCCGGTCTTGGCCGCGGCCCAGGAAAGGGGGTACTCCTCCGCCCGGCGGCGAAACTCGGGGAAGCCGAAGACGTGATTTTCCACGAATTCCGAATCGATCAGCCCTTTTTTCAGGATCACATCGACCAGCCCCCAGGCCAGGGCTCCGTCCGTGCCGGGCCGGATCCGGAGCCACAGATCGGCCCGCTGGGCGATCATGGAGCGGCGGGGGTCCACGCAGATGATCTTGGTTCCCTGCTTCATGGCCCGGGCCAGGTAGAGCCCCTTGTATTCGTCCGGGTTGGAGACCAGGGGGTTGGCCCCCCAGACCAGGACGCACTCCGGGCCGCCCTCGTAATCCACCACCGGGAGGTTGCCGCAGCGGGTTATCCCGGTCACGATCCGGGGCCCGTAGCACATATGCCCCGCGGTCAGCACATTGGGCGTGCCGAAGGTGTTGGCGAAGCGGTAGATGAAGGCCTCGTTGTCCCGGCCCGTGCCGTAGCCCATGACCACGGCCTCTGGTCCGGAGCTGTCCCTGATCTTAAGGAACCGGTCCGTGATCCGGTCCAGGGCCTCCTTCCAGCCGATCTTCTTGAACCCGCCTCCGGTGCGGAGAAGGGGGTCGGTCAGCCGGTCCTTGTGGTGGGCGATGGTGTGGTACTTCTTGCCCTTGACGCAGAGCCAGCCCCGGTTGACCGGGCAATCCGGATCGCCCTTGATCTCCTTGACCAGGTTGTCCTCGACCCTGACCAGAACCCCGCAGCCGCCGTGGCAGGAGCGGCAGACCGAGCGGACTATGCGAGCAGCCATACGCTTACCCCCGTAGATATGGGCCTGACGGCGGCGAGGGTTCCCGGACCGGGAAGGATTCTACCATCTCCCCCCCGGACCTGACCAGGGGGGAGGCGGGGAATGGAGCCGGACGTTGCCGCCAAGTGTTGTTTAAAAAGGGAAAACAAAGCCCGTTATCGCTTGGCTGGCGATGCCGGTCTTTGGGAGGCGGTGTGTTGTCGGGGCTGCAACCCCGACACCTTTTCCTCAATCCGATTTCGGCAAAGGCTTGGGCGAGACCGGACTGTTTATCTGCAAACAGACCCTAGGCCCCTCCCCCGGGGCCCTCCAGGCCGGAGACCGGTTTCCGGTGTCCGGCGCCGGGTCCTTCCGGCCGGGTCTTCGGGTCATCCTCCGGGGGCCGCTCCCGGCGGCCGAAGACGAACCGGCCCAGGGCCAGGATGTCCTCCAGGATGAGATACCCGCAGGGGATCAGGAGCAGGGTCACCAGGGTGGCGAAGAGGACCCCGAAGCCCAGGCTCACGGCCATGGGGATCAGGAACTTGGCCTGCATACTGGTCTCCAGAATCATCGGCGCCAGGCCGAAGAAGGTGGTCAGCGACGTGAGCAGGATCGGCCGGAAGCGCCGCTGGCCGGCATCGAGCACGGCCTGGGAAAGATTCTCGCCGGCTTCGCGCCGGTTGTTGTTTATCCGGTCGATGAGCAGCAGCGAGTCGTTGACCACCACCCCGGAGAGGGCGACGATGCCGAACATGCTGAGGATCGAGAGGTTGAATCCCATAATCAGGTGCCCGGCGATGGCCCCGACCACTCCGAAGGGGATGGCGGCCATGATCAGCAGCGGCTGACTGTAACTGCGGAAGGGAATCGCCAACAGGGCGAAGATCGCCAGCATCGCCAGCGAAAAGCCGGTCTTCATGCTGTCCATCGATTCGCGCCGCTCCTTCTCCTCGCCCTCCATGTTGAAGGAGAGCCCCGGGTAATCGTGGGCCAGCTGCTGCAGCACGCCGCGTTTGAGGTCGCCGAGAATCTCCTGGGCGTTGGCCTGGCGGCTGTCGACGCTGGCAGTGACGTTGATCACCCGCTTGCGGTCGGTACGGTTGATCTCGGAGAAGCCCCGCCCCTCGTCGATCCAGGCCGCCCGGGCGATGGGGACTTCGCCCCCGGCGGGAGTGCGGATGCGCATCGCCTCCAGATCCCAGAGACTCTGCCGGCCCTCTTCGGGATAGCGCACCATCACCTTGACCTCGTTGCGGCCGCGCTGCAGGCGCAGCGCCTCGGCCCCGTAGAAGGCGCCGCGGATCTGGCGGCCGAGATCCTCCTCGGTGATCCCCAGGGTCCGGCCTTCGGGCTTGAGGCGGATCTTGAGCTCGCGCTTGCCGCGGGCGTAGCTGTCCTCGACGTCACCCACCCCGGGATAACCGACCAGTTCCTGCTTGATGCGATCGGCGGCGACGGCGAGGACCGAGAAGTCCTCGTGGGCCAGCTGGATGTCGATGTTGGCCCCCATCCGCACCAGGTTGGACTTGAAGACCAGCGATTCGATGCCCGGAATCTCCCCGACTTTTTCCCGCCAGGCGCTGGTGATCTCGGTGGTCGAGATCCCCCGTTTCTCGCTGGCGGTCAGAAACAGGGCCATATCCGCCAGGTGCGACCCCGAGGGGGTGGCGCCGCCGGCACCGGGGCCGCCCTCGGCCAGGGTCCCTCCGACCATGGCGTAATAGTGGCGCAGCACGCTCTGCCCCTCGGGCAGCTGCCGGTCGAACTCGGCGACGGTCTCCATGGCCTTGGCCGCGACGTATTTCTGGATGCGGGCGGTTTCGGCCGGCGGGGTGCCGCGCGGCATCTGCAGCGAAGCGGTAATGACGTCGCCGTCCACCTCGGGCATGAAGGTGAACTTGAGGATGCCGCCGCCGATCACCCCCACCGACAGGAACAGCACCGCGACCGCCGTGGCGATGGTGACATAGCGCCAGCGCAGGCACAGCTCGAGGGTGCGCCGGTAGGGGCCGGAGATAACACGCTCCAGGCCCCGGCCGAAGGCGCGCCGCACCCGGTCGATGCCGCCGAGAATCCCCCTGGGACTCGCGCGCCGCTTGCCCATGGCCAGGTGCGCAGGGAGGATGAATAGACTCTCGACCAGCGATACCACCAGGATGGTGATCACCACCGCCGGAATCACGTAGATGAACTTGCCCATCAGGCCGCTGACGAACAGCAGCGGCGCGAACGCGGCAACCGTGGTCAGGATGGCGAAGATCACCGGCACCGTCACCTCCAGGGCCCCGTCCACCGCCGCCCGCGCGAAGGGCTTGCCGAGCTGGCGGTGTTCGAAAATGTTCTCGCCGACGACGATGGCGTCGTCGACCACGATCCCCAGGGCGAGGATGAAGGCGAACAGGGAGATCATGTTGATCGACACGCCGAGGGCCGGCATCAGGAACAGGGTACCGAAAAAAGAGATGGGAATGCCGAGCATGACCCACAGGGCCAGGCGGATCTCCAGGAACAGCCCGAGGGTGATCAGGACCAGCACCAGGCCCAGCGCGGCGTTCTTGAGCAGCAGATTCATGCGGCTCTCGAACAGCTCGGAGGTGTCGTTCCAGGTGGCGATGTGCACCGAAGGGGGCAAGACCTCCCGCTTCTGATTCACGTAACCGAGGACCAGCTCGGAGATTTCCGTCGGCTTCTGCTCACCGACCCGGAAGACCTTGACCATCGCCGCCGGCATCCCGTCGAACAGGGCGAACTCGTCGGTCTCGGCAAAGGTGTCCCGGACCTCGGCGATGTCGCGCAGCAGCACCTGGGTGCCGTCGGGGTTGGTGAGAACGGCGATGTCGCCGTATTCGGGGCCGAAGTAGCGCCGCTCCTTGGTGCGCAGCAGAATCTGCCCCCCTTCGGTCTTGATCTCGCCCCCCGGCAGGTCGAGGGAGGCGCGCCGCACCCGCTGGGCCACCTGGTCGAGGGTCAGGTTGTAGCGGCGCAGGTTCTGCTCGGGGATTTCGATGGAGATCTCGTAGGGGCGCACCCCACCGAGATCGACCTGGGTGATCTGCGGGTAGGTGAGCAGCTCGTCGCGGATCGCCTCGGCCCGCTCGCGCAGGCTGCGCTCGGGCAGATCGCCGTAGACCACCACCGAGATGACCTCGCGGCGGTTGAGCATTTTGCTGATGACCGGCTCCTCGGCATCGAGGGGGAAGGTGGTGATGCGGTCGACCTCGCTCTTGACGTCCTGCAGCACCTTGTCCGCGTCGAGCCCCTCGCTGACCTCGACGATGACCGTCCCGGCCCCTTCGGCGGCGGTCGACTTGATCTGCTTGATGCCGTCGACGCCGGTGAGGTTTTCCTCGATCTTGAGCAGGATGCCCTCTTCGACCTCCTCGGGCCCGGCCCCCGGGTAGGGGACGTTGATGCTGATGCGGTCGAGGGAGATCTCCGGAAAAACCTCCTGCTTGACCTTCGGCGCGAGGATCAGGCCGCCGGCGATAAAGACCAGCATCAGCAGGTTGGCGGCGACGTGGTTGTGGGTCATCCAGCGGACCGCTCCTTTCATGGCCGGCTCTCCCCGGCCGGGGCCGCCGGCCGCAGCCTCATCCCCTCGGCGGCGCCGGCTAGATTGGTCAGCACCACCCGCTCGCCGGGCGCCAACCCCTCGCCGATCACCACCTCGTCGCGGGCCCGACGGATGACGGTGACCGGGCGAAACCGCAGGTGACTGTCGTTCATGATCCACACCCGCTCGCCGTCGCGCAGGGCGCTGGCCGGCAGCTCCGCCACATCCGCCAGGGTCTCGCCATGCAGAACCACTTCGACGAAGGTTCCCAGGGCCAGCTCCGGTTTCTCGCGCGAGACGGATCTCAGGCCATAGGGATCGTCGACGGCCACCACCACCCGGGCCATGCGACCCTGAGGATCGACATCGCCGAGGGCCCGAACGATCCGCCCGGACCACTCGAAAACCCGGCCACCGGTGGCCAGTTGCAGGGTGGCCGGAGAGCCCTCGCCCCGGCCGCTGACCCGGGGGATCTGCAGCCAGCCCAATTCGTGCAGCGGCAGGGGAACGACGATCTCGGCCCGGTCGGTGCCGGCGAAAACCGCCACCGGGTTGCCGGCCCGCAGAACCTGGCCGGGATCGACCGATTCGGAGCGGAGAATGCCGTTGAACGGTGCCCTCAGCGCGGTCCGCGCCAGATCGAGTTCGGCCTGCTTCAGGGCCGCTCTGGCCGAAAGCAGCGAGGCCTGGGCGTTTTTCAGCTGCGGCTCGTACATGACCAGAGGGTTCGGCTCCTGGTCGCCGGCCAGTTTCAGCCGCGCCCATTCCTGGCGGGCGACCCTCGCCTGGCCTTCCATCGTCGCCAGATCGTACTCGGCCTTGGCCAGGGCGGCTCTGGCCCGGTCCACCGCCAGCCGGTAATCGGCCTCTTCGATGCGGAACAGCAACTCACCCTCGCGGAAGAAACCTCCGGCCACCAGCCGCGGAGAGACCTCGACCACCCGGCCGCCGACCTGGGGCGCGATTTCCACCTGCTGGTGCGGCTGCACCGTGCCGGTGCCATGAACCTGCACCTGGCGCTCGCCCCGGGTGACGGTCAGGGTCTCCACCAGGGCACCGGGATTCTCCCGCGCCGCCTTTTTCGGTTCGGGCCGGCTGGCGATCATCATCCGCATGGCCCCAAATCCCAGGGCCAGAATCGCCAGGGTCAGAAAAACCATCAGTATTTTGGCTTTGTTGCTCATGGTTGCGATCCTTCACGAAAATTGTCCGCCAGGCGCTGCTCCAGCTCGGATTCCATCCAGTTGCCCCCCAGGGCCCGGGCCAGGCTGATACGGTCGGAAATGAGCTGGCGCCGGGCGGCCAGGAGCTGACTCTGGGCGTTGAAATGGGCCGCTTGGGCGGTCAGCACCGGCAGGTAATCGGAGAGCCCCCGGAGGTAGCGATCGAGGGAAAGGCGCAGGGATCCGGCACTGGCGGCCACCCGCTCGTCGAGGTAGGCGACGCGCAGTTCGCTGGCGTGGTTGGCGGAAAGGGCATCCTCCACCTCCTGGAAGGCCTGCAACACGGTCTGGTGATAACCGGCCAGGCTTTCGCGAAACGCCGCTCGGCTGCGGTCGACCTCGGCTCGGCGCCGGCCGCCGTCCACGACCGGTTGACTCAGTTGCAGGATCACATCCCAGAATGAGCCGGTAATCGCCCCGATGCCGAAATCGGTCCGCAATCTTCCGTAATCGGCAAGCAGGTTAACATTGGGGAATCGCTCGGCTATGGCCGCGGCCACCCGGGCGTCGCCGGCTCTCACCTTGAACAGGGCCGCCTGGACATCGGGTCGCCGGCTCAGCAGCTCCGAGGGAAGGCCGGCGGGGAAAGATTCGGGCGCCGCCGGCAGTGCGGTCAGGTGGCCGGCGCTCTGCCGGTCGGGGTAGCGACCCAGGAGAATCGCCACGGCATGTTCGGTGGTCGCCAGGTTGGCCTCGAATTGCGGACGAAGAGCTCGGGCCGAAGCGAGGTTCTCCCGGGCCTGGTAGACGTCCAGGGCGGGGACCAACCCTTCCCGGTAGCGACGTTCGACCCGCTCCAGGGTATCCGCGAATGCGGCGATGGTCCTGTCGGTCAGCGCCAGCTGGGCGCGCTGTTCCACCGCCAGGTAGTAGAGGTCGGCGAGCTGGGCGGAGAGGGTCAGGTAGAGCGATTCGACCTCCTGCCGTGAAGCTGCGGCCTCCAGGCGTGCAGCCTCGGTCCGGGATTTCAGTTTCTGCCAGAGGTCGACCTCGAAGCCTGCCGAAAGGGAGAGCCGGTAATTGTTGGTGGTGGCGGACTCGACAAATCCGGGCGTAAGACTCCGGCTACCCTGTCCTTCAAAATTGAGAAAGGGCCGTTGGGCGGCTCCGGTGGCTCGCATTTGGGCCAGCAACTGATCGAGGCGGGCATAGGCCTGCTCCAGGTCGAGGTTGCCGACGAAGGCCTTGCTCATCAGGGTGTTGAGGTGATCATCGGCAAAGGCTTCCCACCAGTGTCCGGTCGGAGCCGGAACGTTGGCTCCCTCCCCCTGTTCGACGAACCTCTCTGGCAGCGGCGCCGGCACCTCGACAGACTGAGGGCGATGGACCGCGCAGCCGCCCAGCAGCAGGATCAACAGGATCTTCAGCCCGGTCTGCATCACCCGCATGGCGCCTCCATGCCGGCCGTCAGGAAGGGGATCAGCAGAGCGAGCAAGGTCTCGGTCTCATGAATCGGAGCGATCCCTTCGGGCAGCGGCAGGGGCTTATCCATCAAACAGAGGGTCTGGCCCATCGATCCCAGGGAGAAAACCAGGCGCCAGAAGACGGTCTTGTGCGGGTGCTGCGGTAAAGCGGCGCACAGGGTCTCGAAAAACAACTGAAAAACCGGCTCCATCAGACGCATGAAGATCTTTCGCACCGATTCGTCCGGTTCGCCCAGGGCCCGGCCGACCAGGGAGACGAAATCCTTCGCCCCCGGATCGGAATTTCGGAAATCCAGAGTCGGCTCGATAAAGGCCCGCAGGGTTTCTTCAACCCCCGGCCGCCGGCCATTGGCGCCGGATGTTTCCCGAAGCCGGTTCAGGCGCTCCCGGCGGGCCTGGTTGAGAGGAGTCAGGCGGCGTTCGAGAACCGCCCGAACCAGGGCGTCCTTGGAACCGAAGTGATAATTGACGGCGGCCAGATTGGCCTCCGCCTGTCGGGTGATGGCCCGCAGGGACGTATTGTGAAATCCCTCCCTGGCAAACAGGCTCTCCGCAGCATCGAGAATGCGCTGCTTGGTATCGGGTTGACTCATGGCTTTGCCTCGTGAAAATCAGGTCGTGATCTGCAATTCAATCATACGTGCAATTAAAACGAACGTTTGATTTAAAAGTCAAGAATAAAACTCCCGTCGATTGGTTCCGCGAAATGCGGAGCGGGGCACCTCCGGTGGCCGGAGCGGATGCCTCCGAATAATGGCAAACGGGGACCGGCAGGAGTTCTGCCGGTCCCCGTTTGGGTGCTCGCGACCCGGGGGCCGCCCCGGTTGTCGGATGATGATCGATGATGGCCCGGGCGGCTACTCCAGCCGGTCCCCGGGCGCCGGCCTGACCACCCGGAAACGGTACCCCCGATAACTGAAGATCCCGCCCTCGGGAGTGATCTCCTCAAGGATCAGGCCGCTCGCCAGGGCATCGCCCTCACGCAAGATATTGCCATTGATCCGCACCATGCGGGATGCAGGCCGGCTCGAGTAAAAATGAACCGAAATGGCCATCTCAGGAACCCCGTCGCGAATGCCGGCGGGCAGCTCCTGCTGCTCATAGACCGGTGGTTCGGCCACCACCGGGCTGGGCCGGGCCTGCCGGGGAACCGAAGTCGAGGTTTCCCGGGCCGCCACCCCGGGAGAGGGCACCCGCTTCTCGAGCCGGCGCGCGGTCGATTCGCGGGCCAACTCATGCGCAGGTGCCGCCGGTTGAGGCTGGCTCACGACCGGTTGGGCGAGATCCGCCTTATTGGAGACGAGAGGCTCTTCGGCAACCTCGGCGGCGGCTCCGGTCGCGGCCGGCGGCGCCGAAGCAACCGGAGAGGGTGCGGACACCGGTGGCACCGAAGGCCTCGGCGGGGCGGCGGGCCTGGGAGCGGCTGCCGCGCGGTGCGGCACGGCGGACCCACTGGCGGGAACGGCGACGGTTCGGTCCTGCCAGGGCGCTAGCCACCACAGCAGCAGCCCGGCATTGAGCAGCAGGGCGAGCAGCAGGAAAGGCCAGATCGGGCGGCGCCGGGCCTGGGATTGCAGCGGCGCATGCATCGTCTGCAGACCGGGAACCTCGCCACGCTTGCGCTGACGGTCTGATTTCTTCAAGGCGTCGAGGATAAAAGACATGGCTTGCTATTCCTCATCATTCACGTTCAGTAGCGGTACATCCTGGCCGGCGGCCGCATTGAGATGAATCAGGGTCTGGGTGCCAAGGATGCCGTCCGGCTCCAGGCCGCGGGAATACTGGAAGGCCTTCAGCTCCGCCAGCAGGCTCCCGGCCAGCGCCGGATTCGCAGCCAAGACCGGCGGACGCTGATTGATGCGGGCCAGCAGACCGTCGAGCCTGGCCACTTCGGGGCCACGCTCGCCAGGGTGGATTTCATCCCGGTGCCCCGCAGGAACCTTCCACAGCAGGGCAAACTCTCCCAGCCACCGGGTTTCAAGCTCTTTCAAGGAGACCTGGCGGGTGCCCTTCCCCACCGCGAAGGTCGCCCGGTCGCCGCCCAACGCCATCAGGGTGGCATAGAATTCCTCCCCCGGGGCATTGAGCAGTTTGAGAACCGCCGGCCGGTTCAGGAGCCGCAGGCTCCCCAGGCTTCCGCGCTTGAACAGACAGCGCAACCCCAGCTCTTCGGCATGCTGGCAGGCATTGCCGTCCTCATCGGGCCGGTAGTCGATCCCCCAGGCGTGAAACAGGGCCTGATAGGCCTCCACCTTGCTGGTTTCGATCGGTTGGTCGGCCGGCCAGTCCAGAGGCTGGAGTGGGACCACCGCGGCAACGATCCCGGTCGAATCGGCAACCGGCCGGGCGGAGGCCGGTTCGGTGTCCGACAGGGTCGAAGCCGGAGTCGAGACGTTCAGAGCGGCGTTCAGAAGTTCGGGGCGAAAATGGGCGGTCCACAGAGCGATGCCTCCAGCGATCAAGGCCAAAGAGGCCAGTACCCACCAGCGGGCGGCCCGCCGCGGGCGCAGGGCTTCGGGGTCGCCGCAGACCTCCCGGGCGGCCCGCTCCAGGGTCTTGCGATCCACCCACCCCTTGCCCTGGACGTAAGTGCCCAGCAGGGCCCGGTCACAAAGAACGTTGATCAGTCTGGGCACCCCGCCGGTCAGCCGATAGAGCCGATCGATGGTTTCTGCCGGGAACAGCGGACTGCTCAGCCCGGCCACCGCCAGCCGATGACCGATGTAAGTGCTCACATCCTGTTTCGACAGGGCCCCCAGGTGGAAACGGGCGGTGATCCGCTGGGCCAGTTGCCTGAGGTCGGGCTGTTCGAGTATCTGCTGCAGCTCGGGCTGCCCCAACAGGATGATCTGCAGCAACTTGCGTTGGTTGGTTTCCAGGTTGGTCAGCAGCCGCAGCTGTTCGAGCACATCGACACTGAGATTCTGGGCCTCGTCGATGATCAGCACGGTTTTCCGGCCACGGCCATGGGCGTCGAGCAGGTAGGCATTGATCCGATCGACGAAGACCTTGATGCTGGTGTTCCCTTGCGGGTAGGCAATGCCGAGATCGTCGCAGATGGTACCGAGCAGTTCGGCGGAGGTCAGCTTGGGATTGATCACGAAGGCGATCTCGACATCCTCGGGCAGTTGCTCGAGCAGGCAGCGGCAGACCGTGGTCTTGCCGGTGCCGACCTCGCCGGTCAGCAGCACGAACCCGCCATCGCTGTTCACCCCGTACAGCAGGTGGGCCAGAGCCTCCCGGTGCGCCTCGCTCATGTAGAGATAGCGGGGATCCGGGGCGATGGCAAAGGGGGGTTCCTGGAATCCGAAATATTCGTTGTACATGGTCACAAATGCCTTGCCGGCCTTAACGAAAAACGGTGCACGGTTCGCGCCCGGCCCCCTGAATCAGGGTTCGGTTCTGCCAGGGAAACTCTCGATATCAGCCCCGGCAATTTTCCTATCATATTAAAATACCGACTCATTTCCCAGCTTTTTTTGCCGTCCGGGCCCAAACGATTCGATCCCGTCACCCAACGGCCAGACAACCCGAACCAAGGTCCCCTTTCCGGTATGCGATTGGAGGTCAAACCTGCCGCCGGTCAGCTCGGCCCGCTCCCGCATGCTGCGCAGGCCGATATGCCTGCCGAGATGCGCTCCGGCTGGAGCGACCCCGGCCGGATCGAACCCACAGCCGTTGTCGCGGATGGACAACTCAAGTTCGCCGCCATGGCGAAGCAGACGGATCCAGACCCGCTCGGCACCGCTGTGCTGGGCAACATTGTTGAGCGCCTCCTGAAAGATGCGGTAGAGGGGGGTTTTGAGGCGGCCGGGAACGTCCTGCTCGGCAACCTCTTTCTCTTCCTCGACGCGGACCGTCGGATAGAGTTCCTGAAAGCGCCGAATGTACCAGGAGATGGTCGCCACGATGCCGAGGTTGTCCAGGGTCGACGGCCGCAGGTCGGTGCCGATCCGGCGCAGGTCATCGATGGCCTCCTGAATCAGCGGCAGCACCGCCCTCAGCGGGGCATGCACTTCCGGGCAGCTCCTGCCCACCAGGCTGCTCAAAGCCGCCTCGACGGCAAACTTGACGGCGGTAAACGACTGGCCGATGCCGTCGTGAAGCTCCGCGGCGATGCGCGCCCGCTCCTGCTCCTGGGCCTCCATGAGGGCCGCCGAAAGCTGCCGCAAGGCCTCTTCCGAATCGCGCAGTGCCCCCTCGACGGCGCGCCGCTCTTCGACCTCCAGCTTGAGCTGGGCATTGACCAGGGTCAGCTCGGCGGTCCGTGCCGCAACCCGTTTCTCAAGATCGTCGCGGGCCTGCAGCAGGGCCTTTCGGGTCCGCTTCTGGGCGGTGATGTCGCTCCAGATGCTGACGAAATATTTTTTCCAGCGAATGGTGATGACCCGCGTGCTCACCCGGATGTCGCGAATCTCGCCGCTCCTGGTCCGATGCTTGGTCTCGAAGGTATCCGTGCCCTTCTCGAGCGCGGTTTCGATATGCTTTTCAACCTCATCGGGGCTTTCGATCGCTTCGATATCCGCCAGGCGGAGGGCTCTGAACTCTTCGGCGGTATAGCCGAGATTCTGGTACGCACGGTCGTTGAACTCGACCAGCGCCCCGGTCTCGGCTTCGATCAGGACGACGGAGTCGGCCGCCTGCTCAAACAGGGCCCGATAGCGCTGCTCGGATTCCCGAAGAGCCCGGTCGGCCCGCTTGCGGGCGGTGATATCCTTGGCAACCCCGCGGAAACCCGCGGGATGTCCCTGCTCATCGAGCAGGGGCACACCGCTGGTAAGCAGGCAGACGCGGGAGCCGTCCTTGTGATAGTTCCAGGTCTCCAGCGCCCGTATCGGGGTGGTGCGGGCAGCAGGCTCGGCATACCTTTTCCCGCTCCGCTGCGCCTCATCGGCGGACATCGTTTCCAGCGGCAGCTTGCCCAGCAGCTCCTCGGGCGCGTAGCCAAGAATATCCTGAACACTATCCGAACAGTAGGTGTATCGCCCGTTGGCGTCGGTCTCCCAGATCCAGTCGGCCATGCTGAAGGTCACGTCCCGAAAGCGCGCCTCGCTCTGCTCGGCCCGGGTCCGGGCCTGTTCGAGTTCCGTCAGATAACCGCTGCGGCGGCGCTCGAAACGGTGGAACTGGATCGCAACCAGCAGGGCCGCCAGCACAAAGGTCGTCAACAGGGCGCCGAGCGTCAGGCGAAAGTCCTGAAAATTCGCCGAAGCGACCTGATGGAGACGGGTTTCCACCGCATCGGCCCGGGCGACGAGGGAGCGAAACAGATTGTGGGTCTGCCGATCGATCTCGCTGCCGGCGATCGCCGCCGGGCCGAGCTCATGCCGTTTGCGGATCATCTCCCGGAAGACGGCGAGCCGGGTGCGCATCTGGCCGATCTGCCAGCGCAGATCGGGATCCTCAACAGGATGAAAGGATCCCTGTTTTTTGTTTCCGCCCTCGATCATGGCCCGGGCATACCAGTCGGCCCGATCAAAATGCCGCCAGACCACCTCCAGGTTCAGATCGGGAAGACCGGTCAGGATTTCCTCGAACCAGAGATAGCCGGTGGAGACCTCGTTCTTGAACTCCATGACCGCATCAACCAGCGGCGCATTGACCGCGCTGGCCCGATGGGCGCTTTGGTAAACAACCGCCATCATCCCCAGCATGCCGACCACAAGGAGGGTCAACACCAGGTACAGCCTCCAGACACCGGCCATGCCTCGCCGCTCCCGGTTCGGGTGGGATGTTTTGGTCATTGGCGCTGAAACTCCTGGGTCAGGGGGCCGGGTCTTCCGCCGCCGGCGGCCGCCGGTTTTCGTCCAGCCGCCACCCCGGCGCCGGCGCTGCCCCACCGGCGGCATCATCGCCCCGGGTGCGGTCCGCCGCCCCCTCCTGTCGCCCGCCGGGCAGCACCAGAACCGCATTGACCTTACCCAGCACCGGCACATCCGTGAAGGAGTGCCCCATCCGCTCCAGCTCGAAACGGGTCTCAGCACTCAGGGCTTCGGGTTCGACCTGAACCGCGTCGGGCAGCCACTGGTGATGAACCCGGCGGGCATCGACCGCCTCCTGCATGGTCATGCCATGGTCGACCACGTTGAGGATGACCTGAAAAACCGTAGTGATAATCGTTGAGCCGCCGGGCGTGCCAAGCACCATGAACAACTCCCCGTCCCGATCCAGGATGGTCGGGGTCATGGAACTGAGCATTCTTTTGCCCGGGGCGATGGCGTTGGCCTCGGCGCCGATCAGGCCGAACTGATTCGGCAAACCGGGTTTGGCGCTGAAGTCGTCCATCTCGTTGTTGAGGAAAAACCCGGCTCCGGCCACCAGAACCCGGGAGCCGAAACTGCCGTTGAGGGTGGTGGTGACCGCCACCGCGTTGCCGGCGCCGTCGACGATGGAAAAATGGGTGGTCTCGGCACTCTCGGGAGACCCGATCCGACCAGCGGCGACCCGGGCGGAATCGGTTTTGCGAGCCGGATCGATGTCGGCCATCCGCCGCCTGAGGTAGTCGGCATCCAGCAGGGTCGACACCGGCACCGGAAAAAAATCCGGATCGCCCAGCCATTTGGCCCGGTCGGCATAGACCCGCCGCTCCAGTTCGACCATCAGGTGCACGGTCGGCGTCCGGTTGAAGCCCCAGCGACTTACCGGGAAGGTCTCGGCCCCCTTGAGCAGCTGCAGCAGGGCGATGCCGCCGCTCGAAGGCGGCGGCATGGAGAGGATCCGGTAGCCCCGATAGCCGCCGACGACCGGTTCGCGCCACACCGCGCGGTAGCCGGCCAGGTCGGCGGCCGTGAGGATTCCACCGCCGCGCCGCATCTCGGCGACGATCAGCGCGGCGGTTTCCCCCGCGTAAAAGCCGGCCCGCCCCCGATCGCGAATCCGCTCCAGGGTGACGGCCAGCTCGGGATGACGCAGCCTGTCCCCGGCCAGCCAGGCCCCATCCGGGTTGACCACATAGGGGATTTCGGCATTGAATGCCAAGAAGTCCGCCCGGTGCCGGTTGAGCTTTTCCGCCTCGCGCCCGGTCAGCACGACGCCGGCCCTGGCCAGATCGATGGCCGGCTGCACCAGGGCGGCGAAAGGCAGCGAGCCGAAGCGGCGATGCAGCTCAACCATGCCATCGACCGACCCCGGGACCCCGACCGCCAGATGACCATCCAGGCTCAAGCGCGGCACGACCTCGCCCTGCTGGTCCAGATACATCTCGCGGTGGGCGGCAGAGGGGGCGGTTTCGCGAAAATCGAGGGCACCCGCATCGCCGTCGAGCAACCGGTAAACGGCAAAGCCCCCACCGCCGATGTTGCCGGCGCCCGGATAGGCCACGGCCAAAGCGAAATGCACCGCCACCGCCGCATCAAAGGCATTGCCGCCGCGCTCGAGGATTTCGACCCCGACCCGGGTCGCTTCGGGATGGCCCGCGGCAACCATTCCGCCGGAGGCGAGGGGTCCTCGGTCGGCAACGATTCGGGTCTGGAGGGGGGAGCAGGCGCTCACCAGAACAGGCAACAGCAGCAGGACCGGCCACAGTTTGGCGAAGCGGGATTTCTGCCCTGAGAGGGCGGCACCGACCATATCTTTTCCGTATCCCTGGAGCAACCGTGCGAGAGCCAGACGAGAGGGGAAAGTATAACAAAAGAAGGCAAACATTGCCCGTTCGCCGCCGCAGCCGGGTCACCCCAGGAAATTCTTTACCCCGGTAAAAAAGATCTGGGCGGCGATCGCCGAGACGAACAGGCCGGTCAGCTTGGTCAGAATCACCAGCCCTTGCTGGCCGAGCAGCCGCTCGAACCTGCCGGCGGCAAACAGCAGTCCGCCCACCGAGAGAGCGGCACAGAGCAGCGCGGCGCTGGCAACGATCTGGTCCGGGAGGGTTTTAAGGCCGGCGCCCATGACCAGCAGCGCACCGATGGTCCCCGGGCCCACCGTGATCGGAATCGCCAGCGGCACGACCGCCACCTCCTGTTCCGAACCCTCGGCGGATATCGAGGCCTTGCCCTGGATCATGGAGATCGCCGAGAGAAACAGTACCGCCCCGGCGCCGATACGGAAGGCGTCCAGGGTAATGCCGAACAGATCGAAGATATAGCGGCCGAATACGTACAGAACGAAGCAGGTCACCACCACCGCCACCGTCACCTTGGTGGCGGTTCTCTGCCGTTCGATCCGGGTAAAATCCTTGGTTATCGACAAAAACGCCGACATGACGAAAAACGGGGTCAGGATGATGAACATCTTGAGGTAGACGTTGATGAACATGGTGAGCATCGAGCGGGTTCTCCAGATTTCTCGAAATGGGGTGCCAAGCCAACCTTTTGGACGTCAGGATACGAAGCGGGAGCAACATACGCGAAACCTGCTTTTTTTGCAAAGGCCGACGACTCACTACGGCCGGCAATGCCGGTCCCCGCCGATGGCCGCAGACTGCCTTTTGGCACACTTATCGCAAACTTCCACCGCAGAACCTTGGCAGCTGGCCTTTTCGCCGATGACCGTCATAAACCGGGGGGCATCACCCGCTTCACTAGTATCAGAATCTCACGGCGAGCCTGCCACAACCCCTATCACCAAGGAGACATTATGGAAAACGAGCGCACTCTCAAGACATCGGCCCACCCCCTCTACCTGGCCCTGCGGGAAGAGGACGTCGAAAAGTTCAATGCCCTCAGGGCCAACGGCGAAACCTGCGATTTCACCTTTCTGGATTTCCACGGACTCGATCTGCGAGGGGCCAATCTGAAAGGCATCGACCTGAGCAACTCGTATTTTCGACAGACCGATCTGCGCGGCCTGGATCTTCGCACCTGCAAACTGGAAGGGGCGAGCCTGCGGGCGGCGAAGGTATCGGGAACCTATTTCCCCGATCAATTATCTCCCGAGGAAATTCAAGCCTCGCTGAACTTCGGCACCCGTATGCGTTACCGCAGCAAGGGAAACGAACGCCTGGAATAATCCGGTGTTCCCGGTTTGCCGGCCGACGCCGCGCGGCTGCTTAAAAATCATCGGCGCGACGCAGGAGCTGGGTATAAAAAGCGATCACCCGGACGTAATTGTCGACCCCGATGCGCTCGTCGGTGCCGTGAATTCTGGAAAAGTCCTCAGCCTTGAGCCGGTTGAGCAGAAATCGGTAGACATTGTCGGCCAGGGGGGCGAAATACCGCGAATCGGTGCCGCCGACCACCAGATAGGGAGCGACCGACAACCGGTCCAGGCCGGCGGTCTGCCGAATCGTCTCGGCGAGGACGGCAAAGCCGCGGGAGCCGGGATCGGAAACCGGCGAGGGATTGCTGCAGCCCTCGAGCTGCCGGATCTCCACCCGCGGCTCGGCGATGACCCGGCGCACCCGCTCGATGACCCCTTCGACATCCATCCCGGGAACGATGCGCGCGTTCAGGACGACCGAGGCCTGTCCCGGCATCACGTTGGGCTGCACCCCGCCGCGGATCATGGTCGGCGCCAGGGTGGTGCGGATGCTGGCGTTCAGTCTGGGGGTCGCGCTCATCCAGCGGCCCGCCAGCGGCCCGAGCAGCCAGAGGTTGGCGAAGACCAGCCGGTAAGCGAAATCGAGATGGGACGCCAGATGCCGGTAGGTGGTCCGGAGGCAGTCCAGCTCGGCGGGAAAGGGCCTGGCCTCGAGACGCGCCAGGGCCCGGGTAAGCAGAGCGATGGAACTGTCCTTGCCCGGCATCGAGGCGTGCCCGCTCCGCCCCCGGGCGGTCAGTTCGAGGTTGACGAAGCCGCGCTCGGCTATCCCTACCGTGGCCACCGGCGCCGCCACTCCGGGAAGCCCGTCTTCAAGCACCGCGCCGCCTTCATCGAGAACCAGCGCCAGGCGCACCCCGCGCGCCTTGAGCAGCGCGGCGATCCGGGCCGATCCCTGCGATCCGCCGACCTCCTCGTCGTGTCCCGAGGCCAGGTAGATGGTCCGTGGCGGCCTGAACCCCTCCTGCAGCAGGGTCTCCACGGCTTCGAAGATGCCCATCAGACCGGACTTGACGTCAAGCGCCCCCCGCCCCCAGACGTAGCCTTCGGCGACCTCTCCGGCGAAGGGAGGGTGAGTCCAGTCCTGCTCGGTGCCGGGGGCCACGGGGACCACATCCTGGTGCGCCATGAGCAGGATCGGAAGCCGCTCCGGATCCTTCCCGGGCCAAGTGTAGAGCAGGCTGAAATCGTTGACCAGATCCTTTTTCATGGCCGCATGGGCCAGGGGAAACGATCGTTCCAGAAACGTCTGAAAATCCCTGAAAGCCCCAGCCTCGACCTGTTCCGGATCCCGTCGGGAAAGGGTCGGAAACTGCAGCGCCTCTCCCAGCCGCCCGGCCGCCTGCGTCCCATTGACGGCAATTGCCGCCGCCGGCAGCTCAGGCTGAGCCGGGGCGACAAAGCGGTTGGCACGATAGGCCATGATCGCCGCAACCGCGAGCAATAACAAAACGATCCCCATCCCCCACATTTAACGGGTTCCTTTCCAGAATGACCAAGGCATTTCTGATTGATGGCTCACTAAAGAATACCAGGCTCCATGGCCCCGGGTAATACCGGCTAAGAAAAAGACCTCATTTGGGCTATACTGATTAGAAATTTATCCGACCCGAGAACAGCAGGACTATTTTGAAGCACTCCTTTCCTCCCGACCCAAACGCACCGATCGCCCCGCTCGAGCAACCTGCCGAGGGTGCCCTCATCGATCGCCGCCGCATCCTCGGGGAAATCGTGGCGGTGGTGCTCGGATTCGGGCTGGTGCTGGCGCTGCCGCTGGTTTCCTCCCATCATATTTTCAACATCGCCTGCCTGGTGATTTTTTTCGTTTTTCTCACCGCCCGGTTGCGGCTTCGGGGCAGCGGCTGGCGTCAGTACGGCCTGACCCGTCCCAGAAGCTGGATGCGCACCATTGCCAGGGCCCTGATCCTGGTTTTTGCCGTCAACCTGCTGATCAATCTGCTGATTCTCCCGGCGGTCGTTTACTGGCTGGGGACGGGGCCCGACTTGAGCATCTTCTACGAGCTGCGCGGCAACCGGACCTCGCTGGTCCTGCTGCTCGCCCTGACCTGGCTCTGGGCCGCCTTTGGCGAGGAGATGTTGTTCCGCGGCTACCTGATAACCCGGTTCGCCGAGCTCTTCGGCAACCGCCGGCTCGGCTGGAGCCTCGGGCTGGCGATCAGTTCCCTGCTTTTCGGCCTCGGCCATTATTACCAGGGGACGGCGGGCATGGTCCTCACCGGAATCCTCGGCCTGGTGGCCGGCCTGATGTTCCTGGCCTGCGGCCGAAACCTCTGGGTTCCGATTCTCTGGCACGGATTTACCGATACCTTTGCCCTGCTGGTGATCTTTTTTGACAAACTGCCGCAAACCGGTTTTTAATGCATTCTGCTCGCCGCCGCCGGCCCCGGAGGGGGCTCTTACCGCCCGGCTGCGTGCATGGCAACCCGAAGGACAGGATCCCCCCCCTCACGAGGTACAACGTTGAAACTCCGAATCATCACCACCGGCGGCACCATCGACAAGATCTATTTCGACCAGAAAAGCGAGTACCAGGTGGGCCAGCCCCAGATTGACCAGGTGCTGCGCGACTCGAATGTGGCTTTCGATTTCGAAATCACGCCCCTGCTGCGCAAGGACAGCCTCGAGCTGACCGAGGAGGACCGGCAGTTGATCCGCGCGACGGTGCTGGCGGCCGGAGAGCGGGAGGTGGTGGTTACCCACGGGACCGACACGATGGTCGAAACCGCCAGAGCCCTGCGGGGGATTCCCGGCAAGGTCGTGGTCCTCACCGGAGCGATGCAGCCGGCGATTTTCCGCATGACCGACGCGGTCTTCAACATCGCGGCGGCGGTCACCGCCGTCCAGCTCCTTCCCGAGGGGGTCTACATCGCCATGAACGGGCACATCTTCGACCCTGAGCGGGTCCGCAAGAACCGGGACCGGAACCGCTTTGAAGAAGCGGAAAACCCAGAATGAAGGCGCCGAAGGTGAGCCGATGAACTTTCCGGAACTCCACCTGCGGCTGCCGGCCTGGCTGGAGCGGATGGTTGCCGGCCCGCAGCCGTCCTACCCCAGCCGCGAGGCACGGATGCGCCTGGTCATCGAGCTCTCCCGCCAGAGCGTCGCCCATGGCACCGGCGGCCCCTTCGGCGCCGGCATCTTCGACCAGAGCAGCGGCCGGCTGTACGCCCCCGGCGTCAACCTGGTCCTCTCCACCCAGGCCTCCCTCGCTCACGCCGAGATGGTGGCCATAACCATCGCCCAGCTGCGGGCCGGAAACTTCGACCTGAACGCGCCGGGGCTGCCCCCGCTGGAACTGGTCACCAGCACCGAGCCCTGTGCCATGTGCCTGGGAGCGCTCCCCTGGTCGGGACTGCGCACGCTGGTTTGCGGGGCGCGGGACGCAGACGCCCGCGGGGCCGGTTTCGACGAGGGGGCCAAGCCAGCCGACTGGCAGGGGGAGCTGGAAGCCCGGGGGATTGCGGTTGCGCGGGACGTCTGCCGCGATGAAGCGGCGGCCGTGCTGCGCGATTACGCCCAGGCGGGAGGACCGATCTACAACCCCCGGCTGCAGTGAATCTCGCTGGCCCGTGAGCAGCCCGGATCCTCCGGCGTCGCCCGCGCTCCGGCCATATCCTTTCACCTCCCTTTCTCCTCGGCGGTTTTCCGCATCTCAGCATCCCGCAGCCCGTCGGCCGCCCTGATTTGCCGGCCGAGCAGTTTGTTAATCGCGGTTTTGCGCTATGCTTGTAGGTAACCTTGAGCCGTGAGCCGGCCAGGTTTTGCCGCAACCGATCTGCTGCCCGAACCACCAAGGAAAGGATGCCACGCCCATGAAACCGGTCCAGCCCGGGGATGTCGCGCCCGGTTTCTCCCTCCAGGCCCATGACGGAAGCACCGTTTCGCTGGAGGATTTCCGCGGCCGCAAGACTGTGGTTCTCTTCTTCTATCCCAAGGACGAAACTCCGGTATGCACCAAGGAGGCCTGCGGTTTCCGCAACGCCTACCGGGACTTTGTCGATGCCGGAGCCGAGGTGCTGGGAATCAGCACCGACTCCATCGACAGCCATCGGGCCTTCGCCACCGGCCACACGCTCCCCTACCGGCTGCTGAGCGACCCCGGCGCCAAGATCCGCAAAACCTACGGGGTGCCGAAAACCTTGGGCATCATGCCCGGACGCACCACCTACGTCATCGACCGGGACGGGGTGGTCAGGCACGTCTTCAGTTCGATGATGTTCGCCGACCGCCACGTGGAAGAGGCGCTGCAGACCGTGCGGATGCTGGCCTGAGCCTGGGGATCATTTCAAACGCAACTGCGCCGGGATACTGAGTTGTTATGGAAACCGACCTGATCATCGGCCGCTCCTCCGAAGAGGCCGAACTGCAGGAACGCCTTCTGGAACTGGGCCGCCTTTCGGACCTGCTGGCCGATCGGGAGCTTGAACTGGCCGAGATCCGCATGGCCCTGGCCCGCTTCGAGCGGCGCTACTATCAGCAAGTGGGCCGAAGATACGCCCAGCTCGACGAACTGAAGGCCCGCATCGCCCAGAAGCGGGCCGCCCTCCATCCGCGGGAGTGGGGCATCGGTCATCAGGCTCGGCAGGCCCGCAGCCGCGCCGAGCAGTCGGCGCGGGAATACGCAGAGTACGCCGGGGAGACGGCTTCGCCCCCGGCGGAACTCCATCTTTCCCAGGAAACCAAAAAGCTCTATCGGCGTATCGCGGCCCAGATCCACCCCGACAAGGCCGAGGATGAGCGCTCCCGGGCGCTGCGCACCCGGCTGATGGCCGAGCTCAACGAGGCCTATGCCCATAATGATCGCGAGCGCATGGAGGGCATTTTGCGGGAATGGAAATCGAGTCCCGAAACCGTGGCCGGGCAGGGGATCGCTGCCCGGCTCGACCGGCTGCGTCGGACCATGGAACGGCTGAAGCAGAAAATCGCCGCCATCGACCGGGAGATCATGCATCTCGGCAGGTCGCATCTCCACCAGCTGATGACCCGGGTCGCTGAGGCCCGGCGCCATGGCCGCGACCTTTTGCAGGATCTGGCTGAAACCATCGATGCGGAAATCGAGGCCGCCCGGCAGGAACTCGACAACCAGGGAGGAGAGCCACCCCATGTCTGATATCGAACAGATCGGTCAGCTGGTCAAGACCCGGACCCTGGATTTGCAACGGTCAAGCTCAGGGTTGGTGGCGCGAGGGCTGGATGATCTCGCCCGTCTGGAGATCGAGCCGCAGCTCAAGGAGCTGGCGGCGATGCTGAAAAATCCATCCAGCTGGGAGCAGCGGATCGAGGCCTGGCAGCAGCTGCGGGACCTGCCTCCGGCCACGGCCGGGTGGCGGGAGTCGCTGCGCGACCTGGTTTACAGCGGAGACGGCTGGACCCGGATTTTCGCCGCCGAAATCCTGGCCTGGCACGGCCGCGGCGAGGTCGACGCGATCCCGGTACTGGTCGCCACCCTCGATGCCACCCTCGACCTGCGCCAGTTCGAGTGGGCCCGGCTGGCCTGCGGCGCCCTCGGCAAGTATTCGGGGCCGGCCCAGCCCCTGTCGACCCTGGCCTTGCCGGTGCTGTTGCGGGCGCTGGGCGCCGGTGACCACAACGTGCGCGGCTATGCGGCCCTGGCCCTGGGCAGCCTGGGCGCAATCTCCCGCAGCGCCCTGGTCAAGATCGGCAACCTGCTCGATCGCTCGCAAAGCCCCATGGCCGAATGCTACCTGGAGGCCCTGCAGAAAATCGACCCGGCCATCGTCACGCCCATGGATGCCTGGGTAACGGCCCTTGATCATGACGACCCGGCGATCCGGGCCGAGGCGGTCTCCTCCATCGGCGGCAAGGTGAACGGGACTTCGGCGGCCGTGCCGGAGCTGCTGCGGATGGCTCAGGATCACAGCGCAGAGGTCCGCAAGGTCGTCGCCATCTCCCTGGCCCGCATCGAAGTGGCCAACCAAAGCGTCATCACCCGGCTCGAACACCTGACCGACGATTCGGATGTTTCGGTACGCCTGGCGGCCGCCTATGCCCTGGCCAAACACGCAAGACGCCACAAGACCCACCTGAAGCAGCTGCGCGAGGGACTCAGGCATCACCAGCCATCGGTGCGCCTGCTGGCGGCCTGGGCGTTGGGAAACCTCGGCAGAAGCGGACACTGGTTGTCGCTGGCGGCGCTGAAAAATGCCCTGAAGAGCGAGGTCGATGATCAGGTTCAGGCGGCCATCGAAAATGCGATTCAGGAGCTGAAACATCCCGAACGGGGCTGACCCTCACCCATCCCACCCGCAAGGGGCGGCGCCGCGGGGAACCGCCCAATGACATTATCCTCCGTTAATCCAAAGACCTTCTTGCTTTTTTTCGGCTGAAATGTTTGATTATACGGGATTTGCCGGCGATCCCGGGAGGCGGTGACAGCCGGCCGGATATCGCTGCAAGCCCTTGAATCCATTTTGCCCGAGGGGCGGCTCATGCCCAAGGCCGGCACCACCACTCAACCCATGCTTTTCCAAGCCGATCACATCCCGAATTTCTATGTGGTTTCGATTTCCGACCGGCTGCCGACACGGAGGGCATGCCGATGAGCTGGATTAAAAATCTGGCCGCCACCCTGCGCAGGATGGACATCCGGGCCCTCGGCCGACCGCTGGTTCTCAGCGCCCTGGTCGGCCTGGTGGCGGGCCTGGGAGCGGTCGCCTTCTACTTCGCCGCCAATGCCACCGAGGCCCTGTTTCTCGGCAAGCTTGCCGGCTATCACCCGCCGGAGGAAGGCGCCCGGGGCGTGGCCGAGCTCGGCGAGGGGATGATCGACACCCTGTTCATGGGCCACCGCTGGTTTCTCTTTCTGATCCCGGTCATCGGCGGTCTGATCAGCGGCTTCCTGGTGTTCAAGTTCGCCCCCGAGGCCGAGGGGCACGGCACCGATGCGGCCATCGACGCCTTCCACAACAAGGGGGGGCACATCCGCGGGCGGGTGCCGCTGATCAAGGCGGTGGCCTCCATCGCCACTATCGGCACCGGCGGCTCGGCCGGACGCGAGGGCCCCATCGCCCAGATCGGCGCCGGCTTCGGCTCGTTTCTCGCCGCGCGGCTCAACCTCTCTGCGGCCGACCGCCGCATCCTGCTGCTGGCCGGCATGGCCGGGGGCATCGGCGCCACGTTCCGCTCGCCGCTGGGCGGGGCCCTGTTCGCCGTCGAGGTCCTCTATCAGGACCCCGAGTTCGAACACGAGGGGCTGATCCCCTGCATCATCTCCTCGATCGTCGCCTACTCCCTGTTCGGGGCCGTAACCGGCTGGAAGCCGTTGCTGGCGACCCCCCTGTTCAGCTTCCAGCACCCCCGCGAACTGGTCCTGTTTCTGCTGCTCGGCGTGCTGTGCGCGGCGCTGGGCAAGACCTACGTCCACACCTTTTACGGCATCCGCAACCTGTTCCAAAAGTGGGACTTCCCCAGGGTTTTCAAGCCGGCGGTGGGCGGATTGCTGCTCGGCCTGCTGGCCATGGCCGTCCCCCAGGTGCTCGGCTCGGGATACGGGCTGGTGCAGGCGGCCCTGTACGGCAAGGTCGCGCTGTGGATCATGTTGCTGGTCGCCCTGGTCAAGATCCTCGCCACCAGCCTGACCATCTCCTCCGGGGGCTCGGGCGGGGTTTTCGCCCCGAGCCTGGTGATCGGGGCGATGCTCGGCGGCGCCTTCGGCGCCACCGCCGGAGCGCTCTTCCCGGCCATGATCCACGACCCGCGGGCCTACGTGTTGATCGGCATGGCCGGCTTTTTCGCCGGGGTCTCCAACACCCCCATCGCCACCCTGATCATGGTCAGCGAACTGACCGGCAATTACGGCCTGCTGGCCCCGCTGATGCTGGTCTGCGTGGTGGCGATGATCGTTTTTCGCAAAAACACGATCTATGAAAAACAGGTCCAGGGCCGCATCGATTCGCCGGCCCATCTCGGCGACTTCATCATCGACGTGCTCGAAGGGGTGCGGGTGGCGGATCTCGCCGATCAGGGCCGCAAACCGACCCTGATCCCCGAGTGCATGCCGCTGCCCGAAATCCTCGCACGGATTGCCAGCGCCGAGGGCGCCTACTATCCGGTGGTCGACGCCGAGGGGAAAATGACCGGCATCTTCTCGGTCAACGACATCCGCCGGATTCTGGCCGAGGAGATCCCTCCGGGACTGGTGCTGGCCCGCGACATTGCGGTTTCGCAGGTCATCACCATCAGCCCCGACGAACCGCTGACCGCGGTGCTGAAAAAGCTGTCCAACCGCGGCCTGGAAGAGATCCCGGTGGTCGACCTTGAGCAGCCCAGACAGGTGCTGTTCATGCTGTCGCGCCGCTCGGTGCTGGCCCGCTACGCCAGCGAACTGGAGAAGACCAAAGAGGCCTACGCCGAGGCCTGAACGGCGCCTTTTAACAGGTGCCCCCTGGCCGGAAATTTAATTCCCAACAAGGAGAACCGCCATGATCAAGCATCTTGTGTTCATGAAATTCAAACCCGAAACCACCGACGCCCAGATTTCCGAAATCGAAGCCGCCCTCGGTGCCCTGCCCGACGCCATCGGCGAAATCAGGGAATTCGTCTTCGGCCGCGACGTGGTCCGCTCGGAGCGCTCCTACGACTTCGCCCTGGTCTCCTCTTTCGACGATCTGGACGCCATGGGCCGCTACCAGGTGCACCCCGATCACCAGGCCGCACTGGTCGGGATCAAGGCCGCCGTGGCAAGCGTGGTGGCGGTCGATTTCGAATACTGACCTGGCCCGCCACCTCCCAGCCGACGAAAAAGGCGAACCGAACCAGGGCCCGGGGTTGGTTCGCCTTTTTCATTATCCCCCTTGGATATGGAGACGGACCCGACCCGATGAAGCACGCAGAGATCTACCGCGCCACCCTGGCCAAATGGGGGGAAGAAGCCCAGTACGACCAGGCCGTGGAGGAATGCGCCGAACTGATCGCGGCGCTCAAGCACTTTAAGCGCAACAAGGCCGACGAGGCCATGATCATCTCCGAACTGGCCGATGTGACCCTGATGATCGGCCAACTGACCTACATGTTCGGCCCGCAAAAAGTCGAAAAGGCGATCGAAGAAAAAATCGCCAAGCTGCGCGGCCTGCTGGAGGCGGACTGAGCCGCCCGGTGAATTGCAACCCGCGGCACGAATGATAAAGTTCTAAAAAAGTCTAATTCCCACAACCCAGAGGCGATCGGAAGGGCCGATGAACACTCTCCGGATCTTGCTGCTGTTGTCAGCCGGGCTCCTGCCGCTGCTGGCGGCCTGCGCCCCGGCCAACCTGCAGAGCCCGCCCCACCTGATCGTCGACAAGGAAGGGTTTCCCCTGAGCGACGAGGGCGAACGCCTGTCGGAGACGCAATTCGATGAGCGCATCGAAAAGATCCGCCAACGGGTGGGCCGCCATATCCGCGAACACGCCGGGCCGGAAAGGCCGGCGCGGCTGCTGGTCATGATCCATGGCGGCCTGACGGACATCGACGAAGGGCTGACCTATATCGATTCGATGACCGACGACAGCGACCTGCTGGAAAAATCCGGCGAGCTGCAGGCGGACGTCCTGCCGATTTTCATCAACTGGGACTCCTCGCTGCGGAGTTCGCTCTGGGACGACCTCTTTCTTGTGCGGCTGGGGAAACGCAATCCGGTCACCGGCATTCTCACATCGCCCTTTCTGATCGCGGCCCGCCTTGCCGACGGGGTCATCTGGTTTCCCGTGAATCTGGTGCATCATCTCGACACGGTTTCGATGCAGTTCCAGAACTGGAAGATGGAGGAGCGCTCCGCCGAAGAATATCTGGGCAACGGGGCTCTGACGATCGTGTCTCTGCCCCCTTCGCTGGCTGCCCTGCCCTTTGTGTCGGGCTACGGCAAGGGGGCCTGGCTGATGATGAGGCGGCGCATCGACCAGATGTTCGCCCACCAGATCCAACCGCTGCCGCCCTTTTATGCCGACAAGGTCGAACGCCCCGGCGCCCTGCGCAAATTTTTCGAGGTCATCGAGGCGGAGTACGGCATCGATCCCGAAGAGCCGCAAGACTCCCACCGTCCGAAGGTCGAGGTGACCCTGGTCGGCCACAGCATGGGGGCGATCGTCGCCAACCGGATTCTACGCGACTTCCCCAATCTCCAGTTCGACCGCATCGTCTACATGGCCGCCGCCGCAAGCATCGACGATTTCATCACCACCGTCCCGCCCTATCTGAGCCGGTATCCCGACTCCCGATTTTACAGTTTCAGCCTCGCCAACCATGACGAAACGGGAGAATTCAACTATTTTGCACCTCAGGGCAGCCTGCTGGTATGGATCGACAACTTCCTCGAGCCGGGTTTTTCGGCGACCGGAAAGCGGGTCGGCTTTTTCGTCAACCGCGACGCCATCGGAATCCGGCGGCAGGAAGATTCCGTGTGCGAGCGGATTCACTTTCTCAAGTTCGCCGGGCACGAGGGCGATCCGGGAAGACATGGGGAGTTCAATGATCCCGACAAGTTTCAGCGCGTCCTCGAGATCGCCCTGGCGGATTTCGCCGGACAGAGGCCACAGCTGGAGCAGCGGTTCGAAATCCACGACGAGGTTTGTCTGCAGGGAGACGCTGACTGAAGCGGTTTTTCCTGGGGCGGGAATCGGCCTTGAGTGCCCTGTTGCTAGTTTGGCTGTTCACTGCGCGGGTACCAGAATCTTTCCTGATGCCTTGAATCGTGTTAAAATAAATTTAGAAAAAAAGTCTTTGAGATGAGTCTCGGGAAAGTGAGAAAGCCCTCGTCGAGCTCGTTAACACCTCGATAAAACGGTCTTGAGAAGTCCACGGTGAGCCAGCCCACCGGTGAGTGGGACGCCTGAAGTGGCCTTGAGAGAGCCGAAAATGGCGATCGCAGTATGAGAAATCGGGGCACTCGCTTTTCCGGGATTTTTTTCGTGACCGCTCTGCTCGTCCGCCCCTTGCCGGCCATGCCTCAGTGGTCGTAGTCCTCCCCGCGGCGGGCGCCATCTCCGGCCCTTATCATTGACCTTGCCTCTCGGTTCCGCCGGACTCGGCAGCTTCAAACTGGCCCAGGGCTTCAAATGCCTCGCATCCGCAGATCATGGAAGGGCCGCCTCCCATGAAAATGGCCACGCCGAGGGTTTCGAGCACTTGCTGCCGAGTGGCCCCGGCCTGAAGGGCGCCGCGGAGATGCTAGGCGATGCAGCCCTGACACCGGGAGGCCACGCTGATGGCCAGCGCCATGAGTTCCTTGGCCCTGGTGTCGAGGGCCCGGGGCGGGATCAGCGGAGGCGCCGGGAGAGGTAGCCTATGATCTCCGCGAAGCTGACCGGCTGCTCGTGGTCAGCTTCCCCAATCTCCCCCCCAAGCTCCTCGCTGAGGCCGATGAGCACGGTCAGGAAGTCGTTGGAATCGATGTCGAGCGCCAGCAGGCTGAAGTTGACCGTGATGATTTCCACGATCGGCCGCAGGCCGCCCAGCACCGCACCGATGCCGCCGCCGACACTGGCATTGCCGCCGAAGAAGCGCAGCTTGTCGTCGAAGAGGTGCATGGAGCCGCCGAGCTTGCCGTACATCTCGGCCAGAATCGCCTTCATGGTCATGCCGCGCACCAGGGCGTGGCCGTGCTCGCGGTAGATGGCCACCACCCCACCCCGACCAGATGAGGGAGGAAAATTTATGAAAGGACCCGTCTTTGCTGACTGTGCTGCAGATTGGAATGTGGCGGCGATTACGAAAAAAGGGCGGAACCGAACGGTTCCGCCCTTGGGTGGATGGTGATGACTTGAATTACGCCGGTTACACCACCTGCTCCATCGCCCAGACCCCGCAGGGGCAGATGCCGGCGCAGATGCCGCAGCCGATGCAGAGGTGATCGTCGGAGACGTACTCGTACTTGCCGTTGCCCAGTTCCACCCGGCGGATGGCCCCCTCGGGGCAAGCCTCGAGACACATGGAGCAGTCCCGGCAGGTGCCGCAGGACAGGCAGCGGTTGGTCTCGTTCCTGACGTCGGTCATACAGAAGCGACCGCGGTTCTGGGGGCGGAACAGCTCCTTGGACAGGCATTTCTGGGGGATCATCTCGGGCTTTTTCCGGGCCACCAGTTCGCCGCCGCCGAGGTAGGTGTCGATGTATTCGGCCACCTCGCGGCCGTTGCCGATGGCGTGGGTGAGCAGGCCGGGCTGGATCGCATCGCCGATGGCGAACACCCCCGGCGCCTTGACCGCATGCCAGCAGCCATCCACATCCATCATGCCGCGGTCGGTCAGCCAGTCGCGGGGGACGTAGGAAAGGTCGGGGCGCTCGCCGATGGCAATGATCACGGTGTCGGCCTCGATCAGTTCGCCGTCCTTGGTCTCCAGGCCTTTTTCGGTGATCTTTTCGGTAAAGACCGGCCAGCGGATTTCGCCGCCGAGGGCCTTGACGTGATCGATCTCCTTCTTGTAGGCCGCCGGGCGCTGCACATCGATGGCGATCACCTTTTTGGCGCCCATGGCGTAGGCGCCGAGGCAGACATCCATGCCGGCGTTGCCGGCCCCGAGGACCACCACCCTTTCGCCGACGGCGGGGCGCTTGCCGGCGTTGATCTCCTTGAGAAAATCGAGCCCCTTGACCATCCGCTCGTGACCGGGGAAGGGAATCACCACCGGGTTATGAGCGCCGGAGGCGATGACCACGGCGTCGCTATCCTGGCGAATGGTCTCGAACCGGGGGGCATCGACCAGGGTCTCGGTTTGCAGTTCGATCCCCAGGTCCTTGAGCCGCTTGATTTCGGTCTGCAGCACCGCGGCGGGCAGTCGGTCGGTGGGGATGACCTGACGCAGCTTGCCGCCGACCTCCTTGTCCCCCTCGTAGACCTTGACCTCATGCCCCATCAGGCGCAGCTGCCAGGCCGTGGAGAGGCCGCCGGGGCCGCCGCCGATAACGGCAATCTTTTTCCCCGTGGCGGCCGCGACCTCGGGGGAACTGGCTTCGAGCGACAGCCGGCCGAGGTCCTTCATGGCCACCGGATGGTCGAGGTACTGGCGGGTGCAGGCGTCCATGCACAGGTTGGNNGGGGCAGACCTCGCCGCAGACGCTCCCCGGGAAGGGACTGTAGCGCAGCACCAGCTCCAGGGCCTCGCGCACCTTGCCCTGACGCAGCAGATTGATGCGGTCCTGGGTCGGGATGGCGGTCGGACAGGCCGACTCGCAGGGCGCGGCGTAGCGCTTGTCCTGCCAGTGAGGGATTTTCAGGCGGTCGTCGCCGGAGTTGACCAGGCCGGCGGTCTGCAGGTAATCGTCCCGAACGATCTCGCCGAAGATCCCGCCCTCGACCCATTTGCCGGTGCGGAACTCGCGCATCGTCGGACGATGGTGGACCTGGCGCTCCTCGTAGGTCTTGGCCACGATCTTCTGCCACCGGGAGAAGTCGGACAGCTCGTCGAGCAGGCCGGCACGCTCGATTTTATCGAGGAAGGTCGGCAGGCCCGCTCCCAGGAACTGCCGGTCGGCATCGTCCAGGTCGAGCAGCCAGACGTCGTCGGACAGCCCGTTGACCGGACCCCGGACGTAGATCGTGCCGCCGACCATCCCCTGGCAGCTGCGGTCGCCGAGCACCGAGTCGAGATCCTCGCAACCGACGCCGCAGACCACCGCCAGGCCGCCGCCGACGAACTCGAAGCTGAAGGAGCCGGTGTTCTTGAGCACCCAGAACTCCGGGGGCTCATAGGCGGGGTCATGCTTCATCAGGGAGCCGGAACGGGTGCCGACCCGACCGGCAACGTAGATCTTGCCGCTGGCCGCGCAGTGGGCGGTGGTGTCGCCGCCGTCGCCGCGGATGACCAGGGTGGCGCCGGCGTTGAGCCAACCGGCGTCGGCGGGGGCGCTGCCCTCGACGATGATTTCGGTGCCGTCGAGGCCGAAGGAACCGACCCGCTGGCCGGGGTTCTTGACCTTGAACCGCAGCGGCGTGCCGTCGGCGGTCCACAGCGGTCCGCCGATATCGTGATGTCCCGAGGAAAGAACCTCAAATTCGGACTCTCCCGCCTCCAGCGCGGCATAGATCTGCTGCAGCAGTTGCTGGGTGGAAATCCGCTTTTTATTGTCGTCAAATCCGATGATCTGAGCAGGCATGATCAGAATTCTCCTTACTTCAGGCCAGAGACTGGCAGCTGGCGCCTGGCATTAACACACGTACTGGATCTGCAGCCGCTCGGCCACGGCCCGGTCGGTGGCGACCAGGGCGTCGGCCCGCCCCACGGGGAGCGAAGAGTTGCCGATGGGGGCCATGAGCTTCTTGAATTCCTGGTCCATGGCGAGGAAGTAGTTGACGATGTTCTGCGCCACTTTCTCCGGGTCGAGACGATGGACCAGGGCCGGTTCCTGGGTGGTGATGCCGACCGGACAGAGGCCGGTGTTGCAGGCGTTGCAGCGCCCCATGTCGTTGCCGACGCAGCCGGCCATCTGC